>Ga0180436_10005249_pt1 | contig 11495 bp, 10 predicted proteins | sample SS_ome_2_FD_132434 | JGI IMG/M metagenome (GOLD analysis project Ga0180436, IMG submission 132434) | Hypersaline lake sediment archaeal communities from the Salton Sea, California, USA - SS_3_S_2 metaG | ecosystem: Environmental > Aquatic > Non-marine Saline and Alkaline > Hypersaline >...
CACAAACAGACCGGCTATTTCCCCATCACGCTCACTGCTTACAACGCCCTTAAGGACCAGGGCTATTATGCCGAATCCCCCTACCAGGAAGTGGGCATCAAACAGATGACCCGCCGGGAACCCACCAAGATATCCCGCGGGCTGCGCTTGGGCTATTTCATCCAGATTCGCAATGTGATCAACGAGGAACTGGAACTGGTGTGGAACGACACCAAAGCTCCCCAGGAAGCCCTGGACAGCGCCGTCAAACGCAGCAATGACCTGTTGCGGTCTTTCGAGAAAACGTATAAATAAATCCCTTATCTGTTACCGGGTTGCAATCGTGCAGCCCGGTGACTCACCGAAAACTGCGGTTTTTCGCTCTGGCGGAATACACGCCGGTTGGCGTGACGACGCACCATGATCAAACGCTCAATTTTTTCCAATAAATACTTGCCCTATCTGCTGATTCTGCCCCAGGTGCTGGTGACGCTGACCTTTTTCTATTGGCCGGCGTTCCAGGGCTTGCTGCAGTCCCTGATGCTGAGCGACCCCTTTGGCCTGCATACCCGTTTTGTCTGGTTCGATAATTTCATCGAACTTTTCCGGGATCCCCTTTACCTGAGATCCATCGCCATCACGCTCACCTTCAGCGCCGCCACGGCGTTTGTTTCCATCACCACCGGTCTGTTTTTAGCCACCATGGCCAACCGGGCCCTGCACTTTACGGCCATCACGCGGACGCTTCTGATCTGGCCCTATGCCGTGGCCCCCGCAATCTCAGGGATTCTCTGGCTCTTTTTGCTGCATCCCTCCTACGGTATCGTTTCCCTGGCCCTCAAACGCTGGTTCGGTTTGGATTGGAATCCGGTGCTCAACGGTACGGACGCATTGATCATGGTGATCATGGCCAGCGCCTGGAAGGAGATCAGCTACAACTTTGTCTTTTTCATGGCCGGGCTGCAATCCGTGCCCCACTCGCTCATCGAAGCAGCGGCCATGGACGGTGCCAGCCCCTTGCGCCGCTTTCGGTCCATTGTGCTGCCCATGCTGTCCCCGACCCTCTTTTTTGTCACGGTGATGAATATCATCTACACTTTCTTCGAGACCTTCGGTGTGATTCACACCGTTACCCAGGGCGGTCCCGGCGGGGCCACCAACATCCTTGTTTATAAGGTTTACCAGGATGGGTTTATCGGCTTGAACCTGGGTTCCTCCGCGGCCCAGTCCATTGTCCTGATGACCATCATTATTTTGATTACGGTTTTGCAATTCAAATATGTCGAGCGCAAGGTGCAATACACAGGCTGATACTTGAAATGGTCGAAAAAACTCCCATTCTGGATACCCTGACCTATATATTCCTGATGAGCGGCATCATCGTGGTGGGCTTCCCCATCATCTACGCCATCATCGCCGCGTCCCACACCATCGAAGCGGTATCCCAGGTGCCCATGCCCATGATCCCCGGCGACCAGTTCCTGGACAACTTCCAGACGGCCTGGGAGAAGGGTAACCTGGGGATCCAGTTGCGCAATTCCCTGATCATGGCCTCGGGCATCACCATCGGCAAGATATGCGTCTCCATGTTGGGCGCCTTTTCCATCGTCTACTTTGATTACCGTCTGCGAACACTCGCTTTTGTCACGGTCTTCTGCACCCTGATGATGCCGGTGGAGGTCCGTATTCTGCCCACCTATGAAATGGCAGCCAATGTGTTCGGTCCGCTGCAATCCCTATGGGACTGGCTGCACCTGGATGGCGTAGTCTCCTTTATCGCCCGGCACGACATCGAGGTCACCCTGGATCTGAGCCTTCTGGACAGCTATCCCGGCCTGATCCTGCCCCTGGTGGCTTCAGCCACCTGTACCTTCCTGTTTCGGCAGTTTTTCCTGACCATTCCGGAAGAACTCTGCGAAGCCGCCAAAATGGACGGGGCCTCGGCCATGACCTTTTTTCGCCGGGTGCTCCTGCCCCTGTCCAAAACCAATATCGCCGCCCTGGTGGTCATCGAGTTCGTCTACGGCTGGAACCAATACCTCTGGCCTCTGCTGATTACCACCAATCCCAAAATGACCACGGCGGTCATCGGTTTGCAAAACCTGATTCCCCAGGCCGATGACTTGCCCTATTGGAATGTGGCCATGGCTGGAGCCCTGATCGTCATGCTGCCCCCCGTACTGGTGGTCTTGTTCATGCAGCGCTGGTTTGTCAAAGGCCTGGTGGAAAAGGAAAAATAACCGCTGGGCATTTGTGAACTGTGATTTGTGATCGGTGAATGGATGGCTAGGAAGCCCAAAATGCAACCGCTTGACCAAATGCCCCGGGATGTTTGCCGGGGCATCCGCTTTGTGCTGACCGATATTGACGACACCCTGACCCATCAGGGCCGTCTGCCGGCCGAAGCTTACGCCAGCCTGGAGAAGTTGACCGCGGCCGGACTGGCCGTGGTGCCCATTACCGGCCGGCCTGCGGGCTGGTGCGACCACATGGCCCGTATGTGGCCGATTACCGGCATCGTGGGGGAAAACGGCGCCTTTTATTTTACCTACGATCAGCGGCAGCGCCGCATGCTCCGGCGTTACTGGAGGAGTCCGGAACAACGGCGGCAGGACCGGAAGCGCCTGGCAATCCTGGCCCGGGAAATTCCCGCCCGGGTTCCCGGTTGTCGCATCGCTGCGGATCAAGCCTATCGTGAGGCCGATCTGGCCGTGGATTTTTGCGAAGATGTGGATCCCCTGCCCATGGCGGCGGTTGAGGAGATCGTGCGCTGTTTCGAGGAGGCCGGCGCCCAGGCCAAGATCAGCTCAATTCATGTAAACGGCTGGTTCGGTCACTACGATAAGCTGGCCATGACCGCCTGCTTTTTTGAGGAGCGACTGGGACGGGATCTTTCCGGAGTGAGGGGTAGGACGGTTTTCTGCGGGGATTCGCCCAATGACAGTCCCATGTTCGGTTATTTCCCCCATTCCGTGGGTGTGGCCAACGTTCAGGAGTTTCTGGAACGGCTGGACTCCCCGCCGACCTGGATCACCCGTGCCCCGGGCGGGGCCGGCTTCGCCGAGATGGCCGCTATTTTGCTTGATCATTGAATGGCAGCGCGGCTAGCGCACCACGAGTACCGGGCATGGCGCATGATTGGTGATTTTGGTGGAGACACTGCCCAGCAGCAGCCCCTTCAATGTGCCCCGGCCGCGGGTGCCCATGATGATCAATTCCGCCTTGCGGGTCGTGGCTACCCTTATAATCGCTTCGGCAGCGGGGCCTTCCAGGAGATCTTCTGATATTTCCAGGGGGAGTTTTTCCAATTGGGTCCGGGCCTGGTCCAGGATTTTTTGACCATCGGCCTTACGTTCTCCCAACAGGCGGTCGTATGCTTCATAGGTACGCATATCGGAAGTGTGGGGATACGCATGCACCAGAATGATCTTGGAATTGAACCTTGCCCCCAATTCCCGGGCGTGGTCTACAGCCTGAAAACCATTTTTCGATCCATCCACAGCAACAATGATGCAAGTAAACATAGGCACCTCCTATTTGATGATTACTCATAAGATGTATCGTTTGTTGTGTTAGTCAAGAGTAATACATGAATATGGCAAACAGCGAATTGTCGGAAGGGATTATAGTAATTCATGCTATCATATGAGCACTACTTTAAATAGAAAACTTGCCGCCATCAGCCGGCGGTTCCGTATCCCGGGTGAATTTAAAGCTGGCGAACCCTATGGCGCCGGACACATCAACGACACCTATCGCGTGTCTTATGAGCGCTGTCGGGGAATTCGCCGCTACATTCTCCAGCGCATCAACGGCCGTGTCTTTCCCTATCCCGATCTTATTATGGCCAACATCCGGCGGGTCAGCGACCATTTGCGCAGCAAACGCGTATTGGTCGGAAACGGTCCGGTGAGGCCATCCTGGCTGATGCTGATCCCCGCCGTGGACGGCAAACCCTACTGGATTGATGGAGCAGGTGATTATTGGCGAGCCTGCCTGTTTATTGAAAAGACCTATGCCTGCGAGGTGGCCCGTCACCCCGCACAGGCCGCGGGAGCGGGTACTGCCTTGGGCAGGTTTTTCCGGGATTTGGTGGATCTGCCGGGCCCCCGGCTCCACGCAACCATCCCTGATTTTCATCATACACCCAAACGTCTGGCGGCTTTGCAGGCGGCTGTCCAGGCCGATCCCCTGGGACGGGCCGCCGGGTGTCAGCCGGATATCGAGTTTGCCTTGAGCCGGGAACTACGCATGGGTTTGGTGGTCCAGGGGCTTGCCGCCGGCACCCTGCCGGAACGCGTCTGCCATAACGATACTAAACTCAACAATGTATTGCTGGATAAAAAGACTCACGCAGGGGTATGCGTTGTCGATCTGGATACGGTGATGCCGGGTTCTGTGCTTTACGACTTCGGGGATCTGGTGCGCTCCACGGTAAACCCGGCCGTTGAGGATGAGACCGACTTCTCTTTAGTGCAATGCCGCCTGGAGATGTTTGCCGCCCTTTGTGAGGGTTATCTCGGCGCGGCCGGATCGTCGCTTACCAAGGGTGAAAAGGAACTCCTGACTACTGCCGGTCCGCTGATCACCCTGGAGCTGGGGATGCGTTTTCTAACGGATTACCTCCAGGGTGACACTTATTTCAAAACCGCTTACAGCGACCATAACTTAATACGTTGCCGAGGCCAGTTTCGGTTGGTGGCGGAGATGGAACGCAAAGCCGACCGTATGGCGGAGATTGTAGATCGTTGCCTTTATGTTTGATCGATTATGAAATATAATGACCCATTTAACAGGGAGAATAATGTGACTGGAATAAAACCGACACTCCTGATCCTGGCAGCGGGACTGGGTTCCCGCTATGGCGGTTCCAAACAGATCGATCCGGTGGGATCCCACGGGGCCTGCCTGTTCGACTACTCCATCCATGATGCCCGCCGGGCGGGTTTCGGCAAGATTGTGTTTCTGATCTCCCGGGCCATGGAGGCTGATTTCAAGAAAGCCATTGACGCCAAGTATGGTGAGGATAGTACCGATATCCAATACGCCTTTCAGGAACTTAACGATCTGCCCGCCGGGTTTGCTCTGCCCGTGGACCGTGTCAAACCCTGGGGCACCGGCCATGCGGTGCTGGCTGCACGGGATGTAATCGGCGAACCCTTTGCCGTCATCAACGCCGACGATTACTACGGACCGGGTTCCTTTGACCTCATGGCCCGGGCACTCATGGATCCCGACCGGGAGGCACGGGAGATGGTGATGGTGGGGTTCAGGCTGGAACGCACGCTCTCCCCTCATGGTTACGTCTCCCGGGGCGCGTGCCTGACGGAAAATGGTTTCCTGAAATCGGTGATTGAGCGTGAGCAGGTCCAGCGCAGTGCAGAGGGAATCTACTATGTGGACGCAGCCGGCAAACCCAACGCCATTGCCGCGGACAGCGTGGTTTCCATGAATTTCTGGGGTTTTACCCCGGACCCCATTTACACGATTCTGGAAACCCTGTTCATAGCATTTCTAGAACGGAATATTGCCAATCCCAAGTCTGAATTCTATATTCCCCTGGCCGTGGATGAGGCCATCGGCAAGGGCCGGATCAAGGTTCGTGTGGCCCCATCCGACGAAGAGTGGTTCGGCATGACCTATGCCCAGGACCGGGCGGAAGTGCAGGCCAAATTAGCCCAACGAACCCAAAGCGGCGACTATCCTGAAAATCTGTTTGCCGCCCGCTAGGGCAGGTTTGAATCTCAAGGGAACTTTTACGAGGGGCAGGGGAACCTAATCCTTTTGCCTATCCGCTTTAGGTAAATTACAAGCACACGCATCGGCTGGCTGGACAGGTTCCGCTTTCGCCTCCAGACACTGCTCCACGGCCCGCACGAGGCCTTCATAACCGGTGCAGCGGCAGAGGTTGCCGGCATGCTCCCGGCGAATGGTTTCCCGGCTGACCTTGCCCCGCCCGGCATGCTTCTCCACAAAGGCGGTGGAGGTCATAATCAGCCCCGGTGTGCAGAACCCGCACTGCACGGCACCGGTGTCCAGGTAGGCCTGCTGAACCGCGGAGAGCTGGCCGTTTTCGCTCTCCCCTTCGGTGGTGCGGATATGACGCCCGGCGGCCCGGACCGCCAGACAGAGGCAGGCGTCCATGGCCTTGCCGTCCACCAGAACCGTGCAGGCACCGCATTCCCCCACACCGCAGCCCTCTTTGACACTGGTGTAGCCCTGTTCCCGCAGCAGGTCGAGCAGGGATTGCCGTACATCCACCTCGCAGGTGGCCGGTTTGCCGTTGATGGTCAGGGATATTTTTTGGGTCGTCATGGGTGCCTCGGTTGGGGGTTCAGGGTTCAGAGGTTCAGCGTTTTGAGACTATGGTGTCGGGTTTGGGTTTTTGGTCACAAGCTATTAAATAGTTTATGAATCCTTTTCTACATGAATATCACAAGATTTCAGTGCCTGGCCCAGCACGCGCACGGCCAGGGTACGGATAATCTGTTCCCTAAAGGCTTTGGCCGCCCGCCAGGAATCCCGGGGGCGCAGGTCGTTCAGTACCGAATCATTAATCATATCTAAAAGTTGGGCATTGGCCGCCATGCCCCTGGCCTTGGCCTCGGTGGACCGGCAGCGCAGGGGGGTGGGGCCGGCCACGGTGAAGGCCAGGCGCAAACCGGCCACCTGCCGGCCTTCCAGTTTCACGGCGGCAGTACAGCCGATGGTGGCAATGTCCATGGCCTCGCGCATGGCGTACTTGGTGTAGTGGGCCGACCAGCAGCGATAGTCGTCGCCGGCGATGCGCAGGCCGGTCATGATCTCGGCGGGCTGGCGATCCACCTTGCCCGGTCCCTGATAAAACTCCTCCAAGGGAAGTTCGCGCTCCCCTTTAGGACCTTGCAGCACCACCCGCGCATTGAGCACGAGGAGGGGCCCGGCGCTGTCCGCGCTGGGGGCGCCGTTGCAGAGATTGCCGCCCACGGTGGCCATGTTGCGCACCTGGGGGCCGCCCACGCTGCCCGCACCCTGGGCCAGCACGGGAATATGGCCCGTGACCAGGGGATCCTCCATGATTTCGCTGAAGGTTGTGCCGGAGCCTATCCAAATGGTTCCTTTTCTGTCCCGGGTTACGCCATGGAGTTCGGGCACATCATGGATGTCCACCAGATGGCGGTAGTCGGGATGGCCCTGGTGCAGGCGCACCAGGATATCCGTGCCGCCGGCCAGGGGCACGGCCCGGGGATTCTGGGCCAGCAGGGCGATGGCTTCATCTAGGCTGCGGGCCTGGTGATAGCTGTCGAAATCAAACATGGGGTCACCTAAAGCAAACCAGCGGATCGAAAGTGGTTGAAAAGATGCTTGGGGCTCAGGGGCAGGTTGTTCACCGCCACCCCGGTGGCGTCCAGCAGCGCATTGCGGATGGCTGGGGCCGGGGAGATGATGGGCGGCTCCCCCAGTGCTTTGGCCCCGTAAGGGTGGGTCGGTTCATGGGTTTCGATGAATGCCGCCCCTAGATTCGGGATATCCATGATGGTGGGTACCTTGTAATCCAGCAGGTTGTTGTTGTAGATGCGGCCCGAATCGGGGTCGATCAGCAACTCCTCGTACAGGGCTGCGCCGATGCCCATGGCCATGCCGCCGTGGACCTGCCCCGCGGCCGTGAGGGGGTTGATCACCCGGCCGCTGTCGTGGATGTTGTAGATTTCGTTGATGGTTATCCGGCAGAGCGGAATATCCACGGAAATATCAACAAACGTGCAGCCGAAAACATGGGCGTTGTTGCGGGTCTTGTAACTCACCTCGGCGGTGATTTGGCCGCCGCGGTTTTTGTCGTAATAGGCATCCAGAGCCACATCGGCCAGGCCCATGACCGGCGTGTCCGGGGATTGGGTGATGACGATGCGTCCGTGGGCGATATCCAGATTCTGGGGGTCGAGGCCGGTGATCACACCGGCATGGGCCAGGATTTTTTCCTTGAGATGTTGGGCCGTGCGCATCACCGCCTGGCCGTTAACATAGGTCTGGCGGGAGGCGTAGGCCCCGGTGTCAAAGGGGGTTACATCGGTGTCCTGGACCGAAACTACATGGATTTCTGCCGTGTCCGTCCCCAGGGTTTCAGCGGCCATCTGGGCAAAAGCCGTGTCCGAGCCCTGGCCGATCTCAGTAGCGCCCACCTGCAGATGCACGGAACCGTCCTGGTTCAACGACATGCGGGCGCTGCCGATCTCCACGCAGACCGGGTAGGTACCGGAACCGTAACTGAAACAGGCGACCCCCAGGCCCCGGCGTCGGTCACCCTCCTGGATCTGCGGCCATTTTGCGCGTTTTTCACGCCATTGGATCATTTCCCGGCCCTGTTTCAGGCAGGCCACGAGACCACAGCTCAACAGGGGCTTGTGGGTGATCCCGCTGCGGTCGCCGGGCCGGGCCGCGTTTTTCAGGCGAAATTCCACGGAATCCATACCCAGGGCGCGGGCGGCATCCTCCATGGCGCTTTCCGTGGCAAAGACCACCTGGGGCGAGCCGTAGGCGCGCATGGCTCCGGCCGCGGGGAAATTGCCGTAGATCGTTTTGGCCCGGCAGTTGTAGACGGCCCGGGGATACATGTAGTGGGTTTTGGCCACCCCCGCCGAAGCCACGGAATGGCCGTGGGAAGCATAGGCGCCCGTGTTGGCAAGGGCATCCACGTCGATGAGGGTAAGGGTGCCGTCGTCCTTACAGCCGAGTTTGACATCTACGGTAAACGGGTGGCGCACCCGGGTGCCGGCCATGCACTCCTCGCGGTCCAGCTTGAGGCGCACCGGCACGCCTCCCAGTTGCAGGGTCAAAAAGGCTGCCATGGGTTCCAGAATGACATCCTGTTTGTTGCCGAACCCGCCGCCGATGTGGGGTTTGATTACCCGAATACGGCCTAGGGGGATATCCAGGGCTTCACCCACAATGCGGCGCACGATGTGGGGAATCTGGGTGGAGGAGACAATGACAATCTTCTCCAGATCGTCCATGTAGGCGTAGGTCGAGTGGTTTTCCAGGTGGCAATGCTGCTGCACCTGGGTCTGGTAGCGCCCCGCGATTGAGTGGTCGGCCGCTTCCCGGGCCTGCTGCCAATCCCCGCCGGCGGTGAAGCTGTGGCTGCTGACGGTATTGCCTGACCGGGGATGGATCTCCGCAGCGCCGGGGTCCAGAATATCTTCACTGCGCACCAGAGGTTTCCCGGGGGCGTACTCCACCTCGATGAGGGCCAGGGCCTTGCGGGCGGTGAGTTCATTCTCCGCCACAACCACGGCGATTTCGTCGCCCTGGTAACGGACGTGCTGGGTGAGCAGCAGGCGATCCGCAACGTCCATGTGGGCGGGATCCATGGAAAAGGGATGCCCGGCCGTGGCAAATAGCTTCCTGGGTATATCCTCAAAGGTGAACACCCCGTCCACCCCGGGCAAGGCTTTGGCCCGCGTCGTGTCGATGCGCACCACCCGGCCGTGGGCGATGGTGCTGCGCAGGTACTTGGCCGTGCGCATGCCGGGCATGGCAAAGTCGTCCACATAGCGCGCCTTGCCGGTCACCTTGGCCGCGCCGTCCACCCGCTGCACTGCTTTGCCGATGGTCATGATGAAGTCCTTGGATCGTTGGTTTTTGCCACAAGAGACATGAAGAACACGAAGTTTTAAAGCACGAATCTTTTGATGCCCTTTTTGAGTTGGGTAACATTAAAGTTGATCAGAAGACCCGTGGTTATTTGAGATAGTTTCATGTAGGTTAAAAGTTGTGCTTGGTGGATTCCATTTAGAGTTTCCACACTCTTCAGTTCGAGAATAAGTCTATCTTCAACTAAAACTTCCACCCGATACCCACAGTCGAGGTGGATCCCTTTGTAGTGCACTGGGAGGGAAGGCTGCCTGTTAAAATCAATTTGATTCAGTTTCAATTCATGGACGAGACAGTGTTCATACGTTGATTCCAGCAGACCCGGTCCTAAATGTCGATGGACCTCGATAGCACAACCAATCACCTGGTTGGACAGTTCATCAAACTGAAAATCCTTTGTTTTCATACATTAATTTTTTCTTCGTGAACTTCGTGTTCTTCGTGGTTAATAAAGCCTCTTGCTATTGTACAATCTGAATGCACTGCTGACCAATTCTACAACAACCCCACCCGTTCGTTGAACTCCTCGATCAACGCATCCACCTCCTCCAGCTGATCAAAAGTGCCGCCCCAGTAATTCCGGTGATCATACCACTGGGCATTGAGTTCCGCCACATCCCGTCCCTGCTGCTCGATCCAGGTGAAGTATTTTAAATTGTGGATGCGTTTGCGGTCATAATAGCCCAATTCCTCCATCCGGTCGATGGCCACCGAATGGAGCAGTTCCAGGTCCCGCTGGGCCTGGGCTTCGCTGTAGGCGCCCCGCTCGGCGGTGAGTTCGGCCAGGCGCGAGGAGTAGAGTTCCATGGAGTCGGTGGCGATGGTGACCACATAGTCATCGGCGGTCAATTCATTATACTTGGCAAACTTGATGGCCGCCAGCACATTGCCGACACCGGAGATGCCCAAAAGGTCGAGCTGATCCACGAGGTCGGGGGAGACACCCTCCGCCTTCAGGGCCGCCCGGCCCCGGGGTTCGTTGAACAGCCGCAGCAGGCGCATGGGCGCTTCATCGTCAACCGCAATGATGAAGTCGGTGAGTTTGAGGTCGTGGACCCAGGGCACATGCTTGTCGCCGATGCCCTCGATGCGGTGGTCGCCATAGCCGTTTTGCAGCAGAGTGGGGCACTGCAGGGCTTCGGCTACGGCCAGCTGGATGCCGGGGTAGCGCTGTTTCAGGTAATAGCCGGCTCCCAGGGTGCCGCCGGAGCCGGAAGCCGCCACATACCCGGCCAGGCGCTGTCTGCCGGTGAGGTAGCGGCCCATGACTTCCTCTACGGCGCTGCCGGTGACATGGTAGTGCCAGAAGGGATTGCCCAGCTCATCGAACTGATTGAAGATCATCAGGTCCTGGCCGGAGCTGCGCAGTTCCCAGCACTTATCGAAGATCTCCTTGACATTGGATTCGCAGCCCGGAGTGGCGATCACCTCGCCGGCAATGGTCTGCAGCCATTCAAACCGCTCCCGGGACATGCCCTCGGGCAGGATGGCGATGGCCTGGCAGGCCAGCAGGGCCGAAATATAGGCGCCGCCCCGGCAGTAATTGCCCGTGGAGGGCCAGACCGCCCGGGTGGTGAGGGGGTTGAACTGTCCGGTAATCAGGCGCGGCGCCAGGCAGCCGAAGGTGGCCCCGACCTTGTGGGCGCCGGTGGGAAACCAGCGGCCGGTGAGGGCGATGATGGGCGCTGAGCATCCGGACAATTCCGGGGGGATAAGGATGTGGTTGACCCCACCGTAAAGCCCGCCGTGCGCCTGGGGGGCATTTTTCCAGGTGATGCGGTAGAGGTTGGCGGGGTGTACGTCCCACAGGCCGGTATTTTGCAGGGTGGCCTGGATTTTGGCGGGTACCCGGGCGGGATCCTTCATCATGGCAAAGGTGGGCAGGG
>Ga0180436_10005251_pt1 | contig 11493 bp, 11 predicted proteins | sample SS_ome_2_FD_132434 | JGI IMG/M metagenome (GOLD analysis project Ga0180436, IMG submission 132434) | Hypersaline lake sediment archaeal communities from the Salton Sea, California, USA - SS_3_S_2 metaG | ecosystem: Environmental > Aquatic > Non-marine Saline and Alkaline > Hypersaline >...
GGAATTTCAAGAGGCGCGAGCAATTCGACCGAATCGGGAAAGCCCTTGAATCACGCAGGCTGCGCAGGGAGACAGGCGAGCCAGCACGAAGCGATGCAGACGAAGTGGAGTCATTGATTGCCGAGCTTGGCAAAGCCGAACGCGAGCGCGACGAGGCGCGGGCGGCGATACGCGATGCATTGGAAGTCGGATGCGTGATCGGTACGGCGGAGACTGTATTGCGCGCCGCGCTGGGTGAGGGGTGATGGATATACGGAAAGGCATGCGTGTGATCGACATCGGCTGTCCCCTGATGGAATCACTGCGTGCCGCTGGACTTGAGCCGCCCGCCCAAGAAGTCACGGTGCTGCGCGTGTTCCCGTGGGGCCTGCGTGTTGTGCGGGGCGGTGAAGTGTACGACTCGACGCGCTTTGTAGTGCCTCACGACAGCCGGGAGGATGGGTGATGAGCCTATGGCACCGATTCGTTAACTGGGCGCGGCCGTGGTGCCCAAGCGGCAGACCGCACCGTGTCCGCTCCGGGCTGGTCCGATATCCGAACGGCGACGTTTACTGCTGGCATTCGGATTGCGTCAAGGCGGCGTTTAAGAAGCATCTTCCGTTAGCCGCTCAGGATAGCCGGGAGGGGTAGAGTGGAAGGCATCGATCTGCGCGGTAAAGACTACCTGACGAGAGAGGAAGCGGCGCACTACGCTTGCGTCAGCGTCCGCCATTTCGACACTATCAGGCGCACGCGCAATATCCCGGTGCTCGACTGGGCCGGAAAAAAGGTATTCCGACTGCCTCGCATGGCCCCGGGCAGCCTGTCGCGGGCATTCGACCGCGCGCTCGAGCGGGCTGGCCTGGATGGATCTCTGCACTGCCTGCGGCACACCTTCTGCGCGCACCTGGTCATGGCTGGCGTGCCCCTGCGGACGGTGCAGCTGCTGGCTGGCCACGCTCATTTTTCCACAACGGAAAAGTACGCCCACTTGGCCCCTGGTCACTTGCAGGACGCAGTGCGCGGGCTGGTACTCTGACTGTCCGGATTTTGTCCGGGTTTTGATGTAACGAGGTGCAACGCTATGCAACGATATGCAAAACAACCCGCTGATTTGTGGCGTCCCCTAGGGGATTCGAACCCCTGTTGCCGCCGTGAAAGGGCTGAGCAATTCATTGATCAACTTGGCCTTTCCTGGAAATTGTCCGGTATATGGGCGATTCTGTTGCTGCTGTCGTCGTTCTCGTCACAGGCATCGGGCGAATGGGTCGAGTGCCAGATGGCTGCTGTGAGTTCGAGCATGACGGCCAAGCGCCCGGCTCTGTTCGCGGTCCACAACGCCAATCTCGATCCTGAGATCCCGATGGACGGCCGATGGGCAACAATCGACGTGACAGACCTGGTGCCGCTCGATGCCAGGTGCGTGAGGGTGACGGGGATCTTGATGATCTCGGGTGGGTACCAAAAATACACCTGCGATCTGCACCTCGGGTTCCGGCGCTACGGAGAATCGTCAGGAGCCTCACGCGGCTCTCAGACGGTCGCCGCAGCCCGGACTGGGGCGCGGACCAATTACTCGCGGTGGGTGCCGTTAGAACGCACTGGGGACGGCCGTGCGGTGTTTGATGTGAAGCTGGAGGGGTTCAACGATGGGAGCTTCCCAGGGTATCGGTTCAATCAGTCCCTACGCTACCCCGAGACATGCGCCCTCGGGGCCAACGGGTGGATTGATGCCTACGGGCGCTGAGCGTCATCGCAGCCCGTAGGCGGCTCGGAGTCACCCGCTGATCGCGACCGACGTGCTACCTTCAGCCGCGACAGTGCCGGTGTTGGCCGACACCGAACCCTTGATTGTGACGTAGTGCAAGGCGTTCTCCGTCAGGCCCGCCACGAACTTAGCCGCGCTCGCGCCGTTCTGGTAGCCGCTCGACGACGAGTGCCCCCCGATGGCGCCGGACACCACGGTCCCGTCGATTGAGAGATAGGCGTAGGCCGCCTGCCCGCCGTTGCTGTTCGACACCCGGCAGTCCATCGAGGCGAACGGGTCGTCGTCGTCCCAGGTGATGAAGTTGATGCGGACCTCCGTGTGGATCTCCGCTGCCGACGCCCCCGTGAAGGTGCGGCCGGTGGTGAATGCATTGGTCCCCGCTTTTTTGCGGCGGTTGAACCACGACAGCACACGCTTGTTGGTGGCCCCATCCGAGAACTGCGTCGATGCGTCCATGTGGACAGCGCCGACCAGGGTCCGGCTCGAGTCGCCGTTCTCGATCTGATGCCCGTAGGTCGCGTCGGTCGCCCGGGCGGTCGTGGACGCTTCCAGGGTCATCGTGCCCCCGGACATGTAGGCGTAGACGTAGTAGAACGTGTTGGCCGACAGTCCGCCGTTGCTGAGCGTCACGCCCGCGCTGGGGATGGTGCGCCATTCACCGTCGATGAATAGCTTGGTGCCGTTCTTGCGCACGAGCTTGCACTGGGTCGTCCCCACAAGCTCGAAGTAGCATTGCCCGAACGACAGGCCGGCAATGGCCGCGTCGACATACTGCTTGGGCGCTGCGCCCAGGGCGGCGGTTGGGTTGGCGGACAGCACCAGGAGGCCCGTCATCGTACCCCCAGCCTTCGCTAGGGCTCCCAGGTTGGACAGGGCGGTCGGCGCGTCGTTGACATCTGACAGGTCGTTCGCGACCGCGAGCTTTTCGCTGTCGAGCTCCTCGAGCGCGTCCTGCACATCCGTCGCGGAAATGCTGCCCGCTGGCGTCACGCTGACGCCCGAGGCCGCAAGCGCCGAGGGGGAGAACATCAGAAGGACCCACTTGTCCGCCGTCAGGTCGGTATTGAAGGTCCCCGAGGTGTGAGCGGTGGCACAGATGTAGGTCGCCCCGCTCTCGACCACAACGTCGTTGACCGCGTATTCGGTGGCCGTAACCCAGTCGCCCCGTATGTTCGCGCCTGCCGCGGCGATGAGCGCCTTGACTTGCGCGCTCAGGGTGTGGAGCTTCACCTCGCCGTCGCGGATGTCGCCGTCGTCGCGCTGGATCAGCGCCAGATTGGCCAGCGTTTCGGACAGGGTGGTCGCGATGTCGTCGAGTTCCGCGTCCAGCGAGGCGGTGACGACGGTAGACCGCCCGCCGACGCTGTTGGCCTCGTCGTCGGAGTAGTCCGCAGAGCGGTTGAAGGGGGTTGGTTGGGCCATGACGTGCTCCTATGGGGTCGCCCCGGCCGGCACCGGGATGGCGGAGGTCGACGCGCCCGATGTTTGGCCCTGGCCGGGGCGGTTGAGATCGGCGCCGTTGCCGGGGTAGGCTTGCGCGATGGATGCTCGCTGGAAGGCCACCGTTGCGCTCTTGCTGCTTAAGCTGGCGCATTGGGCTGTCGTGGTACTTTTCGTCGTCGGCGGCACGTGGGTGCTGCACGACGATTTCGGCATCGCTACCTGGCTGGCGATAGTCATGCTGCTGGCCTTGCTGATGTTCGTCATCTGGTGCGAGCGCCACGAGCACCCGGGCCAGTTGCGCGTTTTCCTGATGCCGTGGAATCACTATCTGAAGCACCCACCGCCCCCGCCACGGCACCGACCTTCGGCGCCACCCGAGCAGACCGAGCTGCCACGGAAGCCGCGCGAGAAGCCTGATCCGTGGCTGTCTTGACCGGGTTGAGCGTTGCCGCGACGCGCGCCTCGGTTTTCAGCGTCTCCCTGCCTGTAGCAGCGGCCTTCAGGGCTCCCATGAGGTAGCTCCCGCCGGGCAGTCTCTCCGTTGCTCGCGACAGTCGGTTCCACCACGCGGCGCTGGTGCCGGACGTGTTAATGCTTCCGGGCGGTGCTGATGTGATGCGGTTCGCCACGCGGCGGATCGTATTCAGCTGGGCCAACTCCTCATCGTTGAACAGCACCCGGAGCTTGGGCATGCCGATCTTCTTGATGGCGCGCTCGATGTTCGCCCCGCTGATCACGGGATCTCCGAACTCGTTGACCGCGTTGCCCATCTTGGCCTCGTCGGTGAGCCACTTGATGACGCCCGCACGCAGATCCACCCACGCCGATGCGCCCTGACGGGTGTTGCCGGTGTTGAGTGAGTTCTTGACGCGCTTGAGATCTGCCACCTTCCAGCGCCCCACCACGCCCTTCATGATGTCCTCGTCGGCCACGCCGTCATCGACGATCTTGCGCACGATCCCGGCCGTTTTCTTGTTCACGAACTCCGAGAATCGCTCCGACGCCGCTTGCCGCGCGGCCGAGAAGGCGTTTTCTCCGGTCGCCGCAATCACGTCGTCATCGAGGGCGGACTTGATGCGGTCCATGATCATCTGCCCGGTCGGGTCGTTCCCTCGCAGCCCGGCCATCTCCCGTCGCAGAAGCTCGGCACGCTCGACCGACATGCCACCAGCCACCTTCCCATCGGGGTCTAGCACGCCGTACCGCGCAAGGCGGCGCTTCACCACATCGAGCTGCGGAACGAGCCCCACGTAATCTCCCGACTCATCCAGCTCGCGGACCAGATTCTCGAACGGGATCGGGCCGTCTCCGGCCGCTTCGCGTGCCGACTTGTAGGCCGCGCGCACCTCGTTCGACATGGCCTGATTCTTCGCAACGAGCGCGGATTTGACGCCACTGCCTACGTCATAGAGATCGTCAGCCTGTCCACCTGTTGCGGCCTTGGCGTCGTCCAGCGCGCCCAGCAGGCCCCGGTTCTGGTCGCCCAGCCGGGCGCGGATATCTCGCCCGGCCTTGCTCGTTTCCTTCGCTGTCTCGCGCTCGAACTGCCAGTCGGCGAAGTCTCGCGACAGCTGGCCCTTGGTGGGCTGGACTCCCAGGGCGTCGAAGTCGGCAAGCGTCGTTGCGTCGTCCGCATTCACCGCTGCCGGTGCCTTGGCCAGGGATTGTCTGGCTTGCGCGGTGAGGTCGTCGAACGTCATGCCCTTATCCGCCAGCGCCTTCTGCAGCTCAGGCGTTGGCTTGCCGTTCACGATCAGGGCGCGCGCCGCGTCATCCGCCTGCCCCATGAAGAGGCGCGCCGCCTTCTCCAGTGCGAACGACAGGCCGCGCCCTGCCCCTTCTCCGACCATCGCCGCAGCCCCCGCCTTGCCAATCTCCGGAAGGCTGGCGCCCTCGTCCGCGCCAAGCATGGCGGTCTCGCCCTGCCCTAGCGCCTCTCCGGCCGCTCCGGCTGCGCCTACAGCCAAAAGCGCTGGAGCAACCGTCGCCGGCCCCGCCACGGACGAAGCCGCCGCCGGCAGAATCGCCTTGGACGCCGCCGCCTGGAACGCGTTGATGTCCTCCATCGAGGCGCCGGGCTTGTTCAGGTAGTAGCGTTGGTCGGGCAGCTGGCCCTGCACTTCCTGCCCCAGCGTGATCAGCGGGTTGCCGTAGCTGTCCTCTCCTGCGAGCTGTGCGCCCTCGTAGATGCCGCGCAGCATGTTCAGCTTGCCCTCGGTGGTGCGCGCCTTGGAGACGTTGCCGGCCATGTCGCTGGCGCCGTAGGGGATCTCGGGGTAGTCGTCATGCTCTCCCATGACGAACTTTCCCACGGCGGCCGGGACCGAGCGTATCGCGTCCATGAGCCCGCCGCTTTCTCGCTTGGCGAGGAGATTGCGACCAGCTGGGGCCGATTCTGCCTGAGTCGGCTGCGTGAAGAGGTTGCGGCCGGCCATCACTGCAGCCCCAGCTGTTGCATGACCTGCTCGCGGGTCATGTTGTTGGCGCGCATCGTTTCGGCGATATCTTCCTCGGTGATTTCGCCGAATTCCGGGTGCTGGTAGCCGTTCGGCGCCTCGAATAACGGATTTTCATCAGCCCACATCTGCAGGGCGGTGAAGAATCCCTGATCGAGTTGCCCGTTATCCGCCACGTAGGCCCGCGCCATCTTCGCGACATCGACTGATCGCTGGTTCAGTTTCTTGGACGTTTCGACCATGGTTCGGCGCCCTTCGGGCGTGTTCATCAGCCCGGGCACCATCGAGACCAGGAACTCCCGGTCTTTGTCCGACATGGCGCCCGGCATACCCGCACCGCCCGCTGGGTTGCGCAGCTGTAGCGCGAGTTCGTTGCTCAGCGCCTTGGCCGCTTCGGCCGGCCCCACGTCGTCCGTGACGCCGAGAGATTCCAGATCGATGCCGACCCCGCGCGCCGCCTGCTTGAGCGCCAGTACGCCGCCAGCGAAGCGCCCCGTGTTGACTTGCTCGAGCAGTGCCCCAAGCCGGTCCAGCCGGTTGTTCATGTTGTTGGCCTGAATCGCGCCGCTTTCGATTTCGTCGTAGCGCTGCGCCATTTTCTTGCCGAGTTCTTTGGAGAACGATCCCTCTTGCTCGTTGTTCACGGTGACGCTGGTCCCGCCAGGCTTACCCGGCGCCGTGGCCACCAGTCGCGGCGACTGCACGCCCTGCATCGCATCCATGGTCGGCTGAGCGGCACCTATCGGCTGCGGTCCCTCTCCGGGAGTGGCGACACCAGCCGGGCCGACGTTGGCGAGCGCGGACGTGATGGCGCTGCCTGGGGCATTACCCGACCCTCCGGGCATGGAGGCCATGATGTCGCGGCCGGGTGGCATGGCCGTGGGATTGGCGATGTCGTAGACACTGGCGCCGGGGGAGACCTCGAGGAAGCCTCGCGCGCGGGCGGAGGCGCGCGCGTCCTCTGCGTCGGCGTAGGACTGCGCGGCATCGGCCTCGCGACTGCGGACCAGCGCGCCGTGCCCCGGGGTGAACGCCACGTCGCCCGTCGCCTGGTTGAGGCGACCAGTCTCGTTCAGGGAGTATGGCTCGTAAGGCGTCTCGGCGAGGACCGAGGTGATGCGGTTCATGCGGTCTACGTCGCCCGTCCGCGCTGCTTGCGCCGCCTCCCGCTGGAGCCCGGTGCCACCCATGTCCCGCATGCCTTGGGTGTAGTCGCGCATGTCCGGGGTCTCGCTGCCCACGAACAGTCGACCGGCAAGGTCCGGAGTCAGCCCGGGCGGGAGATCGACCCCTTCCAGCGCGCCGACGATACCTTCGCGTGCGCCGAACTTCTGGCGGTTCAGATCGGCCTCGCTGCCGTACTTGTCTGCGCTGGCCCGTGCGCTGTCCACATAAGCCAGATCCTTCATCGTGTTGCCGTAGGTCTGCCCGCCCGGAGCGGCGAGCGCCTGCATGATGGAACTGACTCCGGGCTGTGCTCCGGCATAGGTGCGGAATTTCATCGCTGAGCCCCCCAGGCTCGCGCCATTGATGCGGCGCCGCGTGCGTCGGTGTTCTTCCGGTTGAGGTAGAGCCCTGCGGCCTGCATGGCGTCACCGCCGAACAGGCGGCCGCTGGACGGGGCTACCTCGCCTAGCGCCAACTGCTGCACGTCGAGGTCTCCCCGGACGTTCGAGCGCGTGCGGGCGCGGTCCAGCGCGGCGTCGGTGTTGGAGAACCCCTCCCGCAGGGAGAGTTCCGCAGGCGCCGCCGCCCGCCCCATGATCCCAGCGAGACGCGTGGCGTACCGCAGCTCGTCGGCCGCCCGTTTGGCCTTGGCTGCGTCATACCGCCCCGAGGTCTTGCCGGCGTACACCGGGCCGTCGCTGACCGCCTCAGGGGCCACAGAAACGTCCGTAACGAGCCGCCGCACCGCCTGCCGCTCTTGATCTTCAAGTGCCGGCATACGGCGCTGTGGGGCGTACTGCTGGGCGGTGTTGCGGGTGGTGTCGACCAGCTGCCGGGTGGCGTCCGTGTTGATACCCTGCATGGCCTGGATGACCTGGTTGCGCTGTTTGCGGGCGTCCTCCTGCACGGACTGCTTGAGCTTGTACCCGCCGTACTGGAGCGCGATCGGCGCCAGGGTCTTGAGGATGTCGAGAATGCCTGCCATGACCGTCTCCTATGCCGTCGCGCCCGCGTAGGTGCTCGCCGGGCTGATGCCAACACGACGCGACCCGTAATCCCGGGCGGCGCGCTGTTGTTCGTTGGCGTTTCGCCCCTGCTGGTAGAGGTAGGCGAACTTGTTGAATACGTCGCCCAGGTTCTGGCCCTTGGCGAAGTCGGCGGCCTGCTCTGAGGCAAGTCGCGACTGCGACAAGGCGCTGTTGACGGCCTGGCCCGAATCCACGTCGAGATAGATGTCTTGAATGGCTTGCGCACGTGCGGACTGGTCGGCTTGTCTGGCGCTGCGCACCGCGTCATCCGCCACCGTTCCGGCGTTCAGTCTCCCCTCGTTGTAGAGCCGCTTCAACTCCCCGGCGTTGTCGATTTCCTGCGAGCCGCCCAGGTGCCCACGGCGAGCAAGCTCGAACTTGAGTTCGCGTTGCTGATCTCCGAAGTCCCGGTCGAGGTCGGCGGTCTGGTAGTCGAAGATGGAGGACCGGAGCTTGTCGTAGTACGGATCTTGGTTGTCGAACGCCGCATTGACGCGATCTACGCCACGGTCCCGCAGGAGTTGCCGGTTGTCCTCAGCCGCGCGCGCCGGCGGGACGATGCTCGGGGTCTGCTGCCCCTTCGCGTCGAGGTACGTCAGCCCGGCGGTGATGAGCGGCGCCGCGTCAGATGCAGTGCGGAGGAAGCGATCAAGCGTGGAGCCGCCCGCACTGGCCGCAGAGCCCGCGACCTGCCCCGCCGCCGAGGTGGCCGCCGGGTTCCCGCCCATGAATGCCGCGATCTTGTCGCTGTACCCGGCAGGAGATGCCCCGGCCCGCGCGGCAATGTCCGCCGGCATGAACTGGTTGACGTTGGACAACGGGGTGCCGGTGATAAGGCCCTTGGCCGCTCCAATGCCGGAGCCAATGCCGTAACCCTTCAGCCCGCCGATGGCCGCCCCCGGCAATCCGTCCTCTACGGCGCCTTGAATCGCCCCGCCGATAGCTCCACCCGCCCCGGCTGAGATCGTGGCTCCGAGCATCCCACCGATACCGGGAAGCACCAGAGCCCCCACAGCCGGGCCGATGGCACTCTTGAGAAAGTCGAGGAACGCGCTGCCCTTGGTCTGCTGCTTTCGTCCCTCCTCCCTGACCGCGTAATCGACCGCGTTGACCAGTTGGGACAGGTTGTTGTTGTTTGGATTGGCCGCGATCTGGTCGTAGGTCAGGCCATAGTTGCGTTGAAGGAACCCATCAACGTGCTTGCGCATGTTGCGCTTATGATCTGCCTCGCCGCCGGACAGGAGCGACTGCGCCTGCGGGAGGATATTCTCGTAGTTCCAACCGTAGTAGTTCGCGACGGAGCCCGGGTTGTCGTAGGCGACATCCTTGGCGTTGAGGAATCGAGCCATCACTGAGCCCCCAGGTTTTCGTAGTAGAACACCAGCCGGTTCATCTCGAACGCCTCATTGGCCTGGTGGACGATGCGCGGCGCAATGGCGGTCGAACACACCTCGACAGGCGTCATGACCCCGGGCATGGAATTGCCAGTGAGCGTAACCGGATCGGTCTCCCCTTCGGTCGGGTTGCCGTTCAGATCGACAGTGCGGTACTTGAACGAGATCGTGGCCGTCCCGGTGCCCACAAAATCGACGCCTGTGATCATCTTGAGCTGCCCCGGCTTCTTGAAGTCGAGGAACGAGAACTCGATGACAACGAGGGGCGGTGTGGTGTCGTCCTGGTGGGTGTTGTCGTCCATCCGGTAGATGGTCCCGCCGTTGCGGAGGTACAGATCCCCGTTCAGATTCGCGGCATATTCCACGTCGAACGGGAACTCGTACTCACTCCACGCCGATACCTTGCTTGAGCGCGAGTAGGTGAACGTCCACACGGTCCGGTCGAACACCGTCCAGAGCTGCCCTGGCTTGGCGTACCACTCGGTATAGGGGTCGAGGGAACTGCTGATGAGCGGCTTCACCACGTCGTCAATGGGCGCGCCGATGTCGCTATCTTCGAGCTGGTCGGTAGCCGAGGACAGGGCCAGAGAGCGGAAGCCGTTGTCGCTCAGAAATACGGTGTCCTGCGAAACCTGCCCCGGCGAGCGCGGGAACTGCGTGCCGATGTTGGGCACGATGTCCGACAGGATGATCAGGTCAGGATCTGGGTCTGCCGTCCAAATCTGCACTGCGTCGGCGAAATAGACCGCGAGGTTTGACTTGAACTTGCCGACCGCGAGGGCTTCGCTCGAATCGTCCTGGTAGTTGCCCGTCGCGAGGAATCCGGCATCAGAGGCGGTCGTCCAGTCGCGCGCGTTGGCCGTCGCCGAAAACGGCACCGTGTCCCCATCGATGGCGAACAGCTTGGACTTGATCTTGGCGACCGACTTGGTGTGCGGGCAGTTGGTGTCGGTGACGACGAACGACCGGCACGTCCACGTCACGCCGCCATCAGAGACGGTTCCGCCAATGGTGGTCGGCCAGGTTGGCTCGGTCCCGCCCGAAGTGCCACCCGTGGTGCATTCGTAGCGGAAGCCGTTTGGCGTGGTCGGGGTGACGTAGTGCGGGGAGGTCGTCGCGTAGGCGGTCGATGCCTCCCAGGCCGGGCTCGCGTGCTTGGGCGTCGCGCTGGCGCTGCCCGCATCGAGGTAGTGGTGATATACGTCCCCGTTGTCGTACTCGGCCACCACGTATAGATAGCCCTGGAAGGCGTCGCAGTAGTGGACTCTGGCAAGGGTGCGGAGCGAGTTGGTCGGGTGCGGCACGAACTGCGCCGTGATGAGCGGGTCGCCGTGCGCAATGGTCACGTCGTCCGTGAAGGCGTGCAGTCCTCCGAGAGCCGAAAACAAGCCGATGCTGCCCGTCTCGATGACGTTATAGACCGAGGCGCAGTCCCGCTTGCGCAGTTCGTGCCCCGCGGTCACGTGAGCGTTCTTGAGTTCGTAGAGCGCATCAGCCCCCGCCGTGTCACGCGACTTACGGCGGTCGAGCCCGGACGAGAACTTGTCGAAGTGAATGACGCTCATGCGCGGCACCCATATCGCGGCGGCCAGCGCGAGGCGTACCGCGATGCGGAAGGGCAGGCCATCAGCCGTCGCCACCCTGCGGCGGGAGGTCGCCAGCCAGTTCGGACTGCGGCGCAATGAGGCGTACCGTCTCAGTCGGCAGGGGATCTGCGTCTGACCCGCGCGGTATGTAGAAGTCGCTTTCCATGCGGTCCATGCGGCGCTCTAGGCGGCGGGCGAGGCTGTCGAGCTGCGCCGAGGCGGTATCCACCTTCTGGTTGATGGTCTCGACGGCCGCCTCGAACTTCGCCTCGAGCACCGCCTGACTCACATACATCGACCCGGCCGCCGTCATGGCGGCGATGATCACCGCCTCGATAAGTCGCGCACCGGACAGGCGCGGGGTCTTGCCTGCCGATGCGACGAAGGGGATCAGGGTGGAGGGGTCGAAGTTGTCGAACATGGCCAATCCTCAAGCCGTCCGCGTTGCCGGGTAGGTCAGTTCGCCGTCACCGACTGAATCATAGACACGACCATCGGTTGATGGTGTGAATCCAAGCATGGTCGCGATTGCCTCGTACCACAGCTCCGCGGCGAGGTGGTTTGCGTGATAGTTGAAGTGCGTGTTATCGGCCTTGTACCAAGGCGTGCCGTACCAGCTGACCGCGAGGCCCATGTGCGCGCCGTTGAACACATCGGCGTTATCCGCGGCCA
>Ga0180436_10005252_pt1 | contig 11493 bp, 9 predicted proteins | sample SS_ome_2_FD_132434 | JGI IMG/M metagenome (GOLD analysis project Ga0180436, IMG submission 132434) | Hypersaline lake sediment archaeal communities from the Salton Sea, California, USA - SS_3_S_2 metaG | ecosystem: Environmental > Aquatic > Non-marine Saline and Alkaline > Hypersaline > Sediment...
CTCGGCACGGCCATCGACCTGAGCCATATCTACCTCGTAAAGCACGAGTTGCAGACGATTGCCGACGAGATCGCCTTGAGCGCCGCCAGGGAACTTGACGGCTCCTGGGAAGGTCTCGAGCGGGCCAAACGGGCGGTGGGCGGCGAATCGGCGGAGAAGCGCCAGGAATGGCTCTCCTTCAGCACGGACGAAGTGGCGGAGCTGCGAATGCGGTTTCGATCCCAGCCGGACGCCGAGTGGGACGAGTTTCCGCTCACCGGCGCCGGACAGCGGTTCGTGGAAGTGACGCTGGCCAGCGAGGCGAGGATGTTCTTCCTCCCGATGGCCCCGGGCATGCCGGGCGCCCAGCGCGTCGTGGCCCGGTCCGTCGCCGGACAGGCGCTCCTGGCCAAGTCCGAGATTCCGGCGCTGGAGTTCTCGGCCGAGGCCACGAGCCCGGCCGCTCCGGAGTACGGATTCGAGCCGGGACGCTCCTACGCGCTCCACACCCGGAGCATCACCGGCTGCGCCGATGCTCTCGCATCCATTGGCCAGCGGGACACGGACAGGTCGACTGACGAGTGGAGCTCATACGTCGTGACGGGCAACGGGCAGCGCGTCCTGTTTGCCGCGGTGACCGATGGCGCGGGGTCCCGGCAGCCGCTGGGCGTCGCCGCTTTCCTCATACGGGCAAGCCAAACTGGCGGTGGCCCGTGCGCTGTTGCCTTCGTTGGAGCGTCGCCGGTTCTGAACGCCAGGCGCAACGGAGCGGGGCCGCAAGGCGCCTATGAAGTGAGGTTGATCCAGTGAACAGATCCCGGCGCAAAGGAAGCGGTCTGATCGAGTTCGCGCTCGGCTTCTCGGCGTTGGTCATCCTCCTCGTCGGGATGGTCGAGATCGCGGTCACGATGGTCATGATGAACCAGTTGACTGCCGCGGTCCGCTCGGGAGCGCGTTTCGCTTCCACAGTGGACTTCGACGACCCCGGCAACCGGTTCGTCAATCAGATCAGGAACGTCGTCGTCTATGGAGTGCCCCTTCCAGGGGAGGAAACCCAGCCAGCCGCGCCGGGTTTGACGCCCTCCAACGTCGTGGTCACCTGGGAGCGGGACGCGGCCGGAGCCCCGCGGTCCATCACGGTCTCGCTGCACGCCTATCGTGTGCCTCTGTTCTTCGGCGAGCACGAGTTGGACAACCGTCCCCGGATGACGGTCCAGCACTCCGGGGCGTGGTCCCCCGCGCGCGCCGCCCTTTCCCATTGACGCAAGCCCCCTCGGTGAGAGATAATTATACTAATCTGTATTGATTTGTGCGGGTGGGCGAGTGCGCCGGCCGTTTTGTGACGCAACAAGGCGGGCGGCGGACGCTTCTGGGAAAGCGCGGCGTCCTCGGTGACGGCGGCCACGTATCGCTCCCGCCAACGGCGTGAAACCATCAAGTCTAAGCAGAGGGGAAACATATGTCTAGAAGAATCGGATTCATCGGACTGGGAATCATGGGCCTCCCAATGGCCAAGAACCTCCTGAAAGCGGGCCATGAACTGGTGGTCTACGATCTGTCCGCGAAGCGCGTCGATGAGCTTGTCAGCGCTGGCGCAGCCAAGGGCGAGTCGCTGGGCGATGTCGCGGCCCGCAGCGGCCTGATCATCACGATGCTGCCCGACGGCCCCGATGTTGAGAAGGCCGTTCTCTCACCCGGAGGGCTGCTCGAAGCGGCAAAGCCGGGATCGACTCTCATCGACATGAGTTCCATCAACCCGCTGATATCGCAGAAAGTGGGAAGGGCATGCGCGGCCAAAGGCGTCCACTTCCTCGACGCGCCGGTTAGCGGCGGCGAGCCGAAGGCGGTTGAAGGGACCCTGGCCATCATGGTTGGCGGGAGCTACGATACCTTCGCCAACGTGAAGCCGGTCTTGGACTGCCTCGGCGCATCGGTTACGCTTGCGGGAGAAGTCGGCGCCGGGAACGTCACCAAACTGGCGAACCAGATCATCGTCGGCTGCAACATCGCCGCGATGGGAGAAGCGCTGGTGCTCGCGACGAAGGCCGGGCTCTGCCCCGAGACAGTGTTCAACGCAATTCGAGGCGGATTGGCGGGCAGCACGGTCTTGGAAGCGAAGGCCCCGATGGTCTATTCCCGGGACTTTAGGCCGGGCTTCCGCATCGGGCTTCACAACAAGGATCTCCGCAATACGCTGGAAGCCGCCGAGGCCCTCGATGTGCCGCTGCCGATGACGAGCCTTGTGCAAGGGATGCTGGTCAAGCTGGTGAATGACGGCAAGGGCGACCTCGACCACTCCGGGATAGTGCAGTTCACGGAAGAGGCGGCGGACACCGAGGTGCGCCGGAAGATCGATCAGCCCAAGGAAGAAGCCGCCTAGCTCAGACGAGGAAGGCTGCGGGAAGCGGGCCGCGCGGCGAGGACGCGGCTCGCTTCGTGATGGCGGTCCCGTGCCACGCTACGACTTGAAGACTTGGTCCGCCCATTCGGTCGCCTCCAGGTAGCTCTGAGCAATCTCCTGCAACCCCAGCCCCAGAGATCCCGCAACCGCATCGATAGCGTCCCAGTCCGCACGCTCATAGGCGCGGGCGAGGGCCAGCGCCTCGCCCAGCCCGCGAGTCGCGGCTGGCTTTCCCAACAGAACCTCCCGCACGTCACCCGCCAGGTGGACTTCCTCCACAACCTCACTCATGGGCTGGTCCAGTAGAGCATCGAGCAACGAGTACATTCCGGCCAGGAAGTAGTCCGAAGACCTCGCCGCCAATCCCAGAGTCCGGCTTAGCGATTCGCAGAAGCGCCCCCGCATGACGGCGTCGATGACAAGCTGTTGCGGTTTGTCGCTGGCGATGCCGGCAACGGTGGCGAGGGATATCCACTTGCGGATCTCCGTCTCCCCCAACAGAGCCAGGGCATGGCGAATTGACTCGACGTCCCGCTTCCAGCCGAAGCTGGCTGAGTTCACGTAGCGAAGAAGCTTGTGGACAAGGGACGCCTCGCTCTTGACGACCTGCTCGATCCTGCTGAAGTCCAGCTCGGGATTGCTCACCTCCTTGAGAATCCTCATGTAGTTGAGCTTGAAGCCGGGGATCTGCCGTCCGGGAACAATCTGCGGCCGGCTGAAGAAGTAGCCCTGGAACATCGTGTAGCCCAACTCGGCGGCGGCGGCGAACTCCTCGTGAGTCTCAACTTTCTCCGCCAGTAGCCCCAGACTCAGGGAACTGACGCGGTTAATCAGTTCCCGCTGTTGCTCCACCGTCGCCAAGCGCAGATCGACCTTCACGATGTCGGCGAGTTGGAGGAGGTCTTCGTATCCGTCGGCGGAGACGAAGTCGTCCAACGCCAGGGTGTAGCCCTTGCGCTTGAGATCCTCACAGGCCCGGAGCACCTCGGCGTCCGGCTCGATGTCTTCGAGGATCTCAATCACTACCGCGCCCTTCGGCAGCAACTGGGCGTACCCGTCAACCAGCAGTTTGCGGCCGAAATTGACGAATGCCCGCTTCTCGCCGACGAGGTGTTCCAGGCCAATCGTCAGCAGGGAGTTTGTGACCAGGCGGGAAGTCGCCGTGGTGGCGTCGGACCCGTCAAACACGTTCTCCCGGGAGGATCGATACAGGAGCTCATAGGCGTGGAGCTCTTGATTCAGGCCCAGAATCGGCTGCCGGGCGACGTAGATTTCATCAGACGCGCCGATCTCATCGGCGCTCCCGGCGGTGGCGGTGCTCACGGTTGGGGGCCTCCTCACAGCACTTATCGGACGGTTACAGACAAGTGACAGCACGAGCCGCGAGATCGGAGGGGATTTTTCTGATGACGATGACAATGCCCGGTGGGAGCGTAGGGGCGTCGCTTGCGGCGCCCGGGTTAGTACGGAACGTCACGTTGCGGGCAGGGCAAGCCCAGCCCCTACCAATCTTGGGCGACGGTTTGCCAGCCGATATGTAGGGGCGTCGCTTGCAAGCGACGCCCCTACAAGTCGGTCAGCGACCCAGCGCACCGCCGGGCATCCCAGGCCTGAGGGAAGAAGCCCATCACGCGGATCTTCTGACCGTAATCGGATCCGCGACGAGCTTACCGGCGAGTTCCATGAAGCTTTCCGCCAGAAGCGTCTCGCCGCATACCTCGACAGCCGGAGCGCCCGCCCGAACCGCCAGGAGGCAGGAGTCGGCGGCCGGCGGGATGAGCCCGGCAATCTCCAGCCCCAGCTCGCGCTCAACATCTTCCAGGTCCACCGGGCATACCAGGGGAGTCCGATGGACGACAACCGCGCCGATGAGGGCGTTCGTCCCCCAGGAACGAAGGTGGTCCAGCAGGACCCGCGCCGAGGCCAGGCAGGTTTCCTCACGGTCGAGCACCATCCCGATGAAATCGCACTTTCGGGCGGCTTCCCGGTTGGCGGACGAGGGATCGGGGGGGAGGTCGAGCACCAGAAGATCGGTCATGCCCGCCAGGCAGTCGATGAGGGCGCCCGCGTGAGAGGCGGAGAACTCCCGCGCTTCGCCGGCCCGCTGTGGGGAGCAAAGCAAACTCAACTCAGAGGAGTACTTGGCCACGCGGGCGTTGATCTCCAGCTCGTTGACGCCGTCGAGGGGCAACTCGAGCAGGGCTGAGAGATTGCCGTGCACGCTCGCGCGACTGAGGCTCCCGGCGAGGGATCCGTGATGCCCACGCCACTCGGCAAGGAGGGTCTTCTTCTTTCCGAGAGCCAGCGCCGCCGCTATGTTAAGCGCCACCGTCGTCGTCCCGACGCCTCCCTTCGCTCCCAGGAACGCCGCCACGCGGGCTGTGCCCCGCCGCCCACGGCTTCCGGACTGGCGCCGGCCGCCCCGGCGCGAGTTGCGCTCAATGGCGCACCGGGCCGCGCGAACCAAGCTCCCGGGGGTTGCGGCGCCCTTGATGAGATAGTCGTCGGCCCCGGCCCGAACCGCCCGAACCGCCAAGCTCTCCCGCTCCGGATCACAGAGGAGGATCACCGGCATCCGCGGGGCGGCCTGCCGCAGCCGGGCGAACCCTTCTAGTCCCGGAGCGTCCGGCAATGAAAGATCCAGCAGCACAACGGCATAGGCGGTGCGCTCAATTCGCTCCAGCCCTTTGGCCAGTGCGCTCGCGCAATGAACCCGAAACGGGGAGTCCGGCGATTCGGAGACTTGCCGCTGCAGTTCGGACGCTCCGGCCGGATCGGCGTCGATCAACAGGATGCGGACTTCGTTCCCGGAACTCAAGAGCACTCTCCTTTAGCCTTGGACGGCCGGTTGGGATTCCCGTCCGCCGAACGGATTGAGCCGCTTCAGGGAGAAGCCGGTGGCGGCGGCCGGTCCGCCATCCGTGCCGGCTTCGGCGGCGGCCAGGCTGGCGGCCACTCCGCCGTAGCCGGTGGAATGATCGAGGAATTCCCCTTTGGCGAGAGCCGCCGCAAGTTCCGCGTCGCAGGACGGCAGGGCCGCATGGATCTTCAGATCCACCACGGCCTTGAGCACGCTGGCGCCGCTCGACCATCTGGTCGCCTGATTGTGGATCAGCAACACCGCCTCCGGGCTCACGCCGGCGTTGGACAGGCTTTCGAGAACCCTGCCGGCGTCATGAACCGCAACCAGGCTGGAGGTCGCCGCCAGGTAGAGACGGTCCAGCTCCGGCGCCAGCAGCCGGGAGAGGCCATTCAGCCTGCCGAGATCGGCCACGACGAAATCGTAGTGCTTGCGCGCCGAGCGCAGCACGTGACGGAAGCGCGCCGGCGCGGGTTCATCCACCTGGCCAAGCAACGCCGGCGACGCGATCACGTCAACCCCGCTTCGGGCGCGGCTGACGATCGATTGCCAGAAACCAGCGTCGAGCCGGTGAACGTTCTCCGCCGCGTCCAGGATCGTGTATGGGCTATCGGCCTGCATCAGGAAACCGGCCGAGCCGCCGCCAAGATCGAGATCGGCCAGCAATACGCGCCCCCGCGACAGACCGGCCAAGTGATGCGCCAGGTGACAAGCGAAGGTCGTTGTCCCGACGCCCCCCTTGCACCCCATGACGCCGATCAGCCGCCCGATTCCCGGACCGTTCCCGGATAGTTCACCGCCCGGAGCGTTTTGCTGGCGAACCACCGCGTACCGCAGCGCCCGCACCAATGCGGGACCCTCCAGCCTGTCCTTGACCAGGTAGTCTTGAGCCCCCGCCTCGACGGCTCGGAGCGCCATCGCGTCATCATCGTTGCCAGTTAGCAGCACAATCGGCGTCCCGGGCGCATGAGCCTTCATCGAGGCAAAGGTATCCAGTCCCTGGCTGTCCGGTAGGCTGAGGTCCAGCAGAATCACGTCCGCATCAACTTGGCCAGCTCGTCCATGGCCCCCAGAATCGTGCCGGCGCGATGAAGGTTGAAGCTGTCCGGATCCTCGTCCAGCAGCATCTCCTGGACCAGGAGCGCATCGCCCGGATTGTCCTCAACCAATAGGATTTCTAGAACTGTGTCTGACATAAATCGATTGTGCCGCTAGCTATGGCGTCTTTCCGTCCGCGTTTTCCCCGGCGGGCAACTCCCCGCCTCTCTGGTCCTATCGGCGGAAGTGGAGGAATTGGCGATCCGCAAGAAGATCTAGGCCGCATAGTACGAAGGGGGTGTATCTCGGGATCGTCGGCTGGGGTATTCCACACCTGCGGCCGCCGGGTCGATGTAAAATCGACGCATTGGCCCCGCCGACCCAAGCAGCGCTTCGGACGCAGATTCTGATCATCCTCGCAGCCGTATTGCTGCTGCGCCTCCCGTTCTTGAATCAGGCAATCCAGGGAGACGAATCCTACTACCTCACCGGCGCCATGAACGCCCAGGTGGACCCGCTGCATCCGACCCACGGCGAGTTCGTCTTCGCCGGAAAGATGGTCAGCATGCAGGGGCACTCCCATCCGCCTTTGAACATGTGGCTTCTCGGCGGGCTGCTGGCGCTGTTCGGCGATATCGATGAGGTTCGTTTCCACGCGGCCTACATCCCGCTCTCGATCATTGCCGCCCTGGCGATGCTCGTCCTGGCGCGGCGGTTCTCGCCCAGTCCGATTTGGGCCACACTGCTGTTCCTCGCCGTGCCGCCGTTCGTCGTAAACGGCGGCTCGCTGGAGGCGGACTTCCCGTTTCTGGCGTTCTGGATGGCGGCGATGGCGCTCTTCGTCGCCGCCGTCGACCGGCGCTCGCCGCTTCTCATGGGGGCCGCGATGCTGGCGATGGTCCCGGCGGCCATGGGCGCATATCAATCCGTGCTGCTCGCCCCGATCGCCGCCTGCTACCTATGGATGAGAGCCCGCGGCTGGAAGCCCGGCTGGATCGCGCTGGCCACGCCGGCCGCGGTGCTCGGCCTCTGGCAGCTTTTTGAGCGCGTCACCGGGGGAGCCATGCCGGCGGACGTGCTGGCTGGACACTTCGCGGACTACGGCTTCGGCGCGCTGGCCAACCGGATGGACAACGCGGCCGCGCTCACCGTTCATGCCGGCTGGATCGTGTTTCCCGTGCTGGCGGTGCGGGCGTTCTGGAGGGTACCGCGCTGGGGATGGGCGCTGGTGGTGATCCTGACTCTCTCGGGAGCGGCCTGGCTCGACCCGCATCCGCTGTTCTGGCTCACCTTCGGAACCGGAGTCCTCACGATCATCTGGTGTCTCTCCCGGCTGTTGGAGTACGGCGGCAAGGACCAATGGTTCCTCGCCGCCTGGGTTTGCCTGTTCTTCGGCGCCGCCCTGCTGCTGTTCTTCGCCGGTTCGGCGCGCTACCTGCTCCCGATGGCGGCTCCGCTGTGTCTGCTGGTTTCGCGGCAGTTGCACGGCCGGACAAAGTGGCTCGCCGCCGGCTTCAGCCTGCAAGTGGCGTTGGCTCTCGCGCTGGCGATCGCCAACTACCAGCACTGGGACGGCTACCGGCGGTTCGTCGCCGGGATGGCCGATGAGTTTGAGTCGCGCCGGGTGTGGGTGAACTCGGAATGGGGGCTCCGCTACTACGCCGAAACGGCGGGCGCGATTGCGTTCGAACAAATCCATCCGGTGCAACCGGGCGAGATGGTGCTGACGAGCGAGATTGGCTTCCCCTCGGAGGTGACGGCCGGAGGCGGCGCCCGCTCCACGCTGCGGGCGGCCGGCATCACCTCGACGATCCCGCTGCGGATCATTGGCCTCGGCTCGCGCTCGGCCTATTCGACGGTGACGGCGGGCTACCGCCCATTCGATATCGTCTTCGAACCGATTGACCGGGTCACAGCCGACGTAATCATCGAACGGAAACCGGAGCTCTCGCTACTCCCGATGAACGCCCCGGAGGCCGAAAGCCAGATCGTCAGCGGCATCCACCGCCTGGAGGACAACGCCTGGCGCTGGATGTCCGCCCGCGGAGTCGTTCTCCTGAAGGCGCCGCCAGCGCCCGCACCGTTGTCGGTATCGCTATACATCCCCGATCAATCTCCGGCTCGTGCGGTGACGGTATCGGTGGATGGAGTCCTCGCGGCCCAAGGTAAGTACGACGGCCCCGGCAGCTACACGCTCGTGTCCGGACTCCCGGTCGCGGCGGCCGGGCATTCGGCATCGGTCGAAATCATCGCGGACAAGACCTTCACACCGGAGGGCGACGAGCGCGAGCTGTCGCTGATCCTTTCCGCGGTTGGGTTCCAGGAAGAGCCGGGACGCCAGCGCTGACGAGTTGGCGTCCAGTTCCGGGGACAGCATGGTTCATGAGATCGGAGACGATCTCACCGATGAAGATGAAAATGCCCGGCGGCAATGTAGGGCCGGGGCTCGCCCCGGCCGCAACGCGGCTCCCCGAACGATTCCGGGCGCCGCAAGCGACGCCCCTACTTATCGGCTGGCCACTATTCGCGGCCCCGGTCCTACAGTGGGGGCATTTTCAAGGGAGCATGGTTCATGAGATCGGAGACGATCTCATTGATGGAGATGAAAATGCCCGGCGGCAACACGGCTCCCCGAACGAACCCCGGGCGCCGCAAGCGACGCCCCTACTTATCGGCTGGCCACTATTCGCGGCCCCGGTCCTACAGTGGGGACATTTTCAAGGGAGCATGGTTGATGAGATCGGAGACGATCTCATTGATGAAGATGAAAATTCCCGGCGGCAATGTAGGGCCGGGGCTCGCCCCGGCCGCAACACGGCTCCCCGAACGAACCCCGGGCGCCGCAAGCGACGCCCCTACTTATCGGCTGGCCACTAATCGCGGCCCCGGTCCTACAGTGGCGACATTTTCAAGGGAGGCTGGGCCGATTGCGCCCCGGATTCCTTGACCGCCGTTGCCGCCGCTTTCCCGGTTACCATCTGATTGATGCGTAGCCGAGTTGTAGTTGCACTTGCCCTTGCCTTTCTCCTCACCAGCGCGAGCCGGGGAGAGCCGCAGCCTGAGGAGCGGCCGAAGGTTGGTCTTGTCTTGAGCGGGGGCGGGGCCCTGGGTCTCGCTCACATTGGCGTCATTCGCTGGCTTCAGGAGAACCGGATTCCGGTTGACTACATTGCCGGTACGAGCATGGGCGGGCTTGTCGCCGGCGCCTACGCATCCGGAATGAATGCCGACCAGCTCGAGGACCTCATCCGCGGCATCGACTGGACCGAAGCTCTTCGTGGCTCGCCCGCCTACAGCGACCTCAGCTTCCGGCGCAAGGAAGACCATCGCGTCTATCCGTCCGGCATCGAATTCGGAATGCGGAAGGGGTTCCGGTTGCCGGCGGCTTTCAATCCGGGTCACGAGGTCGGGCTCATCTTCGACCGCATCGCGCTTCCCTACTCCACCGCCGGTTCGTTCGACGAGTTGCCGACGCCGTTCCGGTGCGTGGCCGCCGATCTTGTAAGCGGTCACGAGATCGTTCTCTCGGACGGATCGCTCGCCGATGCCTTGCGCGCCACGATGGCCATCCCCGGCGTCTTCGCCCCGGTCAAGCAGGACAGCATGGTGCTGGTCGACGGCGGCCTCCTCAATAACCTTCCGGTGGACGTCGTGCGGGAAATGGGCGCGGAAATAATCATCGCCGTCGACGTCGGCAACGCCCCCGTAAAGGAGGAGGACCTGGAGAGCATCCTGGGCGTGGCGGACCGCGCTCTCTCCGTTATGATCCGGGTCAATGTCGAACGCAATCTCAAGCACGCGGACCATGTCATACAACCGCGGCTCGAGGACTTCGGCGCCATGGAGTTCGGCGACCCCGGCCCCATCATCTTTAGAGGCTTCGAGGAAACCGTCGCGCATTCCACGGACCTGCGCTCTCTCACCGTCTCCGAGAAAGAGTGGCGCCGGTATCTGGCCGGCCGCGCCGCCCGGGTACGCCCGCGGACACTGGAGCCGGCGTTCGTCGAAGTCACGGGCGAGGGGCCGGCGGATGACCCGGGCATCGAGTCCAGGCTCAGCGGCTTCTCCGGCCAACCCCTCGATGAGGACGGCCTACAGGCGGCTCTGACCCGCATCACCGGCCTTGGCCAATACGATACGGCCGCCTACCGGAAGACGGTGCGGGAAGGCGAGGAGGGGCTGGGTGTCCGCGTCCACGAGAAGACTTACGGCCCTCCGTTCATCAAACCGATCGTCAAGATCAACGCTGGCCAGAGCGGCGACATGACCTTCGAGATCGCCGGCCGCATGACTCTCTACGACGTTTGGCAACGAGATAACGAGTGGCGCTTCGACGCCAGTTTCGGGCGTCTGAACCTGCTGAGCACGGAACTCTACCAGTTCCTCGGCGGGAGCCAATGGTTCGTCGCCCCAAGAGCCTTTGGCCGGTACGAAACACAGTTCCTCTTCAGTGACGGCGACCGCATTGCCGACTACGGCATCACCGGCCTTGGCGCCGGCGCCGACGTCGGCTACAACTTCGGCCACAGCAGCGAGCTGCGCCTCGGGTATCAGTACGGGTGGCAGAAGGCGAATGTCCGTTCGGGCTCCCCCGAGTTGCCGGCAGTCAGCGGCCCGGCGAGCGCCCTGGCCGGACAATGGGAATTCGACCGGCTCAACAGCGCCATGGTTCCCACGAACGGAATCGCCGTTCGAACGAGGGGCTCCTGGCAGATCGACGCGCCCGGCGCCGGCAGCCGCGTGGTCCAGTTCGGCGGGAGAATCATGGCCGCCCGGCCCGTCTCCGGGCGCTGGTCGACCCAATGGACGGTGGCCGGCGGCGGAACGTTCCGGGGCAGCGCGGGCCCAATTCAGAAGTACACTCTCGGCGGCCCATCCCGAATTGGCGCCCTGGGCCTGGATGAGCGCCGCGGGGACAACTATGTCTACACATCGGGCGGCGTGCTCCGCCTGCTCAGCGAGTCGCCTGGCGGCTTCGTGGAACGCATCTTCGCCGGCGCCTGGTACGAGGGCGGCGACGCCTACGACAACACCATGAACTGGTTCCACAGCGGCTCGATCGGGATCACCGGCGAGACCAAGCTCGGCCTCTTCTACGTTGGCGGCGCCGTCGGCGAATCCGGCCGCGTCAAGTTCTACGTCTCGCTCGGCAAGTTCTTCTAGGGCGAGCAAGAGCCATGAGATTGGGGAGGATCTCACTGATGAGAATGAAACC
>Ga0180436_10005253_pt1 | contig 11493 bp, 10 predicted proteins | sample SS_ome_2_FD_132434 | JGI IMG/M metagenome (GOLD analysis project Ga0180436, IMG submission 132434) | Hypersaline lake sediment archaeal communities from the Salton Sea, California, USA - SS_3_S_2 metaG | ecosystem: Environmental > Aquatic > Non-marine Saline and Alkaline > Hypersaline >...
ACCGCGACTATCCTGATTTTATTATCAATTACGAAACCAGCCCGGGCTCCGGTATCGGATTCCTGGCAGGCTGGCGTGGTAAAGGTGGTGAGAAATTCCTTAAAGGCGAACCCAATCCGCGCCAGTGGGAAATGTACGCCAATAACAACTGCGTTTTCCATTACGAGTTACCCAGGTCGTACCAGTACATGCGTAACTGGAACAAGGGGTATCTTGAATGGGCACGTGCTCATGGCATGACGCGCTATGCCGAGCCAATCACTTTGCATTTGTATTCAGAGGTATTGCAGAAATTCCGTCTCGCAGCTCAGGGCAAGCGTCCTGGAAAACAGCCGCCGGAAAATCTGAAAAAACGTGTCGAAACTTATTTTGATCCATTGCCCTTTTATTACGAACCACTGGAATCGAAACTCATCGACACCCAGGAATATCCGCTCAATGCCTTAACGCAACGCCCCATGGCGATGTACCACTCATGGGATTCACAGAATGCCTGGCTGCGCCAGATTCATACGCATAACTATTTGTATGTCAGTCCCAGGCTGGGTGATGCCAAGGGTTTCTCTGATGGTGACTGGGTGTGGGTTGAATCGCCTCATGGCAAGGTGCGTTGCATGGTGCAGTTCTCCGAGTCGGTAGAGCCCGGCACCGTGTGGACCTGGAACGCCATTGGCAAGGCAGCCGGTGCCTGGGGATTGTCACCCAAAGCCAATGAATCGCAGAAAGGCTTTTTGTTAAACCATGTCATTTCGGAAGAACTGCCACCCTGTGAAGCAGGTAGAAATATTTCCAATTCTGATCCGGTAACCGGTCAGGCCGCATGGTTTGATGTCAAGGTTAAAGTGTATCCGTGCACGGATGACGAGCCTCAAGTAACGGCTCCGCAGTTCAAACCACAACGCAAGTTGCCAGGACAGGATGCCAAGCGGGGTAAATGGCAGTCGTATTTTGCCGGCATGTTTACGAAGAAATAACGAGATTTGATATGACACAGTTAGCTCTGGTAATTGATTTAAACGTGTGCGTTGGTTGTCATGCCTGCGTCACTTCTTGCAAGCAGTGGAACACCTCCGGCTGGGCTGGTCCCCTGGTAGACCAGCGTCCTTATGACCAGGATCCAACCGGCACGTTTTTCAACCGTGTGCAAACTTTTGAAGTGGGCGAATATCCCAACACCGAAACGGTGCACTTTCCGAAGAGTTGCCTGCACTGCGAAGAGCCTCCCTGTGTGCCTGTCTGTCCTACAGGGGCTTCCTACAAGCGTGAAGATAATGGCGTGGTATTGGTGGATTACGACAAGTGTATCGGCTGTAAATACTGTTCATGGGCCTGCCCCTATGGCATGCGTGAACTGGATGAAAACCAGAAAGTCATGAAAAAATGTACCTTGTGTATCGACCGCATTACCGATGAGTCGTTACCGGAGCGTGAAAGAAAACCCTCCTGTGTTTTATCCTGCCCAACCGATGCGCGCCTGTTTGGTGATGTGCATGATCCGGAATCGGAAGTGTCCATAGCGATTCGAGAACAGGGTGGGTATCAGTTGATGCCGGAATGGGGTACCAAGCCGGCCAACCATTACCTGCCGCGACGCAAGGCCAAAATCCAGATCCATGAAGACGAGCTGGATCGTGCGGATAATCCATTGAAGAAAGAGGCTCCATTACCCGCCGCCGAGGGTGAGACTCTGGACGATGTCGCCTGGTAGTCATTATTGAATTTGAAGTGAGATAAGCATGCATCCAGCATTTTCAGTCATATTTCTAACCACCCTGATCGGTGCCGGTCAGGGACTGTTCCTGGCCCTCTATACCGGCCAGGTGTATTCGATTGCCAACCTGCTTGATCCGCAGGATAGTGTGACCTTTTATGCGTGGGGCAGTCTGCTGGCGCTTTTCTTACTGGCACTGGGCCTGTTTGCTTCTTTCTTTCACCTTGGACACCCTGAAAGAGCGTGGCGTTCTGCGGCACAATGGCGTACCTCATGGCTGTCACGTGAAGTTGTTGTTTTGCCGGTCTTTATGTTTTTTGTGATGTTGTATGGCCTGTTCAATTACTTTGGCCTGACTGAAGTACTGTTTGTGGTGCGTGGCCAGTTACCGGTAGATTCGACCTTGCTGATTGGGCTGATAGCGACCTTGCTGGCCTTTGCTTTATACCTCAGTACAGCCATGATTTATGCCAGTCTGAAATTTCTGCAGGAATGGCATAGCCCGTTAACTGTGGTCAATTACACTCTGCTGGGCCTGGCCTCAGGCTTTACGCTGGCTGCCGGTTTTGCTGCCTGGACTCATGCCAACCTGGTCGGTTTCTACGTGGGTTGGGCAGTGATCTTCACCATGCTGGGTATGATCAGCCGTTTTGCCTCCTTGTACCGTAATGGGCGCATGAAACGCCTGGTGGAAACATCCAATGCCATCGGCGTCAAACATAACCGTATCGTGCAGAAATCCCAGGGTTTCATGGGTGGCTCTTTTAATACCCGTGAGTTTTTCCATGGTAAGTCGCCAGCTTTTGTGCGCTTCATGCGCAACACCTTTGTCGTACTGGTCTTTATTGTGCCGGTTGTGATCATGATTTCAGCCGCTAATGCCGGATCTTTTCATTTGCTGATCGTGGCTTTTGTGGTGCAGTATGTTGGTCTCATTGCTGAACGCTGGTATTTCTTTGCTGATGCCCAGCATCCACAGAACCTCTACTACCAGGCCAAGGGGTAATAGAGCATTCCTCCCGGAAAAGGAAAACACTAAAGTAAAACCCAAGGCTGCCGATTTCCTAATACTAGTCACCCTGAATAACCATAAAATTTATCAGGATTATTTTTTTACAATAGAACTAGTTAAAAATTCATGTAGCAAGGAGATGGATGATGAGCGGCGTGATTTTTCAAAAAATACTGGCAGGTTTATTTTTTTTCTGCCTGTTCACTACCAGCGCATTGGCAGAACCCCAAGACAAAAAAATTCTGTTTATCAATTCTTACCATGCCGGTTATGAATGGAGTGATGGCATCGAGAAGGGGCTGGAAACAGGCCTGAAAGGCAAAAATATTGCACTCGAAAAGTTCTACATGGATACCAAGCGTAACCGTGAAGCTGAAGCAATAAAAAATGCGGCTGAAATGGCCCGGCAAAAAATTGAAGCCTTCAGGCCGGATATAGTCATCACGGCTGACGATAACGCTGCCAAGCATGTTATCGCGCCACATTACAAAGACTCGGCGCTTCCTTTTGTATTTACCGGCGTAAACTGGGATGCATCGGTTTACGGTTTTCCTTACGCGAATGTCACTGGCATGGAGGAAGTGTCATTAATCAGGTCCTTGATGGATAACCTTGCCAAATATGCCAAGGGCAACAGAACAGGCCTGATTTCAATTGATGCTATTTCAGGCAAGCGCAATGTTGATCATTTTGAGAAAGAACTGGGTTATTCATTCGATAAGGTTTATTACGTTAAAAGCTTTGATGAGTGGAAACAGCGTTTTGAGGCTTTACAAGCCGAAGTAGACATTGTTATTTTGGAAAACCCTAAAGGCATCACCGGCTGGGATAATCAGAAGGGAAAATCATTCATTGAAGCCAATACACGTATTCCAACTGGCACCACCCATGTATGGCTTGCGCCCTATGCTGTATTGACGATAGCCAAGATCCCGGAAGAACAGGGTATGTGGGCGGCAGAAACTGCCCTGGCTATCCTTGCCGGAAAATCTCCCTCAGAGATTCCCATTGTCAAAAATCAGCAGGGAAAACTCTACCTCAATCTCAAGCTGGCGACACCAATCGATATCGTATTTGATTATTCAATGATAAAGAATGCGGAGATCATTAAGTAGCGCGACGTTGCTCGGCAGTAACCGATGAAACTTCAGGCTAAAATCAATATTTTCGTCATTGCCATATTATTGCTGTTGGCAATTCCCGTGGCCGTTTCTGGCTATCTTATTATCAATGATATTGTTTTTGAGCTCTATCATGAACGCTATGCCTCTAAATTAAAAAGCATGAGCTATGAAATTGAAGAGGCCTATGAAACGCTCGAATCAGCAGGCATTGTTGAACTCAAAGCCTACCAGGAAGGCGCAAAAAAAACGGTATTAAGCAAACTCCAGCAATATGAGTTGGAGGACTCGGTCTATCTGACTGTTCTGGACGAAGATCTGAAGGTGATATCGGCTGGCGGTCCTATTGGTGAAGAGCTGCCCGTTGAAGTCATTGAGGCCTTGGAGCAAGCATCTTCTGGTGAAAGTTGGCTCAAGCTGACGGGTGTGAGTTATTACTCTTTATTCACTAAAACGAAATACTGGGACTGGAGGCTTATCCTGCTGGTCGATAATAAAGTGCTGGTGTCCAAGCAAAATGAATATTTAATCCTGGTGTCTTTTACATCAATAGCTGTTTTCCTGGTGATTTATTTCATCTCAATCCGGGTGGCAAAAACCTACAGCGACAGGGTCAGCCTGATACAAAAGTATCTTCAGAAAATGGCGCAGGGCGAGCATTCGTTAAGATTGCCGCAAACCAGCATGCACGATGAAATTTCCCTCATTTCAGAAGAAATCAACGATCTCATTCATCAGATTGAACTCAATACAGAGGAAATAGAAGGTCACAAACGAGACCTGGAAAAACGCATTGCAGAACGTACCGCCGACCTGGTTAAAACCCAGGAATATCTGAAAATTTTTGTGAACTATGCACCGGGTGCCCTGGCAATGTTTGATTGTGACATGCGCTACATTGTTGTCAGTCAACGCTGGCTAAAAGATTATGACAGGGTTGGCAAAGATGTTATCGGTATGTCGCATTACGATGATTTTCCCGATCTGCCGCAAAGATTGAAGCAAGTACATCAACGGGCACTTGCCGGTGAAACGATCGCCGCAAGTGAGGACAGCTTTCTGCAAAAGGATGGTTCTTTACAATGGATACGCTGGGAAGTGCATCCCTGGTATGAGAAAGATGGTGTCATCGGTGGCATTATCATTTTTTCTGAAGATATCACCCGGATAAAATTGCTTGAAGAAGAAAAGATCAGCCATTTACTGCAGGGCAAGGAAATAGCGGAGAAGGCCAACGAAACCAAATCCCGGTTTCTTGCGAACATGTCTCATGAGTTAAGAACGCCGATGCATGCCATTTTGAGTTTTACCAATTTGGCGCGCAAACGCGTAGAAGATGAAAAGGTCATCAACTTCCTCGATAAAATCCATACCAGTGGCAAGCGTTTAACACACATGCTCAATGATCTTCTTGATCTCTCCAAGCTGGAAGCCGGAAAGCTTGTTCCCGATTTCAGAAAGCATGATTTCATTGCCGTGGTGAAGGCATCAATTGATGAAATTCACAGCCTGCTTAATGACAAGAATATATCAGTCGAGATGGAATATGACGGTCCTCTGATGTCATGTTTTGACAAAAAACTGATTACCCAGGTGATCGTTAATATTCTTTCGAATGCGATTAAGTTTTCTCCTGAGAACAGCAACATCACTATCACAGTTGGGAATGAACAAATCCGGTCGACTGAAATGCTGGTTTTTTCCGTCATCGATGAAGGTATGGGTATTCCCCGGGATGAACTCGACGCTGTGTTTGACAGTTTCGTGCAAAGCACGAAAACCCGAGTTGATTCCGGTGGTACTGGTCTTGGACTACCGATTTCAAAAGAAATCATAGATTTGCATCTAGGCAATATCTGGGCTGAAAGTCCGCCCAGAGATAAAGTTGTCGGTTCAGCCTTTATCTTCCAGATCCCTTTAACCCGAAACTGCCCGACTACAAATAATTCCTCACAAGCTGTTTAAATTCCGGGCGCAGCAACCATATTCCACTATTGAAGCAGGGAAAAGAAACGCATCTGACAGGTATTTATCCTCTTTTCTCGGTTAAAATGCGTCAATGGAAAATGAAACTTAAACCAAGATCATGAAAGCGCCTGAATTATTGTCACCCGCCGGAACCCTTAAAAACATGCGTTATGCCTATGCTTATGGCGCAGACGCCGTATATGCTGGTATGCCTCGCTATAGTCTGCGCGTGCGTAATAATGATTTTCTGGAAGATAACCTGCGCACTGGCATTAACGAGGCTCATGAGCTGGGCAAGCAGTTTTTCGTGGCCACCAATGCCATGCCGCATGGCGCCAAGCTGAAAACCTTTCTTGATGACATAGAGCCGGTAATTGAAATGCGGCCGGATGCGCTCATTATGGCTGATCCCGGACTGATCATGATGGTGCGGGAAAAATGGCCGGAGATGCCGGTGCATCTTTCTGTACAGGCCAACACGGTTAACTCGGCCGGTGTGAAATTCTGGCAGTCGGTCGGACTGACACGTGTCATTCTTTCGCGCGAACTGTCACTGGATGAGGTCGAAGAAATTCGCCAGGCCTGTCCTGACATGGAGATCGAGGTTTTTGTACATGGTGCATTGTGCATTGCCTATTCCGGTCGTTGCCTTTTATCAGGTTATTTCAATCACCGCGATGCCAACCAGGGAACCTGTACCAATGCCTGTCGCTGGGAATACAAGATTTCCAAACAGGATTTTGACCGGGTTGCCGAGGTCGCCGTGGGTGATATCAAACGTCATCCTGCAGCCGACGAGGTCTATTACCTGGAAGAGACAGGCAGATCCGGTGAATACATGCCCGTGTTTGAAGATGAGCATGGCACCTACATCATGAATTCACGTGACTTGCGGGCCATTGAGCACGTGCAGCGTCTAACGCAGATCGGTGTGGATTGTCTTAAAATCGAAGGACGAACCAAGTCTCATTATTACACCGCCAGAACCACGCAGATTTATCGTCAGGCGATCGATGATGCCATTGCCGGCCGGGAATTTAACCCGGTACTGATGGGTGAACTGGAAAGTCTCGCCAATCGCGGATATACCGATGGCTTTTTCCAGCGCCATGAAAGTGATGAAATGCAAAACTATCGAGAAAATGCCTCCCGCAGCGCCAAGTCGCAATTTGTGGCTGAAGTCCTCGATTATGATGAAGCCTCAGGACTCACCGAGGTTGATGTCAAAAATCGTTTTGCCGTGGGCGATGAGCTGGAACTGATTACGCCAAAGGGCAACCAGCGTTTCAAACTGGATGGACTGCAGTCAGTTGAAGGTGATCAGCTGGATGTTGCACCTGGCAGTGGCTGGAAAGTGAGAATGCATTTACCCGTCAAGCCCGGTGAAAGAGATTTAATTACCCGTATTGTTGCCCGTTAGGGTATTAGCCTTGATTTACTGAAAGTCCGTATTCTCCCATCCAAACGGAGCCACTTTCTGTTCAACCGGTTCCAGGCGGGAAATGTAATCGGCTAATAATGCCAGCGTTTCTTTCGACATTTTTGAAATCGCTGTTTGCATATCCGGGTTACTGTTTTTTCTTTTACCGGCCTGTATCAATTTGAGCTGACGCAACAGGTATTCATAGTTCTGTCCCTGCAGCAACGGATAAAACTTGTCTGCATCACCTGCACCGGTTTTTCCGTGGCAGCTGGAACATTGTTGCAGATAGGTTTTTTCAATGGCTATCAATACCTCATCTTCGGCTTCGCCCACACCTGGATCAGGATTCATTTTCAGCACGGCAATATAACCGGCAACATTGACGATATCCTGGTCATTCATTTCAGCAACGATAGGAAGCATGAGGGGGTTATTCCTGTTGCCCTGGCGGATATCAATGAGCTGCTTGATGATAACGCTGTTGTGTTGTCCTGCAAGCTGGGGGTATTCGCCACCATAGGATCCCCATCCTTCAGTGCCATGGCACTTGGTACAATTAAAGAACACTTCCCTTCCAGCGCCAATATCTACCGGCAGGGACATCACGGATTGATACTCAATGTTGGATGTTACGGGGTTTGGCTGGGCTAATGCCTGTCTACAGATAAGTAAAGCAGCCAGTAAGAAAAATGGTTGAATTATTTTCAATGGTAACTGAAAGATCATAGCTCTCCAGGTGACTCCTTCATATCAGGTACCAGGGACTGACGGTTCTGTTTTTTCTCTTCAATCTGCTCAATGGTCTTTTCAATTGCGATGAAGCGTTCGGCCGTCGCTGGATGTGTAGAGGCATGATTGCTGTTGATAGAAGCGGGATGTTCAACAGCCATCCTGCGCCAGAACAGTGCCGCACCCTGCGTATCTATACCTGCGCGTGCCATGATGTATAGGCCTACATAGTCAGCCTCGTTTTCGAACGCCTGTGAATAGGCCCTGGCACCGATTGAACCAAATAAACCCTGCGTATTGACTCCGGCTACGGCTGCAGCAATATCCAGCAGTGTACCGCCCAGTGAGTTGAGGGTTTTGGCCGTGATGTGAGACATGGCGTTGTGAGCAAGTTCATGTGAGACAACCAACGCCAGTTCCTGTTCGGTCTGCGCAAAGCGCATCATGCCGCGCGTTATAACAACGTTGCTGCCATCAGCATAGGCATTAACCGCATCACTGGAGGACAGGGCGACAGGGTAATTGCAGCCTTTGGGCAGGTTCAGGACCTTTTCAATGGTTTCATTGCTGCGCTCAAGTTTTATTGTGATTTGAGACAGCTGTGCTTGTTCCAGTATCTCGTAAAACTTTTGCCGGGCCTTTTTATCTTTTGGCAATATCTGATCATTGACTGCAACGATTCGGTCATTCAGTTGCAATCCTGCGTTCGCAGCGGGGCTGTTTTCGATGATATGGGTAATGCGTAAATGCTTATCAAGCCCGAACAGTTTTTTTGCCGTGTCTCTGAACTCTTCCTGGTAATGAAATTCGGATCCTGTCATAAATGCGGGTATCAGGGTCTGGCTGTCTTCACAAAATGCCGCGGCTGCCTGTCGTAGCGGGTAGGCTGTGGTAAACAGGCGAATCATCATCTGCTGCTGGCTGTTTAGTGCCAGCTCCTGTTGTTTTTCGCGCTCAGCTTCGATGTGTTTTTCATCGACCTTGATGGTGCGTGTCTTGGGAGCAAGACAACCACTTAACATTAACGCAGCAACGAGAATGAAGCTGATATGTTTCATGAGAGGTTCTGCATCATGTTACCGAAGCGGATGCCTAGTTCTTGGGGGCGTTGCGGATCCCGTATTACACCCAGCAAGGTGTTACGTAAACCCGGCATAAACAATAGATCAGACAAACACTGGTTAAAGACTTCCTGCGGAGCTCGTGAAAGCTGATTGAGAAACAGGGCCGCATTTTCTGTTTTTTCCAACCATTCCCAGCAGCGTGCAGAAACCGCACTGACGACTTCCTGTGAATTGCCATAGGCACTGATTAATACCTGTTCTATCAGTTGTTGCTTTACATTGGCAGAAACTGACTGTGAAATAGCCCGGCACAGGTTAGCCAGTCTGTTCGCATCGGTTTGTCCTGACTGCAGCTCCTGTTCACAGCGTGCCAGCAAAGCCTGAGACACTGCCAGCGATACCCTGTGATTTTCCAGGCAATGACAAACGGCTTCGAGCGGTTGTGTGGGCAGGTGGTGCAGGGCATTACAAAGCAGTGCTTCGTTGTCATCCTTGTCAATGTACTCGACAAAATCGGCAATTCCCTGAAAGCCAACGAAGTTCCATTGCTCCCAGCCCTGTTCGCCGCCCAGGTATTCACGTGCATGCTCATAGTAGCGTGAAACCGGTTGATTTAACTGGCGCGCAGTGCGTGCATGGTAAACCGCCATTTTATCTTCACGCGGCTTAAAGACATGCGGGTTGTCTTTGAGAGGGTCAGTGGCAGTATCCATTAATCGATGAATGAAATAGTCCCGGGCTGCCTGTAACAGTTTGCCGGTTTCGTCCAGCGGGAATCTCAGGAACCAGAAAACCGCTTCATCGCCCAGGCTTTCATCCTGAACATTTACCGCAAACCAGGCCTGCTGCTGTAAAGGATAGGGATAACTGATTTCCTGTTTTTCAAATTTCAGAAAATCATCCCGGGACATTTTGCTGATTCTTCTGCCTATGTCATGGAAACGAACTTTAGCGCCGGTCGATTCCATAAATTCCAGTAGAGTAACAATATTATTCATTCAGGCGCTTACCCAGGTTATCAAATGCTGTTCCAGATCATCAGCCACTGTTTCGCTGACGACACGACCACAGATCTGGTGGCCTGATTCTAACGCACTTTTGGGATTACCCGTGATCAGGGGGTGCCACTCGGGCAGGGGTTTGCCTTCTGCCAATAGCCGATAGCTGCAGGTCGATGGCAGCCAGTAGGGATCTTTCAGGTCGTCAGGTTTGAGCGTAACACAGTCCGGCACCAGTTCTGAGCGATCCTGGTACTCGGTGCACTGGCAGGTTTCCTGGTCCAGGTAACGGCAACAGACGTTGGTGAAATGAATCTCCCGGGTGTCGATGTCTTCAATTTTGTGCAGACAGCACTTCGCGCAGTGGTCACATAATGACTCCCATTCATCGCGTGTCAGCTCTGTCAGAGGCTTTTTCAGCCAGAAATGTTTTTGATCCATAAAAAGCGTTTAAATTGCGATTTCTAAATTAGCGGATAATGATAAACCTGTTTTTTATCGAGTGAAATTATAGTTGTGCCGCTTTGAGTTTTTCACAGTACGGGGATTGACAGGAAAAATAGGCTCATTTGCTGAATAATTCACCTAAAAAGATTTAAGAAGTTCTCGTAAGATGCTGATTAATATAAATTAATAAGTAATTGTACAAAAAAACTACAATTTAACAGCCGCCCTGTATTTTTACTGCTTGAATGTACTTTTGGGCAACTTCTTCACAGAGTTATCCACAGGAAATGTGGATAACGTTAATGTTGTTTTTCAGTCAAAAATAAATCCCTTGCTTATTTAGGGTATTTTTTCAGCCAGCATCATATTTTCAGTTATCCGGTTGAGATTTCAGGCCGATTCTGACATGGTTTGGATTATCATTCCTGATAAAAATTACAACAAAAAGATTAAAAAATGGTTGATGTAGAATCCTGGCAATTTTCTCTTGAAACTCAGGTCGGCTGGCTCAAGGTCGAGGGCAATCAGTATTTTGTGACTTCTTCGCAATTCGTGTTCGAACGGCCTTCAACTGATTTCGGTGAGGGTGCTGTTCGCGACAGGGTTTACCAGCAATTACAGAATTACCTTCAAGGGCAGAATACAGTATTTGATATACCTCTGATGACACGGGGCAGTGAATTCCAGCAGAAAGTCTGGGGTGAGCTGGAAGCTATTCCTTCAGGACAGACCAGAACCTATGGTGAAATCGCTCGAAAAATGGGGAGTAGTCCCCGTGCTGTCGGTGGTGCTTGCAGACGCAATCCTGTTGCGGTGATTGTTCCCTGCCATCGCGTGGTGTCAGCCAGCGGTGCAGGAGGCTACGCAGGGGATACGCAGGGTAACAACATGAAGGTGAAGCTCTGGTTACTGGATCATGAAGATTGACGACCAAAATTCTGCAGTCCCTGCGATTAAGGATCCTGTGATCGAGCAATTTATTGATGCCCTGTGGATGGAGCGTGGACTGGCTGATAACTC
>Ga0180436_10005254_pt1 | contig 11492 bp, 10 predicted proteins | sample SS_ome_2_FD_132434 | JGI IMG/M metagenome (GOLD analysis project Ga0180436, IMG submission 132434) | Hypersaline lake sediment archaeal communities from the Salton Sea, California, USA - SS_3_S_2 metaG | ecosystem: Environmental > Aquatic > Non-marine Saline and Alkaline > Hypersaline >...
ACGGTCTTGAAAACCGTTGAGGTAATACCTCCGTGGGTTCGAATCCCACTCCCTCCGCGAAAGAAGCCCAGCATCAGTTGGGCTTCTTTGCTCTGGGGGATTCGAAGTCTATCCCAACGCCAGTCCCCCGCGGCAGGGGAGGAAGGAACCGGCGTCACCTACGGTGACGTTGGCGAAGGCTGGGCCAGGAGGAAGTTGCACAAGGCACAGCTTCAGATCTGACGCAATGATGCCGATTACCCGGCCGGGAGGCCGGAATGAGCGTATGGGTCATCGGCAGCATTGCTTACTTAGCAGTTCTTCTGTTCGCCTTCGCCCTTGCCCAAGTCGCCTCGGTCCCAGATCAGGCGGATTCGCCCGCAGATTCAGCCTTTGAGCAATCCGATCGCGCCTCGACCGCATCCACCCGCGTTGCTGGCGGCAATTGAGTTAATCGAAGTCGAGACTGGCCCCGACCGAATATGAGGTGTTGCGGAATAGTCCTGCAGTCATGCGATGAAAGATCTCGAGAGGAGACTCTTCTGCAGGCTTGATGGCACGGCGCCGCAGCAGATTTGTCCCAACGACGACCAGCACTAGGTATCCGGCCAGCCCAAACAGAAGACCCGAGGAGAAGGACAGGAGAAGGGCGAAGCCTGCTGCGATGCCGAGGCCTATCCCCAGCTTGTACCGGATCGGCAGCCGGGGACCGTACGCGATCCGCTCGGCAAAATCTGCGTCCTCTTCGTGTGTCTGCGCCTCGATCTCTTTGAGGATCCTGAGTTCTCTTGAATCCATGATTGATTTCCGCTTGTGGAGTGACGCAGTCCCTGTCGGCCGCAAGGCCGATCACACAACTGCTTTGATTCAAGGAAGGAAGGCACGCCCATGCATTCAATCGTTGAGGGCTATCCCCGCAGGGGCCGACAGGCACAGCATTTCGACCGCACTCTTGGCATCGCCTACGCCTACTGAGCTGACAACACTGTCGATTCGTCGGCGGTACCGAGAGCTGCCAAGTAGCCGACGATCGTTGCGATCTGGTCTCTGCTCAGCGTTTCACCGTAGGTTTGCGGCATTACTCCGGACGGACAAGGCCCGGTCGGGCAATTCGGCATGATGAATGCGTCGGGATCGAGAATCGACTCTTCGATGTAAGCCTCGGGGGTGGGTCCCGGCCGCCGCTCGGCAGCAATGGCTCCCGTTCGCATCAGTGGCGGACCGATGTTGGCATTCTCACCGCCGACTCCCTTAATACGGTGGCAGGCAACACAGCCTCCAGCTTCGAAAGTATCGAGGACGGCTTGCTCGGCAATGCCGTAGGCAAGCGGGCTACCGCCCGCAGCCCCCGGACCACGTCCCTCGGGCGGGCCGCCCGGTGTCGCGGTTGTTGGCGCGGCTTGATTGGTATGCGAAGCAGGATCGTCGTCGAGGGAGAACACGGAGAACCGGCTGATCACAGTCACCAGCGAGAAGGACACAAGTCCGGCGATCAGGAATCCGAGCCAGAAGGACTCACGTTGCGGCCGACTGCTCATGCACCTCCTTGAATATGTGGCCGAACGCTAGCGCTTTGCCGCCGACAAGTCCTGCACGGAGTGATCCCCCCTTGGAAGGGGGGATCACGGGGCGGAGGCTGGATACAGACCGGTCGCCCTCTGCCTCAGCGTGGGTCGGTGACCTGACCGAGGAAGAGCATCTCGCCCGTCGAGCTGTGCTCAATCCAGAAAAGGAATGGCTGATCAGCGGTGAACGTCGCCGGCTCGGGAGCTGCGGTCAGTCCCACGATCACGGCAGTTGCCGCCGCTGCTTCCGTTCCGGTTTCGTCGACGGCGACGAATGTCTTGTGGAACGCATCGGAGACAAAGAGCTCTCGGGCTGCAGTGATCCCGGTGAGGTCCGCCCGGGCCGGGTCAAAGACGTCGGCCAGGCCGAGCTCCTGCAGCGCCGCCTTCAGCGCAAGCTCTGCCTCGAACTCGAACGAAGGCAACGAGACCGCAACCTGGTAGCTCTCCCATTCGATGCCGAGATCATCGACTGTGATCGCATTGACAAGATCGGCGAGTGACCCGGTCTTCGGAACTGCCACCACCATCGCCGCGTCGCCGGCATAGGGCAGTCGCACGGCTTCGAGAAGATCGTTCGCCACATACCCGGTGAGGATATTGCCATGCATCGTCGGCACCGAGATCTCTTCGCCGGTTGCCAGCGTGAACGGGTCGACTGTTGTCATCTCGGGGTCGAACTGATCCGCCCAGTTCGCCTTGAACCAGATGGCATTGGCTAGCACCAGCCGAGTCAACGCATTGATGGCACCCTCGGGGATGAGATCCTTGATCCTGTCCTCAGTGGCGTCTTCAACCCATCCGTTGATGGTCTCGGTGGCTCCGCCCGCATCGTTGACGAAGTCCAACAGCCGCAGTCCGGCTCCGTACTGAGTGGCGAGCACCTCGAGGTACTCATCGAGGAAGGGATAGCCACCCTGGCCCCAGGCCGAGTTGGCCGGGCGGATGGTGAAAGGCTCTCTGTCATCGCTTGGGATCGACGGCGGCTCCGCCGCGAGCGCAGCCTCGATGGCGTTGCGAACTGCATGCAGGGTCTCGTCGGGCACCTCGAGATGGAGTACTGCGGCGATCTCGTCGGCGGTCTGGCCTTTCGCCCCCGGGTAGAGCATGCTCAATGCTGTGGCAATGGAGTAGGGCGAAATCATGAGGTTCTCATCCCCGGCGGCTACGCGAAGCAGGTCGAGTCCGAGAGCGGCGTCGCCGCGAACGACGGCTGCGATTTCCGCATCGGTCACCGACGGCGTCTGCCGCGGAACATCGAGACTTACCAGATCGCCCGTCTGGAAAGGAACCGTCGTTTCGGTCGGTCCAACCGAAGTGGTTGACGGATTTGTGGCTGCCGTCTCGTCGGCCGCGCCGCAGCTGGCTAGTAGCACGGCTACGACGGTCGCAATTGTTAGGCGTCGCATGGTGCCCGTCCTTTGTCCGGATTGTTCTTCACCTAATTGTGACGTTATGAGGTTGAGTTTGGTTCCGGGTTGTCGACGGTGTAGCCCTAGTCGACGACAGTACGCAGCTGCTGCGTGTCGACGTCGAATATGACGCCCTTGATTCTGTCGCGGTTGGGCAGGAAAGGTGTCGATCGCAGCAACTCGACCCCACGCTGCAATTCGGTCTCGAGATCGTCGAAGTCGTGGATGTCGAAGGTGATGGCCTCGCCGGTCTCGGTCTCGAGCCGCTGCTTCTCCGCAGATGCCGGATACGCCATTGCCGCACAGTCGGTATGCATCATCACGATGATCTCGCTGGTGCCGTAGTACTGCGACACCATCAAGGAGCGAAGAGCATCCTCGGTCACCAGGCCGCCACCATTGCGGATGACGTGATAGTCCCCTGGCTCGCCGCCCAGGATCAGCTCAGGTCGAATCCGGGCATCGATGCAGGCGATAACAGCTGCCTTGCGTCGCGGTGACTTGGGTAAGGCAGCTTCGGCCGTGGCCCGGGCCTGTCGGAGGAGTTCTTCGCTTCCGCTCATGGCAGTTGTCCCTTCATCGGCGCCGGCCCAATGCTATTCGTTGCACGATGGACTAGAACCGCCGCTGCCCGCCGATGAAAGGGGGCTCGGCGCCGGCGAGGTACTCCTCGACGTTTGGGCCGCCGAGAGCGTTCCGCTTGTTCACCCCGACGCGATAGGTGAAGTAGAACAGGGGCAGGATCGTCGGCCACGACGTGATCGATTTCCATACGGCGAGGAGTTCGACCTGCTCCGTCGCAAAGAGCAAGGTCGAAACGATGCCGCGGATTGCGAAGTACCAGAACCAATACCAGGAGACGTGGCTGTACGCGGGGCGGACATCGTCGCGCCAGAACCATTCGCGCGGCCAGCCGCGGTAGAGCCAGCTGGTCCAACCGGAAAGGGGACGCCTCACCAGGATGGAGAGAAGGGTTCCGCCTGCGTAGAAGGCTGTGGACACAATGCCGGGCAGGAAATAGCTCTCCGCCCGTCCCGAGCGAAGTGCCAGGAATGCGGCAAAGGCAACGCCGGCGATTCCGGCCAAGGCGTAGATGCCCTTCTGGCCCCTACGGACTCGCCATCCCGCCACGACAACTCCGGCAAAGATGGCAACGGTGGCTGCGGTCCCCAGACCCCAGAGCGCGTTGACGGCGACGAACAGGAGCGGAGGTGCAAAAGAGTCACCGAGCGTTCTGTCGCCTACGAAGAGATCCTTGATCTCCTCCTGGATGTCGTCGTGAACTGTGGCCGTCATTCACCGTGTTTACGAGACTGCTCCGACCTGCGGATGCCCGCCGATGATCAGGCCAGGAAACAGGCTCAGGCTTCGTCTCGCTCCAGCCGCATCGACGCCGAGTTCATGCAGAAGCGCTCCCCGGTCGGTCGTGGCCCGTCGGGGAAGATGTGGCCCAGGTGGGCACCGCACTTGGCGCAGGTGGCCTCGATGCGAACCATGCCAAAGCTGCGATCCTCGGTGCGGACCACCGCATCCGGATCGACGGCTTCCCAGAAGCTCGGCCAACCTGACCCGGAGTCGTACTTGGTGTCACTGGAAAACAGCGGCGCATCGCAAACCACACAGTGGTACATGCCTGGATCTTTGGTATCCCAATACTCACCGGTGAAGGCCTGCTCGGTCCCGGCTTCCTGGGTCACGTTGTACTGAAGCGGAGTCAGCTTCTCGCGGAGTTTGATCTTGTCGAATTCCATTGGTACTCCTTTGCCGTCCCTCAGTAAACACATACGGAGCCGGTTCTGGTCCCGGTTTGTTGAGATTTCCTCAGGATTTCACTTGTGCAACGGAGCTGATCGCTGGTTCCTCGGACCTGATAACCTCTGCCTACCTGGAGAGGTGGCCGAGCGGTCGAAGGCGTTCGCCTGCTAAGCGAATAGGGGGTTAAAGCTCCCTCGAGGGTTCAAATCCCTCCCTCTCCGCATGTGCAGTGAAGCGGACCCATCGGGGTCCGCTTTCTGCATGGGGTCCTGATTTGAGCTGTCTTTTTGCCTGCGGGCTTGTGGTCGGTGTACTTGTTTGGCCGATTCGCCCTGTCGTGGTGGGGCCGGTGAAGGTTCAAATCCCTCCCTCTCCGCCAGATCGAAGAAAGGGACCCAGAAGGGTTCCTTTCTTCGATTGAGAGTGGTGGATTTGAGTTGGTGCCCCTCCGTTCTTGCGTGGATCAGTGCCGTATGTGGCACTGTCTTGTTGCACGCAGATACGCAAGAAGCGGGATACCCGGATGCGTTTGCGTTCTTGCGTGGATCAGTGCCGTATGTGGCACGCAGATACGCAGGAAGCGGGCTGACCTTTGCGGTGGCTCCCGTCCGGGCACAACGTAGAGTTGCCATAGCGATGAGAGGGCGGGCGCGATGGCAGACAAGTATGACACAGTTGTAATCGGAACCGGTCAGGCGGGGACCCCGTTGGCCGGCCGGGCGGCTGCGGCTGGTTGGCGGGTCGCCATCGTCGAGCGGCATCTCGTCGGCGGCACTTGTGTCAACGCGGGCTGCATCCCAACCAAGGCTCTCGTCGCCAGTGCTCGCGCAGTGCACATGGCGCGACGTGGCGGCGAGTTTGGCTTCGGTCTCCCCGGCGACCCGGTGGTCAACATGGCCCGGGTCAAGGAGCGGATGAAGCGGATTTCCGGCAGTTCCAATGCCGGCGTTCAGAAGTGGATCGACTCGATGGACGGTGTCGAGCTGATCCGGGGGCACGCAGTCCTCGACGGGCCCAACCGCGTCCTGGTCGGTGATCGCATCCTCGAAACCGACCGGATCTTCATCAATGTTGGAGCTCGACCCAACATCCCCGACCTACCCGGTGTTGATGAGGTCGACTTCCTCACCAGTACCAGCATTATGGAGCTGGAGGAAGTGCCCGAGCACCTAGTAGTCATAGGGGGAAGCTACATCGGCCTCGAATTTGCCCAGATCCATCGGCGCTTCGGGGCAAAGGTGACCGTGATCGAGCAGGGTCCGCGCCTCGTTCACCGCGAGGACCCGGACGTGTCGGCGGCCGTGCAGGAGATCCTCGAGTCCGAAGGGATCCAGGTTCGACTCAATGCGGAGTGCATCGGGTTCTCGGCTCATCCCGATGGGATTGCCGTCGACGTGGAGTGCGCCGAGGATCCCTCGCCGACCGTTGGCTCCCATCTGCTGCTTGCAGTCGGCCGGATCCCGAATACCCACGATCTTGGATTGGACACAACAGACGTCCAGATCGACGAGCGGGGCATCATTGGAGTTGATGATCAGCTTCGCACCAGTGTTAGAGGGATTTGGGCGCTGGGGGACTGCAACGGGAGGGGCGCCTTTACCCACACCGCCTACAACGACTACGAGATCGTTGCCGCCAACCTGTTCGATGATGACCCGCGCCGTGTCTCCGACCGCATCCCGTGCTACGCCCTCTACATAGACCCGCCCTTGGGACGGGTTGGGATGACCGAGGCGCAGGCCCGCGAATCTGGCCGCAACGTACTGGTGGGTACCCGAGAGATGCGGCATGTAGGGCGGGCGAAGGAGCGAAGCGAGACCGCCGGCTTCATGAAGTTCCTTGTCGATGCCGATACGGAGGAGTTGCTCGGCGGCTCAGTCCTCGGCATCAACGGCGATGAGGTCATCCATTCTGTGCTCGACGTCATGTACGCCGGGGCGCCATTCACGACGATCTCCCGCGCAGTGCACATTCATCCCACCGTTGCCGAACTCGTTCCGACAACCCTGCAGGATCTGCATCCGCTCGAGAATCCGTGAGGTCGTAGCCACGCCTGTTGAACGGGCTTTGGATCGTTCTTGGATCGCCGTGTTCCACGATGCCGGAAGTGAAAGGAGGTCGAATGCTCAAAAGACTCTCAATCATCGGGACGGTGATCGCACTCGTGGCGTTGACGGCGGTATCGCCGGCGGCCGCTGCGAAGAAGGGGACCGATCGTCCCTTCAAGGCGGAGCTGGCGGGTCAAGTCACCTTTGACCTATTCGGTCCCGAGGCTCTCGATCTGTGCGGTGACTATCTGGGTGTCCTAACCCGCACCGAGACGCACGGGAGGGCGACCCACGCCGGCAAAGTAGAGGCTTCATGGTGGCACTGTCCCGTAGAACCGGACGGCCACGACAACGGACACCTCACCATTACCGCAGCGAACCGAGACCAGATCATTGTGGAATACGTGGATGACGGAAGCGATCCGTGGTCCTTCCCGCTCCAGATTGTTGACGGCACCGGACGCTTTGCGGGAGCAACCGGCGAGCTGACGCTCCACTACGGACTCGAGCCGGCCTTAGTCCTCGGGCCCGACGGGCAACCCATTATCGGGCCCGACGGGGAGCCAGTGCCCGACTTCTTCAGCCCGTGGGGCTGGTGGGGATCGATCGAGGGATCAATTAGCTACTAGTTCTCAGCGGAGTCAACGCAGCAGCCGCCCCGCCCCGGGGCGGCTGCTGCGTGATGCCGATCCAAGTCCGGCCACCCCGAATATGGGCCCAGGGGAGCGACGCTAGATTGCTCTACAGAGAGCTGTGCGATTCGAATTACTGGGGCCGCTGAGAGTCATTGACGGCGGGGCGGAACTCGACCTGGGAGGTCCGCGGCAGCAACGCGTCCTCGCCGTCTTGCTAGCAATCGCTCCCGGCGACGTATCGGTGGACCGTCTCATCGATGAGGTGTGGGGCGATGATCCGCCTGCTACCGCCTCCCACGTTGTGCGCACCTACATCTCCAACCTGCGCTCCCTTCTTGGGGATCGGATTGTTTCTTCAGGCGATCGATATCGTCTCGACGTCACCGAGGACGAGAGTGATGGGGCGGAACTGGCGATGGGTTTGCGACGGGCGCGCGAACTACTCGACATCGATGCTGCCGGAGCGCTCGACCTGCTCACTCGCACTCTCCCGCTGTGGCGAGGGCGGCCGTTCGGAGGCATTGGTGACGATGCCGCGTCGCTGCGCACCAGGGCGGCAGAGATGGAGGAGCAGTATCTGCAGGCGTTGGAGGTGAGCTCCGAAGCTGCACTTCGGACTGGCCAACATACGACGGCGATTCCCGAGCTGAGCTCACTGGTCGAAAAGCACCCGTTCCGCGAACGATTCACTGCCCAGCTGATGTTGGCCCTGTATCGCTCCGGCCGCCAGGCAGAAGCGCTGCGGGCTTACCAAAGCCTGCGGCGACGACTTGTCGAAGAACTCGGGATCGATCCTTCCGCCGAGGTGCAGCATCTCGAGGAGAGGATTCTGTTGCAGGATCCCGGGCTGGCGCTGCGGCCGCCACACAACATCCCCGTTGCCGTGTCGAGTTTCATCGGGCGTCGGGTTGAGCTGGGAGAGGTCACGAAGCAGGTAGAGGCGTTTCGGCTCGTCACACTGCTGGGTGTGGGCGGAGTCGGGAAGACCCGGCTGGCCGCCGAGGCGGCTGGAGAGGTTCTCGACGATTTCCCCGACGGGGTGTGGTGGATCGACCTTGCGCCCTTTGCCGAGCCCGAGCAGGTTGCGAGCCGGGCAGGCGAAGTACTCGGAGTGTTTGCCCAGCCGGGGGTGCCGCCGGCGCAGGCACTCGCACGGTTCCTGTCGAACCGTACTGCGTTGATTGTGCTCGACAACTGTGAGCATCTGCTCGAGCCCGTCGGGGAGTTGGCAGCGGCGCTGCTCGCAGCCGCTCCGGGCTTGAAGATCCTGGCGACCAGCCGCCGTCCCTTGAACATCACGGGCGAAGTCCGGTACCAGGTTCCTGCAATGAACCTGCCCGATATCGATGATGGGGTTCAACCGACCGCTAGTTCCGATGCAGAGCGACTGTTCCTAGCCCGCGCCCAAGATGTTGCGCCCAGTCTGACCGAGGCCACCATCGCAGCGGATATTGCACGAATCTGCCTTCAGCTCGAAGGCCTACCACTGGCTATCGAGATGGCGGCGGCACGGGCTGCAGTCCTCTCGCCCGGTCAGATCGCGGAACGGTTGACCGAAGACTCGGCATTCTTGACCGCACCCGAATTCGATCGACCCCCCCGGCAGCGCACGGTAGAAGCTGCGATCGAATGGAGCTACAACCTCCTGACTCCGGTCGAACGCATCGTGTTCGAGCGTATCGCCGTGTTTGCCGGCAGCTTCGACATCGAGGCCGCAACTGCCGTCACCGGGTTCGAACCGATCGTGACCGACGACGTGCTCGACGCGATCAGCGGTCTCGTCGATGCCTCGCTATTGGCGGCCCAGGTGCTCGGCGAAGGCCCGGTGAGATACCAGCTACTCGAGGCAATTCGCCGATTCGCCGCCTCGCGCCTGGACGATTCCGGGATCAAGCACGAGGTGGAGCGCCGTCACTCCCGGTATCACCTCGATCTAGGACGCGCTGCAGGCAGGTTTCGCACCACGCCGGAGTATGCGCCCTGGATGATGCAATTTGAGATAGTCCGCGATGAGTTGGCTTTGGCGCTCGACTGGTCGCTCGACAATGAGCCCCGGCAGCAGACACTCCTGGCGCTACCCGGCCTACTGGAGTACTGGCAACGTCGCGGTGACACAGCAATGGCCTACCGGTATGGGCTCAGTCTGCTGGAAGGTGCGGAGGAAGCCCCTGCTGAGTTGCGCGCCTATGGCCTGATGTGCGCAACCTTTGGTGCAGCCCTGACCGGCGACTTCGAGTTGGCAAGTCGAGTACCGCAGCAGGCGATCGAGCTCGCACGAGAGGTGACGGGGTGGCAATGCCTGCTATGGGCGCTGATGACCCGGGGTCAGGTCGCCACGATTCTTGGCGACCTAGCCACCATCACCGCTATGGGTCACGAGGTACTGGCGCTGTGTGACGAGCACGAACTCACCCTGCAACGGGCCTACGGACTGTCGCTACTGGCCGAAGGTGAGTTCCTCTCGGACGGTGACTATGCGGCCGCTCGCGGCTATGCCGATGAAGCGATCGCCGGCTTCCGCGCCCTCTACGACATTGGGGCGTTGAAGATCTACGGCCTGAGCATCGCCGCGCCGTCGGCGGCGCTGCAGGGCGATCTCGATGCGGCAGAAGGTTACGCCACCGAAGCCATCGGCCTGCCCGGCGCAGCCTGGACGGCGGCGGCTTACGTGATTCTGGGCGGCTACGTGCTGATACCGAGGGGCGAGACGGAACGGGCGGGCCATGTTCTGCGGCGTGGCACAACACTTGCGTTCGAAACATCCACCGAGATCTGGATGCGCTTCGGCTTGCTCTTCCTAGCGCGGTTAGCCGCCGATGCGGAGCGGTGGGAACAAGCGGCACGCCTGTATGGTGCGTGTCGCCCCAACCTCCCCGCCTGGGGTCGGCAACCCCGATGGTGGACTGAGGAGTCCCTGGTGAGGCAGGAGTTGGGCGACGACCGGTTCGAGCAACTAGCGGCAGAGGGGGCATCCGCCGACCCCGAGACGATCATGGAGTGGATCGGTTAGCTGGTCTGGGCGAAGTGGGCGATGCAACACCCCGCTGCGTTAAGGTCGCGGCATGAGTGAGCAAGTGCCGGAGCGGCCGAACCTGGACGGTCTCGAGGCGAAGTGGAGCGAGCGGTGGGAGGTAGAGGACACCTACCGATTCGACCGTAGCAAGTCCCGGGAGGAGATCTTCTCGATCGATACCCCACCGCCCACAGTTTCAGGCTCGCTACACATGGGCTCCGTGTTCGGCTACGTACAGACCGACGCCATCGCCCGCTACCAGCGCATGAAAGGCAAAGAAGTCTTCTACCCGATGGGCTGGGACGACAATGGCCTCCCCACCGAGCGTAGGGTGCAGAACTACTACGGCGTTCGTTGTGACCCGAGCCTGCCTTACGATGTCGACTTCACGCCGCCGGCCGAGGCCTACGACCCGCCGGAGCCGATCAGTCGCCGTAACTTCATCGACCTCTGTCACACGCTCACAGAAGAGGACGAGCAGGCGTTCGAGCATCTCTGGCGCACCCTCGGGCTATCCGTCGATTGGACCCAAACGTACGCCACCATCGACCACCATTCCCGACGGGTCAGCCAGCGGGCCTTTCTGCGCAACCTCGCCCGGGGCGAGGCCTACTCGCAGGAGGCCCCGGTGCTGTGGGACGTCGACTTCCAGTCGGCCGTCGCCCAAGCCGAGCTGGAGGATCGAGAGCGCAGCGGAGCCTTCTATCGGCTCGTCTTCCACGGACGCAATGGAGCGCCGGTCTACATCGACACGACCCGTCCCGAGCTCGTGCCAGCCTGTTCCGCCCTTGTGGCCCATCCCGATGACGAGCGATTCGCCGGCCTCATCGGATCGACGGTCACGTCTCCCTTGTTCGAGGTCGAACTGCCCGTAATCGCCCATCCCCTGGCCGAACCCGACAAGGGCACAGGCATCGCCATGGTTTGCACCTGGGGTGACCTCACCGATGTCATCTGGTGGCGCGAGCTGGATCTCGAAACCCGTCCGGTGATCGAACCGACCGGCCGGTTCCGCGCAGCAACACCCGACTGGATCACCAGCGACGGCGGCCGTGCTGCCTACCGCGAACTAGCCGAACTGTTCC
>Ga0180436_10005258_pt1 | contig 11489 bp, 3 predicted proteins | sample SS_ome_2_FD_132434 | JGI IMG/M metagenome (GOLD analysis project Ga0180436, IMG submission 132434) | Hypersaline lake sediment archaeal communities from the Salton Sea, California, USA - SS_3_S_2 metaG | ecosystem: Environmental > Aquatic > Non-marine Saline and Alkaline > Hypersaline > Sediment...
TCGCCGATGGCAACATCAACACTCGAGACCTCGGTCGCCCCACCAATGGAGTCGACGTCATGCGACACCTCATTGGTGATGATCGTGCCCGCAGCGCCCGGATCGACGGTCACGTCGTACGTGAGCACAACCGGCTCCGAGACCGATGCGGTCAGGTCGAAGCACACCTGGAAGCCATCTGAGATGACCCCGGTGGAATCGGCAGCGTTGAGCAATGCCGACCCGGCGGTCCCGGTGGCGTTTTCGATACCAATCGTCCCGATCGGTGTCGAAGCAACGTTGTCGAAGGCAACGACGGCTTCGTAGAAGCCGGGGGTGTCATCCTGGGTGGAGTACAGAACGATCTCCATGTCCATGATGGGGTCACCCCCGCCGTATGGCTCGAGATCGTCGAACTCGATCACCGACACGTCCGATCCGGCCGTAGCCAGCGATACGCCCTGATTGGCGGCGGCATCGTAGAACAACTCGAAGTCGTTCCAGAAGCCGGCCAGCAGGCCGTTGGGTGCGTCGGGATTCGGCACTACCTGCGGAACCCAGGGCGCTCCACCGTAGCCATCACCGAATAGGGCAAACCCATCGTCGGCGAAGCTCAACCCGGTGTAGCTGTCGCCATAGAAGGCGAACGGGTTCTGGCCGCTAAATGCATCGAACGTCACGGTGTCGCCCGTGATGGTCGGCTGGGCCAGGATTCCGAAGCCCTCCAGGTCGAGGTAGCCACCGAAACCGGTGTCACACAGCGGATCGCTGTCACTGTCGGTCACCGTATAGAACGGATCCGCGGCAGCGGCCATGACTCCGGACCAGGTCAGCGCACCGTCGCTACGGAGGCTGAGACCGCCTGTGGCAGATCCCGGCACGTAGGTGAGGCCATCTGGAATGAAGTCGGTCACCGTGTAGGCGATATCCGTCTTCGTGGGATTGGGCTCGACGGTGATTGTGTAGGTGAGCGTGTCGCCCGGCTCTGCCGTAGCAGAACTGACCGCCTTACTCACATCATCTGCGAGCCGAACCAGGTTCACCGGAACCGTTCCTACGTTGCCGGGCTTGGCGGGGCTGGTGCCGATAGAGAAAGCTCCATAGGCACGATCGCCCGCTTCGAGCGCCGGCTCGTCGAACAGGATCCGGATATCAAACGGATTGAGTTGCGGCTGCTGGGCAGGACCCTCGATGAGGTAATTGCCCTGGTCGCCGTCAACTACCGCATACGACAGCTTGAGCATGTCGGTATCGGCGCCCGAACCGGACCAGCTCTGTACAGCAATCCAGTATGTGCCCTCGGCCGGGTCTGTGATGTCACAGAACTCAGCCGCGCTGGCCGATGCCGACACACAGACGGTGCTGGCATCGCTCGGCGTGTCGCCCGTTCCGACGAATAGGTCGAGATCGGGAGCCTCCGAGTCGAAGGTCTCCGCAACCAGACGCTGGGCGCCGGCCGGAGTGTCGACCGTAGTCCAGAACACACCGTCGCTGAGATCATCGAAGATGCTCCCGTTGTCGCTGTCTTCCGCCAACTCGAGATCGAGTTGGGTGCCGATCGTCATCCCGAAGGTTTCGATGTGCAGCTGGGTGATCTCGATCGCAGTGAGATCGGTCACCAATTGGCTACCGGCATCACGGCGGGTCTCGATCTCCACTGATGAGGGCAGGCTGCCCGTTGACGGGGCAACCGCAACCGGGAGCAGCGTGTCCGGGACACCCGTCGCCGACAGGGTTACCTGACCGTAGGTCCAGACATCGTTGGTTAGTCCCTCGACATCTGCGGTGATCGTGAGTTCCCGAGTCTCTCCTTCGCTCAGCGTGAAAACGGCCGGGCTGACACTGAGGTCGATTTCAGCTGCCGTCGCAGCTGCCGTCCAGGTGCCCGCCGTAGTCGCAGTCACCGTGCGAGTCCACTCACATTCCACCACGCACTGGCTGTTGGCCATGCTGGGCAGATTGAGGGTCGCCGGATCGCCTCCGGTGGCCGGATCCGATGCCGCAAACGTTGCATTGTCGATGTCGAGCACGAGTCCTGCATCTGTGGCTTGGTCGAGCTGAATCCGACCGGATCCCATGTCGAACCAAGTAGCGGGCGTTACCCCGTCCTCGGTGAAGACCCCGGTATACGCCGTGGTCATCAATGCCGACTGCAGCTCTGCCGGGGTCCAATCCGGATGCGCATCAACGAGCAGCGCCAGGGCGCCCGCACCATGCGGTGAGGCCATCGAAGTGCCGCTGTTGAAGCCCCAGGAGATCTCGTCGGCAACGCCGTTGGCGGCGATGATATCGACGCCGGGAGCGGCGACGCTCGGTGAGATCATGTTGGGTACGGATCGGTTGGGCCCACGGGAGCTGAACCCGGCGAGGATGTCGCCGTTGGTGGCAGAGTCATCGAGGACCGCACCGCCGATGGTGGCCGTGTGTCCCGTTCCGCTCGCCAGCCAGGCCTTGAGGACTTCGCCGTCTGCCTGGGTGATGTGGACTCCGGGCAATTCGTGAGCGTCACCGACGATGCCGCTGCCGTTGTCTGCCAGCACGTAGCCGGCAGCCCCGGCGGCCAACACGTTGGCGCCTTTCTCGACGCGACCGAACGTGCCGCGATCACAGACCACGATGTGGCCGGTGAAGGTGCCCTCGGGCCACGGCGATACGAAATCGTCGATGTCCCCGACACCACAGAGCTCCGGTGTGGCCGTCAGGTCTGACGGGAAGTCGCCGGCGTAGACAATCGGTAGCGGGCCAACACCAGAGGTGAAGCCGGCACCTTCGATGTCGGCAGGCGGCGTGGTGTCGCCACCCGCCATCGACTCGAGCGAATTGACGTACTTGCGGTTGTGGGTACTGGCCGCAACGTGCATCATCCACGGAGCCTGGGGCGAGCCGACCGTTGCCGGGGCCGGACCCTCATTACCGGCCGAGTGGGCAACTGCAATCCCTGCCTCGCGGGCAGAGAGCCATGCCAGCTGCGAATCGGACGTATACGGATCCTCCGGCGACGGGCTGCCGACCGAGAAGTTGATCACATCGACCCCGTCGGCGATTGCCTGGTCGATAGCCGCAATCGTGCCGGCAGATGGACAGCCGGCGCCGTCCAAGCAGACCCGGTAGGAAATGATGTTGGCGTGCGGAGCGACCCCGGAGATGTCCCTCGACACCGTCAACGTTGGTGCAACGAGGCTGGCTTCGACGAAGTTGCCGGCTGCGGTGCTCGCAGTGTGCGAGCCGTGGCCGTCGTCATCGAATGCATCGGTCGCGGTGTAATCCCACGCTCCGATCAGCTTGTCGTTGCAGACGAAGGTCGGGTCGTAGCCGGCTTCACCACTGTCGCAGACGCCGACATAGGTGCCGTCACCGTACGGGTTGGTGTGGCTGTAGCCGTCACCACCTATTGCAGCAAAGGATGGATTCGAGGGGTTGATCCCCGAGTCGAGGACACCAACGATGACCCCTTCGCCGCAGTATCCGCCTTCCTCGCAGGACGTTGCGCCGCCCCAGAGGCTCGGTGCGCCGATCCACGTGGGACCGGCGTCAGTCTGCAGTTGCTCAATGACCTCCTGACGCACCGACTCGACTCCGGGCATGCGTGCCACGAGGCCTGCTTCGCGCGGAGTCAGCCAGACGGCCAGGCCGTTGGTGCTGTTCTTGTATGTGAATCTCACATCGGCCGTGTGACCGATGGCCTTCTCCAACCGAGCGACGAACGTCGCTTGGGCCGCTTCTAGGTAATCCGCATACGCCCGGCTCTCAGCCGTTGAGGTATCGAGTCGGGGAGCACCGGTCACTTCTGGACTGGTGGGCGCCAAGCCGACCACGCCGCCACGGTATGTGGCGAGGGGCTCGGCATCGAGCCGGATCACGAAGATCCCTTCCGTTGCCCCCTTGAGGGGGTTGATGACAGCAGGTTCAGCTGTTGCCGGTTCGAGTTGGAGCTTGGGGCTCACTCGGGCAGCTACTGAGCTCGCGGGAGCCTCAGCTTGGGCTGACTGTGCTGATGCGTATGCGGGTACTGCGATGGAGAAGAGAAGAGTGAGTGTCGAAATGAGTGTTAGTACTCGTCGTGACACAGTTAGGGCCCCTTTCTTCCACCTCGGTTTCCCCTTAAGCCCGGGCCTTAGCGTGTGCCTCCGAGCGGTTATGGTCTCCGCTCCACGCCCCTCCCCGGCGACTGTCCACAATAGCGGTGGAGAGTGACTGATCTCAATCCGTAGGTGACTGTGAGTAGCCAGGATTTCGCGTTCTGTGGCATGGGAACCCGCAATAGGTCACCGACCGTCATAGAGTGGATCATGAGGAGAAATGCATGAAGAAGGCATTGGCGGTTGCGGTGTTTCTTGCGGTCGTAGTGGCCGCCTGCGGTGATGTGGCCGATGAGTCGCGAGCTGCGTCTACCTTTCCGGGTTCTGAGTCGGAATCTGATGCGGAACCGGTCGGCGAGACAGCGCCGGTCGACGATACTGCGGCGGATCCCGATCCGTCCGAAACCACAACCCCTTCCGACGACAATCCTGTGCTGGAGGTAACGCCTGTGGAACCTGACAAAGGCGAAGTGCAGCCCCCTCCGACGACAGCAGGCGATGAGGTGGTCCCGATAGAGGTCGATCACCCCAACCCGCAGGTCGCCACGGCGATAGCTGACCTCGTCAGTCGTCTTGGGTCGTCAGCGGGAGATATCCAAGTAGTCGTCGACGAGGCAGTCACCTGGCGCGATGGGAGCCTTGGTTGCCCTCAGCCTGGAATGTTTTACACGCAGGCCCTGGTCTCGGGTAGGCGTATAGTCCTCGAGCATTCGGGGATTTCGTACTCGTATCACGCAAGCCGTGAAGGTGATCCCTTCTACTGTGCGACTCCTGTAGAGCCGCTCGGCGATGATGGACTGCCGGCGATCGATCAGTAGCCGTTCAAAGCGGGAACAAGAGAGGGGCGCCTGGCGGCGCCCCTCTGCTGCTAGTTCGACGCTTTATCGGTCAGTCTGTGTCGATTGTTAGGAGCGTCAATCCAAGGATGTCGCTCGCATCGCTGTGCGACACCGCTCCCAGGTATTTGGTGCCGGCATCGAGACCGAACCAGTCGACCGTGACCGTCTCAGTTGCGCCAAGATTCGCCGCGGTCGGTGCCGTCAAGGTCATGTTCGAGCTCCCCGGAGTGGCAGAGACTGCCCAACTGAACAACGTGTAGTTGGCATCGGGACCGTCGGTACCCCACCCGTGGACGAAAACGTAGTAGTCGCCTGCCGGTGGGAAAGCCACGTCGACCTGCTCTGCCGAAGTGCCTGAGCCACTACCCCCGGCGAATGCGCCGCTGGGATAGTAGACATACAGGTCCAGGTCGTCATTGCCGTCGGTGTACTCGTCGAACAGCGAGAACCGGGCGTAGGCACTGCCCGCCGGGACGGTGATGAAGTGCAACGTGGTTCCCGGTCCGAATGGGGCGAACGAATCACCCGGATCGTCGGGAACGTTGCCTTCGGTCATCAGCGCCGGCTCGAGACCGTGGGGAGCCGCGGTGTAATCATCGGTGTATCCGAACGTTACGTCGAAGCTCAGCGAACCATCGGTGCCGGTGCCTGCGACCTCGGCCGGTGCCGCAATCGCCACCGGGTAGAGGGCAATCGGGCTCGTCACGTGGTGCGGACCGTGACTCCAAGTCAGCGAGCCGAACGTCCAGGCGTTGGCGACGACCGATGCGTTACCGGTGAAGGTCACCGAGTAGCTCGCGGACTCGCCCGCTCCCAACGTCAAGGACGCCGGATCGACGGTGACGTCGATACCCGCCGGGGCGTTGACCGATACGTTGTAGGTCCCTGCTGCGCCGACGTTGGTCACTGTACGGGTGACGGTCTGGCTGCCCGGCAATGCGCCGATGGCGATCGACGGAGCGTTGTAGTCACTCGGATCGAGCGAATAGCCCATGCCAGCCAAAGCATTGCACGTGCCTGCGCTCACCGCATCCGACGTCTCGCATAGGAACGCCAGCCAGTCGAGCCAGCCTGAGTCGTAGACGAGACCCGGATCGGTAGCAGAGTTGGGAACAACTTTGCCTGCTCCGTAATCGAAATAGTCATACGGGATCGGATTGCCCATATTCGTTGTCGTGCTCGCAGTGGTCATGATTGCCGACTTGACCATCATCGGTGACCAATCCGGGTGCGCGTCCATGAGCACCGCGGCGATGCCGGCGATGTGCGGCGCAGCCATCGACGTTCCACTGTAGAAGTCAAACATCCGGCCGTTGTTGCCCGGAGGGGCAACGGCGGCGAGGACATCGACACCGGGTGCCATGATGTCCGGCTTGAGCAGGTCGCCGGCTCCGGCGAGCGCCGGACCGCGTGACGAGAACGCCGCAACTTCGGGCGCTTCAACCGATTGGAATACCCCGCCGGTCAGCGTTGCCGTTGCTCCAGCCGTCTGGGCATAAGCCCGGATGGCCGCACCGGCGATATGGTCGACGTGGACCGTCGGCACGTAGTGCAGATCGGCGTTGATCGAAGATGGGCTCACGTTGGCGAGCACCATACCGATACCGCCCGCCTCCATGACCGCATAGCTCTTGTCGACCCGGGCATAGGTGCCGCGATCGCACACAACGATCTTGCCGGTCACGATTGCGGGATCGAGCGAGCCGATGGCGCACAGCGCATCACCCGCATCGCCTGCGTATACCAGGTCAGCCGGTCCGGCGCCGCTCGAGTCGATCGACGCCCCGTCGTACGACGAACCGTCGCCGAGGGTCACCGTTCCTGCGTAGTAGCGATCGTGGGTTCCCGCAGCGACCGTGGTCAGCCACGGATTGTTGTGGGCTACGGTGCTCGCACCGGGGCCACTGTTACCGGCGGAAGCGGCCACGAAGACACCGGCATCAGCCGCAAACAGGAACGAGATCGCCACTGCCGTGTTCATGCTCGTGGTTGAACCGCTCACCGAGTAGTTGATGACATCAACGCCGTCGGCGACTGCCTGGTCGATGGCCGCCACCAGGTCAACGGTGAAACCACTCGCCTGCGAGCCGTCTTCGTTCGACCACAGGGCCTTGTACGCAGCAATGCGCGCCCGCGGCGCCATGCCGCTGACGGTGCCGAGGTCGATACCGCCGACTTCAGCGGCTACGCCGCTGTTGCCGCCGGACGTGCCCGCTGTGTGAGTGCCGTGGCCGTTGTAATCGCGTGGCGAGTTGAATTCCCACGGACGGTCGGCGTCGATGCCTGCGTCCCCGCCGTAGCCGGCGTTGAAGTACTGGGCGCCGATCAGCTTCTGGTTACACATCGAAGCATTGAAGTCCTCACCCGGTGTGCACTTGCCGTGCCAGCCGGGGATCTGGTGATAGCCGAGCTTGTCACCCTTGCCGTTTGGGTTGGTCCCGGTGCGGTCGGTGAAGCTCATGCTCTCCGGCCAGATACCGCTGTCGACGACACCGATGATGATGTCCTCGCCGGCGTAGCCCATGTCCCAGAGGCCACCCTCAGCGGTGAGACCCAGGAAATCGGGTGTGGACGACGTATCGACCGTGACCAACTCATCGGCTGTGACGGCAACCACCGCGGGATTACTGAGTAGTTCCGCCGCCTGGGCACTGTTCAGCTTTGCTGCAAAGCCGTTGTAGGTGTAGACGTAGTCGTACAGTTTCTGGCCGCCGACCGATGTCAGCACATCGTCATGGGATCCGACGAGATACCCAACGTAGTCCTTGACCTTCTTGCTGTTGGGGTCGATCTTCTTGTTTTGTCCTGGCGCCGTCGCCTTGAGGTTGCCTATCCCGCCCTCGTAGGCGACGACGGGGTTGTCCAGCATTTGGACGATATAGGTCTGAGTCTTCTGCGAGTTGATGTCGTTCACGACATCAACTGGAACACTCAAACCACTGGTGTCGGGTGCCTCGGCGCTGGTTGCCGGCGCCATAATCGCCATAGCCATCGCAAAGACCGCGACCAGCGTCAATAATCTCTTTGACACTTAAGGGCCCCTTCCCTCTGTTCTTGGGACGGGACACGGCGAACCCGTTCGGGTGCCTCCTCGTCGATGCCCTCTATTCCCTCTTGTACTCATCCGACGTTACTCCGTGCAATGGCCGTATGCGGTGACCATTCCGCGCGTAGTCCTACCTGTCGCAGGCAGATACAATTCTCTGTATGAACAACGTCAAGACAGCCGTACTACTCGGCTTCATGGGTGGCCTGTTTGTCGCCGTCGGCTACGCCCTCGGCGGCGGGAACGGCGCCACCTTCGCCCTCATCTTTGCGGTCATCTTCAACTTCGGCATCTACTGGTTCTCCGACCGCATGGCGCTGGCGGCGGCGCGCGCCCGTCCGGTCGAAGAGCACGAGATGCCCGAGGTCTACGCCATGGTGCGCAGCCTGGCGCAGCGCGAAAACATGCCGATGCCGCGCATCTACTTCATCGAGTCGCAACAGCCCAACGCATTTGCCACCGGTCGGAATCCGAAGCACTCGGCCATTGCGGTGACACGAGGAATCTTGCAGATGATGAATCAGGCCGAGCTCGAGGGCGTCCTTGCCCATGAGCTAGCCCACGTTCGCAACCGAGACATCCTCATCTCGACGATCGCAGCCACGATCGGTGCCGCGCTTTCGTTCCTTGCCCGCATGTACTTCTGGGGCGGAATGGGACGTCGCCGCGACAACAACGGTGCATCGCTGATCATCGGGCTGGTTGCCATGATCCTCGCTCCGCTGGCAGCCGCCGTTATCCAGATGGCGATCAGCCGCTCCCGCGAGTTCCAGGCCGACCAGTCCGGCGCCGAGTCCACCGGGTCACCGATGGCACTTGCGTCGGCCCTGGCGAAACTCGAGCGTGGCTCACAGGTTCCGATGAACGTCGATCCGGCCGTCTCGCAGCTATTTATTGCCGACCCACTGAAGGCCTTTGGCAACCGCCGCCAGGGTGGTGGATTCGCCCGCATGTTCAGCACCCACCCGCCGATCGCCGAGCGCATCGATCGTCTCGAGAAGATGCAGATGGGGATCCGTTAGCCGACCAGCCACACGCAGGATCGCACGCCGCCGTTTTCTCGGCAGATTCAGCCGATTGGGTCTTGCATTTGCCTGAAAATGGTGTGCAATTGGAGGGGTGAGGGAACTGGCTCGAGACCGAGCCCTCACGGGGCGCGCTTGTGGGATTGTGTTCTCTCAGGATGAGGGAGTAGGTCATGCGCGGGCGTATCCATTTATCCGCTTTCCTGTTGGTTTCTCTTCTGGTGGCGAGTCTCGCCAATCCGGTTGCAGCCTCTCCGGATAACAAAGGCGGGTCTGGATGGATCTCCGAGCATCAAGAGGGCGAAGTGCTGGTTCGGCTGGTTGCCGGGACCGATCCAGCTGTCTTGGGTCCGGGCTGGAGTCACCTTTTCGGTCGCTGGTACCGGGTCGGGACTGAACCCGACGAGCCAACTGCGCAGGCAATCGAGCGCTTCAGCGCAGAGCGCTACATAGAAATCGTCGAGCCCAATTGGAAGCTACACCTCGACCCATCGATGACGGAGAGCGCCACCGCAATCGGGGCTACTTCGGTGACGCCGAACGATCCGGGCTACGGACTGCAGTGGCACCTGCCCGCCATCGAGCTGCCGGACGCGTGGGAGGAGAGCAACGGTGCGGGCACGGTTGTTGCGATCGTCGACACCGGTATCTCCATGGGCGGGGTGGATCTGGATTGCCGCGCGCTCGCCGGCGAGTTCAATGCCTTCACAGATAGCACTGCATCGGGGTCAGCTGCGGACGATGTGAATCACGGTACTCATGTAGCCGGGACCGTCGGACAATGCACGGACAACTCCGTCGGGGTCGCCGGGGTTGCAGGCGGGACCTCGCTCCTCGCAGTCAAAGTAATGGGGGTCGATAGCGGGACTGTTGCTGAACTGGTGAAGGGAATCGACTGGGCCCGAACTCAAGGCGCCGATGTAATCAATATGTCACTTGGTACAAGCTGCTCTCCCACGCCGGTAGCCCTGTTCGACGCAATCGATGACGCCGTCGCTGCCGGAATAGTCATAGTGGCCGCAACGGGGAACGACGGCGACGACGCTGAATACGACGGCGAGATCGGTGCACCGGCCTGTCACCCTGATGTGATCGCAGTTGGAGCGACCGATTTTTCCGATAACCGCCCTTCCTACTCCAATTGGGGAACTGCGATCGACGTCGTCGCGCCCGGCGGGGACTTGAGCGCCGACGTCAACGGCGACGGGGAACCCGACGGGGTACTCCAAGAGACCTTCTCGAAATCGGATCCGTCCTACTGGAGCTACTACTGGAAAGACGGAACCTCGATGGCCGCCCCTCACGTTTCGGGTACTGCTGCGCTGATGATCTCGGCAAATCCCGCCGTCACCGCCGGCCAGGTGAAGCAGGCACTCGAAGTGACCGCCGTTGATCGGGGTGTCGAAGGCTGGGATTCTCACTACGGACATGGGTTGATCGATGCTGAGAGAGCCATCAGCGCCGTACTGGATTCGACGGCGCCCACCTGGCCGTCGAGTCCGTCGGTGACCGTGGTTCCCGGTGCTACTTCAGCCGATCTTTCCTGGAGCCCTGCAACCGACAACATCGCCGTGACCGACTATGTGATCTGGCTTGACGGGTCGCCGGTCGCCACAACAACCTCGTCTCCGTACTCGTTGAGTGGACTTCTGCCCGCAACTGCGTACTCGGTTGCCGTCCAAGCAGGAGACCTGATGGGGAACTGGTCACCCGTCGGGTCGGCCACCGATTTCGTCACCACCGGCTCGGCTGATATCGAATCGCCTTACTGGACCGTTGGTGCGGAACTAGACGCCATCATCGGCGACGATTGGGTCTATCTGTCCTGGGACGAGGCAACCGACAATGTTGGCGTCTCCGGCTATCGCGTCCGGCAGGACGGTGCAATCATCCTGACCACCAACGACAACTGGGCCGATGTGGAAGGGCTTGTAGAAGGCACTGAGTACGAGTTCCTGGTTGAGGCCGGAGACGGTGCCGGCAACTGGTCGACAAGCGGATTGGCCATCGAGCTCACGACGGAGGACTGGACCTTCCCCCAATGGGGGGCGTCCAGCAGCTTGACCGTCACCGATGTCTTTGCGGATCGGGCAACCTTCAGCTGGACCCCGGCCACAGATCCGAGTGGGATCGCACAGTATGACCTGTACCTCGACGGTGGCTACCACACAACCACCAACACGTCTATGACGGTCGGCGGTTTGTCGGCGGAATCGGAATACATCGCCTGGATCGAAGCAGCCGATCCGGCCGGCAACTGGTCGATCGGCCCGGAGGTCCGGTTCACCACCGCCATCGACTTTGGCGACACTGATGGTTTGGTGTTCGAGGCCGATATCGAATGGCTGTCGGGGGCCGGGATCACCAAGGGCTGCAACCCGCCGTTGAACACGATGTACTGTCCTGATTCGTATGTGACTCGGGGTCAGATGGCGGCGTTCTTGGTGCGGGCGATGGGGTATTCCGATGCTGGTTCCGGGGATCTCTTTGGTGATGACGATGGATCGGTTTTCGAAGCCGA
>Ga0180436_10005264_pt1 | contig 11483 bp, 11 predicted proteins | sample SS_ome_2_FD_132434 | JGI IMG/M metagenome (GOLD analysis project Ga0180436, IMG submission 132434) | Hypersaline lake sediment archaeal communities from the Salton Sea, California, USA - SS_3_S_2 metaG | ecosystem: Environmental > Aquatic > Non-marine Saline and Alkaline > Hypersaline >...
CGTTCTCGGAGGTATCCTGGTCGCCGATCCGGTATAACCTGCAAGGTTTTCGGCACTATACAAGACATATGGTTGTTTCCAGTACCACCGTCGAGGAGTCCCTGCAAACCTGGATGCGGAATTCCCCCGGCTCGGCGACCCATCCTCCGCCGTCAGGGGCGTCCGGATCCCAGTATCGGAATGCTTCGGGGTCCAGCCGAATCACCACGTCGGCCGCCTCGCCGGCTTCCAACGGGATTTTCCTGAAACCCCGGAGTTCTCGGAGAGGGCGGTCGAGACGGCTCACCGGGTCCGAAACGTAGATCTGCACCACTTCCGACCCGGGTCGTTCGCCGATGTTCCGAAGCCGCACCCGAACATCGACGCCGTCGTTCGGTCCGATGGAGTTCGGCGCGGCCGAAATCGCCTCGTATCGGAACCGTGTGTAGCTCCTGCCGAATCCGAAGGGATAGGCCGGCGAGACTCCGGCGGTGACGAAATGGCGGTAGCCCACCATCAAACCCTCCGTATAGCGCCAGCGCCGGATGCGCCGGAGTCTGGGATTCCCCTGGCCGATGAACATCCGGGCGGCCGAGGTGGAACGATACCTCCGGGGATAGTCCCGAACCGCGGCGATGTCGTTCCAGCGGCGGGCCATGGTGAAGGGCAGGCGACCCGACGGGTTCTCCCGGCCGAAGAGCAGCTCCGCCAGGGCCTGGCCGCCGGCCTGGCCCGGGTAGAGGGCGTGGACGAGACCCCGGACACTCGTCCTCCAACTCTCGGTTTCCACGTCGCCGCCGGCGAACAGAACGACGATACTCCGGGGGTTCAAACCGCCGACCCGGCGGATGAGCCGTCGCTGGGCGGCCGGCAGGCGCCAGGGACGGTCGTAGAGCTCGCTTTCGATCCGATGGTCGAAGCCGCAGGCGGTGACGACGGCATCGGCGCCGGCGAGGATGCGGCATTCCCGGCGCGTCGGTCCCCAGCGCCGGAACGGAAGGTGGACGATCGTCGCCGCCGGCGCGGTCCGCCGCATCGCCTCGGCCAGGGACGACTCGCTGCTGCGGCGGGCCACGTATCCCGAGCCTCCGCCGAGGACCGGCGTCGGATCCGCCCGGGGACCGCAGACCACCACGGTACGGCCCTTGCCGTCGGGCAAGGGCAGCACCCCGTCGTTCTCCAGGAGGACGATGCCCGATAGTGCGGCGTCCAGGGCGGCCTGCTCGTGGTCCGCATGGAGCTCCCGGGCTTCGGAGTCCTTGGTCGGGCGGTCGTAGACGCCGGCGGCGAACAGAACGCTGAGAATCCGGTGCACCATCCGATCCAGGTCGGCCTCTCGGATCGCCCCGCTTTCCAAAGCGCGCCGAAACCGTTTCGGCGTGAACCATCGCGGTCCGGGCATCTCCAGGTCCAAGCCGGCGAGAACGGGTCCGACGGTGGAGTACAGGGAGTTCCAGTCCGAAACCACGATGCCGTCGAAGCCCCATTCGCTCCGGAGGATCCCGCCGACCAGAGACGCGCTCTCGCTCGCCCAGGTACCATTGACGGGATTGTAGGCGGTCATCACAACCTCGGCGCCGCCGGTCTTCACGACGGTACGGAACGCCGGAAGGTAGATTTCCCGCAGAGTCCGATCGTCCACTTCCGACGAGGCGCGATGGCGGTCGAACTCCGAGTTGTTGGCGACGTAATGCTTCACGGCACAGAGGACGCCCCGGCGGCGACAGGCTGCCGTATAGGCGGCCGCGACCCGACCGGCCAGCAGCGGATCTTCCCCCATGTACTCGAAATTCCGACCGCAGGTGGGGATCCGGGCGATGTTGATCCCCGGACCCAGCAGGATCGAGACGCCCTTGGCCCGGGCGGCCTCGGCGATGTGCTCCGCCGCCCGAGCCGTCGAGCCGGGATCCCAGGCGGCGGCCATGGCCACCGCCGACGGAAAGGCCGTCGTGGGACCGAAGCAGCGCGGGCCGCTGGTGGCGTCGCTCATCCAAACCGGGGGCAGCCCCAGACGGGGCAGCCCCCGGATTCCGAAACCGCCGTCTCCGGCGATCAGGACGAATTTCTCCTCGAGATTCATGGCCTGCAGGACCCGGTCCGCCCGGAGAGCCGGCGGCTCTCCGGGATCCGCCCAGGCACGATCGGAGATCGCCGGCGCGTCTGGAATGGTCAGGAGCGGGGCGTGCATCACCCGATGGATCAGTCTCTTGAAGAGCCAGGCCAGCATCAGGACGTCCTCACATCAATCCCAGGGCGTGGAAGCCGGCGCCGAGAACCGCGGAACCGAGAATCACCGGTATGGGCCGCAGACGGAACCGGCCGACGGCCACGAGGGCGATAACGAAGACCGCGGCGGCGGCAACGGAGAAGACCGGTCGGCCGCCGCCGGTTCGCCAGATCGGACCGTCGGGGAGTCCCCGAAGAACCGAATTCTCCAGGAAGAAGAGCACCGCGGTGGCGATGAGGCCTAGAACGGCGCCCCGGATGCCCCGGATCGCCCGGCCGGCCAGGGGCGAGCGGCCCCCGCGCTTGAGAACGGCGATGGCCGCCGCCGTGATGAGAAAGGCCGGTGCGGCCAGGCCCGCCGACGCCGCCAGGGCCCCCGGCACGCCGGCGATCTGCCGACCGGTGAAGGTGGCGACGTTCATCGCCAGGGGACCCGGGGTCATCTGGCTCACCGCCACGATATCGGCGAACTCCTCGGGGGACACCCATCCCCGGTCGGTGAGATCCCGTTCGATCAGGGACACCATGGCGTATCCGCCGCCGAAGGTCATCGCCCCGATCCGGGCGAAGACCCCAAACAGCGCTGCGAGGATCATCAGGAGTCCTCCCGGAACGCCAGGAGGCCGGCCAGTCCCGCAGCGGGGATCACCAGGATGGGATGGAGCCCGCCGAGCCGCACGGCCGCCAGGGCGACCACGGCGAAGAGGATCTCCCGCCGGCCCGCCGAAAGGGCGCGTCCCTGCCGGACGATGAGCATGAGGATGAGGGCCGCCACGGCGCTTCGAACCGCGGTGAAGGCGGCGGCTGCCGCCGGGATGTCCCGGATCAGGGCCACCAGAGGCGCCAGGGCGAGAATGATGAGGACCGACGGCGCCATGCCGCCGAGACAGGCCGCCGCGGCACCGGGCCAGCCGGCGACCTTCCGGCCGATGATGATTGAGGAGTTGACCGCGATCACCCCCGGCAGGGCGTTGACCAGGGTGACCACATCGAGGAATTCCGCGGGTTCCAGCCATTTCCGGCGGCGGACGAATTCGTCTTCCATCAGGGGAAGCATCACCATGCCGCCGCCCAGTGTGAAAGCCGCGATCCGGAAGTAGGCCGTGAAGAGTCCGACGATCCGCTTCATCGCCCTTCAGGATACCGCGGAATCCGTCCGGGACGACAGACGGTGCATCCGTACACCTCGACCCGGGGCCGGCGACCCTCCCGCCGGTACACCCGGGCCAGGACCAGGGCGTCGTCGGGCAGCGCGGCCGAACAGGCGGGACAGCGCCTGGGATGCCGGCCGTCCAGCCAGCAATGGCGGCATCCTTGGATTTCCATGAAGTCGAAATCCGATCCATGGGTGAGCGTCGAATGAACCCGTTCCCCCGGAGCAAGCTCTTCGCCGCAGAGGGGACAGCGCCGGTTCTCCGGAGAGTCTTGGACGGGGTCCGGATCCCTCGATCCGGTATCCCGGTTTCGACCGAGCCGCAGGACGACGACCAGGAGCGCCAGGAGCGCGGCCAGCGCCAGGGCGACGAGGATTTCGATGTCCAAGATCAGCCGCTGCGGAGGCAGTCGGCGCAGGTGCCGGAAAACTCGATGTGCTGACCGGAGATTCGATGTCCGGTCCGTTCGATCACTTCCCCGACGAAGCCGGCGGTGGAGACCGGAACATCGTAGAGGCGGCCGCAGCTGTCGCACCGGAAATGGGCATGCCGGTCCACGGTGCCGTCGAAGAGGTCCCGTCCCCGGGAGGATTCGATGCGTCCGGCCTTACCCTGGTCCACGAGGATGTTCAAATTCCGATAAACCGTTCCGAAACTCACCTTCGGATGGTTCTTCTTCACCGCCGCGTGCACGTCCTCCGCCGAGGGATGGTGGGGCGCTGCACGCAGGTATTCCAGGATGCTGTTCCGAACGCGGCTTTTTCTGTACCTGGCGGAATTGGCGTCGCTGATATCGACCTCCCGTATGCCCGGCGGACTCTCCAATTATATCCCGCTTGGGCGCGGGGTCAATCCGAACGTATAATGGGGCCATGTCCACCCTCTACGTCGTCGCGACGCCCATCGGGAATCTGGAAGACATCACGTACCGGGCCGTTCGGATTCTCGGCGAGGTGGACGTGATTGCCGCCGAGGACACCCGCCAATCCCGGATTCTGCTGGATCGCTACGGCATCAAGGCCGATCGGCTCATCAGCTGTCGGGCCCGAAACGAATCCCGGAGCGCCCCCGGAATCGTCGCCCTGCTCGAACAGGGTCGGGATGTGGCGTACATCTCCGATGCGGGAACGCCGGGGGTGAGCGATCCGGGAGCCCGGCTGGCCGCCGCCGTCCGGGAAGCCGGATTTCCGGTGATTCCACTCCCCGGCGCCTCGGCTGTCACGGCCCTGGTGAGCGTGGCCGGTTTTTCCGGAAAAGGCTTCGTTTTCGAAGGCTTTCTGTCGCCGAAAACCGGGAAGCGCCGGACTCGCCTGACAGAGCTCCTGGAGACCGGCATGAATGTCGTCCTGTACGAATCGCCCTATCGTATTCTGCGCTTGATCGAAGAGCTCACGGAGCTTGCTGCGGACCGTAAAATACTGATTGGACGGGAAATAACCAAGAAATTCGAGGAATTCCTGGTCGGAAGTCCCGCGGAGGCCTTGGCGGCCCTATCCACGCGGGGTACCCTGAAAGGAGAATTTGCCGTTCTGATCGGCAGCGGATGAGATTCCACGGAAAACATCGCTTTTTGGAATCCCGTCAGTTAAAATTATCATGTCGTTGCCGATACTATGAGTGAATCGGAGCGAGGAGCTGACATGACCATTGACAGGTTGGGACCGGTTGATCCGGTCGTGAAGTACAACAAAACCGATAAACCCTCCAAAGTCGCCAAACAGGCTCCGACCGACACGGTGGCCGTGTCCGAGGAAGCCCGGCGTTCGGCGGCTCTGCAGCAAACCGCCGACATCGTTCGCGCGACGCCGGACATCCGAATGGATCGCGTGGAAGAGGTCAAAGCCAAGCTCCAGGATCCCGACTACATCAACGATACGGTCGTCGAAGCCGTTGCCGACCGGCTTCTGGACGTTTTCGGCGTGTAATCGCCGCTCCACCGGACGATTGAAAGGCAGGGCTGCGGCCCTGCCTTTTTCATGAGGTGCCTATGGCCGAATTGAACGTGGATTTCTCCCGGAGAATCGTGTTTGGCTCCATCTCGAAGCTGGGGGTGGACATCGCCGATTGGGGCGATCGGGCCGTGATGGTGGCGGACGCCGCCCTGGAAGACGCGGCGACGAGCATCCAGGACCAAATGGACGCCTGGGGCATCCATACCATCCTGTTCGCCCGGGACGGGCTGAACTGCGACACCGCCACGCTGAACGACGCTTTGTCCTTGTCACGGGGATCCCACGCCACCATGATCGTCGGCATCGGCGGTCAGAAGGCCCTCTCGCTGGCCCGTCTCACCGCCGCGGCATCCTGGGCCGGCATCCCGGCGGGAACCATCCTGGACGACCGAGAGGTCGTCGGGTCCGGGCTTCCGGTCCTGGAGATTCCGGCTTCGGGACGCCACCCGCTGCTCTTTCTGGACACGGCGATTCTGTCGGATACCACCGATCGCCGGGCGGCCTTCGTCCGGCTGCCGCGGCCGCCGAGGAGCGGCGTCATCGTCGATTCCACCCTCGCCCGGAGCCGCGGCCTGGGAGCCACCGCCGAATCCCTGACGGTGCTCCTTGCGGCGGCGGTGGAGGCCTTCCTGTCCCCGAGAGCGAGTTTCTTCTCGGAGGTCCAGGCCGAGGCGGCCGTCCGGCGATGCGCCGCCCTGTTGAGAAACGTGGCGTCGGAGCACGCCGATCCGGACTTCCGTATCCGCGAAGCCGAGACCGCCGTCCTGACGGCCTTCGCCACCGGATTGGCGGGTCCCGGCCCGGGTCTGACGCTATCCTGGTCCACGGCGATCGGTGCCGGCCTGCCCAAGGCCACCGTCGGCGCAGTCCTCTTTCCATGGGTCCTCGACTCTCCACTGTACGCCTCGTCTCCGCGGATCGGGCGTCTGGCCCGCCTTCTGGCCCGGGACGACGATGAAGCACCGGGGAGCGCCGTGGACGAACTCCAATCCCTGACCGGCCCTCTGGGCCTCCCGGGACGGCTGCGGGACGTCGGCGCCCGTCTGGACGCCGTCCTTCCGGCGGCTCGCTGGGCCGCGGAGATCCTCGGGGACAAGCGACCTGAACAGGACGAGTCGACGTTCCGGGATATCCTGGAACTGGCATCTTGAACCGACTGTGATTACCCTGCGAAAGCTGGCGTCTCTGGCCGACGGGACCCGGAGGCGGAAGCTGCCGCATCTGCTCAGGGACATCGAAGAGGCCCTGGTCTCCGGGCGGTCGGTGGATCGGGTTTTTCTGCGCGGCCTGCTCCGGCTGGTGAGCGGAGACGAGGCCTGGCCCGAGTCCCTTCGACAGGCGGCCGATGCCGCGGCCGATGCCGTGGTTATGGACGAATCGGAGCTGCCCCGGCAATTGAACTCCCTGAGACACGGGATGCTGGACGCCCTGGGTGTGGATTGGGCCGATTGGGATCGCCGCAGCCCGATGGACGACCTTTCAGACCGAAGCGGTATCGAGGAGCTTTCCCCGGTTCGGGTGCTGCTGGACGGAGTCCGGAGTCACTTCAACGTCGGTTCCATCATGCGAACCGCCTGGGCCTTCGGCTTCGAACGGCTCTGGATCCGGCCGGAAACCGCATCCCCGGAGCACCGCCGGGCGCGTCGGAGCGCCATGGGGGCGGCGGAGTGTTTGGCCTGGGACGTTTCGCCCCCGGAGGGTCCGCCTAGGGACGTCTCCGGGCCCCTTTTCGCCCTGGAACTCGGGGGGACGGACATCGGAAATTTTCCGTTCCCAAGAGAGGGAACCGTCGTCCTGGGTTCCGAGGAGTGGGGTGTTTCACCGTCTCTGATGCGCCGGGCCCGGGCCGACGGCGGCGTGGTGAGCATACCGCTGCGAGGCGGCAAGGCGTCCCTCAACGTCGGCGTGGCTTTCGGTATCCTGGCCCGGTACTGGACCGACGCCCTCTAACGGCGCAGGCTGCGTTCGATTTCCGATTTATTGAATCCGACGATCACTCGACCGTTGATGTCGATCACCGGAACGCCCATTTGGCCGGACTTCCGAACCATTTCGTCGGCGCGCCTCTGATCTCGGGACACGTCGTATTCGGTGAAGGGAACCCGGTTCTCCCGGAAGTAGTTCTTGGCAACGGTGCAGTATCCGCAGGTGGGTGTGGTGTAGATGGTGATGGCCATGGCAGCCGCTCCTGATTCGTATGATATATATAAATAACTATATATTGACCGGGTTGTCAAGCCGCTGAACCGATTCGATTCAGTTGATATTGATCTCCGCCTCATAGTCGTTGGAGAGGCGATGCTGGACTTCCTTGAACTGCTCTTCCGAGGTGATGCGGAACTTCGAGAGGATGGAATGGTCCAGGACTTCATAATGCATTTCGCTGGTCTCGTAGCCGCACACCGCGTTGCCGAGGTAGACGCAGTAGACGATCAGGCGGTGTTCGGGGCTGCAGGCGTTGGGCTCGTGGTGGTACCGGATCGCTTCGACCAGCGAATCGGAGAAATTCCACTTTTCGGCGATCTTCGCGCCGATTTCCGCATGGTTGTAGCCTGCTGAGAGATCCTCGAACAATCCCGGGGCGATGTCCCTCTGGGAACTGAAATTACGAATCTTGTCCAGCAGATCCGGATGGACCGCCGAGAAGACGATCTTTCCCATGTCGTGGAGGATGCCGCCGACATAGGCGTCGTCGATGATGTCCTTGCTGCGGGTAATCTGCCTGGCCAGGGTGAAGCTGTAGAATGCCACCCGATGGGCATGGTCCCAGAGTTCGGGATGGGCCGGCAGGTCCAGGATCTTCTCGGTTCCGTAGCTGAAGAGCATGTTCTTCACGCCGCGGAGGCCCAGGCGGATCACCGCGTCGAAGATGTTGTCCACCTTGGTCTTTCCGGCATAGGCCGCGGAATTCACCGTTCGCAGCAGATCGGCCGTGAGAGTCGGGTCGGTGCTGATCTTCCGGGCGATGTCGCTGATTTCGCTCTTGGGGTCGTTGATGAGCCGCTGGATGGCGGAGATGTTCTCCGGGAACTGGGGCAGGCGTTCGATCTCCTCGACGATCTGATTGATGAGCATGTCGAGCTTCTCGAGCTTCACTTCGTTGATCGGAACGGTGATGCTGGCGGTGGTGACCCCTTCGTCGCCCTCGATCTCATAGGACTCCTCGTCGAGCCCCATCTTGCGCAGCATCAAGACGAGGATGACGATGCCCAGTCCGGCGCCTTCCGAGTCGTCGAGAACCTCGGCGAAGGCTTCTTCGAGGGTTTCGAAAGCCCGGGACCGGGCGATGCGGTCGTACACCCGCATCTGCTCCTTGCGGGTAATCTCCACGTTGTTCTTGATGGAGATTCGGAAATTGCGTCCCTTGGGGTGGAAGAGGAATTTGATGTAGAGGCCCCGCTGCTTCTGCAGCTCCAACCATTTCTTGTGGTTGTCCAGAGTCTCTTCTTTGAAACTCTTCATGCCGACCACGTAGTCCTCTTTGTTGTGGAGGTCGAGCTTCTTCTCGTCGAAGTACACCCGCTTGGTGTTCGCCTTCTTGGCGTTCACCGCCAGCTCCTTGATGCAGTAGGAGAGGTGGTCTTTCAGCTGGTCCTGGCCCAGTTCCTCCAGGTAGGCGGCGAGTATTTCGTCGATCTGTTCTTCGGTTTCGTGGGGGAGGGTGTATGTGGTGACGGTCAGAGGGGCCGACATTCGGACGGATTGTTTTATTTTTTCAACGATTCTCGGATTGGGCATTCACAATTCCTTATTTTCTTGATTATAGACTCGACACATCGCCGCCTGTCAAATACAGAAAATATGCATTCACCTTTGGATTATTGGGACATATCGGCCAGGTCGCCGAGGTTTCGGCGGATCCGCTCGTTGAGACTGCGACGCTCGAACCGTCCCCGGCGGCGTTCCCTCCCCGGGTTCAATCCGCTCAGGAGACCCATGACCTCGTCGATGGTCCGGGCCGCCCATATGTGGAAGATCCCGCCTCGAATCGCCTCGACGACACGGTCCGGAAGGATGACGGCGCCGATGTTGGCCGCGGGGATCACCACACCCTGGGTTCCGGTGATGCCCCGGGCCTCGCAGGCGTTGAAGAATCCCTGGACCTTTTCATGGATGCCTCCGACCGGCTGGATGACACCCTGCTGATTCACCGCGCCGGTGACGGCGACGTCCTGGCGAATCGGCGTATCGGACAGGGCCGACAGGAGGGCGGCCAGTTCCGCCGCCGATGCCGAGTCGCCGTCGATTTCGTAGTAGGACTGCTCGACGGCGATGCTGGCGCTCAAAGCGATCTGCTGACGACGGGCGTATCGATGCCGCAGATATCCTTCCAGGAGATACACCCCTTTGTCGTGAAGCTCCCCCGAAAGTCCCGATTCCCGTTCGATGTTGATGAGCCCGTCCTTCCCGGGGCCGACGGCCGCCGTAATCCTCAGGGGCGTGCCGAAGGCATAGTAGCCGCGCTCCAGCACCGCCAGTCCGTTCACCGTTCCGATCTGCCGCCCCTCGACGTCGATGAGGAGCGTTCCTTCGCGAATCTGGTCGTTCAGCATCTGCTCCGGCAGATTGCCGAGGTATTCCCGGAAGGAAATCGTATCCCGAACCGTGGCCCCGTCGATGGTATCCTTGCCGGTCTGTCCCGCCACGTAGTGGGATTCCCGGATGAGATCGCCGACCATGCCGAATCGAGTGCTCAGACGATCTCGCTTCTCGGAGAGAAGCACCCCATAGGAGACGATTTCCCGAATCCCCTCGGCGGTGATCGGCTTGAGGTCTTCCCGGCGGGCCAGCGTTTCGGCGAAAACGGCGTACTCCCGTTCGGTGTCCGCCGTTCGGGGCATCACCGGACTGAACTCCGCCGCCACTTTGAAGAGCTTGAGGAATTCCTCGTCCTGGGTGCAGAGGGATTCGTAGATCCGGGACGGCCCGACCAGGATGACCGTCGTCTCCACGGTCACCGGTTCGGGCTTCATCAGAATCGGCAGCGGCCCCAGGGGCGTCGACTGGACTTCGGGCACCACGTGGCCGGTCTGCAGGGCCCGCTTCAATTCCGCCCAGAGGCCCTCTTTGGAGAACACATCCTCGGCCTGGAGAATCAGGAAACCGCCGTCGGCCTGGAGCAGGGATCCGGCCTTGATCATCATCATGTTGGTGCGCAGTTCGCCGGAGACGTCGTAGCGGGCTTCGATGGCGCCGAAGAGGTTGGGTTTCGTGGGATTCGTTTCCCGGATGACCGGAAGGTCCTTGGTACCGGCGCGGTCCACGATGATGTTCACGCCGTAGCGGACCGCCAGATCCATATCCTCGTCGCCCTCGTCTTCATCGCCGACGAACCACTGGGGATTCTCCAGGACATCGTCCTTGAGGCTCTCGAGATAGCGGCGAACGTTCTCGTCGGCCCAGTTCTCGGACACCGCGGAGCACTCCTCCACGACGCCGGGTCGAATGGTGGCCGAACGGAGCTCGTCCAGTGTTTCCGAGAGGGTTTCCCGGGCGATCCTCAGTTCCCGGTAAATGCGCTTCATCGCGTCCAGGTAGGCGAAGTAGCGTTCCCGCGTCTCGGTCCACAGGGACTCGGGAATGCGGCCGGCGGCGACCAAGTCCTGGAGATCGTCGAAGAGGACGACTTCTCCGTCGATGACCGGTGCGATATCCGTGGCCTGTCCTTCCTCGTCGTCTTCGGTCTGGATGGTCCGGAAGCCCTCGGCACTGAGCTGGGCCTCGAAGTCCGCCAGGATCTTGTTCTCTCCGGACTCGGTTTCGGCGATGAGGGTATCCCGCTTCGCCTTGTAGGTTTCGGCGTCCAGGTCGTGGGATATCCGATCCGAGAGGCGATCGATGAGAAGTCGGACGTCTTCTTTGAAGCGCCGGGCCTGGCCCTCCGGGAAGGTGAGATGCCGCGGTTTGTCCGGCTCCTGAAAATCCTGGACATACACGATGTCCCGCAGCTTCCCGTTCTTCGTGCGGTGGCGGGAGAGAATATCCTGAATCGCGGTGTGCTTTCCCGTTCCAGACTCGCCGACGACGAAGATGTTGTAGCCCTTCGCTCGGATTGCGACGCCCATCTCGAGGGCCTTCACCGCCCGATCCTGGCCGATGACGGCCCAACGGCGTTCATCAGACACCGGATGGGATGCCGAGACGTCGCCATGGATCTCGTCGATGTTCAGGA
>Ga0180436_10005265_pt1 | contig 11481 bp, 11 predicted proteins | sample SS_ome_2_FD_132434 | JGI IMG/M metagenome (GOLD analysis project Ga0180436, IMG submission 132434) | Hypersaline lake sediment archaeal communities from the Salton Sea, California, USA - SS_3_S_2 metaG | ecosystem: Environmental > Aquatic > Non-marine Saline and Alkaline > Hypersaline >...
CGCCAGCGCCAGGGCGGCGGCCAGCGCCAGCATGCGCCGGAGGGTGGCCCCGCGCGGCATGGCTCAGCGTTCCTGCCGGCTGCCGGGCTTGACCAGCGGCAGCCCCTGCGCGCACAGGGGGCAATCGTCGGGATCGTGTGTGGCCACCTCCACGCGCAGCAGGGACTTCAGGGGGGCGGGCAGGTCCGCGTCGCCGCCCGTGCGGTCGACGATCGAGGCCAGGCCGCATACCACGCCGCCTTCCCGCGTCACGATGTCCGCGACCTCGCGGGTGGACTTGCCGCTGGTGACGACGTCCTCGACGATCAGGGCCCGTTCGCCGGCCTCGAAGGCGAAGCCGCGGCGCAGGCGCATCTCGCCCTCCTTGCGCTCGGTGAAGAGGAAGCGCCGGCCTACGGCGCGCGCGACCTCGTGGCCCACCAGGATCCCGCCGAGGGCGGGAGAGACGACGAGGTCGCAGGCGTCGGTCTCGAAGAGGTCGCCGATTCGACGCCCCAGTTCGGTGGCCAGTTCGGGGAACTGCAGCACCTGCGCGCACTGGAAGTAGGTGTCGCTGTGCAGGCCGCTGCTCAGCTTGAAGTGGCCGCGCTTGAGGGCACCCAGCTCGGTCATCAGGGTCATCAGTTCGTCGTCGGTCATGCGGATGCAAACTCCTGGCTGATGGCGTTCAGCGATATCGTCGGATCGTCGGCCCGCGTGACGGGTCGTCCGACGACGAGGAAATCCGCGCCGTTCTGCCGCGCCGTCGCCGGCGTGGCGACGCGGCGCTGGTCGTCGTCCGTCGCATCGGCGGGGCGCACGCCGGGCGTGACCGCCAGCAGCTCGTCGCCCACCTCCGCGCGCAGGTCCGGCAGGTCGCCGGGAGAGCAGACCACGCCGTCGCAGCCGCTGTCGAGGGCCAGGCGCGCCAGGCGCGCGATGCGGTCCCTGATCGGCCCGCCGCCGGGCGCGGCCTCGTCGGCCTCGGCCTGGTCGAGACTGGTCAGGACCGTGACCGCCAGCAGCGCCGGCCGCCGTCGCCCCGCCGCCGCGGCCCGTTCGGCCGCCGCCACGGCGCTCTCCAGCATGCGTCGGCCGCCGTCGGCGTGCAGCGTCAGCATGGCGACGCCCAGTCCGCAGGCGGCCCCGACCGCGCCGGCCACGGTGTTGGGGATGTCCTTGTACTTCAGGTCCAGGAAGACGTCCTTGCCCAGGGTGCCCAGGCCGGCGATCACCGCGGGCCCGGTCGCGGTGAAGAGCTCCATGCCGATCTTGACGATGCGGCCCCGGGGGCCGATGGCGCGCGCCAGGTCGTAGGCGGCGCCGGCATCGGGAACGTCCAGGGCCGTGATGACCCGCTCGTCCAGGGGCAGGCCGCGCAGGGCGGCGGCCGCTTGGGAAGTGTTCATCGTCGCGTTCCCGGGCCGGGGTGAGGGGATGTCGGCTCTCCGGTCGGACACACCAACCCCGGGCGGCGCGCGGGGCGATTTGCCTTGCCGGTCCCAGATCGTTGGTCTATACACTTCTTACCAGCCGATCCGGCCGAATGCAATGCGAAACAGACGCCATCTGGCGGGAGGAAACCCCTTGCTGGACAGACGATATCTGCGGGAGAACCGGGAGCGCGTGACCTGGGCCGTCAAGGCCAAACGCGAATCCCTCGACATCGACGCCTATTACGAGAAGGACGCCGAGCGTCGCGCGGCGCTGAAGTCGTTGGAGACCCTCCAGGCCGAGGCCAACAAGGCCAACAAGGACATCGCCGCCAGCCGCAAGGCCGGCGAGGACACGGCCGATGCGATCGCGCGCATGAAGGAGATCTCGGGTCGCGTCAAGGCGCTGAAGCAGACGGCCGCCGCCGCCGAGGCGGAGGTCGAGGCCCTGTACCTGCGCATCCCCAACGTGCCCCACGAGAGCGTTCCCGAGGGGGGCGAGGAGGACAACCGTCTGGTGCGCGAGTGGGGCGAGGTCCGGGCGCCGGACTTCGAGCCCAGGCCGCACTGGGAGCTGGGCGCCGAGCTCGGCAGCATGAACCTGGAAGCCGCGGCGCGCATGTCGGGCTCGGGCTTCACGCTGCTGACCGGGCCGGGGGCGCGCCTCGAGCGTGCGCTCGTGAACTTCATGATCGACGTGCATCTCGAGCAGGGCTACACGGAAGTCAACGTGCCCTACCTGGTCAACCGCGAGGCCATGACCGGCACGGGCCAGCTGCCCAAGATGGAAGACGACATGTACCACTGCGCCGTCGACGACCTCTTCCTGATCCCCACCGCCGAGGTCTCGGTCACCAACATCCACCGCCAGGAGACCCTGGCCTCCGAGCGGCTGCCCGTGAAGTACGTGGCCTTCTCGCCGTGCTTCCGGCGCGAGGCCGGCGCCGCGGGCAAGGACACGCGCGGGCTGCTGCGCGTGCACCAGTTCAACAAGGTGGAGATGGTCCAGTTCGTCCGGCCCGAGGAGTCCTACGACACGCTCGAGACCCTGACCGACGACGCCGAGGAGGTGCTGCGCCGTCTGGAGCTGCCCTACCGCGTGGTGACCCTCGCCACCGGCGACCTCAGCTTCGCGGCCGCCAAGTGCTACGACCTGGAGGCCTGGGCGCCCGGCGTCGGCGCCTGGCTGGAGGTCTCGTCCTGCAGCAACTTCGAGGATTTCCAGGCGCGGCGGGCCGGCATCCGCTTCAAGGGCGGCGGCGGCGGCGGTTTCGTCCACACGCTCAACGGGTCCGGGCTCGCGCTGCCGCGCGTGATCGTGGCCGTGATGGAGAACTATCAGACCGCCGACGGGCGCATCGTCGTGCCCGACGCGCTCCGTCCCTACATGGACGGACTCGAGTATATCGGGTAGCTCAGCAGCTGCCCGCCGGGGAGGTCGGCATGGCCTGGTGGCCGAATTCGCTCAGGATGTTCCGCAAGCGCCACGTCTTCACCGCGTACCTCCTGGTCGGCAGCCTCATCATCTTCATCGCCGTCAGCCTGGCCGCCTTCCGCGTGGCCGAGCGGGTCGAGGACCAGGCCCGCCTGTCGACCTGGCTCCTGTCCCATTTCGCGAGCCTCCACCTGGCCCAGGGCCAGACCGCCGGCCTGAGCGAGGTGCTGAGCCGCACGCGCGAGATGGACGTGCCCTTCATCGTCACGGACAACCAGGGGCGGCCGGTGCTGTGGAACGGGTCGGTGATCGGGATCCCCATGCCCGACGAGCAGCGGGTCCTCGCCGAGGTCGACCCCGAGGGGGACAACGGCCCCGAGCTGAACCGGATCCTGGAACTGATCCGCGAGTACGACGCCCACAACGAGCCCTTCGCCATCTCCGATCCGGCCACGGGCCAGCGCATGCTCACGCTCCACCACGGCGCGTCGATCCTCGGCCGGCACATCCGCTGGCTGCCCTACCTGGAGCTCGTGCTGCTGGTGGTCTTCTTCCTGCTCGTCGTCTGGGCCCTCTACGTCAAGTGGGACGGCGACGAGCAGAAGCTCTTCGCCGGCATGGCCAAGGAGACGGCCCATCAGCTGGGCACGCCCATCACGTCCATCCTCGGCTGGCTGGCCCTCCTCAGGGACCGGAGCCCGGGCAAAGACGAGGTGGTCGAGGAGATCGACCGCGACGTGGCGCGGCTGGGCAAGGTGTCCGAGCGCTTCAGCAAGATCGGCTCGCGTCCCAGGCTCGACGACACGGACCTCCAGAATGCGGTCGAGTCCGCCGTGACCTATTTTGAGAGACGGCTGCCCCACCTCGGCGGACGCGTGGACCTGAGCTGCGAGTCCGCGCTGGGCAACCGGTGCCGTTTCAACCGCGACCTCATGGAGTGGGTGCTCGAGAACCTCATCAAGAACGGTATCGACGCCCTGCCCGGACAGAGCGGCGCGATCGTGGTCAGGCTGGACGACGGTCCCCGCGGGGGCGCGCTGATCCGCGTCTCCGACACCGGCGGCGGCATACCGTCCGTCCACAGGAACCGCATCTTCGAGGCGGGGTATACCACCAAGCGCCGCGGTTGGGGCATGGGCCTCGCGCTGGTGAAACGCATCGTCGTCCAGTACCACGGCGGCCGCATCCAGGTGGAGCGAACCGGCCCCGAGGGCACGACCTTCCTCATCACGTTGCCGGGAGAGGGGTAGAGACTTGCCGTTCAAGATCCTATGGGTCGACGACCAGATCGAGGAACTGCGTTCCCACGTGGTCTACCTGACCGAGAAGGGGTACGAGGTGGAGGGCGTGACCAACGGGAGCGACGCCGTCGAGCTCCTGCGCGAGACCCCCTTCGACGCGATCCTGCTCGACGAGATGATGCCGGGCATGGGCGGCCTCGAGACCCTCGGCGAGCTCAAGCGGGTCCGCGACAACGTGCCCGTGGTGATGATCACCAAGAGCGAGGAAGAGGACCTGATGAACCGGGCCATCGGCCGGCGCATCGACGACTACCTCGTCAAACCGGTCTCGCCCCTGCAGATCGTGTCGGCGCTGAAGCGCCTGCTGGAAGGTCGCCGCATCCGCGGCGAGCAGATCAACCGCGACTTCCTGTCCCACTATCAGGGCGTGTCCGCCCGTCTCGCCGAGGCCGACACGCCGACGGACTGGGAGGCCCTCTACGCGGACCTGGTGACCTGGGAGCTGGATCTCTACTCCTACAGCGACCACGGCCTGCTCAGCACGCACGAGGAGCAGTGCTCCGAGGCCAACCGCATCTTCTGCCGCTACGTGCGGGACGCGTACGCCGGTTGGGTGAACGGCGCGGACGGGGCCCCGCTGCTCAGCCCGGACGTCTTCCGCACCTGGGTGGCGCCGGAGATCGAGACGGGCCGCCAGGTCTACTTCATCGTCATCGACTGCATGCGGCTGGACCAGTGGCAGAACGTGGAGCTGCTGCTGGAGCCCTTCTACCAGGTCGAACGGAGGCTCTACTGGTCGATCCTGCCCACGGCCACGCCCTTCGCGCGCAACGCCCTGTTCGCGGGCATCTACCCCGGCGAGATCGCGGCCCGCTACCCCGAATGGTGGAAGGGGTCGAGCGTGCAGCAGCACTCCAAGAACGCCCACGAGCAGGAACTGCTCGGGGAGCAGCTCCGGCGACTGGACTCGCCGGCCGCCGACAGCTTCCGCTACTACAAGGTCTACGACGCCCGCGACACCGACGACCTCCGGCGGCACGTCGGCTCGCTGGAAGACGTGAAGCTCGTGGCCGCGGTCTACAACTTCCTGGACATCATGGCCCACGGCCGCGCCCAGTCCGCGATCCTCAAGGAGCTGGCGCCGGACGTGGCCGCCTTCCGCTCCCTGATGCGCAGCTGGTTCGAGCATTCGACGCTCTTCGAGGTCCTGAAGCACCTGGCCCGCAAGGACGTGACCGTGGTCATCACGACCGACCACGGCTCGACAATGTGCAACAAGGCCACCACCGTGAAGGGCAACCGCGACACCAGCAGCAACGTCCGCTACAAGTACGGCGACAATCTGGGGGTGGACGAGAAGGCCGTGTTCCTGATGAAGGAGCCGGGGGACTACATGCTGCCCCGCCAGTCCGCCATCGAGAACTACGCCGTCACGACCGAGAACCACTATCTGGTCTACCCGACCAACTACCACGAGTACGAGAGGTTGTACCGGGGGAGCTTCCAGCACGGAGGCGTCAGCCTCGAGGAGATGATCGTGCCCTTCGCCGTGATGCGGCCCCGGTAGAGGGACGCCATGGACCACGCCCTTCCCGACGCGCGGGACTTCGGACCCGGCTTCGCGACCGGTTCGCCGGCGGAGACGCGGGCCCTGGGACGCCGCGCCTCCGAGCGGCTGGTCGGGGGCGACGTGCTGCTGCTGTGGGGACCGCTCGGCGCCGGCAAGACCCTCTTCACCAAGGGGGTGTGCGACGGCCTCGGCGTGGACGAGGACGTGACGTCGCCGACCTTCACCATCGCCAATCGCTACGCCGGCCGGCACGTCGTGCATCACCTGGACTTCTACCGTCTCGGGCCGGAGGACGATCTGCACGACACGGGCCTGGACGCCATCATGGACGAGGTCGAGGACGGACGCGCGGTGCTGCTGGCCGAGTGGCCCGGGCCGCTTCTGCCCTGGCTGTCGGCGCGCGTGGAGTTCCTGGTCGCCCCGGGTGCGGACGCGGAGGTGCGCGTCTGGCGGCTGCGCGGCGTGCCGGAGCTGCCGGAGCGCTGGCGCGGTATCCTCGGCGGGGAGGGGGTCTGATGCTCTGTCTCGCCCTGGACACCTCGACCAGCTGGGGCCGCTTCGCCGTCGCCGAGGACGGCGACCTGCTCGGCTACCAGCCCTTCAACGTCACGGGCACCTACGCCGACGCCCTGCTGCCGGTGGTCGACGACCTCCTGGCCGCCGCCGGACGCGACCGGCGCGATCTCGACGCCGTCGCGGTCTGCCGGGGACCGGGCAGCTTCACGGGCGTGCGCATCGGCGTCGCCACCGCCAAGGGCATGGCCTGGAGCCTGGGCTGCGCGCTCTATGCCGTGTCCACCCTGGAGGCCATGGCGGGCGCCATGCTGGCCGAACACCCGTCCTGCACGGCGGCCGTGCCGGTCCTGGACGCCCGGCGCGGCGAGGTCTTCGCCGCCGCCTATCGCCGGTGCGACGACTGGGTGGAGGCGGTGCTGCCGCCCGCGCCCCGCCGGCCCGACGACTTCTGGCGGGACCTGGTCGCCGCCGTGCCGTCCCCCGAGGCCGCGGCCTACGCCGGCAGCGGCGTGTCGCTGCTGCTGGGGGAGGGCGCCGAGCTCCGGGCGGAGCTGCGGGAGACGGGCGCGCCGAACCTGCGGCCCTGGGAGTCCGCGCATCCCGCCACGGCCCGCGCGCTGGCCTGGGCGCTCAGCCGGGCGCCGTCCCGTTTCGCGGACGTGCATCCCTTCGCCCTGACGCCCGCCTACCTGCGGGTCTCCGACGCCGAGGTGCAGCGCGGTCTCGACCTCACGCCCCGGCATCGGTCCGACGACGTTCCGCCGCGGGAGGAGGGGACCTGAGCATGTGCGACGGCATCGAGCTGAGGCGCACCCTGCCCGGCGACCTGCCCCGGATCGCCCGCATCGAGGCGGCGAGCTTCTCCGACCCCTGGCCCGAGGATTCCCTTCTCTCGGAACTGCGCTCCGACCGCATGCGGCGTCCCCTCTCCGCCCTGCGGGACGGGGTCGTGGTCGGCTACATCATGTCCTGGAAGGTCGCCGACGAGTGGCACGTGATCAATCTGGCGGTGGCCACCGAAGAGCGCCGCTCGGGCGTGGGCACCCGACTCCTGGAGGCCTCCCTCGCGTCGGCGGTGGCGGAGGGCTGCCGCACGGCGACACTCGAGGTGAGGATCGGCAACGTGCCGGCCCTGGCCTTCTACGAACGGCACGGGTTCCAGGTGATCGAACGGCGGCCGCGTTACTACCGGGACACCGGGGAGGACGCCCTGGTCCTGATCCGCCGGCTGGACAGGCCGGGGGGCTGAGCCGGCGGCCGGGGCGTTTCGGCTTGTCGCCGGACCGGCGAGAGGCTAGTCTTACGGGCCTTCGCGACATCCGCGATCTTCGCAGCGAGGAGTTGGACATGTCCTGGATCGATCAGGCCAAGAAGGGCATCAAGGCCCTGACCACCCAGAAGAAGGAGATTCCGGACAACCTCTGGAGCAAGTGCCCTTCCTGCGGCGAGGTGCTCTATCACCGCGAGCTGACGCGCAACCACTGGGTCTGCACCGGCTGCAACCACCACCTGCGCATCGGCGCGCTCCAGATCCTCGACCTGCTCGTCGACGAGGGCTCCTGGAACGAGACCCACACCGGCCTCACCTCCCGGGATCCCCTGGGCTTCAAGGATTCCAAGTCCTACGACGACCGCATCAAGGCCAGCCTCAAGAAGACCGGACGCGAGGACGCGATCCTGACGGGCCGCTGCGAGGTCGGCGGCCTGCCCGTCTGCCTGGGCGTGATGGACTTCGATTTCATGGGCGGGAGCATGGGCTCGGTCGTGGGCGAGAAGATCGCGCGGCTCCTGCTGGATGCCCTGCGCGAGCGTGAGGCCGCGGTCATCGTGTCCTGCTCGGGGGGCGCGCGCATGCAGGAATCCCTGCTGTCGCTCATGCAGATGGCCAAGACCAGCGCCGTTCTGGCGCGCCTCAAGGAGGCGGCGATCCCCTTCGTCTCCATCCTGACCCATCCCACCACGGGCGGCGTGACGGCGAGCTACGCCTCCCTGGGCGACGTGATCATCGCCGAGCCGGGCGCCCTGATCGGCTTCGCGGGTCCGCGTGTGATCCAGCAGACGATCAACAGCGAGCTGCCCGAGGGTTTCCAGTCCTCGGAGTTCCTGCTGGAGCACGGCATGATCGACATGATCGTCGAACGCAAGGACCTCAAGTCGGGCCTGGCACAGGTGCTGAACTGGTTCACGGCCGGACGCGACGTCTCCGTCAAGCAACCCTTCCGCGGTTGAGCCGGCATGGCCGGCTCCGATTCCAGGCCCTACCGCGACATCTCCTATCCGGGCGAGCCGGGCATCGGTGAACGCGCACGGGCGCCGTTCTTGCCCGACAACGACACCACCCGCTGGCTCTTCGCCCTGAACCGCAAGGGCATCCGGCCAGGGCTGCGGCGGATCCGCGGCCTGCTGGAGGACCTGGGGCATCCCGAGCGGTCGTACCGCATCCTGGTGACCGCCGGCACCAACGGCAAGGGCAGCACCACGCGCCTGCTGGCCCGGCTGCTGCAGGATGCCGGCTACCGCACCGCCTGCTTCACGAGCCCGCACCTGCTGGAGGTCTACGAGCGCCTGACCCTCGACGACCGGCCCGTGGCGCCCGACCTGTTCTGCCGCACGGCCGAGTCCCTGCGGTCGTCGGTGGAGCGCCACGAGGCGAGCTGGTTCGAGACGCTGACGGCGACCGCCCTGGCCGTCGCCCGGGAGGCCGGCGTGGAGGTCTTCTGCTGCGAGACCGGGCTCGGCGGCCGCCTCGACGCCAGCAACGCCCTGCCGCAGACGGCCTTCCTGCTGACCGGCGTCTCCCTGGACCACCAGCACATCCTGGGCGGGACCGTCGAGGAGATCGCGGCCGAGAAGCTGGGCCTGCTCAAGCCCGACGCCCCCCTCTTCGCCGGCGTGTCGCCGGCGTTGCGCGGGCAGGTCTTCGCCGCCGCCGTGGCCGCGGACAGTCCCTGCCACTTCCTGGACGAACTCGCGTGCTGGGAGGACCGCGGCGGGGACTGGGACCTCACGACCCGCCGCCGGGTCTTCGCCGGGCTGCCGGACCTGCAGCCGCCGGTCATGCGCCGCAACGCCGCCCTGGCCCTGCTCTGCCTCGACGAGCTGGACGCGGCCGGCGTCCTGGACCTGCCGCCCGATCCGGCCGCCTCCCTGCGCGACGCGTTCCTGCCGGGCCGCTTCCAGCTCGTCCTGCGGGAGCCCGATTTCCTGGTGGACACCGCCCACAACGCGGAGGCCCTCGAGCTGGCGCTGGTCGCCTTCCTGGACCGTCCCTGCGCCGGCCGCCGCATCGTCCTGTTCGGCGGTTTGGCCGACAAGGATCCCGGCGACGGGGCCGGCCGGCTGCTTGCCCGGGCCGACGCGATCCTGGCCGCGCCGATTTCACTGCCGAGATCCCGGAACCCCGTCCAGCTCAAATCGTTGATGGACCAATGGGGCCTCACTGATCACAATGGCCTCGACGTGCACGACGACCTGGCCGCGGTCCTGAAGACCCTGGCGGACTCGGTCTCGCCGCAGGATTCGATCCTCGTCTGCGGCTCGTGCTTCCTGGTGGCGGAGGCCCTCCACGCACTGGGATACGCATCGCTGGAGGACACGCGCCGCGTCCGCGAGGCCGGACCGGTGCTGGCGGTCCTGCGGGACGGGGAGAGCTCATGACGGAGCGGCTCGTACTGGGAGCGGACATCGGCGGCACGGCCGTGAAGTACGTGCTGGGCGGGGCCGGGGATCCCGACAGGTACGCGGGCGAGATCCCCACCCACGCCGGCGACGTGCTCGACACCTTCGTCCGCCTGGCCGCGACGGTCGCGGACCTGCTGCCGCGGGCCGTCGCGCCCGCCGCCGCGGGGCTGGCCTGCGCCGGCATCGTCGATCCGGTCCGGGGCCGTCTCGGCCGCGCGCCCAATCTCCCGGGCTGGGAGAACCGCGACCTGGCCGCGGCCCTGCGCGAGGCCTTCGGCGACATCCGCGGCGTGTTCGCCAACGACGTCAACGCCGCCCTGGCCGGCGAGGCGCGCTTCGGGGCCGGACGCGGTTGCCGCGACCTCGTCATGCTGGCCCTGGGCACCGGCGTCGGCGGCGCGGTGATGGTCGACGGCCGCCTGGTCACCGGCACGCGCCACGGCGCGGGCGAGATCGGACACATGGTCCTGGATCCCGACGGCCCGCTCTGCGGCTGCGGCAACCGCGGCTGCCTGGAGGCCTACGCCGGCTCGCTGGGACTGCTGGCCGAGGCGCGTCGCCGCGCGGCGGGGCCCGACGCCACGCCGGCCCTGCGCGACCTCGTCGAGGTCCGGGGCGCGGACCTCTCGACGCGCGACCTCTCGACCCTGGCCCTCGCCGGCGACGCCGCGACCGAAGCGCTGTTCCAAGACACCGGCCGCATGCTCGGCGTCGCCGTGGGCAATCTCGTGAACGTGCTCGACCCCGAGAAGGTCATCGTCGGCGGCGGCGTGGCCCAGGCGGGCGAGCTCCTCCTGTCGCCCTGCCGACTCGAGGCGGCCTCGCTGATCCTCTGCGTGGCGAGCCGCGACACGCCCGTCGAACCCGCCGAACTCGGTCCGCACGCGGCCGCGCTCGGCGCCGCCCGCCTGGCCCGGGACGCGCTGGAGGCGGCATGAGTCCACCGCGTCGACACGTCGTTGTCGGCGGGATCTGCGTCCTCTGCACGATCGTCGCCCTGACCGCGGCCACCAAACCCGCCCGCCGGGGGACCACCTACCGCGCCGACCGCCTGATCGACCGCGTCGTCGACGGCGTCAAGGTCACCTGGCTCATCGGCAACGTTCTCGTCGAGCGGGACTCGCTCACCGTGCGCGGCGATTCGGCCGCCTTCTACGAGGCGCGCGAGGAATACGAGTTCTTCGGCGCCGTGCGCATGACCCGCGGCGCCACCGTGCTGACCTGCCGCGGCGCCCTCTATCACGGCGACACCGACGAGGCCGAGTTCCACCGCCAGGTCCGCCTGGAGGAGGGCGACATGATCGCCACCTCCGACGAGGGGGAGCTGCGCGACGGCGGCGACCGCCTGCGCCTGATCGGGGGCGCGCGCCTGGTCACGCCGGACTACGTGGTCTGGGCCGACGTCATCACGCGCTGGGACGAGGCGGACCGGGGCGAGGCCACCGGGAACGTCAAGATCGTCGATCCCGACAACGAGAGCCTGGTCACGGGCGAGCACGCCCTGTTCTACGGCGAGGAGGACCTGGCGATCGTCGACAGCGATCCCGAGCTCACGAGCCGGGAGCAGGGCCAGCGGCCCCTGCGCGCCGTCGCCGAGGTCATGCACTTCCATCGCGCCGAGGAGCG
>Ga0180436_10005266_pt1 | contig 11479 bp, 7 predicted proteins | sample SS_ome_2_FD_132434 | JGI IMG/M metagenome (GOLD analysis project Ga0180436, IMG submission 132434) | Hypersaline lake sediment archaeal communities from the Salton Sea, California, USA - SS_3_S_2 metaG | ecosystem: Environmental > Aquatic > Non-marine Saline and Alkaline > Hypersaline > Sediment...
CCGCCATGACCGAGACCACCGTCTATCGCACGGTGCTGACCGGGGCGGATCTCAAGTCGGCCAACGTCGATTTCGATCAGAGCGGCCTGCCGGTGATCGCCTTTGAGTTGACGAACGACGGCGCGACAGTCTTTGCAGAACACACGGCCAACAACATCAACAACTTTTTGGCTATTGCGCTGGACAAGACGATCATCTCTTGCCCGCGCATCCAGACGACCATCCCGGACGGTCGCGGCTCGATCACCGGCCAGTTCTCGATCGAAGAAGCCAAGGCCACGGTGTTGCAGTTGCGCTATGGCTCGCTGCCCATTCCGCTCAAGGTGGTAGAGACGAGCGCGGTGGGACCGACCTTGGGTCAGGAATCGGTCGACAAGAGCGTGCGGGCCGGCGCCATCGGCCTAGCCATCGTGCTGCTCTTTATGTTGATCTATTACCGGCTGCCCGGTTTTTTGGCCGACCTGGCGCTGATCATTTATGCGTTGCTGACCTTTGCGCTCTACCGACTGATTCCGGTGACGCTGACGCTACCAGGGATCGCGGGGTTTTTGCTATCTGTGGGCATGGCGGTCGACGCCAACATTCTAATCTTTGAGCGCATGCGCGAGGAACTACGGCAAGGCCGCACGCTCCAGCGGGCCATCGAAGTCGGCTTCCGCCGAGCGTGGACCTCGATCCTGGACTCGAATATCTCGACCTGGATCACCTGCCTGATCCTGTGGCTGTTTGGCAACAGCTTTGGCGCCAGCGTGGTCAAGGGCTTTGCGGTCACGCTGGGTCTGGGTGTGCTCATCAGCATGTTCACCGCCGTAACCGTCACACGCACATTCATCCACACGGCCTTTGCCATCGGCGGCGAAAAGCTCCGCGAAAAGAAATGGCTGCTGGGCGTCTAGCCCGGAGAGGATGAGGAGGATATATGTTCAATCTTGTGCAAAAGCGCCGATGGTATTTCATCATCTCGGCGTGCCTCATCGTCCCGGGCCTGATCGCCATGATCTACTCGGGCATCACCATCGGATCGCCGTTCCGCCTGGGAATTGACTTTTCCGGTGGGTCGTTGCTGCAACTGGGCTATTCGTCGCCGGTGACCCTCGAGCAAGCGCAACAAGCCGTGGCCGACGCCGGCTATCCGGACGCGGTGATCCAGATCGTGGACGGGGGGCAGTCGATCAGCGTTCGCACCAAACCGATGCAGGTCGAGCAAAAGGAGGCGCTCAAAGCGCAGTTGTCGACCAGCCTCGGAGAGGCCACCGAGCTATCGTTCGATAGCGTGGGCCCCACGGTCGGTCAAGAGACGACGCGCGCCGCGGTGTTGGCCATTCTGGCCTCGTCGGTGGCGATCCTGATCTTTGTGGCCCTGGCCTTTCGCAAGATCCCCAACGCGTTCCGCTATGGCGTCTGCGCCGTGGCCAAGATGTTCCACGACGTGTTGGTCATCCTGGGCCTGGCCAGCATCATGGGCCTGATCGCCGGCTGGGAGATCGACTCATTGTTCCTGACAGCCACCGTGACGGTGGTGGGATTCTCGGTGCAGGACGTGATCGTGGTGTTTGACCGCATCCGCGAGAACATCCAGCGGCGTCGCGGCGAGCCGTTCGAGACGATCGTCAACCGCAGCCTGCTGGAGACGCTGCATCGCTCGCTGGCTACGCAGCTCAACGCCATGTTCATCATGGTGGCCGTGATCCTGTTCGGCGGCGCCTCGATCCGCCAGTTTATGATCGTCATGCTGATCGGTATGGTCTCGGGCACTTACTCATCGCTGTTCTTTGCCGTTCCGCTGCTGGTCTCTTGGGAGCAGGGCGAACTGGGCAAGCTGTTCAAGCGCAGCAGGTGAGCCGGGGCGACCCAGCGACAATCTAGCCGACAATGAAACCCTCGCCGATACGTATGGCGGGGGTTTCGTCTCTCAGGTGGAGGCAGTATGGTCACTTTTGATCCCAGGCTGTGGCAACGGGGCGGAGACAGCGAACGGCAACGACGGATCGCAGCTCAGGTGATGCAGGCGGCGCTGGAGGCGGTGGATCCCTACCAGGCCGTGCAACGCCACTTGTGTTTGGATGGCGGGCGATTGGTGACCGATGGGGCCAGCTATGATCTGGGGGACATCGAGCGAATCTGGGTCGTGGGCGGCGGCAAGGCCGGAGCGCCGATGGTGCGGGCCGTCGAGGACCCGCTGGGCGAGCGGATCAGCGGTGGTCACGTCAACGTCAAGTACGACCACGCCCTGCCGACCCGCATCGTGCCCATCCAAGAGGCGGGGCATCCCGTTCCCGATCAGGCCGGCATCGACGGCTCGCTGGCGATTGTCGAGATCCTGGAGCAGACGGGGGCCAATGACCTGGTGATTTGCCTCATCTCGGGGGGCGGGTCGGCGCTGATGAGCCTTCCCGTGGCGGGCGTCTCGCTCAAAGACATGCAGACGCTGACCGGACAACTCTTGGCCGCAGGGGCGACGATCAACGAGATCAATGCCATCCGCAAGCATCTGGAGCAGCTCAAAGGAGGGCGCCTGGCGCAGTTGGCGCAGCCCGCAGCCGTCCTATCGCTGATTCTATCGGACGTGGTGGGCAACCCACTCGATGTCATCGCCTCCGGGCCGACGGTTGCCGACACCACCCGCTACGCCGACACCTGGGAGATCATCGAACGGTACGGACTGGCGCAAGAGATACCCGACGCCATCGCCGAGGTGCTGCGGTCGGGATGCGGTGGTCATCGACGCGACACGCCCAAGCCGGGCGATCCTGCCCTGCAGCGCGCGCACAATGTGATCATCGCCAGTAACTCCCTGGCGGCGGACGCCGCCCGACTCGAGGCGGAGCATCTCGGACTCTACGCCCTGTTCCTGACCAGCTACTTGCAGGGCGAGGCCCGCGAGATTGCGCAAGTGCTGGTCGCTATCGCTCGCGAGGTGCGGGATTCGGGAGCGCCGATTCCGACGCCCGCCTGCGTGATACTGGGCGGCGAGACGACGGTGACCCTGCGCGGCCAAGGCAAGGGGGGGCGCAACCAAGAGATGGCGCTGGCGGCCGCGCTGGCCATGCAGGGCCTGGACGACTGTCTGATCGCCTGCCTGGCGACCGACGGCACCGACGGCCCCACCGATGCCTCGGGCGCCGTCGCCGACGGTAGCACGGTGCAACGAGGACGGGACCTGGGGCTGGATGCCTATGCCTATCTGGCGGAGAACGACGCCTACCCCTACCTGCAGGCCATCGGCGACCTGCTGATGACCGGTCCGACGCAGACCAACGTCAACGACCTGGCGCTTGTGTTTTGCTGGTAATCGAGGAGGAAAGCTGTGGCAAACATTCTGACCATGCTAGGGGCGATACTCAACCGCTTTGCCCTGGGACGCGAGACCGACACCGCCATGATCGACGAGCGCCTGCTGACCTATGACCTGGCGCTGGCCAAGGGGGGCTGCGCGGTCAGAGCCGACGAGACCTCTGTGCCGCGCAACAGCTTTGCGGCCAGCGCATCGAGCCGGGCCATGGGCCCACGACGTCTCGTGCGGCTGCTGGGCGGCATGGCTCGCGTGCAGGCGGCCTTTCAGCGGAGCGTGCACTTGGCGGGTCGTCCTCACCGTGCAGCGCCAACGGCCGCACCGCCGGGCACGGCAGAGCAGATTCGGTCCTGGGCATTGGAGCTGGGGGCCGATATGGTCGGATTCTGCGAGGTGACGCCCGACCTGATATTCGCGGACAAGTCAGTGCCCTACCGCACGGCCATCGTGGTGGCGCAGCGGATGGACAATGATCAGATCGCCACGGCGCCCAGCCCCGATTGCATGATCGAGGTGATGCGCACCTATCTCGCGCTGGGGGTGATCGTCAACCGGCTCTCGAAGCGCATGGTGGCCGCCGGATGGGATGCAGTGCCGGGGCCGGCGCTGGGCGGCGCGGTAAGCTATCCTTCGCTGGCGGTGGCGGCCGGTCTGGGCATCTATGGCCGACACGGCCTGCTGATCTCTGCTTATAACGGTTCCTGTCAGCGGCTGGCGGCGGTGTTCACCAACCTAGAACTGGAGCCAACCACGAGCGACGCGTACGATTGGGTGCCTCAGTTCTGCGCCCAATGCGGCCGCTGTGTCCGGTCGTGTCCGTCGGGTGCGATTCGAGAAGCGCCGCTGTCTCGCGCGGCGGGGCATGCCCGTTGCGTGGAACCCGAGACTTGCCTGGCCTATTTCGGGACGCACTATGGCTGCAGCGTGTGCATCAAGGTGTGTCCCTTTACCACGCAAGGATACGAGCGGGTGAAAAAGGGGTACATGGGGTAGTCTACGAGTCGCGATAGCGGCTGCGAACCTGCGAAGAATGCCAACCACAGAGGACACAGAGAGCGCAGAGATGGCGGCCGAACGAGAGTAATCGTTCTTGCAGAACGCGATGGACGGAACCGCATCCAAGGTTACTGTCTTTTGCGTTCTGCTCTCCTGTTGGTCGCGCGCCCTGCTCGGCGGAGGAGGAACGAGAGTACTCGTTCTGGCAGAACGCGATGTCGGTCCCGCATATCGAGCATTGTGCGTCGCGTTCTGCTCTCCTGTTGGTCGCGCGCCCTGCTCGGCGGAGGCCGAACGAGAGAGAGCGTGCTGACAGCGTTCCGTGGCGCGACACATCACGCAGTCCGCGCATTGGACGCGCCAATGCAGGCCGGATAGAGTAGTCTTCCTCAAGCGGTCGGCCCCGACACCACATGGGCTCGATGGGTAGGCTGCGAAGCAGGATTTGTCCGCTGAGGCCCAGTCTTTAGGCTGGGCCGGGGCGCGGTACCCGCCCAGAACGCATGGCATGCGCCGCGACTACCCGATCGCTCCTTTGCGTCTCGCGCCGTGCGGCAGCGCATGCTCGGCGCTGCGGAGGTGCAACGACTCGCGATGATGCGCGAGACACCCGGGCAAGATGGGCAGCGCGCCAGAATGGCGCGGCTACTGGACCAGGTGATCGAATATGTAGATTCGTTGTGGCTTGCTTCCAGAGGGACTGTAAGAAGGCCTCCCGGAGGTTTGGGGCCTCCGGGAGGTTGATGTTCCGCGGCAGACATGATCGGGACAGGGAGCGTACGCGGCTAGTAGGTACCGCGCAGGCTGTCCTGGGCTTCTTCGAGGACCATGCCGGCGTCGAGGTCCTGGGTAACGATCTCGATGACTGAACGCAAATAGACCTCGCCGACTCTTTCCAGAACGGGCGACAGGCCGCCCGGCAGGATGACCAGCTCGGCGGGAGAATCGGTAAAGACGTTGGCGACGTCCTCGCCCACTGCCTCCTGGTACTCGTCGCTCTGAATCTGCGAGAGACGCGGGGGCATGAACTGGCCGGAGGACTCCCAGTGATCCGAGAGGTAGCGCAGGAACTCTAGTGCTTCCTGGCGGTTCTCACAGTCTTTGGTGACAAAGTAGCCCTCTACCAGCCCTAGGGTCATCGGCTCGTTGTCGGTGGGAAGCGGCAGCATCTTCCATTCGACGGTCCACTTGTAAGGCGAATCGAGACCACCGCGGTTGCTGTACATGCCCAGCCAGAGAGCGCATCCGCCGCGAATCTGGGCCTCAAAGACGCCTCCCCGGCTGAATCGACGCTTGACCTCTTGGGACTGGGGCATGACCATGTAGCGGTTGGCCAGATCCGAGTACCACTGGGTCGCTTCGATGGTCAGGGGATCGTCGAGGGTCGCCGTGGTCGGAGAACCCAGGTCGTCGACGATCTGCCCGCCATAGAGGTAGGCCAGGATGACAGGGTCAAAGGAATAGGTGGTGGGGTCGCTGCAAAAACCCCAGAGGTAGCCGCTGTCGTTATAGGGGAGGCCCTCGGGATAGTTCATCGAGTTGGCCAGGTCGAGAAACTGGAACATGTCCCACTGGCCCTCGGGCAGCGTGACGTCGAGAGCCAACGCCTGATTGACGTTGGCATAGGTCACAAAGGTATCGATCCCCGCCGGCACGCCCCACTGCTGCCCAGAGACTTGCATACCCTCCCAGACACCCTCGTAATAGTCGTCCTTGATCTTGGTCCAGTCCTGGAGCTGGATGTCATCGAACGGCACGATATAGCCGCCGTCGATGTACTCGAGGCCCTCCAGGCCGGCACGAAAGATGTCGACGTTGCCGGAGCGGACCTGGTCGCGAAGCTGGTTGCCAAAGCGCTGGGCGGCAATCAGTTCGATGGTGACGTTGGGGTTGTCCTCGTGGTACTGGTCGGCGAGGTCTTGCAGATCGACGGTCCCATCGCGAAAGGCCACGCGAAGCGTCACCGGCTCGGGAGTTGGGGCAAAGAGCCCCTGCGAGCCACAACCCACGGTGGGCAGCGCCAGGGCCAGAATGCAAAAGGTCAGCAACAGACGCAGGGCACGTTTCATGGTGCAGCTCCTGTGGACTATGATCAGATACCGTATCGCAGAGGATACCCGGCTTGGCGCCCGAGGTCAAGACTCACCGTCACAGCACGTTTTTCGCTTGAACCGTCGCGCCCACGTGCTATAATCGCGGCAACACCCACGAGGAGGGAACTATGTACCAAAAGATCATCATTATCGGGCGGTTGGGACGTGATCCAGAGATGCGCTACACGCAGGGCGGCCACCCGGTAACCTCGTTCTCAGTGGCGACCGACCGCCGCTGGACCGACTCAAGCGGACAGCAACAGGAGCGAACGGTGTGGTTCCGGGTCAGCGCCTGGCGGCGTCTCGCCGAGACCTGCAATCAGTACCTGTCCAAGGGGCGGCTGGTGATGGTGGAGGGCGAGATGGCTGAGCCCAAGCCGTATCAGAGCCGCGACGGTGAGTGGCGCGCTTCGCTCGACATCACCGCCCGGGAGGTCAAGTTCCTGGGAGGACGTGGCGATGCCGGCGGCGGCCCGGCACCGTCGCAGCCCGGTGCGCCAGCGGGTCCCAGCGATATGGGCGGCGGCGGCGGATCGATGGGCGAGGAAGAGATTCCGTTCTAGTGCGCTAGGACGACGATTGGGCTGCAGCGAGGTACAGGGCGGATGATCATCCGCCCGTACCAGTGCGGCCCTTGGTCACCACAGACCTGCATGAGCGCCATTGAGGGACCCCTCGGGCATACCTCGGGGTGACAGGCTTGAGGGCGTGGTTGGCTGCGTCCGCGGGTATTGGCGGCGGAGGATCTGCGCCCCGGCCGGTGCGGCCCTTGGTCACCACAGATCCGCATGAGCGCCATGGAGGGACCCCTCGGGAATACCTCGGGGTGACAGGCTTGAGGGCGTGGTTGGCTGCGTCCGCAGGTATTGGCGGCGGACGATCTGCGCCCCAGCCGGTGCGACCCTTGGTCACCATAGACCCGCATGAGCGCCATTGAGGGACCCCTCGGGAATACCTCGGGGTGACAGGCTTGAGGGCGTCAATGGTTGCGGTCGTATTGCATCAGCGGATGATGAGCCGCACCTACCGCAGGTGGCCCGGTGAACGGCCTAGGGCGCTGCCCTAGGCTACTATGGTACTGCGCCTCCGGCGCGCGAAAACCAGAAGCGATGCGTAGACGCGGGCTCTACTTCCGAAGCTGAGTGGGGCTGCTCATTCGGGAAAGCCCCTACACCGGCCAGGACGCGAAACCTCCCAGAGGTCTGGAACCTCTGGGAGGTGTGTGTGTCAACTCTGGAACTGAGAGACCAGCCGTTCGCCTACTGGAAGCGCCGCAGGCGGTAGATGACGGGCAGCAGAATGCGGATGCCAGTCGGCGTCGAGGTGGCCGTCGCCGTGATGGTTGGGATGGGCGTACGGGTCGGCGTCGGCGTAACGGACGGGATCGGCGTGAATGTGAGCGTCGGAGCGGGCGTCGGAGCCCCCCCGGCGGGCACGAAATCGATCTCGATGCGCGGCGCGAACGCGGCCGAGCCCTCGACGGCGTACACCTTGTGGGGGACGGTATCGCCCCCTTCGGCGATCAGCAACAGGCTGATGGCGTTGTTCTCGGTCCAGCCGGGACGGTTCACGACCTCTTGAATCAGATCGGCGAGTTCGGGTGAACTGTACTCGCGGCCCACGACCCAGCCTTGATCCGATGTCACCGACCAGACCGCAGAGGCCGTGGTGCGCGGGCGCTCGTTGACCAGATCACCCACCCGAAAGTCCTGCGAGTCGTCGGTGTCGTCGGCGTGGATACGCAGGGTCATGTTCTTGTAGACCGATTCGGACGAGGTCAAGTAGAGGCGCGCCCGCTGAATCGTGGCGCCCTGCGGGATGGCCAGACCAAAGAAACGCGCGCCGATGTCATAGCGCTCGTTGGCGCCAGCCAACAGCTCGGGTGCGTCGCGAAAGTTGGATGTGCCCTCGACATAGGTATCGTCGTCGCTGAACAGCACGCGTTTGGTGATGTTTTGCTGGGGAATGCCGCTGACGCCGCGCATCACGACACCGTTGAGGATCGGTGGCAAGCCGGTCTTGCCCTCAAAGACGATGTCCAACTGATCGTCGCTGACGCGCACCGTCTGGGTGATCACGTGCGCGGCATAGTGGCCGACAGCGTCATAGACGTCCACATTGGGGATCAGCACCTCGTTGGCGCTGCCTGGCTCGAGCCGAATGTCAAAGACGCGCTCGCCGCTGCTCATCGCCTGCCACTCGGCAAAGCGGAACTGGACCTCGATCTCCATCGAGACATAGCCGCTGTTGAGCCAGCAGCCCACGCCCGCGATGTCGCGACGCTGCGACTGATAGAGCCAGTCGTCCTCCGTGCCAGCAATATCTCCGCTGGTGGCGCTGGGATAGCCGTCGACGAATCCATAGTACTGGTGGGCCATCTCGCGATCGGAGAACCACCAGAGGCCATCCGTATCCAGACGGGCGTTTTGGCTGCCGCAGTTGAGAGCGCGTGTGATGGCCACGGCCGTCTCTTCGCCCCAGGCGATCTGACCGTCGACCACCGCATAGGGCCGCATATAGATCGCCTCGGCGTCGGCCGGCACCGTCACCGACGTGCTATGAAAGTAGCCGGGGTCCTGCTTCCAGGTCTGAAAGGCGGTGCGGTAGCGGTACGCTTTCGAGATGGGGCGCGAGACGGTATCCCAAAAGACGCAGGTCCGCTCGATGTTGAGGCCGCCGCCAACGTACCAACGCATCGGTACCTCGGCAAAGGGGGCCGTCAGCTTGGGCCAGCCCTCCATGAATATCTCGATATCCTGCACCCGAGACGACATACCTCCCGCCGTGACGCCGCGAACGGACTGTGACAGGCCGACGCCCAAAGCGAACAACAGGACGATGACCAGGAAACAACGAGCTTTTATCATGCGCTGGAGAACTCCTTGGTCCGGATGACTGGAGTGAGTGTATGCCACTATACCAGACGTCACAGGGGCCACGGGGATACGCGGCAGACGAGCGGTTGACGAGCCAGAGTCCCCGGGCTACGATCCGTTCATGTCATCACCATCTGTCCCGACAGTCGCCCTGCTCTGCGGCCCCAAACGGGTCGGAAAGACCACACTATGCCAGCGCTGGGTCCGCGACGCGCGCCAAGAGGGATGGCGAGTCGGAGGCATTCTGGCCCCCGCGCGCTGGGACGATCAGGGCAATAAAACGGGCATCGACGTCGTCGACCTGACAACGGACGAACAGCGCCTCCAGGCGACGATTGTGCCCCGAGGCACCGATACGACGGTCGGCGAGTATCGCCTCTGTCCGTCCAACACCCAGTGGGCGCTGGAGCGCATGCTACGAGCGCTGGGCCGCCCGCTGGACCTGGTCGTCATCGACGAGATGGGCCGCCTGGAGCTGCTCCAGGGCGGTGGCTATGCCCCGGCGCTGGACGCCATCGCGAACGCCGCCTGCCAACGGGTGCTGATCATCGTGCGCGATGGCCTGGCGGATTGTCTATCCGACCGTCTCGCTCCTCTGCCCTGCCGACGTATCGACGTATCACTGCAAGGACGCGAGACCCTGTCTGGGCGCGGCCTCGCGTTGTTGCGCTAGGGAACGCTGCAGCCGCTAGCTCTGCAACCCCTGCACGATGCGCTGGTAGCGCTCGACCAGCTCGGTAGCCTGCTCGTCGGAGCCAGCCTGCGCCAAGACCTGGAACAGCGGCCTATCTGGATCGGGCAGAAGCAGCACCCACTCGCCGTCACCCAACTCGATCTTGACGCCGTCGATCTGTTTGCCCAGACGCCCCTTGTACTGCTGATTGAGTAGACGCATCACGGTGCCCTTGGCGTCCCAGGGACAGTCGGCGAGGCCTTCGCTCAGGTGGTACTCGGGAACAGCGGCTATGGCATCGGAGAGATCGCCCAGTGTAGCCGAGTACTCGATCAGCTTGGCGATGGTCATCATGCCATCCACGACCGGCTGGAACTGGGGCCAGATAAAGGACCCTCCCCGATCCGCCGCGAGGATAACCTCGGGCTGATTGGCGGCCTCCATCAGCGCCTGAATGCTGGCCCTGGTGCGAATGACCTTGCCGCCATACTCTTCGGCGATCCGCTCAAAGACCGTCGGCAGGGTCACCGGTACGGCAATGGTTCCACCCCCGTGGGATCGCAAGGCCTGGATGGCGACCGCCGCGCAGACCGTGATGGGTGGCACAATGCGCCCTTGGCGCTCGATGATAAACACACGCTCACCGCCGACATCGAGACGTGCGCCCATCGACGTGGCCAGCACACCGGTGATGGCGGCCAGCTGCTCGAGTTCCTTGCGCAGCTCGGTCGCAGGAATGGACATGCGCGCCTCATCGACCGATTCATTGAGCGCGGCAACACGGCAATTGAGCTTGGTGAGCAAGGCAGGAAGCACCTGGGCCGTGGGCGCGTTGGCAAAGTCGAGGGCCACGTATGGCCTCGCCTCGCGAATCGCCTCCACATCCAAAACCTTTAAAAAGTCCTTGGAGTAGCGCTCGATCACCTGCGCCGCATAGTCGATGGTCCCAATCTCGTCCAGGTAGACCCGCCGAAAGTCCTCGCGGAAGAACACTTTTTCGATGTTGCGCTCTTCGGACTTGCGTAGGTCCTGACCGTTCTCATCGAAGAACTTTATGTCGACCACACGACTATCGTAGGGGCTCAGGCGGACGTGCATGCCGCCGCAAGCGTCGCTGATACGGGTGATGTAGCGCGCTACCGGGATGGGACTGGAGCGCAGGTCAAGCACATTGATGCCAGACGAGGGGAGCCCCGAGATGATCCCTCGCTTGAGCATACGCGGCGAGCGGTGCGGGTCACGGTTGATGGTAACGGTGGATCCTTTGGGCATGGTAGCGCCAAAGGCAGCCCCCAGCCGCGCCGCCAGCTCGGGCGTGAGATCGATATTGACCAGTCCCGTGACGCCATACCGTCCGAACAGCACATGTCGTCCTTGGGCGCCCCAGATGATGCTGCTGTTGACGGTGGCACCCGACTCGACCTCTTTGCGCGGCCAGATCTTGACCGAGGGGTGGATGACCGCGCCCTCGCCCACCACCGACGAGTCCCCGATGACCGCCCCCTCAAAGACGACGGCTTTGCGCTTGATATTGCACTGCTGGCCGACA
>Ga0180436_10005267_pt1 | contig 11479 bp, 10 predicted proteins | sample SS_ome_2_FD_132434 | JGI IMG/M metagenome (GOLD analysis project Ga0180436, IMG submission 132434) | Hypersaline lake sediment archaeal communities from the Salton Sea, California, USA - SS_3_S_2 metaG | ecosystem: Environmental > Aquatic > Non-marine Saline and Alkaline > Hypersaline >...
ATCGGCCTCTTGTATCCAGGTGGTCCGCCTATGGTCCGCCTGAGGTCCGCCTATGGTCCGCCGACAAAAAAATGACGTTTTCTCGATCTGACAGCGTTCCTTCATCTTAATCACTGTAAAGTTTGAAGTGGTCCGCCTGGTCCGCCTAAAAACAGAAAACCATTTTTAAAATTTTGAAGTCCCATCTATTGCCGTAGAATTTAGACCAACAAACGACTCCCCTTAAGAGCTCCTAAATTGTCGGCGGACCAGGCGGACCACCCCATTTTTGATCCAGCCGATCATCCGGACAAATATATGTAAGCGCAAAGTTCGCAACCTCTACGCCTGATTGGGGCGCGGTTTGTGGTTTCCAAAATCTGTTTGCAAAGATCCTGGATATATGAAATCGGTATTGCACTCGTGGGGAGGCCACCGATCGCGACGAAAAGCGAGATCGCACTGATTCGCAAACGTGAGGGGAAGCGCTGCTGTCCTCGTTGCGCAAGTCCGATGAAGTACGAGCTTTTGCCCGCCCACGTTAGAAGGTGGGCCCCCTTCAGCCATGGGTGGACATGCCAATCGTGTCCCAATCTTTATGTTCTCGACGGGAACATCGTAGAGGATGAAAACAAGGAATACAGGTCTCTAGAAAAACAGATCAGGATAGACCTGTTTTCTGCTATCTATAAGACTTCTTTTTCCGATAAGAAGCAGCCTCAAAATCTAAACAAGATTTTGGAAAAAGAGACCGATCAAAGCGATACAGATGATGAAGATCTGTCTGAGAAGCGTAAGCTTGAAAAGTACATCGATGCTGTGATAAGGGAGGCCACACGCATCAAGCCGCTAGAGCCTGCGGTAGATGCGCCCGAAGAGGCGCTGTCGCTCACTCCTTTTGAGGAATGACTAGGAGCAAGCATTTTATCTTGGGCGACATGGATGAGCTTTCCCAGATCCCGGACGACTTTTTGTCGGAAGGGGATACGGCGAGCGGGGCGATCGAGGGTGAGCGAATTATCGTAAGGTGTGTAGATGTACACAAAGCTATTGAGAAGGGGCTCGAGCCTCATCGAGTAGCTCAAGATGAAAAGTTTGTCTGGGCAGTCATGTCAGATGCCGAAGCTACTCATTTAGAGTTGAGCCTCGAGGAGAGGCTAGTCATCGATTACACGAAGTTCGTGAAGGTGTGATATGAACAAAAACGACCGCAAGGCCAACGAGACCTGGAAGGCTTACGAGCCCAACAAGATTACGCCAGATCAGCGACAGGCTGAGCTCAAAAACTTCGCCTCAACGATCCCTCGCAAGGCTGAGATTTCGAACAGTAGAGCGCTGCCCCAAATCAAGAAGGGACAGACGCCAAACCGGAAAAGTGTTCCGGTACCGATCGTCGCGCAAAGTTCGAGACACGCTCAGCCAAAAAAGACGATCGTCGCACCAAAAAAACAAGAGCGAGCCACAAGGAAAAGTGGCCCGCTTCCCAATATTCACTACCCAAATCCAAAAGTATCATAAAAGAGGATCATGAATAATATTTTTGATCCCAACAGACCGGAGAACAATCCGAAAGCAAGGAAGAAAACGATGCAAGGACGTAGCTTCGCACAACAACAACAGCAGCCTGAAAAACTTCGAGTATCTTGGCAACCGCACCGTCGCAATCCTGACGGCCCGCCGATCGAGATTGAGCTCGAAGATTGCATCCTTCACGGCCTTCCGGCAGACGTCGCGCATGAGTCCGAGCCGATGTCCAAGGTGATCTTGTGCCTGCTGGCCGAGATCTTGACGCTCAAAGAGCGCCTGATCTCGCTCGAGCAAGGTGGCGCTCAGGCGCCCGCGGGGCAGCAGCAGGCTGAGGCCCCTGGAGAACTGTTCCGCTCAGGTGAGATGGCGAAGGTCATGCAAAACCTGGCCGCGGAAGTCATGCGCGCCGAGATGGAAAAGAACAGCGAGCAACAGGACAGCTGAACGAAGCCGGTCTATTTTCAATAGCGCTATACACGCAAAAAAGCCCTCGAGCGTTAGCTCGGGGGCTTTTTGTTTTGTCAGGACATCGCGGTTTCAAGAAGGTCGTTGACGAGCTCTTCTTGTTCTTCATCAAGGTGCTTTTGAAGCTTGAAGAACTTCTTGGCGCCCTTGAGCTTATACAGAACCTTAAGCCTTTTGATGCACTGCTCTTCAGTCTCAGCCTTCATAACGGCGACAAATACAGCAAACTGTTCTTCGCTAAGCGTTTCCTTAACCAGTTGCCACTGACCCTTAGCACTGATCATCTCTTTAAGCATGTCAGCTTTAACCATGTTTGGAGAGTTCTTCATCCTCTCCTCAAACTCCATACGCAGCTTGTCATCTTCAGAAAGCTTCTCCACGGCTGTTTCTTCAGCAGCTACTCCGGAATCAGGCAAAGCTTGGGATACCTTTTTATTCTTTTTCTTTTTCTTTTTCCTAGTACCAGGCTTCGGAGACTCTTCAGCTTTACCTGCGCTCTTTCCCTTACCGCTACCTTCAGATCTATTTTCTTTTTCAGCCTTCTCGGTATCCTCTGGCGCATCGCTCGCATCAAATTTCTTCATCAACTTGGCGATACCCTTCATGACAGCTTCGGCTGCGCCAGCTTCATCCAAATGATCCATGACGCGGTTCCATTTTTGCTGGCTCTGATTGGCCTCGAGCTCTCGCTGCTCACGTTCATCGTTAATCTTTCGTAGCTCGAGCTCGTGATTGAGTCGCATCATCTCGATCTCAGCCAGCTTCCTTTGAGAGTCTGAGACGATCTTCATCATCTCTCGGTTCTCTTTGAGTAGGGGGTTGATGAGTCCGGTGACCGTCTCGTTCATCGAAACTAGCTGCTGGTGCAGCTCTCCGATGTACTCCTTTTGCATCTCGAGCGTGTCGCTTTCGCTCATCACGCTCGTTGCACGGGCCGGCTCATCGCCATCGTTGATCTCGATGTGCTTGCTTCGCTCCCACCGGCCCTTGCCAGGCGGCCCGTAAACGACGATCTTGAATTTTCCGTACTCGTCTGTGCGATCGATCTCGTACTGGATGCAAAGCATCACGTACTCGGAGATCTCCTCAGGCGAGGCGGAGGGGTATGTTGTGCGGCTTGGATTCTCCTGTGTTTTGATGGAGCAGATGGTTTCGTAGCTATTCCTCTGCTTCATCCGCTGGACCGTCACCTTGGCTAAGCCTTGGTGATTCTCTTCGATCAGGGTGATCAGGTCTGCGGGTGCGGGTTTGCCGTATGCGGGCAGCTCAAATTCTGGCGAGTGCTCGAGAGATTCGACGGTCATACACAATTATTTTAGTACTTTTGCGCAAAATAAAAAAGAGAAACATGCCTAAGTGCTTGAAACCACTCAAAAGTGGTGTGTTTACGACAGGTGTTTCCCGCGCAAAAAGTCCTTTTCAATCGACCTTTTTATTTGTCAAAATAGATTTCGTTCAGCGCCGGGCGCTTTGTTCGGCGTCTTTTAGAGACCAACAAAGCGCAAATCGCGCAAGCAGATTCAGAGGAATACCAAGATGGCCAAAGAACTCAAGGCAGGCGACGTTTCGAAGAAGGACTTGATGGAGCAGTACGTGCGACTGAAGGGTCGCATCAAGAAAGCCCAAAACGAGTCCAAGGAGATGATGGAGCAGGTCACTCAGGACCTGATCACCGTGGGCACTGGCGCCGCGCTTGGCGCTTTTGCTGGCAACAGAATCCGAAATCAAGACGCCGCCAGCGAAGAGGAGGCCTACGAGCTCATGGAGGGCAGCTCCCTCGACATCGATCTGGTGGTTGGTGCAGTTTGCGCCGGCGCTGGCATGATGAAGATGGGTGGCAAGATGAGCGACACGCTTCGCGCTGTCGGCATCGGTGGCCTTACAAGTTACGCCGCTCGCGCAGCCCGCAAGGCTGTGGAGAATATGGACTAAACCCGTTCTAGTCCTCGAGGAATGGTCGACGGGCACGCGTGAGCGGTGTCGGCCATGAGGGAGCCGGAGTACAGATCTGGCCTTGCTCGGTTACCTGCCCAGGCTCGAGCAAGGAGGGACAAAAACGAAAGCCCTGCGTAAGCAGGTTTCAAGGAAACGAAAAATGGCGCAAGGATATCGCTTTGCACAAACTGGCATCCCTCAGGTGGGTGGAGACGGCTCGATCTCGGGCTCCTTCGCTCTTGACGGTGCCGTCCGCCAGGGCCGCGGCCCCGGCGCTCCCATGCCGACGTTCGGCACCCAAGGTCAGAAGTTCTCTGCTGGCCAAGGTGGTGTCGAGACCTACCCCGGCTGCTACGGTCTTCCGACCTACTGCGGCTGGCAACAGGTCGCGGGCGCGATCATCGAGCTCGATGGCACCACCGCTGGTGTTGTCTCCGTGCTCCCCACGGTCAGCCCGTACTTCGAGCCCAAGGCTGTGTACCTCTTCGGCATCGACCCCGATGCTCCCGGTACCAACCTTCGCTTCACCGTTGGCGCGGTGACCGTTGGTGGATCGCCTCAGCTTGCGATCAACAACCTGGCCCCCGCGGCTGCCTCGACCGAGGTTCTTCTCTCGGACGTGTTCAACCGCTCGGACGAGCCGCTGCTCTGCAACTGGAGCGTGTTCTCGACCACCGGCCTGGCTCGTGAGCTGCAGGTGAACCTGTTCAACCTCAACGCTGGCACGCTCAACGTGTACGCCTGCGTTTGGGGTAACGCGGTCAGCAGCCTCGACTGCTACGCCTGATCGAAGCCACACGGGGGCCGCTGCTATAATGGCACGGCCCCCGTGCGTCTTTTGACGAAAGCCAAGAAAAACGATGTCGAAGCACCGCAACCTGCAAAAAAGATTCGCTATGACCGCACCGACGACGCGTCGGACAGATGACAGTGACTCGCAGGATGACGGCGCCCCGAATGGTCGACAACCGGGAAATGGTCGGCCGCAGCCGATTCGAGGAATTCGGCGAGAACAAGATGGTGGCGATACAATCGCCGCGGCGCCAAAAGGTGATCAACGCGGTGTTTTGGAGCCGCAATATACAGCTCAGCCTGACCCGTCAGGCGGAAGCGATCTGCTGCCGCCGCCCTATCAGGCCGAAGACTGCATCATTCAGCCCTCGCCTTCGATGCCTGGCAACTACCCACGGCCAGGTCAGTCGGTGGGGGAATATCGGGATGAGCAACGTCAGGCGATTGTAGATTGGACGCAGCCAGGATGCGACCTCCCGGTAAATCCGGATGTTGGTCCCCAGGCATTTCAAAAAACGCGACCACAGCCAAAGCGTCTGAAAAATGAAGCGCTCGGGTTTCGCGAAGAGCCCTACTCTCTTTTTGAGGCAAACCGTGGTGATGCTTGGAACGGCAATACGCAATTTCGTCGTTCTCAGTTCTTCAGCATTACAGCTCAAGCATCAGGTCTTAGTCCAAACCCTGTTGATGCCAGTGAGCAAACGGCGGGACAAGTCACTACAAGACGACAATTCAAACCGGTCTCACTTGCAACGCAAACAAGTTCAGATCAGCGACCGCGTTACTGGCTTGTGACCGCATACAACACTCGAGTTGTGCGGACGACGCAACAAAGTGAGCTCAGCGAGCTTGCTGATTATCAGCTGACCCCGCTCTCTGAGCAGGATATCTTGAACAGCAACCTTTTACCTGAAGCGTCGGTTGTCACGAATTATCCTGGCGGATTTCCGCCTGTACCACAAGCGGATGCAAACCCGGAGTATGAAGCTGTCGCATACAATCGCTTCCGTATTCAGTACCAAGATGAGTCGGGTGGGCGAACGCAAGAAATCGACGTCATAGGGACGCGCAGTGTCGTTGTCTACGCTTTTACAGTGACTGTATTTGCGATGGTTCCGGAAGATGCGGATGCTTATGAAGTTGTAAAGCCATCAAATGCAGTCTCGAGCGATCCGAACGTCATCCGCCGAATCAATCCCCCACTTCCTCGCGAGCCGCAACCGATTGCTCCGGCGACTGTAAACCAGTTCGTTTTCGAGGACACTCTCTTAGCTGCACGCGTCGTCCCAACGTCGCTCGAGAACTATCAGCCGATCCGCAATCAGGTTACGCTTACAGCGGAAGTAACTTCTGGGTTTCTCGATATTCCTCCTGATATCGACAACATCGGTTTCTATACCGTCGTTCCTATTCCGCCTGGATCTTTGACCTTGCGCGTGTACGCGAAGAGTGTCGCAAATCCAGACGCGATCAACGGATTCAGATTTTTCTTTGACACAGCTCGTGGCTTCGGAGCGCAACTTGATGCGCTTGCGACAGTCACGAACCAATTTACCCCGCTTGATCCTGTGACTTTTGAGTCTTATCTGATTCGAGTCCCTAATGCCACCGATGTCCTAATCGCACCGTCTATCGGCCAGGCCAGCCCCGGTGAAACCTTTGTGTTCACCTTTGTGTTCGAGACCAATGCCTGATTTTGTGTTCAAGATCCTTGCTGACGACGAAGGCGCATCGGAAGGGGAGATCGCCTTTCAGGGCCTCGCTGCGATCGAGGCCACCGTCGCCATGAACTTGATGTACTTCGAGCGACATCCTGATGCTGTCTGCGCGCTGGCCTGTGGCATGGTAAAATACGACACGGCGAACAAAAATGTCTTGTCGTTGGTCGCAGAAATCAAAACGGCGCCAGTGCTCATTCGGACGGGCATTGGCTTATGCATCGATATCGTCGCTTTCGATGTCGCTGTACGCCGGTTCGAAAAGAAAAAAGCCTGGCCAGCGATCATCCCTCGATCGACCGAGGGACTGTTTCACGTTGTTACAGAAATTCCAGGTCCGAACGGTAGAACTGTTCAAGTCGACCCCAGCGAAGAACTTGAGCGAGTGGGCCGTGCCTACTCCGCGCAACCTGACCATTGCGGCAGTTGCCGCATGTAATTGAGGAGCCAATGTCCAACAACCGATTTCTCCGTCAGCAGGCTGAACGAGGCCTGACGCCTATGCAGCAGGCTCGAGCTCTGCGCTTTTCGGGTAGCCCTCGTCATTACCACTACTACTGTGCGCAAGACGAGATTTACCTGGGGCCTGATGGAAACGGTTACCCCATTACTGCGCCCTCGGGGCAAAGTGACGATGGTGTACCCGCGGGCTATCGTCGCGCTATCCGTGGTTACAACGCTCGCCGCTACGGTATCACGATCAAAGCAAGCGGTAAGGCGAAGGGGGAGTGGGGTGGAAGTTGGAGCACTGGCGCTGGCGCGGAGGGTAGCGGATCTGGATCAGCAAGTGGATCTGGTAGCGCCACCGGAGGCGGTAAAAGCTCCCGCCCTGATGTTGGCCCGACCGGTCCGCAGCCACGTCCTGGCAAGCCGGAGGCGCGTGAGGGGATTACGGGTCAGATCACACCGATGCGAATTGGCGAGAAGAAAGATCTGGTCGGCATTCGAGTTGACCCGAAGCTTTTGAGCCCAGACGCGAAAACCAAGCCGAGCCCAACGCTTCCGCCTGCGCCGGATGATCTTCCTGCGGAGTTTGCTGGTTGTGTGCAAGAAGATGGCAATTTCTTGCGACTGCGAGATCCGCAAGACAAGCATCATGGCATGCAGCTTCAAAACGTCGAATACGGCGAAGTTGATGGCATGCGGATGGCGAAGTTTACGCTCGAGGTCAAGGTTGGCGATCGTGCGATTCGTCAAGAAATGACCCTGCCAATTTGTTCTGACGGGACGAAAAAAGAAGAGCTCCCTGTCGATTGCTGCGTCGAGCTCGTCGGAAATGGCGGCGGCAAGCTCAAGACATGCGGTTCGTACGACGGTCTCGTTGTCACGCTTAGTAATGAGCGCGAAAGCAACGGCGTACCGGTTGTGGACGTCATGCACCCTGACCTTCCCAATGGGACGGTTCGGGGGCTCCCTATTTGTGTTCCTGTCGAAGAGCAGCCTGAAGACAAACCTTGCTGTATCGACGATGAGACGCGAGAGGTCGTTTGCCCGGAGGGGTCACCCTTTCGCCCGCTTCATGGTCAGAAGATTCCTGCTGAATATTGTGACTATGGGGAAGATGAGCAAGGTCGAAAGATCTGTAATGTTCGATGCCCTGCTGATCCGAAAAACGAATTTGAGCAACTTTTAGCTCGAATCTGCGATCAATTCGGCGGTGCAAAATTCCCTGTTTGCGAGCCGGAGGAGCCTGGGCATCTGACACCAGGAATCGTTAAGCGTCCGCCGCCGCCGACGCAGCCTTGCTTCAATCCTGAGGCCGGTGTCTTGGAGGCGCCCGATGGCTCTGTCATTCCTGTGGTGCAGGTGCTTCGGCAAGACGATCGCACTGCAACCGTAGTGGTAGATGCGGATGGTGGCCGTAAAGAGATTTCAGTCCCGCTTTGCCCGCCGCCCCCACCGCCGCCTGTGACGCGCATTCCGCCCGAGCTTCCGCCTACGGTGCCTGGCCGCGAACCTCCTCGCGACAAGATTCCGCCTGAGCGAAAGCCTTGTCCGGAAAAGGTGCCTGAGGCTTGCTGCTTCGATCACCACACATCGAGCATTTCTTGCGAAGGAAGCAAGTATCACGGTCTCGTGGTGAAGGTTGTCGAAGAGGTTGTTCTCGAAAACGGTCAGCGGATTGTAGCCGTTGAGCACCCCAGCCTTCCTGGTGGCGGCATGCGCATGACCTACTGCGCGCAGCCTCCTGAGGTAGACATCTACGACGACCCTGTAGAGGAAGAGATTCCTGAGGTCATCGAGGAGACGCCTCCTCCCAAGCGAATGCCTGAGCCGCCGCCGCCCACTCCTGGGCTTCCTGAGCACTGCTGCTGGTCGACAGCTGAGCAGCGAATCAAGTGCGCGGGAACTCGGCTCGACAAGCTTCGTGCGCGAGTGCTGATCAACGGCATCGTCAAGGATGGCTATCCGATGGTGAAGGTTCAACACCGGATGCTTCCTGGCGGCGTTGCGGTGCTTCCGATTTGCCCGACCGAATGCATGGAGCCGACTCAGATGTTGGACCAGGAGTATCGGAAGCGCGGATACAACTACACCGCATCCATTGCAAATCTGCCTGGAGCTTTCCCGGTCCCTTATCGTGAGGTGGAGTATCCGGGGCTTCGCGGAGCGACTGGACGCGCCTACAACGGTGTTGGTGTCAATGTCGGGTACCGAGGGCTGAGCCAGCTCCCCGGAGCTCGAGGCGCTGGTCAAACCGCTGCGCTTCGCAAGGTTCGGCCCAAGCCGCAAAAGGACGGGGCGACGTTGTTTTGCAAGACCAAAAACAACGTAAAACGATGCCACCTCGTGTTCGGTGCAGCCGAGTGCTATTTCGATCGAGCTGGCCGGGCCTGGTGTTGCTGGCAGGGCAAGTGCATCGCGTCGGACGAGATCATTGTGCCAGGCATGGCCGCGATGGTGCTCGATGCCATGCACAACGAGCATCGACTGCGTCTCAATCGTAGAGATTCGGTGAAGCTGTTCAAGTCGATTCGTGCGGCGATCAAAGCTTCTTCTCATACGCAAATGACGAAAGAGGCGAGCAAGCGTCGCTATGGTATGACGCGGATTGGCAAGCACAAGCGAGCCAGCCGGTACAATTGGCAGCCAGCTTTGCGAAGCCTTCAGGCGATGCAGGGCCGCATCGAGCGTGGCCGAGTGGGGATGGAGTTTCCGCCCAATCTCTCCGGTCGCATGGAAGGCTACAACACGAAGATGTTCCGTACCGCTTCGGACCTGAGCCGGGTACTTCGGCACTTGGGGTATGAAGGTATGGACCAGGACATGACGCGCCAGTTCCAAACCCATTGGAACTACGTCAGTCAGCGCATTGCGACGAGTCGGGATTTTGAACAGATTCCGATGTATCGCGTGCCAAAGGGCAACCTCGTCGCCGATGGTCGCCCTGGACCTCTTACGCTCAACGCCATCGAAGCGGCGTTTGAGATTCAAAATGCCGGCGTCCCCTGGGCCTCGCTCGTGCAAATTGCAGAAAACCCGGCTGCTGGCCCACGCCGCAAACTCCAAAGCGCATTTTTGGGAGAATGAACGATGACGTACCGAGCGTATCGAAAGAATGGTAAGAAGACTGGCCTGATCACCGACATGGCTTCCGCTATGCGTGGCCCGGTGCAGCCGCAACCCACGGCGCCTGGACGCACACGTGTGCCTGGGCCCGCTCGCACGCAACCGTTGCTCGGTGGCAAAAGTAAACCTCGCGGAGGCGAGATTCTCAGCGTTTTGGGTTACACGGTTAACCCCAACATGGTCGCGAATTTTCAAAGAGACGTGCAGATCGTAGGCAAGGCGGGGTTGCTCAACCTGCCGAACCTTAATGTGAACAATAATTATGATTCGCTTACACAAAAAGCGTATCTAGTTATCAGTCGCATCATGAAGGAAAGTGGGCGGCCTCTCACTGATTGGATAGCGATTGTCAAAAAAGCCCAACATGGGGCCAGCAGAGGCGCTGGGAAACTCCGTATGAGCACGCGCCCGCCCGGAGATGTTCGGCCCAGCTCGCCACGAGATCCGGTTGTTCGCACACCTGGCCCTGTGCTGACGCCTATGCCGACCACCCCTCATGGAGGCGCGCGAGCAGCTCCTTCTACAGGCAGTGCGCGTAAGCGCGTGCCGAACCGAACGGGTAACCCCGCGGGCTACAACAATCGGCTCTTTCGTAACAACCGAAAAATCCTCAAGGCGCTGAACGCTCTTGGGTATAAGGTCAAGTCGCTTGGCAAAACAAAGCAAGACATGATGGCGATCAAGAAGTTTCAAGAGGACTTCAATCGCTGCAGTCGCCGCTTTTCGTTCAAGTGGGGAACAGTTTCTGTTAACGGCATGGTGTCGCCTGACACTCTGCGCGCTCTCGAAATTGCGCTTGTTTTCGTCCGCCAGCGTCAAAAGAAAATGCGCATGCGCGGCCTCAATCGGTCGATGGCTCAGTGCTGGCACCGCAGCTGCAAGCGCAGCAAGAAGGCTGCGAAAGGAAAGTCTTTCTCGGGAACCATGATGCTGTCCGCTCGTGCTGCAAAACCGAATAAGCCTTCTTTCGGTGGCACTCTAAAAATTCTACACGGATACAAATACTACCCGTCTACAAATAAGGTTGTTCACAACCGAAGTGGTAAGGCCTATAAGGTGCTCGATTTTGTAGACCCGGCAGATTACAATTCGACCTGGGGAGATGTGAGCCACTGGACATTTAAAATCCAAGGGCTTGGAACTCACAATGTCATGGTTGATCATGGCCCTGCGAGTAGGGCCCAGGCCCTCAGCTCCAAAAAACAACGAGGTCGTCGCGGCCGTGGACCAGTTCGGCATCCAGGGATGGACCTCAAGCCGAGGCCGCGTCGTAAGTTTTACGCTGGACAGGGCTGATGAACCATACGACTTCAGATCTGGTTCGACAAAACCTGCGCCAAACGGCGCACTACGCCCGTGAGCTTCTCAAGCTCCTCGAGCCGGGAGCTGGTGCGTTTCCGCAGTGGGTAACGGACTACATCGCGCAGGCGAGGGTGTACATCTCTGAGGCAGGGCACTTCCTTCGAGATGAAGCTTCGCAGGGTCGGCGCTAC
>Ga0180436_10005268_pt1 | contig 11478 bp, 7 predicted proteins | sample SS_ome_2_FD_132434 | JGI IMG/M metagenome (GOLD analysis project Ga0180436, IMG submission 132434) | Hypersaline lake sediment archaeal communities from the Salton Sea, California, USA - SS_3_S_2 metaG | ecosystem: Environmental > Aquatic > Non-marine Saline and Alkaline > Hypersaline > Sediment...
AACGTCATGTGGGCAATCAAATCAAATACCATGCTGGCATTCAGGAAAATATTAAACCAGGAGGGTGCCGGCGGCGACTGTTTCAGCCCCGGAGAAGTATACGCGACCTTTTTAACGGGTGCTGATCCGGATAAGTTTTTATTGAACGGCTCCGATAGAAATGAAGACACGTTCCGCATGGCAATTGAGCTTGGCATGCGCATAACTCTGGACCACATGGATGACCTGGTAACCGTTGAGCGTCTGGGGAAGGAATTCGGAAGACCCATTCAAACCCTCATCCGCGTGAAAAGTGATATGGCCAGCCTTCAAGACCTGCCATCCACATTTTATCCCGGTGTCACGGTCCCCCTCGAAGTTCTGAATTACAAGTTCGGGGTTACATACAGCGAAGCCGTTGAAATTGCAGACGCCGCAAGGAAAAGCTCATTCATAGACATTGAAGGCATCCATTCCCATATCGGCCGGGATCTTCATCTTCCGGAACATTGGAAATGGTATGCCTACGATATGATTAAACTATGCAGCCAGTTCACCATCGATACCGGGATAGAACCGGGAATTCTGGACCTCGGGGGAGGATTTGCCGAAATACGCGATCCGTCAAGCCATAATCTGAATGAATTGGCCGCTCCGGCCGAAGTCTATGCGGAACATGTATGCGAGGGGGTCCGAAAGGGGTGCCGGGAATTCAACTTTCCCTTCCCAAGGCTCTGGGTGGAACCCGGAAGGCACCTTATCGGCAGCACGACGGTGATGATCAGCAGGGTCGGAAACGTAAAGCGCACGCCGGGCGTATGCACCTGGGTTCACACGGATGCCTCCACCAACTTTTTATCCGGCGCCATACGGCATAACGGAATGAGCTATCATTTGCTGGCCGGAACCAGGGCCCGAGACAAAGCGGTGGAAACCGTGGACATTGTCGGGCCCAACTGCGCAGGTGACCTTATCCAGCCCAGGCGCAAAATGCCTGAGCTTAAACGGGGAGACCTTGTCATTTTCCTTGATGTCGGTGCGTACAATGCAGTGTATGCCAATCAATTCAACTGCATCCCCCGCCCGGCGTCTGTTCTGGTTTCGGGCCAAACCGCCGATATCGTCTGCGAGCGGGAAACTCTGCAGGATGTGTTTGCCCATCAGCAAATTCCGGCAAGGCTGTTGGCAGGATAAACCAAGAACCTGATGAAGTAAGCATAGATACAAGGAGGAAAACCATGGGATATCGTATCGGAATTGATGTGGGCGGAACATTCACCGATCTTGTCTATTTGTCGGACAATGACCCTGTCCGCATCGTTAAAACTCCCACCACTCCCGAAAACCAGGCTGCAGGGGTATTAAACGGTCTCGAAAAAATAGCCGGCCGGGAAAATAAAAGCATAAACGGCCTCCTTAGGGACACCGATCTTCTGATTCACGGCACAACGGTTGCAACCAACACCATGCTGGAATTCAACGGCGCATCCACCGGGCTGATTGCAACAAAAGGATTTCGGGATGATATTGAGCTGAGACGCGGGTATAAAGAGAGGTTGTTTGATCCGGCATATCCCCAACCGGTTCCCATAGCCAGGCGGCGGCATCGCCTGACCGTTGACGAACGCATTGATCGTGAAGGCAATATCACCAGGACACTGAACGAGAAAGACGTCCGTTCGGTTGTTCGACAACTGAAGGAAGCCGGAATCGAATCCATAGGGGTGTGCCTGTTTTTCAGCTTTTTAAATCCGGTCCATGAAAAGCAAATATTACGGATCATTAAGGATGAATATCCGGAAGCCTACGTATCCCTCTCCAGCGAGGTGCTGCCTCAAATCCGGGAGTTCGAACGGGTGAGTACAACCCTTGTCAACGCATATACGTGCCCGAAACTGAACCGGTATCTTAACACCCTGGAATCGAATCTTCGGGAAAAAGGTTTTGAGAATGAGTTCTTTGTTATGTTGTCAAACGGCGGCATCATGAGTGCGGATTATGCCGGGAAATATTCGGTATACAGTCTGTTGTCGGGACCCGCAGGAGGCGTTGTCAGCGCATCTCAACTAAAAAACGGACAGAAGCCGTCGCCAAACCTGATCACCGTTGATATGGGAGGCACAAGCTACGACGTATCTTTGATCCATCAAGGCCGCCCGAATATCACCACGGACTGCTGGTTCAGCAGGTACCGAGTCTCCATACCCATGCTTGAGATACATACCATTGGAGCCGGCGGCGGCAGCATCGCCTGGGTGGACGATGGCGGCGCAATGCATGTGGGCCCCGAAAGTGCCGGCGCCGACCCCGGCCCCGCCTGTTACGGCAGAGGGGGAACGCAGCCGACGGTCACCGATGCCAATCTTGTTTTGGGGTTCATCGATCCGGACTATTTCCTGGGAGGCGAAATGAGGCTCAATAAGGATGCCGCCGCAAAAGCCATAAAAAACACCCTGGCGGAGCCCATGGGTATCGAACTTGTTGAAGCGGCAAACGGTATTTTCCGGATCATTAACAGCAGCATGGCCAATGGCATCCGCGAGGTGTCCGTTAAAAAGGGATATGACCCCCGGGATTTTACACTGGTGGCCTATGGCGGAAACGGAGCCGTGCATGCCGGAATGCAGGCCGGGGAACTCGGCATTAGCAGGCTGATTGTGCCAAGGATTGCCACCGCTTTTTCTGCATGGGGCATGATCGGTTCGGACATTGTCATAAACAAAATGAGAACCTATCTTGCCAACGAGAGGAACTACGACCTGAATATCATCAACCGGCTTTTCAACGACATGCGGCTGGAAGCTGAAAAAGACATGTCGGGGGAAAAGTTAAAACGCTCGGGTCTTATCCGGGACATCAGATTCAATTATTTTGTTGATATGCATTACAACGGAGAAACCTATGAAATCACGGTGCCGCTTCGCGCCTCAAACAGCAGGGTGACATCGGATAGTATACTGGAATCCGTAAACAGATTTCATATTGAACACAAAACCCTGCACACGTTTTCCAATCCGGAGGCCCTGGTCTTTATCATGAACCTGAAGATTGAAATGGTTGTCAGCATTAAGAAGCCCGGGATTGCAGATCTTTCGCCCGACGGCGACGATGCATCCCATGCCCTGAGGACCAGGCGGATGGTTTATTGTAACGAGGCCATGTCTTTTAGGGAAACACCTGTTTATGACGGCACCCGGATAAAATGCGGCAACATCCTCAACGGACCGTGCATTATTGAAGAACCGGCAACGACAATCGTTGTTTACAAAGGGCAGACCGCAACGCTCAATGCGAACGACTGTTACGACATATCGGTATCCTGATGAATCCCGACAAAAAGGAGCATGCAATGAAAGCAATTGATCCCATCACGGCAGAAGTTATTCGCGGCGGACTGGCGACCATTGCCAATGAAATGTGCGACACTATGATCAGGACGGCCACCACCCCGACATTCAGCGAATCCCACGATTTTTCAACAGCCATCTTTGATGGGAAAGGAAGAATTGTTGCTTTTGCCGATGCGCTCCCTATCCATATGGGGGCCAGCAAGTTTTCCGTCATGTCCGCGCTGGAAACGTTTAAAGACGACCTCTACCCGGGGGACATCATCGTGGTAAACGATCCGTACCATGGCGGCTCACACCTTCCGGACTGGACCATGATGACGCCCGTCTTTCATGAAGACAAACCAATTTTTTTCCCCGTAAACCGGGCTCATCAGGGTGATACGGGAGGGGCTGTACCCGGTGGCTACAATCCCGATGCCACCGATATCTGGCAGGAAGGCCTGCGCCTGCCCCCCATCAAGATTTATGAAAAAGGAAAGCCGAGACATGATATTATTAAAATGCTGGAAATAAATAACCGAGCACCGACCTTTTTAGGCGACCTGAATGCCATGCTGGGTTCCATTCGCGTTGCGGAGCGGCGCATAAATGAATTTATTGACCGCTACGGCACCGATGTTCTTACAGACTATACCGACTATATCATCGACTATGCGGAGCGCCGTTTCCGATCCGAAATCAGCCGGTGGCCGGACGGAGTGTATAAGGGAGAGGCATACCTGGAGCATGACTGCCAGGGCGTACAGGATATCACCATACGCGTTAAGGTGTCGGTTTCAGGTGACAGCCTGACCATTGATTACTCGGGAAGCGATTCGCAAACCCCCGGCTTTATCAACAGCTCCGTACCCAACTCGCATTCCTACATCTTCCTGACATTGTCCAGCATGATCGATGACTCGATCCCCAGAAACGAGGGGCTGTTTAATCCGGTGACCATTCTGCTTCCCGAAGGGACAGTGGTAAATCCCCTGCCCCCCGCCCCCTGCACCGCCTGCACCATGCATGCCGGAGGGGAAATCGGAGAGGCCCTCGCGTTTGCCATGGAGGGTGCCATACCCAAAAAGGCCTACGTGCAAAATGTCAAACTGGGCATGCCCTTTGTCACATATGGCATGAACCCATATTCCAATGAATTTTATATTGACCAGAACGTCGTGATGGCCGGCGGCTGGTGCAACGCCACCTACGGCTGCGACGGATGGGGTTCCCTGCCCGCATTTTTTGGCGCCATGACCCAGGCGACCGGAGAGTTGCATGATATGTATTTTCCCAACCAGACCCTGGGACGCGAATACATAACGGACTCCGGCGGCCCGGGACAATGGCGGGGCGGGCTGGGTACGGATACAATTATGGAGGCCGGGTCCCCTATTTTTCTGCATACCTATCTCATAGGAACCAAGTATCCCATGAGGGGGTTTGCCGGAGGGCGGGACGGGGCCCCGAATCGGGTGGTCATTCGGGAGGGGACCCCGGACGAGTTGATTGTGGACACCACTGCATTTGAGGAACCCCTGGCCGGGGGAGATAAAATCAGAGCCTCCCTGGGGGGGGGAGGAGGCTGGGGAGATCCCCTCGAGCGCGACCCCGCCGCCGTGCTTGAAGACGTCCTTGACGAGTACGTGTCCATCAAGAGTGCCCGTGACGATTATGGTGTGATCATCGATGAACGCAAGATGAACGTCGATGAAAAAGCAACCGTCAACCGGCGGGACATCATAAGAAAGCAGAGAAACAAACAACAGGAAGAAGTCAAAACCGTCAAGTATCTTTCGCTGGAATGGCGGGACTACTCGGAGAGGGAAATTAACAGGGATGACCGGTTTGCCAAGCTCGCCGGCAATTTAACCATTAAAATGAACAATGTTATAAAAAAATGCCCGGACGGGGAAACCCGTTATCTGTATTGGCGCTTTGAAAACGGAAAGCTTCTGGAGACACGCACCGGTCGTATCGACGAAATGGGTGACTTAAAAGCCAACTTTACAACCATTGCATCCTACGACACGATTATGAAAATTAATACCGCTAAAACCAGTGTAAATGCCGCGGTGCTGAAGGGAAAAATGAAGTTTAAGGGAAACCTCGTAAAGATGATGAAGTATGCAAAAGCATTTGACCGCTTCACTGAAGTTCGAAGGGGAATACCGACAGAGTATTAAATAAACTGACAAATAAAACAGGAGAAAGAAATCATGAGAATTCCTGAAAAAGGTTTGGAAAAAGACGACGTACTGAAACAGCTGACGGCATTCCGTGATAATGATCTGAACTGGCGGAGCGGCCGGGTTATGGGATACGTGTACGATGCGGGCAAGGAGGCCGAAGAGTTGGGCAAAGAAGCCTACACCATGTATTTGACTGAAAACGGCCTGGACCCCACGTCGTTTCCAAGCCTTGCACGCTTTGAAAATGAACTGGTGTCCATGGTGGCGCACCATGTCGGCGGCAATACCGATGTGGTGGGCAACTTTACCAGCGGCGGCACGGAAAGCATCCTGATGGCAATAAAAACCGCCCGCGACTACTTCCGCGTCCATCGTCCCGAGATTTCTCATCCGGAAATGATTCTGCCCGCAACCGCCCATGCGGCCTTTCACAAGGCCTCCGCATATTTTGATGTCGCCATTACGGCGGTTCCCGTGGATTCACAGACATACAAAGCGGATATCGACGCCGTCCGGGGAGCAATTACAAAAAACACCATTCTCCTTGTGGGGTCCGCCCCGTCCTATGCCCACGGCGTTATTGACCCCATCGGAGAGATGGGGGAAATCGCGCAGGAAAACAACATTCTTCTCCACACCGATGCCTGCGTGGGGGGAATGATGCTGCCCTATTTAAAGGAACTGGGAGAACCCGTACCCGACTTTGGATTCGACGTTCCCGGAGTGACATCGGTTTCCGTTGATCTCCACAAGTACGGCTACACGCCAAAGAATGCGTCCCTGATTCTGTATCGTGACAAAGCCCTTCGAAAGCATCAAATTTTTGCCTGTGCGGGATGGCCCGGTTACACCATTGTAAATGCAGCATTCCAGAGCAGTAAAACCGGCGGAAGCCTGGCGGCGTCATGGGCGATTGTGAATTATTTCGGACATGACGGATACCGGGAAATTGCAAAGAAAACCATGGAGACCACAAAAAAACTAATCAGGGGTATTGAAGAAATTCCTGATCTCAAGGTTATGGCCAAACCTGAAATGGTTATGTTCGCCGTAACTTCCGATACGGTGGACGTCTTCCACGTCATTGACGAAATGAAAGAAAGAGGATGGTATATTCAGCCTCAACTTGAGTTTCAGAATTCACCGAAAAACTTCCATATATCCGTGAACATCTCCAGCGTAAACCTGGTGGATGATCTTCTTTCCGCGCTGCGGGACAGTGTCGACGCAGCCCGCGGAATGAAAAACAGCGAACTCGTGACCACAATTAAGGATGCACTTGGCAATATGGGCCCCAATGACATCAACGATGACAATATTTCAGATATGATGGCCATGGCCGGCATCGGAGGCGGCGACCTGCCGGGGCGGATGGCGGATATAAACGAAATAATGAATTCGCTCACCGTTGACCAGAGGGAACTGATGCTGAAAGCGTTTCTAAACGACCTTTTCAGCCAAAAGGCTTTATAGCGCAATGACGGCATCTTCAACAATCAGGTGGCGGATACCCCTTGTCCTTCTTGTAAAAATTCACATCATCTGCTAAATATGCATCATGCGGAAACACTATGAAACACCGGAACTGATACTTGCATCGCAATCGCCCAGACGGAAGTATCTTCTCGAGCAGGCAGGGTTGACCTTCACCGTTATCCCCAGCAGTATCGACGAAAACAGCCTCGATATCACTGATCCGGAATCACGGGTTCGGGTTCTTGCCGAACTCAAAGCCGTTGATATCGCGAATAAACATCCGACCTCATGGGTCATCGGGGCCGACACCATTGTATTCATCGGGAATACGGTACTGGAGAAACCCGGCTCCACGGATGATGCCAGAACCATGCTAAAGCGGCTGAGCAACCGCACTCACCAGGTGTTCACCGGTTATTCAATCTGCTGCCGGGCGGCCGACCATTTATTTACCGATTCCGTGAGGACAGACGTCGTGTTCAAACATCTCACCGATGAAGAAATCGAATGGTATATCCGGACGGATGAGCCCTTTGACAAAGCCGGCGCATATGCCATTCAGGGGTTGGGCACCTTCCTGGTGAGCCGAATAAACGGATCATACACCAATGTAGTGGGCCTTCCCGTATGTGAGGTCATCGAGCACCTTGTGACAAATAACGCCGCCCGAATGAGAAATCATAAATGAACGATGAGGATGGACGTCCATTGGAGAACCGGATACTTGATGTAAAAGAACGTATAAAGAAGGCCGCCGTTTCGTGCGGGAGATCTCCTGATGAAATAACGCTGATTGCCGTAAGCAAAACAAAATCTCCGGACATGGTGAAGCGGGCGGCAGGGGCGGGCCTGACGGTTTTTGGAGAAAATTACATTCAGGAAGCCCGGGACAAGATAGAAACCATTGCCTTAAACGGTCTGTCTTGGCATTTCATCGGCCACCTCCAGCGGAACAAGGCCAAATATGCGGTCAAATTATTTGACTTGATCCACACCGTCGATTCCCTGAAACTGGCAACAGAGCTGGACAAGCAGGCGGAAAAAATCGGAAAGGTTCAGGATGTGCTGATCCAGGTCAACACAGGCATGGAGGAGTCGAAATCCGGCATTGCCGAAAAAGATGCCATGGACCTTGCCCGGGATATGAGCGGGCTGACCCATATTAAAGTAAAAGGACTGATGACCATCCCGCCGTTTTTTGACGCACCGGAAAAGGTGACACCTTTCTTTAGGGCGTTAAGACGCCTCAGAAACAGAATCCGGGAAGCGAATATCCCGAATATTCAAATGGACGAGCTTTCCATGGGTATGACCGGGGACTTTGAGGCAGCCATAAAGGACGGCGCAACCTTTATCAGGGTGGGTACCGCCATATTCGGGAGAAGAGATTGAAGCTGCTTCTTCATATGTGCTGCGCCCCGTGCACCATTTACCCGCTTAATTTTTTACGGGAAAACGGTATGGATGTCATGGGTTTCTTCTACCGTCATAATATCCATCCCTACAAGGAATGCCTGAAGCGCCAGGATGCACTTTTAAATTATTCCGGTTGTGCCGATTTCAAGGTCATCATTCAAAAAGGATACGATCTTGAAGGGTTTTTGAGGAATGCCGCTTTCCGGGAAGCCGACCGCTGTGCGTCATGTTACCATGAACGGCTGACGGCCGCCGCCCTTGTCGCTAAAAAAGGCAAGTTCAATGCCTTTTCATCCACGCTGCTGTACAGCAAGTTCCAGAACCATGAAATGATCAGGAAAACAGGGGAAGCCGTGGGGAAATCCACCGGCGTCCGGTTTTATTATCATGACTTCCGGGAAGGATGGAAAAAAGGCGTTGAGGAATCCAAAAAACTGAACATGTACCGCCAGAATTACTGCGGCTGCATTTACAGTGAAAAAGAAAGATACTACAAAGAGTCATCGCAGACGACCGGTTCATCAGCATTATCCGGCGGGTCGCCACCTGAATAGAAACAGGAGAAATTCAGTCCATGTTCGGTAATTTTCTTTATTTTATCGTTGTCCTTCTCATTTACTCGACATATCAGCCGACAGAAGATACGGGGATTTCCGGCAATGAAACCCTTTTCCTCTTTTCAGGTCTTGTGCTTTTTTTTTACTGGGTGACCCGTCATTTTTTCAAAAAACTGGAAAAGGAAATGTCAACCGGCACGGTCGTGAATCCGGACCAGAAATTTGACACCCTGATTACACGGCAGTCCATAATGGCCGTCGTCATCTTTTCAATAGACATATACGTCCTGGGACTTCCCTCTTATTTTACGGGTATTGCTCTGTTTAGAGACATCCCCACTTTGCTCGCACTCTGCTTCATCATACTTTTTGTTTTTTACCTCTGCATCATATGGGAAAGTGCCTTTGACTCGCAACGGGCAATTCATAGAAATGTGATGTCCCTGAAAGATTACATCCTGTCGAATATTTCCTTTTCCATACCGGTCCTTATCCCCTGGGTTTTACTTTCAGGACTGGCCGACGTGATTAATCTTCTGCCGTTTCAAATGCCAAAAACCGTTCTTGCAAGCCCGGCCGGCCAAGCCGGATATTTCCTCGTCTTCCTGCTGGTGCTGGTCATGTTTGCGCCCGTCCTGATTCAGCGATTCTGGGGCTGCAAACCCCTTGCAGACGGTGTCTTCCGGTCACGAATAGAAGCCTTTCTGAAATCAGCCGGACTTGAATATGCTGAAATTCTCCACTGGCCCCTCTTTGGAGGGAAAATGATAACCGCCGGCGTAATGGGGATTGTGAAAAAATTTCGATATATTCTGGTTACGCCCGCTCTTCTCAGATACCTGTCCCCGGAAGAGCTCGATGCTGTCATGGCCCATGAGACGGGTCACGTAAAGAAATACCATCTTCTTTTCTACCTGTTTTTTTTCGTAGGTTTCATGCTGCTATCCTATTCGGTGTTTAACCTCATTATTTACGCATTATTGTACATTGAGCCCATTTACCACATGGTATCGGGCTCCGATTCAACAGGCACGGGGGTGTTGACCCAGGCCATCAGCATAATCGATATTGTTATTTTTATCGTTTATTTCAGGTTTGTTTTCGGTTATTTTATGAGGAATTTTGAACGCCAGGCGGACATTTTTGTTTTCGAGCTGATGGAAAGTGCAGCCCCCCTCATCTCTTCCCTCGAAAAAATAGGGGCGGTGGGACGGCATTCTCCGGATAAGCCAAACTGGCATCATTTCAGCATCAGTCAGAGAATCGGCTACCTAAAAAGATGCGAAGCCGACAGGTCCTGGATAGACCGCCACAACAACAAAGTAAAACGAAGTATCCTAATCTATATCGGCCTTATGGTTGTCATCGGAGGTATTGGCTACAGCCTTAATTATGGAGAAGCAGGGAAAAAGCTGAGCAAGCATTTTTTTGAAAGCGTCATTAAACGGGAAATAGAACGGACCCCCGATAATCCGGTGCTGTATCGCGAACTGGGAGATTATTATTTCATTGCCGTAAAAGACTTTCCAAAAGCTCTAGATGCCTACGAAAAATCAATCGTCCTGGCCCCCGACAATCCCGAAACGCTCAACAATCTTGCATGGCTCTATGCGACTTGCGAAGATGAATACTACAGGAACCCGGAACGGGCCCTTGAACTCGCCAAAAGGGCGGCCGAATTGAAGAAAGCCCCGCATATACTGGATACGCTGGCGGAAAGCTACTATGTAAATCAGCAGTATGAGCTGGCCGTTCAAACGGAGAAGCGGGCACTGGCGTTAGCCGGAAGGGACCGGTCCGTCTATCTTAAAAGTCTTAAGAAATATGAGGATGCGTTAAATGACCGGTATGAGATATCAAAATAGTCATTATGGCTTTTAATCGTAATCATAATCATTATCGTAATCATTATCGTAATCGTAATCGTAATCGTAATCATAATCCGCGTCAAATAAAGTTATCAAAAGAGATTATGATTAAGAGTAAGATTATGATTAAGATTTTTTAAGATACAGGTCTTAAAAAAAAACTACTTGATACATACCTTTCTGACCTGTAGAAGATCCGTATGCCCCTGAAAGATCTTTGTTATGCCGTCCTGGAGGAGACTTCTCATACCGTCCTCTTCCGCCTGGGCCCGTATCTCCTCCATGGGCGAAGCCGTCTGGATCAGCCTCTTCATTTTGTCGGTACCCATCAGCAGTTCATGGATTCCCATACGTCCCGCATAACCGGTTCTGTTACAGGCATCGCACCCTTCCGGTTTAAACAATTTGAGGTCGGGGGTATACTCGATGCCAAGCTCCTTGAACTGTTCCGCACCATATACCCTTACCAACTCGTCAAATTCTTCCTGGGACGGATGATAATCTTTCTTACATTTTTTACACAATGTCCTCACCAAGCGCTGGGCGAGGATACAAAGGATGGCGTCAGCAAAATTAAAGGGGTCCATACCCATATCCAAAAGCCTTGTGATGCTCTCAGGGGCACTGTTGGTATGGAGTGTGGAGAAGACAAGATGCCCTG
>Ga0180436_10005269_pt1 | contig 11475 bp, 5 predicted proteins | sample SS_ome_2_FD_132434 | JGI IMG/M metagenome (GOLD analysis project Ga0180436, IMG submission 132434) | Hypersaline lake sediment archaeal communities from the Salton Sea, California, USA - SS_3_S_2 metaG | ecosystem: Environmental > Aquatic > Non-marine Saline and Alkaline > Hypersaline > Sediment...
CTCGCTGCGGACCGGCTGGGTGGGATCGTCGGAACGGTCGGGGATCACCCCGAGGATCCGACACCCGGGCATGGTGGCGAGATCGCTGGGGTACTTGATGCGGCGATCGAGGAACTCCCGCGCGAAGAGCAGTCCAAGCGTGCCGCCGACGCCCACGATCATCGTGAGCGGCACGACCACGTACCACTGCGGAAACGCCCGCTCTCGAGGGGTGGTGGCGCGCTGGGCGATGGTCACCTCGCGGGCGGCCTCGCGACGCCGGAACTGCTCGAGCTCGCCGACCTGCCGCTGCACATCGGTCCGCTCCTCCTCGAGACGATCCTTGCGGGCCTGCTTGGCCTCGAGCTCGGCCATGTCCGCGGCGAGCGCCTTGAGTCGGGTCTCCTGGGTCTCGTACTCGGTGTCGAGGTTCTCGAGCAGGCCGGTGTAGCTCTCGATCTGGTCGGTGACCTCCTTGAAGTCCGCGGTGAGGTTCCGCTGGATGATCGCGTCGATCGCGGAGGTGCGCTCGCTCTCGGCCGATCGGACCATCTGGTCCATCTGCCGGACCTCGGGGTGCTCGGGCCCGAACCGCTCGCGGGAGGTCGTCTGCCGCATGCGGAGCTGCCGAAGCTCGGCGGTGATCCGCATCACCTCGGGATCGGTCTCGGCGAGTCGACGATCGTCCGAGGAGGGCTCGAGGGTCCCCTGCAGCTTCGCCTGGGTCTGGTTGCGCCTGGCCACGAGCAGCGACAGCATCGAGTTGGTCTCGTTGATGCGCAACGCGAGGTTCTGGATCGCGGTGCGTCCCTGGTCGAGACGCTCGTCGAGGGCGGTGATGTTCTTCTGGGAGATGAACGTCGCGATGTCGTTGCCGAGCAGCGTGAGCTGCCGATCGATGTCCCGCTCGCGGTCGCGCAGCAGGCGGAGGTCGCTCGCGAAGCGGGCGTTGTCCTCCGCCTCCTTCGACTCCATGTAGGTGTCCGCGATCCGGTTGAGGACGACCGGCACGTCCGCCGCGCTGCCGCTGCTCCAGGAGAGCGTGAAGTAGAGGGTGTCCCTCATGTGGCCCGCGCCGAGGTCCTCCTCGAGTTCGTCGACCGCCTCGTCGACGATGAAGGCCCCGCTCTCGTCGAGGTGGGCGCGGCTCCACTCGGTGGCCTCGATGTCGCGGCCCCGCATCGCCCGCGTCAGGACCTCCCGGCTGACCAGACGCGCCGCCTCGGTCTCCGCCATCCGCACGACGATGTCCTCGTTGCGGCTGTCGATGGCCATCACGTCCTCGGCGGCGCTCACCGTCGGCGGAAGCTCGAAGAAGACGCTTCCCCGATAGGACGGGACGGTGACGACCAGCACGAGGAACAGGGCCACCCCCGCCACGAGGGACGCCAGTCCCACGATCGCGAGCGTCGCGATGTTCTGGCGCACGAGACGGATGGGATCGATCGTGGGCGTCGTCGCGGGCGCCGGGCGGCCCGGACCGCTCGGACGGTGGGCGGAGGAGGAGGGTGGCGTGCCGATTCGAGTCATGGCATGGTCTCGTGGCCGGGTCCGTCCGGCCGGTCTGTCAGCGGAGTCGCTGCTCGAGGTCGTCGATGGAGGCGGCGAGATCGGGATCGGGGCCGAGGTTCCGGGCCTGCTGGATCGCGGTGCGGGCCTGAGTCGGATTGCCCTTGGCCAGCAGCACCTCCGCAAGGTGGTAGTGGGCGAGGGCGGTGGGTCGGAGTCGGAGACTGCGCAGGAGATTGGTCTCGGCCTCGTCGAGACGTCCCGCCTGCCACAGCAGGTATCCGTAGGTGTCCACGAACTCCGCCACGCGGTCGGCCATGGCGATCGCCTGCTCGATGTACGGGATGCCCCGCTCCGGATCGCCGAGACAGTCTCCGCAGAGGAAGGCGAGGTTGTTCAGCGTCTGCGGATTGGCCGGCCCGCTTGCGGCGGACCGTTCGAAGGACTCCACCGCGGCCCGGCAGTCGCCCATCACGTAGTGGAGGTTGCCCCGATCGAGGTGCAGACGGGCGGTGGTCCCCGGATCGGAACCGTCGTCGGTCGCGATCGCCTCCTCGAGCAGGGACGCGGCCCGGGCGTGGCCGGGCTCGCCGGCGGCGGCGTTGAGCTCCGCAAGCCACCGAAGACCGATCGGATGGACGGGCGTGTCCGAGGCCGCCCGCACGAACGCCTCGGCCTCGGCGGCCTCCTCGGGGCCGTGGATGAATCGGAGGTTCGCGAACCAGCCGTCGAGGATGCCCGCCTCCGCCCGACCCTCCTCGATCGCCGCGAGGGCGAATCGGTAGCTCTCGGCGAGTTCCCGGCGTCCGGCGGCGACGTCGCCGGTGTTGGCGATCGCGACCGCCTCGGCCGACTGAAGGTAGACCGAGCGACCCACCTCGTCCTCGGCGATCTCGAGGACCTCGAGGATCCCGGAGAAGTCCGGCGGAACCTGACGAAGCTGCATGTCGACGAGTCGGTGCAGCGTGGACGTGTTCGGGGCGAGTTCGTAGGAGCGTCGGAAGGCTTGCAGGGCCTCGGGGAAGCGGCGGTCTCGCAGGGCCAGCTCGCCGAGGGACTGGTGCCAGCGGGCGTCGTTGGGGTTGGCGGCGATCGCCTCCCGCACCACCTCGGCGGCCCGATCGAGGTTGTCCGCTCGCAGCTGCGCCTCGACGAGGGCCTGTCGGGCCTCCGCGGCGTCGGGCTGTCGCGAGACGAACTCCTCCAGACCCGCCGCCGCCCGCATCGCGTCGCCCATCTCGATGAGCATCTCGCTGCGAAGTCGGGTCGCCGACCAGTTCAGCGGATCGAGTCGCAGGGCCTCGTCGATCTGCTCGACGGCGCCGGCGAGCAGCAGTCGGTCGCCGCTCAGCAGTCCCCGGAGGCGTAGACTGTTGGCCAGTTGGACGTAGGGGACCGGACTCGACGGCGCGGCGGCCTTGGCCTCGGCCACGAGCGACTCGAACCGCCGGTACGCCTCGGCGGCCCGATCCCCGTCCTCCACCCGCATCGCGGCCCGCCCCTCCGCGTCGGCCAGCGAGGCCTCGAGAAGGATCGAGGTCGAGTCGCGACGCTCGATGCCCGCGAGGACCGCCCGGGCCTCGTCGAGTCGCTCGAGCTTGGCGAGGCATTCCGCCCGTCGCATCGAGGTCTCCCGGCTCTGCGGGACGTCGTCGAGATGCCCGAGCGACCGTTCCCAGTCGCCGCGGCGGAACCAGAAGTCCGCGAGGAAGCGATCCGCCGGACGCGTCGTCGGGTCCTGGATCTCGATCGCCTCGTCGAAGGCCGCCAGCGCCTCGGCGGCCTGCCGGGACTCCAGCAGGTAGGTCCCCAAGGCGAGCCACGCCTCCGCATCGACCGCGTCGCCACGGGTCTCGAGGAAGGTGCGCAGGACCCGCTCGCCCTCCTCCGGACGCCCGAGGCGACGGAGCCCGTCCGCCCACGCGCCGACGATCCTGAAGTCGTCCGGGTTCGCCTCGGCGAGGTCGGTGAAGATCCCGATCGCGCCGTTCCGCCACCGCGCCCGCACCTCGTCGAGGGCCTCCTCGCGTTCGGCCGGCGACAGCGACTCCCACTGTCCCACGCCGTAGCGGGGACGCCCCTGACGATCCTCGACGTCGGTCCGGCGCGGCGAGAGCTCGACGAGGAGTCGAGCCAGCCCGAGAGCGTTGGCCGAGTCGGCGGGATCGATCCGGTACCGCTCCGCCCGTCGATCGAGCGCGAGGCGCCGATCGCCGTACTCGCCCTCGAGAGCCAGCCACGCCTCCTCGATGTCCGAGTCCTGCATCACCACCCGCCGCGCGTCTCGAAGCGTCTGCAGGGCCTCGATGTTCCGGCCGGCGCGGACGAGGAGGGAGGCCCGCCGACGAATGATCTCCGCGTCCGCCGGACGCCGGGCGAGGGCCTCGGAGTAGGCCGCCAACGCCTCGGCGGGACGACCCACCACCTCGAGCAGCATGCCCTGCTCCCGGATGAGACGCGACGAGACCACGCCCGACTCGATGGCCGACTCGATCTCCCCGAGGGCGCCGGCGGGATCGTCCTGCACGATCCTCAGTCGCGAACGCAGCAGCGGCCCGACCGCCGGATCTCCCAGCGCATCGGCCTCGTTGGCGATGGCGAGGGCCTCGTCGAACCTGCCGGCGGCGAGGGCCTCGTCGAATCTCGACGCGAGCACCGCGGGCACCGGCTCGGCCTCGTCGAGTTCCGAGCGGGCCTCCTGCGCCGCCTCGGCGGCGCGGATCGCCAGTTCGGAGAAGCGGCGTGCCGCCTCGGGATCCTCCTCGAGCATCTCCTCGGACTTCCGCTGGAACTCCCGTCGCGCCGCCTCGAACGCGGCGAACAGATAGCCCGGAAGTCCGGGATCGCCGGCGTTGCTCTGCTCGGTCAGCAGCCGGATCCGCTCGATGGGATCCTCGGTCGCGAGCATGGAACGCATGCGGATCAGCACCGGATCACGCGGATCGATCTCGAACGCCCGATCGATCAGGACGCGGGCCTCCTCGGTCTCGCCCTCCCGCAGCGAGATCTGGGCCTGCCCTCGAAGGAAGCGGGCGTCGTCGGGGAACTCCGCGAAGCCCTCCTCGAGCATCCTCCGCGCCGCGTCGAGCTGCCCCGCGGCGAAGGCGGTCTCCGCGGACTTCAGCCGCATGGTGGCGGGATCGTCGGGAATGCCCACGGCGATGCCCTCGCGCTGCGTCGCCGCATCGGCGAGACGGCGACCGCCGGCGTTCTCCGGATCGATCGCGAGGATCCGGCCGGCGATCTCCTCGGCCTCGTCGTTGCGACCGGTCTGGATCGCGAGCTCGCCGAGCAGGCCGAGCAGCATCACGTTCTCCGGCTGCTGGAGCACGATGCCGTCGACGAGCTGGTAGGCCCGTCCCACCTCGCCGATCTGCCGCAACGCGATCGCGGCGTGGTACAGCGTGTCGGCGTCCTGGAATCGTCCCCGACGCAGCACCTCCTCGAAGCGGGCCGCCGCGAGCGCCGGATTGCCGCGCGCAAGGGCGAGTTTCGCCTCGCAGCGAAGCTTCAGGGAATCGTCGGTGGCGCCGGCGGTGAGCGTCTCGATCGTGTCGAGCCCCGCGGTCATCCGTCCGATCGCGGTGGTGCGTTCCTCCTCGGTCGTCGCGGCGGACCAGTCGCCGAAGTCGATGTCGAAGACCTGCGCCGCCGCCCGCAGGGCGATCTCGTCCTGGAACGCCGAGACGAGGCCGATCGGCAACCGCGGTCGATCGATGAGCGACTGGGCGAGCTCGCGAGCCGCCTCCCGATCGATGCTCCGGCGGATCAGGGAGAGGAGCTGGGCGTGGAAGAGGTCCTGCGGATTCGCCTCGAGATGCTCCGAGAGCATCTCGTCGACGAGTTCCAGCGCCCGCGGTCGGCCGGTGCCGAGCATCCGACGGGCCACCCGCAGCGACGGCGGGCCTCCGTCGCGTCGCATCGAGTCCGCGATCGCCTCCACCACCGCATCGAGCTCGGCGGGATCGGCTTCGCCCACCGACACCCGGTGGCGAAGCGGCAGAAGTCGTCCCAGCAGCAGTTCCGGCCCCTCCGCGCCCGCCGCGGCGGCCGCCTCGAGGGTCTCCTCGACCTCCGCGAACCGCTCCGCGGCCTCGAGGCGTCGCCCCCCACCCGCGAGTGCGATCGCATCGCCGGCCCGCAGTCGCACCAGCGAACCCCAGACCCGTCCGGACTCGGGACGACGCTCCGCGAGCAGCTCGAGATCCCCTTCGAGACGTTCGAGCTCGTCGGATCGGAGCGCGTCGAGGCGCTGGACCCGTGCGAAGCAGCGGTACTCCTCGGCGAGATCGCCGGCGGGGTCGCCGCTCCCGAAGGAGTCCGCCATCAGCTCCGCCTGGTCGGCGAGCGCGTTCCACGATCCCCCGTCGTCGAGGGCGGTCGCCTGCGCCTCGATGAAGTCCAGATACGCCTGCCACCGCTCGGGATCGGGACTGCCGACCCGGGTGCGGCGATCCATGATCGAGCGAAGCGTCTGGTACCGCTCGCCGGCCTCGTTGCCGGTCTCCGGCACGATCTTCAGGAGGGCGTCGCGGGTCAGGTCGAGGAAGGCGATGTTGCCGGGCTCCTTGCCGAACGCCCGACCGTAGAAGACGAAGGCCTGCCTCCAGTCCTGCTCCGCGGCCGCGGCCTCGGCCCGCCGAAGGTGGCGGGCCGGCCCCCACGGCTGCAGGATCGCCAACGCCACGCCGAGCACCGCCGCGGCGGCGACGGCGCAGACGCCGAGGATCAGGATGAACTTGCGGTCGAACTTCGCAGCCATGGATCACTCCTCGTCCGACCCCGTCGGGGCCGGATCCGGACCTCGTTCGTAGTCGGGCCAGCGGGGCAGGCGCTTCATCAGGTGGGGCAGCAGCTCCTCGACGAGATCCGACGCGACGGCGCGGTACTCCTCGAGATCCTCGTCATCGGACGTCGAACCGGAAGTCGTCACCTGCACCTTGCAGTAATACGCGAACTCGTCGGTGAGACTGAAGGCGAGACTCCGCACGCCGAACGCGCTCGGGGTCGTCCGGCCGTTGGCGACGAAGAAGTAGCCGCCGGTCTGCCGCCGCCGCTGGTTATCGGAAGGACTGAACTCGGTGACCGTCATCTCGAAGGGACCGATCGGCATGAAGACGGTCTCCTCGAGTCCGGTCACCGGATGCCGGACCGGGATCCCACGGTAGGGCTCGCCGGTCGCGCGATTCACCAGGTCCTCCTCGACCGCCCACCCGGAGTCGTCCACCTCGAGGGCCACCACCTCGGGAGGACGGGTCATCCGCATGCCCGCGGCGTCCCAGCACCGTTCGGGGATGTGGGGCACGTCGTCGATCGCTCCGGTGTAGTAGGCCACGTGCAGGGAGGCGACGCCCTTCTCGGGATCGCCGTCGAGGGCGTAGGTCCGGTCGAGGTACTGCGAGGTGCCGAGCTCCTCGACGAGGGCGGCGGAGAACGTGCCGTCCTCCCCCACCCGCTCCCATCGCCCAAGCGTCGGGGGGATGGTGGCCAGGGCTCCGCGCAACGGCACCGGCTTCTTCACCACGAACACGTTGAGCCGTTCGACGGCGAGGCGGAAGCCCGCGGCGCCGAGCAGCATCACCGCGGTCGCGGCGACGTAGGCGACGATCGCGGACCGGCGGAACCTCACGACGACGCCCCTTCGGTCGTCGGGGGGGCCGGCTCCTCGATGACCATCCGTCGGAGGATCCACATGATCCCGAGGAAGATCAGCAACGCCGGCACCAGCCACACCAGGCCGACGAAGTTGTGGAACTCGCCGGTGATGAGGTTCGAGTCGACCATGCTGAGGATCCCCAGCGAGACCACCCGAAGCACGTTGACCGCGACCGCGACGGGCACGCCCAGCAGCACGAGGGCGATCCGCTGCCACGGCCGCTTGAGACCGGTGTAGGCGATCGCCACGCCGAGGGCGAGGAACGCCAGCAGCATCCTCATGCCCGAACAGGCTTCGGCGACGTTGAGCGGATGCGGCATGCCGTCCCGCCAGACCGTGAGGGTGTTCCCGGCGCGGTCGGTGTCGATCCCGATCACGTTCAGCACGACCTCGGCGCCGCGGGCGGAGATGTCCTGCAGTCGGAAGGTCACCACGTTCAGGATCCGGTCGGTCACGGTCTGGCCGAAGGCGACCACGTAGGCGATCGGGAACCAGAGGTGCCGCATCGCCCGCCAGCCGAAGAGGAGCAGACAGAGGCCGAAGAGACTGATGCCGAAGGCGAACCCGCGGGCGTTGTGATGCAGGGCGAACGCGCCGGGTCCGAAGGTGCAGAGGATGTAGAGGCCGACCCCGACGGCCAGGATCGGCAGTCCCGTCCACGCCGGACGGAACGGCTCCGCCAGCAGCTCCTTCCGCCGCATCCAGACGAAGGAGGCCGCGATGGCCGGGATGACGAGGGTATGTCCCCAGTCGGCGGGATATCGCAGGGCGAAGCGGAACTGCGCGCTCAGGAAGTTCCAGAAGGTGGCGAGCATCACCCCCAGCAGCACCGCGAGCAGCAGCACGAGCACCCTCGGAGAGGGCGTCCAGAGACCACCGCGGTCCGCCGAGGGACCGCTCGCGCCAGTTCGTGCCGTCGCCGCCTCGCTCATTCCTCCTCCATCGGCCGTTCATCCCGCGACCATGGGCGGGACCCGATGCGTCTCCGGGCGATCTTCGCGATCGATCGCCCCCGCCTCGGACGGCCGAGCCCCCGCGTACGACGGGGGCTCGGAAGAGGTTCGGACGAATCGGCCCGTCTCATGACAACGTCGTGCCGAGGAGGACCGACGATCAGTTGCTGAACCGGATCGACTCCGGAGGCGGTCCGAAGACGTCGTTGCCGAAGTTCCGGTCGAGCAGGAATCCGAAGCCGTAGTTGGCCCGGAACCCGTTGCGGATGACCGCGAGCGGGGTCGCGATGAAGTCGGTTCCGATAATCACGTGGTCGCCCTCGCGCATCACGATGTCGGGCTCGGCCCGGTTCCGGATCGCGGTGATGTTGACCCGGATGGTGGCCTCCCGATTCGGTCCGACCTTTCGGATCAGATCGACCCGGCCGGGGATCGCGATGGCGCTGAACTCGCCCGCCGCGGTCACCAGACGGCTGAGGGTCAGGTTGCCGACGGTCGGGAGGTCGTAGGGACCGGGTCGGGCGATGTTGCCGCCGATGTAGACCAGACCGGACTCCGGCGGATCCACGAACAGGTAGTCGCCAGGCCGAATCACGATGTTCTGGGTCGGGTCGCCCCGCTTGAGTCGCTGATAGTCGAGCTCGATCACCCGCACCGCGTAGAGCGGCGCCTGCTCCTCGCCGTTGCCGGTCCGATCGGCTCCGCCATCGCCGGGCACCGCCGGCAGACGGACCCACTCCTGCCGAGCCGCGTCGAAGACCCAGCCGTCGCCGCCCCCGGCGCCGGGGGACGCCTCGTCCCGCCCCACGGCCTCCTGGCCCGCCTCGTCGAGGGCCTCGATGTCGATCGCCGGACCCTCCTGCGCCTGCCCGAATCGGAAGGCCGAGCCGGTGAGACCCGGCGCGGTGCCGGGGCGATCGAGATCGTCGATCAGCGACTCGATGTCGACCGCGGGGGTGCCGGTGTCGGCGGGCTCGACGGGATCCTCGGGGAGTCCCCCGCCGCGACCGGCCGTCTCGCGTCGGTACGCGGGCTCGAGCGACTCGTCGAGACTCTGGTTTCGGATGACGTAGATCTTCTGGGTGGTGTCGAGGGTGCCCCCGGCGAGCGCGAGCGCGTCCATCACCCGGAAGTCCGGCTGGTTGAGGCTGTAGACCCCCGCGTTGCCGATCGCTCCGTACAGGATGTAGCGGTAGGAGCGTCCCTCCTCGAGGACCACGGTCACGAGGGGATCGTTGATGAGGCCTTCGAGGCGCCGCTCGATCTCCTCCTGAAGCTCCTGGATCGAGAGACCGCCCGCCCGCACGTCGTAGAGCGTCGGCAGTCGGATGGTGCCGTTCTGCTCGACGCGACGGACGTTGACGCTGGTCTGCCCGGCGGCGACGAGTTCGTAGATCTCGACCCGCACGATGTCGCCGGGCTCGAGTCGGTACTCCGCCTCGTTGGCGGTGAGGTCCTCGGTGGTCGGTGCGACCACCGGTCCCCCCCAGAGATCCACCGGCTTCTCGATGACGTCGATCCGCGACAGCACGGGCATGGTCGTCGGCGTCGTCTCGAAGTAGCCGGTCTGGCTCGGGTCCATGTAGTTGTCGACCTCGCAGCCGCCCATCGCGAGCGTCAGCAGCGCTGCACACGAGGCGAGCATGCGGGGCAGTCGAGGAGTGCGTCGAAGGCGAGTGAACACGAGTGGCTCCTGCGGCGAGCGCGAAAGTCCGCGGACGCCATGGGACGCCCGTGGTCCGCAGCATCGGCGTGGAAGGGTGGATAAGTTGAGCGAGGGAGGCGGGGTTTCGAGACGTTGGGTTACCGGTCCTGCCCCCGCCGGACGTCTCGCCGACGTGGCCGATCGGTGAACCGGTCCCGCTCTTTTCGGACGTCGGGATCTCGTCGAAGGTCCGCGCGACTCACGCCGACAGCATCGACTCGAGCACGGCCATGCGGACCGCGACCCCGTGGCCGACCTGTCGAAGCACGAGACTGCGTCTCGGGTCGTCCGCGACCTCCGGTTCGATCTCGTACCCGCGATTCACCGGTCCCGGGTGCAGGATGGGCGCACGATCGGGCATCTTCGCGGCACGTTCGCGATTCAGGCGGTAGCCCTTCGGATAGTCGGCCGCCACCGCGTCCGCCGCCGCCCGCTCCCGCTGCATCCGCAGCATGACCACGGCGCCGAGGGATGGCAGGACCCGATCGAAGTCGTGCTCGATCTCGATCGGCGGACCGCCCGTCGCCGTGGCGAGGCCCGACAGCGTCCGCGGCACGAGGGTCGGGGGCCCGATGAGGACCGGTTCGGCGCCGAGGGCGCGGAGACCGTGGACGTCCGACCGGGCCACGCGGCTGTTGGCGATGTCGCCGACGATCCCGACCCGAACCCCCTTCAGCGATCCCATCGCCCGGCGCAGCGTCAGCAGATCGAGCAACGCCTGCGTCGGATGCTCGTGACGACCGTCGCCACCGTTGACCACGGGCACGTCGAGGCGCTGGGCGATCTGGGCGGCACCGCCGGAGGCGGCGGTTCGGACGACGATCGCATCGACCCCCATGGCCGCGAGGTTTCGGGCGGTGTCGAGCAGCGACTCGCCCTTGGAGATGCTCGATCCGGCCGCGGTCGCGGCGATCACCCTTCCCCCAAGCCGCATGGTGGCGACCTCGAAGGCGAGACGGGTGCGGGTCGAGTCCTCCATGAACAGATGGGCCACGATGCGGCCGGCCAGCGGGGCCTGGCCCCCGAAGTCGGCCCGCGGGGCATCGCCTCCGGCGAGGAACGTCTCCGCCCGATCGAGCCAGGCCGCGATTCGTTCGCTGGGGACACCCGCGAGGGCGAGCAGACCGGGGCGTTCGACGGGGGATCCGCTCATGCCGAAAGTCGTCCGGCGAAGTCGGCGGCGGCCGCCTCGAGCGATCGCGACAGGTCCCCGGCCCGCCCCCGCTTCATCCGAAAGTCCAGATCCACCGTCCGATGCAGGAGATCGGCCAGGCGATCTCGCGGCACCCGACGGGCGGCGGTCAGGATCGGCCCGCGGGTCTCGCCCCAGAGCCGCAACCGCTTCGCGATCTGCTGATCGGGCACGCCCGCATCCCGGAGGGCGGCCGCCGCCTCGAGCTTCCGGGCGAGTTCCGACAGCGCCCACGTCAACTGCTGCGGGGCCGCTCGGGAGATCGACAGCAGCTCGCGCATCGTCGCCACCGCCGCCGCCGGTTCGCCCCGCAGCAGGACCTCCTGGATGAGCCAGGCCTCCTCCTCACGAGATCGTCCCACGAGTTCGACGACGAGATCCCGGTCCACGACCGTCGGACCGTCCTCCTCGGCCGCGGCCGCGGCGAGCTTGGCGATCTCTCCGTCGAGCCGGCCGAGGTCGACGCCGATCCGCTCGACGA
>Ga0180436_10005270_pt1 | contig 11473 bp, 9 predicted proteins | sample SS_ome_2_FD_132434 | JGI IMG/M metagenome (GOLD analysis project Ga0180436, IMG submission 132434) | Hypersaline lake sediment archaeal communities from the Salton Sea, California, USA - SS_3_S_2 metaG | ecosystem: Environmental > Aquatic > Non-marine Saline and Alkaline > Hypersaline > Sediment...
CCCCCGCGACACCTCCGCCACAATTCGATGATGTGGTGTCATCTCGTCGCGGTTCTCACTCGAAGCCCGGTGACCGTGTTGATGGTAGACTCCCTGACGATTACCTTCTTCAGGGACGTTATCGCATTCTTGGGGTGCACGGCGTCGGCGGGATGAGCATCGTTTACAAGGCTCGTGACCTGCGTTTTGTCAGTGTTACTCGTTTGTGTGTCGTCAAGGAAATGCGCAACACAGCTGCCGATCCTGAACTGCGCGCGAAGGTGATACGAAATTTCGAGCGCGAGGCCAACATCCTTGCGGCCCTGAATCATCCGGGCATCGTCCAAGTGTATGATTTCTTCACCGAGGGTGAGAGTAGCTTCCTGGTTATGGAATTCATCGATGGCCGGGACCTTGAGGCATCTTTGGCCTCTGCCACAGGGCATCTATCTCCGGAACAGGTCATTGACTGGGCGATCCAGGTTTGTGATGTCCTTGTTTATCTGCATTCCCATAAGCCTCACCCAATTATCTTTCGCGATATGAAGCCATCTAACATCATGGTGGATCGGGCCGGCCGCGTCAGGCTTATTGATTTCGGAATTGCCCGGGTATTCCAGGATGACCGCAAAGGCACTATGGTGGGCACTGAGGGGTATTCACCACCAGAGCAATACCGGGGTATTGTGGACCAGCGTTCCGACGTGTACGCTCTGGGTGCAACTTTACACCACTTGTTAACCAGACGAGATCCTCGTGTGGAACCCCCATTTTCATTCCACGAACGTCCGATCAGAGAGGCAAACTCTGGCGTGTCAGCGGAACTGGCGACTATCGTCAGTAAAGCACTGGAGTATGATGTCGACGGGCGGTTCGCCTCTGTTGAAAAACTGAGGGCTGCGTTGAGCCAATTGGGGAATTCTCAGAGTGCCAGAGCGACACTCGTTGACGACACAGTGTCTACGGGAATTGCCCCACTTGAGCTTTGGCGGTTTGCTTGCGAGGATGAAATTCGTTCGACGCCGCGAGTTCATAATGGTGTGGTCTATGTTTCTGCGTATGACAACAATCTATATGCGCTCCGCTCTACAGACGGCGAGTTCCTATGGAAGTATCCTACTGGTGGGAGTATTGGCGCCTCTCCCGCACTGCATGCTGGCCAGGTACTTGTAGCATCCTCTGATCGCGTCCTCTATTCTTTAAGCATGAACACAGGGCGGATTCGGTGGACATGCCCAACCCAGGGAAGCCTCTGGTCATCTCCGTGTGTTGCGCTCGGCCATGTGTTCTTTGGTTCAGATGATGGGAAGCTGTATGCGGCAAATGTGCAGAGCGGGCGTATTGCCTGGTCTTTTCAGGCTGATGGTATGGTCCGCTCATCTCCAGCCGTTATGGACGATCTGATTTTTTTCGGTTGTGAGGGGGCAGTACTTTACGCGATTGATATAACTGGAAAGGTCAAATGGCGGTTTCGCGCGCGCCGTGCGATAACATCCTCACCCTGTGTTGCCGATGAGTTCGTGTATGTTGGCTGTTCTGACAACTTCGTGTATTGTTTAGATGCCCATTCAGGTTGGTCAGTGTGGCGCTATCGCACGAATGGCGTGGTCATTTCGTCTCCTGTTGTGTCTGATGGAGCACTCTACGTGGGTTCAGCTGATCGCAACATCTGTGCACTGAAAGCTGACACGGGCGCCCTACTTTGGCGCTACGCCACTGATGGACAGATAGCATCCTCGCCCTGTGTTGCCAATGGCGCAGTCTACGTTGGCTCGACCGACGGTATGTTGTACTGTCTGGATGCCAAGACCGGCGCCTTTCACTGGCAGGCGCAGACGGGAGATGCGATCATCTCATCTCCGACGGTTGTACAGGATGTGGTGTACATTGGTTCGAATGATCACTACGTGTATGCCTTTCCAGCCTGATGGTCTAAGTCAGCGTGCGAGTGTGAACTATGCAGTTTATTCGTAGCTTGATTGGAATACGTGAGAAGACCCTGCCGGCGTTTTCTGAAGTGAACGCACGTAATCGTGAGGCGGACATTTCACATTCAAGAATTGGTTGGTCTACTGATGTCGGGGCCGTACGCAACATCAATGAAGATGCGATATTGGTAGTGACAGCAGTCCAGGAGGGACAGTGCGTTGCACCGGATTTCGAGTTCATTGTTGTTGCAGATGGTATGGGCGGACATCGCGCTGGTGAGATAGCGAGTTCCACAGCGGTGCGGGTTGTCACCGAATATGTGACACGGCATTGCTACCTGCCTAGCCTCATCGCACCCGAGCACGGCACGAATGAGCAGCCGCTGAACGAAATCCTCGTTCAGGCAGTTCAGTTGGCCAATCAGACAGTATTGCAGCAGGTGCCTGGGGCTGGGACAACGCTGACCTGTGCGCTGCTCATCGGGCGGAAAGCCTACATTGCACATGTTGGGGATAGCCGTGCCTACATTTTGCACGATGGCGCATCTGAGCAGATTACTCAGGACCACTCCCTGGTGGATCGCCTGGTGGAGTTGGGACAGCTCACTCGTGCGGAGGCCGAGGAACATCCACAGAAGAATGTGCTGTATCGTGCCATTGGACAGAGTGGCGTCCTAGAGGTTGATACCGTTATTCGCAGCATTCCCGATGGTGCCTATTTACTCCTTTGTACGGATGGGCTCTGGGGTATGATCGGTGACGCAGATATTGCACAGATAGTCATTGATTATTCGGTGCCACAGATTGCTTGTGACCAGCTGGTATTGGCTGCAAACAAAGCTGGGGGACGTGACAATATCACTGCAGTGATCGCCATTCCCCGATCATTCAGCTGAGGATGTCACCCACGGCCAGCAGGTGGAGGATTGGATATCGTGCAGGTGAAAGGTGGTTGACCCTAAGGACGTGATCATGGGATCTGAACCCGACTACTACGAGATGCTTGGTGTAACCCGGTCTGCAACGATAGATGAGATCAAACATGCATATCGTGCTTTGGCGCGTCGCTATCACCCTGATAGTCGCACAGCCGATGTTGCGACAACGCGTTTTCACGAGGTGCAGCTGGCATATTCGATTCTGGGCGATGAAGTTCAGCGCCGAGCCTATGATCGGCGACTCGATGCAGCCTCACCGGCCAAGCACGCCCTGTTGTCCTGGGACATTCTTATCAGCCAGCCAGAGCTATACACAGGCTACGAGCAGCAGGTCTTCTATGTGCTCCTTGAAGTACGGCAGACAAGTGCAGAGCCAGGTGGCCGTCTGCCTCTCAATTTGTGTTTGGTTGTCGACCAAAGTACGTCTATGCAGGGATCACGTTTGGGCTGTGTCAAGGCTGCAGCATCCAAGATAATTGATAACCTGAGCGACCAAGACGTAATCTCAATCGTTGGTTTCAGTGATCGTGCCGAGGTGTTTCTTGCCAGTCAACTGGTGAGCAATCGCACACGGGCTAAAGCGAAGGTCTCAACGATTCGTGCGGGTGGTGGTACTGAGATCTTGCAGGGTCTTAGTCGAGGCATCGCGGAGCTCAAGAAACATCATAGCGAACGGGTAACCAGCCATCTGATCTTGCTTACAGATGGGCGAACGTATGGTGATGATGACGCTTGCATCGCTCTCGCTGAGCAGGCGGGAGAGCAGCATATAGGAATCACTACAATGGGCATTGGTGAGGACTGGAACGATGTACTGCTCGACGAAGTTGCGAAACGAAGTGGTGGAACCTCAGTCTATATCTCCGCAGCGGAACAGGTACAAAAAGTGCTCCAGCACCACCTGGATGGCCTGGGCATGATATTTGCTCAGAATGTGAAACTCTCCCTGAACCTTGCGGAGAACGTCAGTCTGGAGAATACGTTCAAGATATCGCCATTTCTGGAGCGCGTGAGAGTAAATGCTGGGGTTCTTAGCCTGGGCAGTCTCCAATCTGATGTGCCTCTCGTCGTGATCCTAGCGCTCGCAACAGGTCCCCGTGCTGTTGGCAGGCATCGTCTCGCACGACTCGAGTTGTCAGCTGATGTTCCGTCAGTTAATATCACAGGAACAAAACAGTCCCACGATCTGGTAATCAGTTTTTCCGATGATGTTGTGGAGTATCCAGTTATTCCACCTCCCATCATCAGTGCACTTAGAAAAGTTACGCTCTACGAAATGCAGAAGAAGGCTTGGGTCGCTTTGGAGGAGGGAAATGTTGAGGGGGCGACCCGGCAGCTTGAGATGGTCGCAACTCGACTTTTTGATCTAGGAGAATCGGATCTGGCTCAAGCTGCTATGCTGGAAGCTGGACGAATTGCGAGTGGAGCTCTGGCAAGTGCCAGAGGACATAAGCAACTCAAGTATGGAACGCGGAGCCTGAATATGACGTCTGGGAGAAGGTCCGATGATTGAGTGTCCGTCGTGCGGAAGCAAACAGAGACCGGGAACACTGTTCTGCAGCAATTGTGGCGAGTTTTTGGTCACCGGGGGATCGATGGCGACGGTTCCATTCTCATCGGGTGAGCCGCCAGAGGTAACTGAAGAATCATCCTGGAGTGGTGAGTCCCGTGCGACGGACGCTGTTATCTCCTCGCTGCAACTGAAAGTGCTGTCGAGCGGGCGTATGGTTCAGCTGCCTGATGCGCCAGAGGTGCTTATCGGACGTTATGATCCTGCCCACAACATCTATCCTGATCTTAACCTGACTCCTGATGGTGGACTCGATGGGGGCGTCTCGCGCCGTCACTGCAAGATTCATCGACAGGGTGGTGTCTATTTGGTCGAGGATGTGGGTAGTGCCAACGGCACATTTGTGAATGGACGTCGTCTGACGGCGTATTTGCCAAACGAAATCAAGGATGGGGACTCACTACAGCTGGGTGGTATCAAGCTAGTTGTGTCCATCAAGTCTTGATCTATCTGCACAGTCGATGGGGAGGTCCGCATGTCATATTCTGTCCTGGTGCATATTCTGAACGAGGAGCCAATTCTGGCAGAGGTCGAGGATATTCCTTCACCCTCCGATCAAGTCCTGATAGTTAGCAGTGCCCGACGAAAGGATGGTCGGGAGGTTTCTTATCTGTTACCTGAGGCTACATCCGTTGTTTTTCCATGGTCACGAATCCACTGTGTGGAGGTATTCTCTGGAGAAGGGGATGAAGATATTGCCAGTTTCGTTCGTGAGTAGGAGGTTTGTGCTGGGATGTCTGAGCTCCGCGAGTTAGTTCTGGTTGTTGACGATGAGCCACGGATGACCCGGTTCATCAGAATGAATCTGGAACTGGAAAAGTTTCGCGTGATCGAAGCACACGATGGATTGGAAGCCCTTGATCGAGTTCGCAAAGACCTACCCAGCCTCGTCATTCTCGATGTGATGATGCCTGAATTGGATGGCTTTGAAACCTTGTCCGTCATTCGCGAAGTGTCGAATGTGCCGGTGATCATGTTGACCGTCCGGGCTGATGAGGAGGATAAGGTTCGAGGCTTGGAACTTGGCGCCGATGACTATGTCACAAAACCTTTTGGCGCCCGTGAACTGGTCAGCCGCGTTAAGGCAGTTCTGCGTCGCACCCGAGGGCTCGTCACTCCGAGTGAAGCTATTCAGCGAATTGATGACCGGTTAAGCATTGACTTCAACAATCGTGAGGTCATTGTGCAAGGCGAGAGAATCAAGCTGCGCCCCACTGAATTTCGTCTGCTGTATCACCTGGTCGAGAATGCCGGCTGGGTCGTCCCCCACGAGACGCTGCTGGCCAAAGTATGGGGTTATGAGTATCGTGAGGAGACACAATACCTGCGTCTTTACATCACCTACCTTCGACAGAAGATTGAGAAGGATCCTTCTCATCCGAAATACATCCTCACCGAGCGGGGTGTTGGCTACCGCTTCGTGGACTTCGCTGAGAAGGGCGATGCGTCTCCGAGGTACGTTAGCCCGGGCGTGAACTGAGCCCTTCTATCCTTCTGGCCAGTTATCGACAGCTTAAATCCAGTGTTGTTTCTGCCTCAGCCTGTCGGCAAGCTAATGCGGACAGGTCTTTGATTTTGTAGCTTCGTATGCCCGCCTGGTGTATACTGAAGCCCATCTCACTAAAGGCTGGGCAGTATGCGTGTTATTAAACGATTGACTGGCTTCCTGATGCCCTACTGGCGTCCCTTGATTGTGGCAGGTATCCTCTTACTGGTCGATACCGCGTTAAATCTTATTCCACCCCTGCTTCAGCGTAGGATTATTGACGATGTCATCGGCGCTCAGGATCTTGGCCGTCTTGGTGGTGTGATCCTGGAACTGGTCGCTATATACCTGCTGCTTCAGATTGGAAGCTTTGGCGAGATGTATTTGCGACACAAGCTTGGGCAGCGATTCATTCTGGACCTGCAGATCCGAATCTATGCCTACCTCCAGCGTCTATCCCTCTCTTTCTTCGAACGTACTTCTACTGGGGAGCTGATGTCGCGCGTGACGAATGATGTGAGCTCACTGGAGCAGTTCGTCACTCACGGTGTGACGCTCACAATAGTCGATCTGCTACGGCTCTTGGGTGCATGCGGTGTGCTGCTGGCCCTCGATTGGCGTCTGGCTTTGGTGGCGTTAATTCCTTTGCCAATAATCATGGTGGCCCTGCGGCGGTTTAACCGTATTGCCCGCCCCGTCTACCGTAGCGCCCGTGACCGGCTGGGAGACATCAACTCGCGCCTTCAGGATAACCTGACCGGTATGCGCGTGATCCAAGCATTTGGACAGGAAGAATTGGAGTTGTCCAGGTTCTCACAAACGAGCCAACGCTACTACAAAGAACGGGTGCGAGCAATATGGACGTGGTCAACGTTTTTCCCGATCCTGCACTTCGTGGCTGCGATGGGAACCGTAATGGTGCTGGGGTTTGGTGCACGAATGGTCGTTTCTGATCAGATTTCGTTGGGTACATTGGTAGCTTTTCTGTCCTATGTCATCTCTTTTTATGAGCCCTTGAGGCGACTCGCAGAGGTCGATAATACATTTCAACAGGCAATTGCCGCGGGTGAGCGTGTCTTTGAACTGCTGGATGAACAACCGAACATCACGGATGGTGCCGATCTTGTCACGCTGGATAACTGTCGCGGAGATATTAAGTTTGACCACGTATATTTCCAGTATGAAGATGGTGTGGAGGTACTGCACGACATTTCGTTTCATATGCGCCCTGGCGAAGTTGTGGCGCTGGTTGGTCCCAGCGGGGCCGGCAAGAGCAGTATCGCGAATCTGATCTGCCGTTTCTACGATCCGCTGGCCGGACGGGTTTTGGTGGATGACCATGACATACGCGATGTGCAGCTTCAGTCATTGCGCAACCATATTGGCGTCGTCTTGCAGGAGACGTTTCTCTTCAACACCACCGTCTACGAGAACTTGCTCTATGGTAATCCAGACGCCGGCCGTCAGGAAGTTGTCGCTGCAGCGCAGGCTGCCAATGCCCACGAGTTCATTGAGCGCCTTCCAGGCGGATACGATACTGAGATTGGGGAACGTGGTGTGAAACTCAGTGGTGGCCAGCGCCAGCGTCTGGCGTTGGCCCGGGCTATACTGGCCGACCCACGAATCTTGATACTTGACGAAGCTACATCATCTGTAGATGCCGAGGCTGAGTATTTGATCCAACGTGCTATGAATGAGGTGATGAAGGGGCGTACTTCTCTGGTCATTGCTCATCGCCTGAGCACGATTCGCAGCGCCGACAAGATAATCGCAATAGATGAGGGCAACATCTGTGAGGTTGGACCTCATCAGGAGCTGATGGCGATCGGAGGTCTATATGGTCAGCTCTACAGTAGACAGCTGGCTCTCGCAGAATCGTCAGGAGAGATAGAGTAGCTACTGGCTAGACTACTGCGCGGATGTGTCCAGGAGGCATTCCCGAACCATTGCGATGGCTGCATCCGCTGCCCACTCTCGAGCTTGCTCAGTGCGGAAGTTGAAGTGACGGACCGCAACTTTCCCGCTGATGTCGACTGCGATATTGAATCTGGAATAGGAGTTTCTGGTGTGGCTTTCGTTCTCCACTATCTCCGCGATGCCCACGCCAATGTCCGAGCCTGTCCTTGCACGTGTGAGCGAGGCGAGCTGCCGCGCAGTTTCGGGAGATCCGGGGGCATCACGCCCACCCAGAGTATCAGCCCTACTCACCAACCCTTGTGCGAACCAACGTTGGTTGTCTTTAGCCTCGGTTAGCCGGACCGCCAAGAGCCCACCAGTGCCGATCTCTGCCGTTGAGATTGTTAGACCTCTCTGGATGAGCAGTCCGCCAATCACCTGCGGCAGACCAATTCCGTCCTCGCTGATGATCGAGTGGCCAAACTCTGTACGCAGGGTCGCAAGATCTTCCTCAGTCAGCGGTTGTGTGTGCTCGTATGAGTCTGCGGTTGCCACAACTTCGATTGTTATCGTGCCGCGATTGGGCAGCAGCCCCAGCAACGGATTGCGATCTCTGGCCAACATCGGACGGATTCGTTCATTGATCTCCGATTCCGGGATTCCATAGACTTTGACAACACTTCTCTGTACATAGCGTCCGTGCCCGGCTATGCGCTGCAGTGTCGGTATGATGAACGCCTCAAGCATGCCTAGCATCTCGAAGGGCACACCTGGTATGACAAAGATGTGCTTGCCATGGGGCATGAGGTAGAACCCGGCGGCAGTACCGCGGCTGTTCTGTATAATCTGGCTCCCGGCAGGGATTTGTGCCTGAATGCGGTTGGTCTCGGGCATCTTTCTTCCCCGCTGGACGAAACGCTCCTCGATCATGTGCAATGCGTCTTCGTTCTCTACCAGACTCAGGCCAAAGTGAGCTGCGATCAATTGTCGGGTGAGGTCGTCTTCGGTGGGACCGAGTCCCCCAGTGATGATCAAGATACCCACCCTGTCCAGGACATACTGCAGTGCGTCGCGAATTGCGGAGGGATCATCTCCAACAGACAGGTGAAGAACAACATCAACGGGAATTGCGACCAGTTGTTGAGAAATCGCCTGAGAGTTCGTGTCGAGCTGGTAGCCGCACGTCAGCTCATCACCGATGGCCAGGATTGCTGCTTTCACGACGTCATCTCGCGTGCAACTCGGCGGCCCCAACTGACCGAGTAGTTGCTTCCACGGTCCCATGGGTATACCTGGCTCATGTTCGCCATCCATAGTCCCTTAATTGGGGTCACCAGTGGCAATATATTCTGCGAATGGTTCAGCAGGGGTATGGGCTGGGCATACTCCTCGGTGAACATCCAGTAGTCGTGAATCCAGTCCCGTTGGAAGCCCGAATTCATCCTCTGCAGCCCCGGCAGGTAAGCTTCCAAGAGCTGTTCCTTGTTGTAACTGAAGCACGGATCATCAGCCGGCACGTAGTCACCACAGTACACGATAGCCGTGTCGCCATACACCTCTGGCCCAATGAAATTCGTGTGTTCTACCAGTGCGACAAAGGGAAACCCCTCGCTGGCGGGTAGGTTGATCCAGTAGTGTTGAGGTACCAATGAATGCTTCAAGCTCAACACGAGCACAACCGCTCCCATTGACTGTAATGTATGCAGGCGATTGACATAGTTCGCTGGGAGTTGCGGGGCGAGATCAGCCAATTGAGCCGGTGAGCATGTTGCGAGCACTGTGTCGTGCTGTCTGATCGCGTTGTCGAGCACTACCTCAAGACCATCCGCGTGCCGTCGTATTCCCTGGACAGGCTGATCAAGCCGGATAGAGCCACCCTGCTGTTCGATTCGCGCCACAAGCAGGTTGACGAATCCCTGAAATCCGCCGTGGTAATAGCCCAGCCGTGATGTCCGTTTGTGAAATCGCGCCCAGAGCCATGCCATGTTCACATCCTGATAGCGCCCTTCACCAAACTTGCCAATGAGCATAGGTTTCCAGAACAGTTCGTACGTGCGCCGTCCCCCGGCACGGAGCGTCCACTCGGCTGCCGCCACTCTTTCCAGCGCGTGCCAGTTTCTTAGCACTTTGAGGTAGGCCACGCTAAGGCCGAGTCTCAGCCGATCAATCAGTGATAGGGGAGAAAACTGCAACACACCTAGAGCACTATCTAGGGGATAAATGTGACCCTGATGATAGACTGAGGTTGTTGGTTGGGGAAAGAAAAGGTTACTTCTCGCTCCAAGCTCCGTAATTAAGTCAATGACATCTTGATCCGTGGCAAACCAATGATGATAGAACCGCTCCAGGGACCAATCCCAACCTTTCGCGCGGAAGCCCGCTGCCAACCCGCCCGGATAGGGCCTGGATTCATAGATGGTCACGGTATGGCCGTGCTGCGTGAGATCGTAGGCGGCTGCCAATCCAGTGATCCCTGCACCGATGATTCCTACATTCATATTATCGTATCCTGAAGTGGCCAAAGGTCATCCATAGAGACTACTCAGGTGCAGCTCCAGACAGTGTCTGCTTTAGATCAGCTTTTGCCAGTCCTATGCGCCACATAAACCAGAGGCCGGCGAAGGTCTCGGTGCACCACAGCACAGCATGGAGTAGAGCCTGATAACTGATGGCAGTATTTCTAGGAATACCGGCCCTGCTTAACACCTCAATCGCTGGGGCATCAAAAGTACCCACATTCGCTGGCCCTGACGGCAGTGCAGTACCCAGATTGGCTGCGCCACTCATCAGCAGTAGCTGATGAATGTCCACGTTGAAGCCGAAAGAATTCATCAGCAGCCGGTAGCTAATTGTTTCAGCAGTCCAAACAGAAACTGAGAATAGGAGCACCAGGGTCAGAGTGCCGATAGATCGGATGGATGAAAACCCTGCGATGAATCGCTCCGCGATGTACTTCAGTTTGGCACAGAACCGTTGGGGAATGAGGTGATCGATGAACCAATCGACAATCTGTTGCACAGCAGATGGCCAGATGACCACAGCGTACACACTCACGAGCGCGATGCCAAAGACAGCTGATGCAGCCCATACAACGTACCTCAGATAACCCGGAATACCACCAAGCAGTGCTGCCAAAAGCAGAAACAGAATCATGGTCAGGCCGTCGAAGATGCGTTCGACCAGGATCGCGGCAAATCCACCGGCTACCGATACTGAATGCCGGCGGTTCAGAAGCAGTACACGCACGATCTCGCCAGTACGAAACGGGTAGATGTTATTCGCGCCCCGCCCCATAGCCATAGTTGGCAACAGGTCGCTCAGTGGAATACATCGCTCAGCTGCCAGGAGAGTGCGCCAGCGGGCTGTTCTTGCCACAAGCGCAAATAGATACAGGAGGACGGCTGGCACTATCCACACGTACTGAGCCGTCCGGAATGCTTCCCAGACCCGAGCGGGTTCAAGGTTGTGAACTGCGATATAGAGGGATAGTCCACTGATAAGCAGACCAGCAATGACTTTCCAATTCAAGGAAATCTTGTTATTCCCAGGTTTTGTCTGATCACCGTCCACCCCGAATTTCCCCTCGCCTCTCTGGTACCATTGGATCTAGTATCTCTGGATTTCTCGGATTGTCTCTCTGGTTTGGTCTATCCGATCTGGCTGTGGACACTCACTA
>Ga0180436_10005271_pt1 | contig 11472 bp, 13 predicted proteins | sample SS_ome_2_FD_132434 | JGI IMG/M metagenome (GOLD analysis project Ga0180436, IMG submission 132434) | Hypersaline lake sediment archaeal communities from the Salton Sea, California, USA - SS_3_S_2 metaG | ecosystem: Environmental > Aquatic > Non-marine Saline and Alkaline > Hypersaline >...
GCAGATCGGCGCCATGGGCGAGCAGGTGGGTGGCGAAGGCATGGCGCAGCCGGTGCGGCGTGACGGCCTCCGGCGACACGCCGGCCGCCACCGCGATGTCCTTGATCAGCCCGTGAAACCGGTGGCGGGTCAGGTGGCCGGCCTTGCCGGTCGAGGGGAACAGGAAGGGTGAGGGTCTGGCGCCGGCGCGGCGCGCCGCGTCCTCGGCCGCGTCGCGCGCGCTGAGCCAGTCGGCCAGCGCGGCGCGGGCCGGGACCGAGAGCGGTACCAGGCGCTCCTTGCCGCCCTTGCCGCGCACCAGCAGCATGCGCGGGTCGCCGCGCGCCGCGGCGACCGGCAGGCCGACGAGTTCGCTCACCCGCATGCCGGTGGCGTAGAGCAGTTCCATCAGGCAGCTGTTGCGCAGCCGGTCGCGGGCGGTGCGGCCGTGGTCACGCGCGGCCTCGAGCAGCCGCGACACCTCGTCCTCGGTCAGGGTTTTCGGCAAGCGTCGGGCCTTGGCGGGGCCGGCGATCCGGAGCGCCGGGTTGTCGACGCGCCAGCCCTCCTCGAAGGCGAAGCGGAAGAGCTGGCGCACCGCCGAGAGCCGGCGCGCGCGGGTCGAGGCGGCGAGCCCCTGGGCTTCGCAATCGACCAGCCAGGCCTCGATGTCCGGTTTTTCCGCGGTTTCGAAGCCAGACCCGCGCCGCGCGAGGAACGCGGCGCAATCCTTCAGGTCGCGTCCATAGGCGAGCAGGGTGTTCCGGGCCGCGTCGAGTTCGGCGGCCTGCGCCTCGAGGAAGGTGGAGATCCACCGCGCGTCGGACGCGTCACTCATCCGCGCCGGTCCAGGATCAGGTATTCGAGCGCGGCCCGCCGGGCGGTGTCCTCGAGGCCGACCGAGCGCAAGAGGGCGAGCGCGTCGGTCACCTGGTCGAGATCGCCCTGGGCGCCCTCGGTGAGCAGCGCCATCGCCCGCAGGATCGCCTCGCCGAGCCGTTCGCCCTGCACCAGCGAGGCCAGCCGGGCCGGCGGGGTGGTGGCGGCGAAGGCATCGGCCACCGCCCGGGCGCGCTCTCCCGGCGCAGGTTGACCCTCGAGGATGCCCTGGGCGACGGCCGCCAGGAGCTGATCGAGCGATGTCTGCGGTGTGGCGGCTTGCGCGATGGCCTCGTAGTCGTCCGACAGGAGCGCCATTCGGAACGCGATCTGGCCCGCGGTGCCGGGCAGGCTCAGCGCATGCAGGCGGGGCCCGTGGATGCGCGCGATCGGCACCTCCACCCGGGCCGCGGTGAGCGTGCGCCAGGCACGCGGAAGCTCTGCGCTCAGCGCCTCACGGTCACGCCGGACCATTGCCGCTTCCAGCGATTGCAGGGCCGCCACCCGCGCCCAGACCCCGCCCGAGGCCGCCGGGCGGCGCTCGGTGTAGAGCCCGAGAAGCTGGTTGTCGGATACCGCGCCGGTGCGCGCGAGGCGTTCCCCCGCCTCGATCCGCGACCGCCAGCCGATGTTGCTGCGCAGATCGGAATGGGCGAAGGCGAGCGGCAGGCCCACCGTCGGGATGGCGTCGCCGATCGCTTCGAACATCCGGAAGGTGAGCGGCGTGGGGTCCTGCGGCAGCCGCAAGGGCGGCTCACCCTCGAACAGGTCGGGGTCGAGGAACCGGGCGAACAGGGCGGCGTCGTCCTCCCCGATCAGCCCGAGCGCCGATCCGGTGCCGAGGAGCAGCGAGGCCGCCGTCCAGTCGCCGGCCCGCGCAAGGCAGAAGATCCGCGCCTGGTAGGTCGGCGACAGATCCGGCGTTTCCGACATCAGCTCACACAGCGGTTGCTCTTCGCCGAGCAGCAGCGCCACGTCGAACTGGCGGCGAAAGATCTCCGGGTCTTCGGCGCCGGCCCGGCCGAGCAGCGCCTGGGCCTGGTCGAGGGCGCCCATCTCAAGGAGCTTGTCGACCCGGGCAAGAAACACCGAGCGGCCGTCGGCCGTTGCGTCGCGCGGCGGGTCGAGCTCGGCGAGCAGGATGGTGTAGAGCAGGGCCTGCAGCGCGGGCAGCATCTCGGCGCGCTCGGCGCTGATCCGGCGGGCGATGTCTTCGGCGCGCGAGCGGCCCCAGAGATCGGCTGGCAACCCGGTGACCGCCGGCGACAGGATGCCGATCGCGTCGGGCCGGCTCCGGGTCTCGGCGAGCGGCGCCACGGTGACGGCGTCGAGTGGCACGCCGGGACTCACGGCCGGTTCATCGGGGGCGCGCGGCGCATCGGTGGCGGGGGCTGCAGGCGGCGGCGCGGTCACGCTGTCGGACAACCAGTCGATCGCCGACATCGGCGCGCCGCTGTCCTGCGCCGCGAGCGGCCCGGCCAGCGTCAGGCAGAAAACGAGGGGAACGACCCGCGGCCTAATCCGCATCCAAAATCACCGTCAGGCTTTCTTCGCTGGGGGATGGCGCGAGGTCCCCGAGGTAGGCGAAGCCCACAAGCCCGATCACGGCCGCAATCGCCAGCACCAGCACAAGTTTCACCAACCGCCCGATCATTCGATTGCCCTCGCGTTTCGCAGTTTTTTCTCCTGCGTTGTTCCTATATGCCATGCTTTTGAAGGTCACGCCATGACGGCGGGGATCAAATCTATGCGCGGGGCGCTGCCGGTTTGGCGTTGCAGGTGAAAAAACCCATCGTGATGGTGGGCATGATGGGGGCGGGCAAATCCGCCGTGGGAAGGACCCTCGCCCAAACCCTTGCGGTGCCGTTTCTCGACAGCGACCACGAGATCGAACGCGCCGCGGCGATGAGCGTGGCGGAGGTGTTCGAGCGCGATGGCGAGGCGTTCTTCCGCGACCGCGAGAGCGAGGTGCTGAAGCGGCTGCTCGCGGGTGGCCCGGCGGTGATCTCGACCGGCGGCGGCGCATTTCTCGCCGCGCGCAACCGCGACGAGATCAGCCGTGTCGGCGTGTCGGTCTGGCTGCGCGCCGATCTTGAGCTTCTGTGGGAGCGGGTGCGCCACAAGACCACCCGGCCGCTGCTGCACACGCCGGACCCGAAGGGCACGCTCACCGAGATCTACGATGCCCGCGTGGCGGTCTACGCGAAGGCCGATCTGGTGGTGGATGCGCATCCGGAGTATTCGCTGTCGGACATGACGAAACAGGTGATCCGGGTGCTCAGGACCCGGCCCGACGTGCTTGAGGAGATGCGGTGATGGACGTGGTGCATGTGGCGCTTGGAGATCGGTCCTATGACGTGCGGATCGGAGACGGGCTGGTCGCCCGGGCCGGGGCCGAGATCGCGCCGCTGCTGCCGCGCCCGCGGGTGGCGATCGTCACCGAAGGGCGCGTGGCGGGCCTGCATCTGGACAGCCTGAACGCCGGGCTGGCGGCGGCGGGGATCGAGGCCGAGGCGCTGATCCTGCCCCCGGGCGAGGCCACGAAGAGCTGGGCGCATCTGCAGGAGGTGGTCGAGTGGCTGCTCGCGCAGAAGGTCGAGCGCAAGGACGTGGTGGTGGCCTTCGGCGGCGGCGTGATTGGCGATCTCGTCGGCTTCGCCGCGGCAATCCTGCGCCGCGGCGTGCGCTTCGTGCAGATCCCGACGACGCTGCTGGCGCAGGTCGACAGCTCGGTCGGCGGCAAGACCGGGATCAATTCGCCGCAAGGCAAGAACCTCGTCGGCGCGTTCCACCAGCCGAGCCTGGTGCTGGCCGATATCGGGGTGCTCGGCACGCTGGAGAAGCGTGACTTCCTCGCTGGTTACGGGGAAGTGGTGAAGTACGGCGGGCTCGGCTCGCTCGACTTCTTCGAGTGGCTGGAGGCGCACGGCCCGGCGCTGGCCGCCGGTGACACGGCATTGCGCCAGGAGGCGGTGCGCCGCTCGGTGCAGATGAAGGCCGACATCGTCGCCCGCGACGAGACCGAGCAGGGCGACCGGGCGCTTTTAAACCTCGGCCACACCTTCGGCCATGCGCTGGAAGCGGCGACGGGCTATTCCGACCGGCTGCTGCACGGCGAGGGCGTGGCAATCGGCTGCGCGCTGGCGTTCGAGACCTCCGCCCGCCTCGGGTTGATGGCGCAGGAAGCCCCGTCGCGGTTCCGGGCGCATCTGGCGTCGATGGAGATGAAGCGCGATCTGGCCGAGATTCCGGGCGATCTGCCGGATACAGACGGGCTGCTCGCGCTGATGGCGCAGGACAAGAAGGTCGAGGCCGGCAAGCTGCGTTTCATCCTCGCGCGCGGCATCGGCGAGGCTTTCGTGGCCGATGACGTCGACCTTGGTGTCGTGCGTGCGGTTCTGGACGAGGCCCTCGCGGCCCGCTAGCTGCGGTTTCCGGCCCGGAAACCGGCTCGAAATCCGCGGCGGATTTCGGCCCCGCTCAACCGCCTTTCGCGTTCGCCACGATCATCAATTCGCCGACGTTTTCGCGCGTGATGTATCCCACGAGACTGCCGTCGCGGCCAAGGACCAGCACCGCCGGGGCGCCGGTCTGCATCTTGGCGAGGGTGTCGGTGAGCGCCTCGGTGAGGCTGGCCGTGGGGACGTCGCGGTCCATCACGCCGGCAACCGGGCCCGAGCGCGGGCCGGCGTCGAGCGCACGGTAGAGCCCGGGCCGGGTGAGCAGGCCAAGCGCCGCGCCGGTGGCCGGATCGACCACCGGGAACTCGTGCTGGGTGGTGCGGATCAGCGTGGTCGCGGCAAGCTCGAGGCTGTCATCGGGCCGGAGCACCTCGTATTCGGTGATCATCGCGTCGCGGGCCATGAGGCCGCGCGCCAGCACCCGCATCGCTTCATCGGCCCGTTCTGCGCCTGCTGCCATGAAAATGAAGAACGCGATCAGGAGAAGGATCGGGTTGCCGGCAAGCAGTCCCATCAGCCCCATGCCGAAGGCCACGACCTGGCCCGCGCCGGCGGCAAAGCGTGTGGCCGACGCCCGGTCCATGCCGAGCGACAGGAGCGCCCGGAGCACCCGGCCGCCGTCCATCGGGAAAGCCGGGATCAGGTTGAACACCGCGAGAATGAGGTTGAGCACCGCGACCTGGGCGGGCAGCGAGGCGAGGGTGATCTCCGTGAGCGTGACCGCGGCCAGCCGTTCGGCCCCGAGGATCAGCGCCAGCACGACGAAGATCACCACGTTCACCGCGGGCCCCGCAAGCGCGACGAGGATTTCCTGGCCCGGCTTTTCCGGCATCTTCTCCAAGCGGGCCATGCCGCCGATCGGCAGCAGCGTGACGTCGGGCGTGCGGATGCCGAATCGGCGCGCGGTCAGCGCATGGCCGAATTCGTGTGCGATCACGCAGGCGAACAGGATCAGGATGTAGAGGATATGCACCGCCGCCGCGCCGGGCCCGCCCTGGAGCCAGCCGGCGACGCCGATCCAGGCGATCAGCAGGAAGAAGGTGGCATGCACCCGCAATTCGCTGCCGAACAGATGACCGATGGGAAAGGACCAGCTCATGTTGCGTCCCCTAAAATAGCGCGGCAGGCGGTTGCCCGTCGCCATTCAAACATGTGCTGTGCCGGGGCCGGGCTCAAGGGTGCGTTTTGCGGCGGCGGAAGAACAGCTCCGGGTCGCCCGGGTCGAGCCCCCTGACTTCACCCATGGATTCGTAGCCGCGTCCGGCCAGAAGCGCCCGCATCGCGGCGTTGGATCGGTTGGTTGAGGTCCAGAGCGGTGCGCTCACCTCGGTCTCGATCGCGGCGAGCAACGCGGAGGCGAGGCCGCGCCGGCGAAAGCCGGGTGCGACGACGAGGAGCGCCACGAAGGGACGGGCGAAGAAACAGGCGTCGTCCCGGCACAGGAAGGCGTACGGGCCCGCGTCGTCGCCGGCAAGCCACAGATCACCGCGCGCGGTGGCCGCAGCAAGCTCGGCTTGGCGCGGCGCGCCCTGCGCAAGCATGGCATCGATGTGAATGGCCGGGCCGGCGTCGCGCGCCTTTTCGACCTGCCAGGGCAACGCCTAGAACGGGATCTCGTCGTCGAAGCCGCCACCGGCCGGGCCGCCGCCGCCACCGCTCGGCCCGGACCCGCCAGAATCGCCGCCGTAGCCACCGCCACCGCCATAGCCGCCATCGTCTCCGTAGCCGCCACCGCCGCCGCCGCCGCGCGAGTCGAGCAGCGTCAGTTCACCGCGGTAGGGCCGCAGAACCACTTCGGTCGAGTAGCGGTCGGCGCCGGACTGGTCTTGCCACTTGCGGGTCTCGAGCTGGCCCTCGATGTAAACCTTCGAGCCCTTGCGCAGGTATTGCTCGGCGATCCGGCCAAGCGGTTCGGAGAAGATCGCCACCGAGTGCCATTCGGTCTTCTCGCGCCGCTCGCCGGTGTTGCGGTCTTTCCACGTCTCCGAGGTGGCGAGCCGCAGGTTCACCACCTTGCCGCCGTTCTGGAAGGTGCGCACCTCCGGATCGCGGCCGAGATTGCCGACCAGAATGACCTTGTTCACCGACCCTGCCATGAGCCCCTCCGAATCTGTAAAATTGTCGTCATTCGTTACATCACCCGCCCGCCATGAAGAAAAGGTAAATTTCCCCAGAAGCCGCGGGCGGCGCGCCGCCGAGGGCGCCACCGGCTCTGGCGGCGGCGGTGGAAATCGGCTATGAAGCTCGGGTATTCCGGGGGACAGTATGACGCGGACCTTGATCGCTGCATTCGTGATCGGCCTCACCGCCGCCGCGCCGGCGGTGGCGGAAACGCTGTTTTCGTCGTCTTCGGGCCGCGCTGGTTTCGCCAATGCGCTCAAGGTGCTGGACGGGCGCGCGTCGCAGCAGTACCGCAACTCGGTGCGCCTCACCCCGAACTACGATCCCGGCAATCCCGACGGACCGATCCCGCGCTATTCCGGCAACTACCGCGGCCAGTACCTAGATGCGGCGAAGGCAGCGGCGCGCAAGCATGGCGTACCGGCGGATCTGTTCCTGCGGCTCGTCCAGCAGGAAAGCGGGTGGAACCCGAAGGCGGTGAGCCACGCCGGTGCGGTCGGGCTCGCGCAGCTGATGCCCGATACCGCGGCGCGTCTCGGCGTCGACCCGACCGACCCGCTGGAAAACCTCGAGGGCGGGGCCCGCTACCTGCGGGCGCAGTACGAGCGGTTCCGGTCGTGGCGGCTGGCGCTGGCTGCCTACAATGCGGGGCCGGAGGCGGTCGTGAAACACGACGGCATTCCGCCCTACAAGGAGACCCAGGGCTACGTGAAGGCGATCCTGGGCAGCTGAGGCGCTTGCCGGCGGCGGTGCGCTAGACGTCCGACAGCTCTTTGCGGTGCATCCAGTCGGCGTGACGCGGGGCCTTCCTGGTGCGCGACCATTCCTCCAGCATCTCCCATTTCACCGCGTCGAGCTTTTTGAGCATGGCCTCTTCCTCCGGGTCCGGGCAGGCCAGTTCGATGCGGTGGCCGTTGGGGTCGAAGAAGTAGATCGAGTGGAAGATCGAGTGGTCGGTCACACCAAGGACCTCGACGCCGTTCTTCTCGAGATGTTCCTTGAATTCAAGGAGTTCCGCGCGGTCCTTGACCTTGAACGCGATGTGCTGGACCCAGATCGGCGTGTTCGGGTCGCGGCCCATCTCGGGCTTCGTCGGCAGTTCGAAAAACGCCAGGACATTCTCGTTCCCGGCATCTAGGAAAACGTGCATGTAGGGGTCGGGTTCATGCGTCGAGGGCACGTAGTTCTCGGCGATGGCGAGGATGAACTCCATCCCCAGCATGTCGCGGTACCATTCGACTGTCTCCTTGGCATCCTTGCAGCGGTAGGCGACGTGGTGGATCTGTTCGATTTTCATGGGCGCGGTCCTCCTAGCATCTGCTGAGGGGTGATCGCACAAAGACGTTTCAAATGCAACGAATATCCCGATAGGCCGCCCACGCCGAAATCTTTGAAAGATTTCGGCCCGGTTTCTTCAAAAGAAACCGGGCGTCGGGAGCCATGTGGTGAGAGGTCGATCAGGCGCCGCGGCGGAACTGCGAGGGCGTCCGGCCGGTATGCTGGGTGAAGGCCCGGGTGAAATAGGCCGGGGAGGCAAAGCCGAGGGCGGCGGCGATGTCTTTCACCGGAAGGTGAGTTTCGGTGAGCAGGCGGCGGGCCTCGTAGTGCACACGATCCGCGAGGATCGCCGAGGCCGGGCGGCCGCAGGCCTTGTTGCAGACCCGGCTGAGATGGGTGGGCGTCACGCCGAGCGCCTGGGCGTAATCGCGCACGGTTTTCGAGGAGTGGAAATCCTGTTCCACCAGCGCGGTGAAGGCGGCGGCAAGACGCGCCGTTGCGTCCTCACGCGGCAGCTCGACCTCGGCGTCGCTCATCTGGCGCTCGAGCCAGACCGACAACAGCCCCGCATGGCTGAGCAAGGCGCGGTCGGAAGCGGTGGCAGCGCCGTTTTCGAGCTCGGTCTGGATCGCGTCGATCAGGCGGTTGAGCTCGATATGCTGTTCGGCGTCCGACAGCCGCAGGTGTACCGGGTCTTCCGGCAGGTCGAGATCGTCTTCCAGGCCCGGCGGGAACACCACGATCATGCCGGCCACGGCGTTGTTCATCTCGAACCCATGCATGGTGCCGGCGGGGATGAAGACGCAGTTGTGCGCGGTGTAGCCGGAGGTCTTGCCGTTCATGGTGATGCGGCCCTGGCCGCGGGTGAACCACAGCAGGACCGGCGCGCCGTAGCTGCGCATGGCCTCGGTGCGCCAGCGGCCACCTTTGGCGAGCCGGGCGAGGGGAAGAACGCGAAAAGGAGAAGCGAGGGTCCGGGTCATGGGCTGGCAGCTGTCCCTGTTTATCGTTTTTGTGTCACCGACTTGACTTGAGTAGACGAATTCGGGCGGAGAGTCGCGCAGGTTATCCACAGGCCACGGCATTTCCTGTGGATAAGCTGAAACCTGCTCACGAGTGTCGCAATTGGGTCACGCCCGGCCGGTGGCCGGCACATGCCGCCAGGCGCCCATCCGGGCCCGGAACCAGGTGCGCTGCCGCTTGGCGTATTGCTGGCTCGCGGTGATCGCGCGGTCGCGGGCCTCGTCGAGGCTGAGTCGGCCGTCGAGATGCGCGATCAGCTCGCGCGCGCCGATGGCCTTGGCGGAGGGCAAGCTGTCGGACCAGCCGTCGCGGTTGGCGCGGGCTTCCTCGAGCGCGCCGGCGGCGAGCATCGCATCGAACCGGCGCGCGATCCGGTGGCGCAGCCAGTCGCGCGGCGCGTCGATGACGAGCGACGTTGCCCGGTCGCGCGGCAGGAGCGGCGGCGGGGTGTCGTCCTGCCAGGCGGCAAGCCCGCGCCCGGTGGTCCGCTGTACTTCCCAGGCGCGCTGCACCCGGGCCGGGTTGTGTTGGTCGATCCGCGCCGCGGTCTCGGGGTCGAGCTCAGCGAGCAGGGCTGCCTGACCCTCCTGCGCCATGCGCGCGTCGGCTTCGGTCCGCACCGCGGGGGGCGTTTCGGGAATGTCGGCGAGCCCTTCGGTGAGGGCGGAAAAATACAACCCGGTGCCGCCGACGATGATCGGGCGGCGCTCACCGGAAAGCAGGGGCGCCACCTCACGCAGCCAGACGCCGACCGAATAGGTGCTGTCGCCGGGCACGTGGCCGTAGAGTGCATGGGGCGCGAGTTCTTCCTCGGCACGCGATGGCCGCGCGGTGAGAATGCGCCAGTTCTCAAAGACTTGCAGCGCATCGGCGTTGATCACCAATCCGCCCTGCGCACGCGCGATGGCCAGCGCCAGAGCGGATTTCCCACTGGCGGTCGGCCCGGCGATGAGCACCGGGGCGGCAGGGTCGAGTTCGCTGAGGTCGATTTCCATCACCATCCTTTCGGCGCAAACATGGGGCAGGCGGCGGCGCGCGCCAACCCCCGCGGGCGCCCAGTTTCACGCCTTGCTCCCGCGCCGGTTTTCCGACATCTTGCCGGCGGACCTTCAGAACATGGCTGGACGATGAGCGACACCGACACCCCGACAGAGCCGCCGAAGACGAAATACAAGCGCGTGATGCTGAAGATTTCGGGGGAGGCTCTGATGGGAGATCAGGGCTACGGGCTGCACCCGCCCACGGTTCAGCGCATCGCCGAGGAGGTCCGGAAGGTCCACGAGATGGGCGTCGAGATCTGCATGGTGATCGGCGGCGGCAACATCTTCCGCGGCCTCGCAGGCTCGGCCCAGGGCATGGAGCGCACCACCGCCGATTACATGGGCATGCTGGCGACGGTGATGAACGCGCTGGCGATGCAATCGGCGCTCGAGGCGATCGGGGTATTCACCCGGGTGATCTCGGCGATCCGCATGGACGAGGTCTGCGAGCCCTACATCCGCCGCCGCGCCGTGCGCCACCTGGAAAAGAAACGGGTGGTGATCTTCGCCGCCGGCACCGGCAACCCCTATTTCACCACCGACACCGCCGCGACGCTGCGCGCCAACGAGATGGCCTGCGAGGCGATCTTCAAGGGCACCAAGGTCGACGGGGTCTACGACAAGGACCCGGCCAAGCACGACGACGCGGTGCGGTACGACACCGTGACCTTCGACGAGGCGCTGGCCAAGCGGCTCGGGGTGATGGATGCCTCCGCCATCGCGCTCGCGCGCGACAACAAGCTGCCGATCATCGTCTTCAGCCTCGACGAGCCGGGCGGGTTCCGCGGCATCCTCGCGGGCCAAGGCACCTACACGACGGTCAAGGGCTAGGCGCGGATCACGCCGTTTCGAAACGGCTTCGAAGCGCGTTGGATCAGGGCACGTCGAAGAGCCTTGTTGCCGCCGGGGCCGCATTGACCTCTTTGCTTGCCGCTTCGACAGGCGGGCGTGAAACCGCCGCGGGGCGCCGAAACGCGGGAAAACCGTGCAAATGCCTATACATTTCCGTGAAACTGCGGCTATACCTCGCCCCAAACGCGTGAGCCGACAGAGAGAAGGGTAGACCCATGGCCGACGAGGAATTCGATCTCGACCTTGACGATCTTGAGCGCCGGATGAAGGGCGCCCTGGAAGCCTTGAAGCATGAATTCGCCAGCCTGCGCACCGGGCGGGCCTCGGCCACGATGGTCGAGCCGATCCATGTCGACGCCTACGGCGCCAGCACGCCGATCAACCAGGTCGGCACGGTGAACGTGCCCGAGCCGCGCATGGTCACGATCAACGTCTGGGACAAGTCGCTGGTGCAGAAGGTCGAGAAGGCGATCATGGAATCGGGCCTTGGCATCAACCCGCAGACCAACGGCACGATCATCATGCTGCCGATCCCCGAGCTCAACGAGGAGCGCCGCCGCGAACTCACCAAGGTGGCCGCGCAATATGCCGAGCAGGCTCGCGTGGCGGTGCGCAACGTGCGCCACCACGGCATGGACAACCTCAAGCGCCACAAGGACGGCATGAGCGACGACGACCACAAGTTCTGGCACGACTCGGTGCAGGAGCTGACCGACCAGTATGTTGGAGAGGTCGACAAGATGCTCGATCACAAGCAAGAAGAGATCATGCAGGTGTGAGTGCAACCTGTGTGATTCTTTAGGAGTGTCATTTGATCACGCGCCCCGGCCATAAGGCCC
>Ga0180436_10005272_pt1 | contig 11472 bp, 10 predicted proteins | sample SS_ome_2_FD_132434 | JGI IMG/M metagenome (GOLD analysis project Ga0180436, IMG submission 132434) | Hypersaline lake sediment archaeal communities from the Salton Sea, California, USA - SS_3_S_2 metaG | ecosystem: Environmental > Aquatic > Non-marine Saline and Alkaline > Hypersaline >...
CCGACCTGCGCTGTTCAAGGTTTCCGGATAAGCCGAATTTTTCGGTGTTGTGGGCGCATATCGGTAGACAGGGACGGCAGCCTCCTTTTGGGGAGATAATCAGTGTATCGGGATAATAGAACTGCAAGCAAGAATTCAGCACCAAAACAACTCGGTGCTGGATTCTTGCATCAGGGAAAAGACAACAATGCCGGCGCAACCGTCTGTTTTTGAGGTCTTCCGAAAAAAAACAGACGGTTGCCCAAACCCGGATACTTTAGCCCTTTTTCGGCAAAATTTAACTCAAATTTGCGACTGACAGCTAATTTTTTCAACAGCTGACACACGGGTTAAAGACGGGAAAAATCAGCCTGCCCAATTACCATCCCTTAGTAACCGCTGGTACAGATCAGCGTCCATATAGAGCGATTATCCTTACCCGGTTCCGCTTTGCGGGGTGTCGTCATTTAGGACGACGCAGGGTAAAATCGCATTAACCTTTTTTCGATTGATTCTCACTGAATCGATCCATCGCTACCAAGTTTACAAAAAAGGGGTGATACGGTTTATGAGCAACTCCACCCGTACGGATACTCTGGTGATGCAGGCGATTCGGGGGATTAACAAACATCGGCAGGGATCGACCAAGACCAGGCACAATCACATCAAAGAGGCCCGCCGGTTCGTGAATACAATACGGCGTTTAGGTTACGGAGTTCAGCGCTGGAAAAATATTACCAACAAGCATGTGCATGAAGCGGTCATTAGGTGGCAACAGGAAGGGCTTAAGGTGGCCACCATTAAAGAGTATCTGTCGGGGGTCCGCACGGTATGCCGGATTTATGGTAACGATCGTATTGCCGCGGATAATGAAAGATTTGGGGTTGCGAAGCGGGTCCTGGTGGACAACCGAGATAAATCGTTGCCCCAAGATGTGTTCGATCGCGTGGTGGCGGAATTGAAATCTAGTGACAAAATAGATGATCATCGAGTCGCGGCGCAATTGCAACTGCAACGATATCTGGGATTGAGAACCGAGGAGGCGTGCAAAGTAAACGGAAACCAGGCACTGTTGGCTGATGGTAGGGTATTTATTCAGCATGGTACCAAAGGTGGACGGGAACGGGTTTTAAGCGAGGTCACATCTAAGGGTATGGAAGCCATAAAATTCGCTATGGCCATATCAGGTAAACGTAATCTGATACCGCAGAATCTATACGAAAAACAGTGGATCCAGAAATATTATCGTACAATAAGGAACAGGGGAATCAGCAAGAAGGTCTGTGGGGCATCGAGTCATGGATGCCGGCATGCTTATGCCCAGGAGCGCTATGAATCATTAACGGGATTTAAAGCTCCGTGTAAATTTAAGTCCAAGGCTGCGTTTAGGAAAAATGCGGAAAAGATCGCCGGACAAAGATGGCGAAAGCTGAATCAGGATGCAAGGCAGATGTTAAAGGCGGAATTTGGCCACGGTCCCGATCGGGATGATGTGGTGAGTCAGTATTTGGGTTCCGTGTAGACAAGGATATTCGATTCTAAAAGCCCGGGTTTTAGGCCTCGGGCTTTTTTTGCGTAAAGCATTCTGAAGCCGTCGGATTAGACTATAATTTAACTTTTTGGAAAGTTCAGACGTCTGAACCAATACGTGTATCGGTCCAGACATCCTTATTTATACCGATCAAATGAAATATGGATAAACCTTTTGCCGAAATTGTGTTTTACGAATACAAATCAATCTCATCGATATCCGTAAAATCGCTTTATTTGACAGTTTGCATCATGCATAGGCTGGGCATAGCCACACGAGCAGGCTTAATATCCAGGATACATGGCATCCCATTCAGGATGTTCAAGGAAGAGTTGTTCGAACCATTAGAGTTCATAGTTTTCGCCAGAGAAGACCGGATAATAGGAGATTTCATGTATCAGAGTCTTTACACTGAAAACGATTTTGAAGGTACTCGTAAAATATTTAGTTTCTTGAGGGGTATTAATCTCGATGTTCGTATCAAACGTGAACCTCATGGCATTGTAAACGATAACAATCAACCAGTTGAATATCGCGGAATTATTGACACTCTTGAGGCTTCTTATGGATTCCTGCTACGCGACGAATTTCAAGATAGAATTTTCACACATAAATACCACAGCAAAGAACACTGGGATGATTTGAGTTCTCACAGGAGAGTGATTTTCAATCTTGGGTTCAATTACCGTGGCCCAATTGCTATTAACGTACTTTCGACACCCCCGCTGTCCAGATGGCGAGATTTTATTTTTCAATTATATCAACAGGATAAAATTCATAACTATTTGATATAACAGTAAATATTAGAGTCCTAGACATTCTAGTCCTAGTTTGTTACACTTGCCCTCAGACGTTAACCATTCAATGCGAGGGCAAAATGGCACTGTTCCCAACTGAAGATCTCACTTTTACCGATGTCAGACATTTACCCATAGTCAAGCAATTCGCAAAGCAAATTGACCTGGTCGATACCGTCGATGCCATCGTCGATACCCAGATGGAACTGTCACCTGGGGTGACTGTACTGGCCATGGTCCTAGACAGCCTGTCGGGAAGAAGCCCCTTATATCGTCTCAAGGAGTTTTTTTAATGAGCAGGACACCGAGTTGCTGTTGGGCACCGAGGTTCCTGACGAACATTTTTGCGACCATAACCTCGGACGGGTCATGGATAAAATTCACGAGACCGGAACCCAGAAAATCTTTTCAGCCATCGCTAAAAAGGCCGTGGATACCTTTGGCGTCGATGCCCGGAAAGTAAACTTCGACACCACATCCATCAGCGTTTACGGTGATTACGATGTGGACCCGGAGCCCTTTGATATCACCTACGGTTACAGCAAGGACAAAAGGCCTGATTTAAAACAGTTTCTGATCTCCATGCTGTGTGTGGACCGCAGCATCCCCATTTTGGGAAGCCCCAAGGACGGCAACGCCTCGGACAAGGCCATCAACAACGAAGTGCTGACCGGCATCTCAAAGCACATGGCCCGCTTTGGCCTAAAGCCCGGTGCATTCGTTTACGTGGCTGACTCCGCCTTTGTCACCGGCGACAACCTGGTCGATGCCGATGAAAATAACGTCCGGTTCCTCAGCAGGCTTCCGGCCACCTACAAGGAATGTGACCGGGTCATCGACGAGGCCGTGACCGCAGACGATTGGATCAGCATCGGAACGCTGAACGAAACTAAGGACACCCGGAAGCGACCGGCGGCACAGTACAAAGCCCATGAATCCACAGTCAGCATCAACGGCCGGAATTACAGGGCCGTTGTGTATCATTCCAGCGCTCATGACAAACGCAGGCATAAACGCATCGACCGGCTGTTGGCCAAAAACAAAAAACAATTGGACGATGTCTGCAAGAAATCATGGGCGACGCCGTTTTTATGCGAACCCGATGCACGGGCGGCGGCCGAAAAGCTTGTGGCCGATGCTGCCGGCAGTTACCACAACATTCAATGGCAAATCGACAAGATGGACAAATTCCCACGGGGGCGTCCGCCAAAGGGCAAACCGCGCAGGCCCATCGGTCGAGAGTATCATCTTCAGGTGGAAATCGAACCAGATGAGATCGCCGTCGCACCACTTAGGATGAAGGCCGGTTGCTTCGTTTTGATCACCAACCTGTCGACATCGGAACTTATCGAAAAATGGCCGCCCCACGAAGTGTTGCGCCTGTACAAAAGTCAGAGTGGTATCGAGAGAAATTTCGGCTTCCTCAAAAATCCGGTCATCGTCAACAGCATTTTTTTGAAAAAGCCCCGCCGTATCGAAGCTCTGGGCCTTGTTCTGCTGATTGCCCTGCTAATCTGGAGGCTTATTGAACGCTGCCTGCGACAGTATATCCAGCAAACCGGCGCAACGATCACTGGATGGAAAGGCAAACCGACCAAAAGACCCACTGCCTTTATGATAACCACCAAGTTCATTCACATCCTGGTTGTCAAATCCGGAAATGAACGGCAGTTGGCCAAACCATTGAAACCCATTCACCTCGAATACCTCGAAGCGCTAAACGTCAGTCCCGATGTCTTTGTAGAACCATGAAGTCATTTAGCACCAACAAAATAATTCAGCCTATGCTGTGAAAAGGGGTGTCGAAAATCCGTATTAATATCAGGCCAGAAGCTCAATAAAGCACAGGTATTCAGCGGCATCAATTTACCCAGTCGGTGATTGATTTCTGAATTTTTTGGATTAGCAGATTCCGGTTCCGGCAAATCCACTAAAAAATGGATAGGATTCTCAAATCCAAGCAGTTTTAATTTTAAAGACGCCCCTATTTGAGATTAAACTCAAGCTGTAAAACCTGAAACGCAGGGAAGCTCTATATGTGGTATTGCTCCGCACAAAACATATCAACATATTGTATGCTGCAGGTTGACAAACAATTTATCATAGTTAATTTATTCAAAAGTTGTAATTCAAACCACGGGGACCTAAAATGGCGAAGCGCAAAGTGTATCATGTGACTAAAAACAAGGGTAGCGGCTGGGATGTGAAAAAAGAAGGCGGAAAGAGGGCAACCGGGAATTACAGCACAAAAAAGGAAGCCGTCCAGCGTGGCAAGGAGCTGGCCAAGAATGCACCACTCGGCCAGATAAAAATCCACGGCCAGGATGGTAAGATCCAGACCGAGCACACTTACGGGAAAGACCCGTATCCGCCGGAGGGCTAAAGGGAAAGAATGACAAAAATCCTAACAGTTGATCAAAGTTTCAAAAAATTCCTGACAAACCTAAACCTGACCCCAAAGCAGCTACAGCGCATCCAGAAGACGAGGGAGTCAATTGACGCTGCCCTCTCCAATCACCCCCGTATCTTCCTTAATACCCAGAAACAGATATCCTTCCTGACGGGTTCATATTCACGAAAAACCATAATCCGTCCCATTGATGACATAGACCTTTATGTGCGTATCCATTACGGCAAGCATGCTGAAGGCCAGTCTCCGATATCAATATTGCGGTTGATGGCGTCGGCAATCCGGAAAAGGTATCCCAACAATACAAAAGTCAATGTCGATGCGCCTTGCATCGTTGTGACATTCCTGGGATACAAAGTTGAGATTGTCCCGGCAGTGGGCTATAGCGACAACCCTGATCTCTACAGCATCCCCGCGCCTGGTTCTAAAGAATGGATGGACTGTTACCCGAATGTGCCAGACAAATGGCTCTCGGCCTGCAACCATTCAAACGATAGCATGTTCATTCCGCTGATCAAGATGCTCAAGCAGTGGAACCGGCATAATAAGGTTGGTCTGAAATCATTCCACCTGGAGCTTCTCACAGAGAAGGTGTTTGGTGCTGTGACAGACATCTATTCATATCCGCAAGGGGTTTTTGACTGGATGTACTGTGTGCGTGACTGGATCTGGCAGAATGATTATCCGTTCGTCCTTGAACCTGGGAAAAGCTATACCTGCGTCGATGATTACCTCTACGATAAGCCTTTCAGGATTCGGGTCATCAGGAATAAGCTTGATGCTGGATTGAAAAAGGCCGAAAGAGCTTGGAATTTTTATAACAAAGGAAGATACGGACCTGCCAAGGGGGTTTGGAGTGGAATGTTCGGGCCGAAATTTCCTGCCCCACAAGCGCCGACTGTAGCTCCGAAGCTGGTGCAACCGAGCCCGCCGCCAACACCCACGTTAAGAGACCTGATGTCTAACCAGCCAGCTACAGGATTATTGGGGGGAACCTACAGAAACTCGTTGTTGGATGCTCTTGCCAATCCGCAGCCCAAACCACAACCAGACATGAATTCATTGCTTGATGCGATCCTACGCTCAAAAGATCCGTTCAGGAAATAGAGGGATATATGCCTGAAGATAACAACACAAACCACCTTATCGATGAATGCAGACAGATTGAAGATGATTGCCTGTACACAGCCGAGGCCCATTACATCATCGCCGATGTCGCTGGCAAGGTAAGTTTCTGGGTGAAACTGATCCCTGCCTTTGCTGCTGCTGCAAGCGGTGCTGCACTTCTGTCGGGCCTTCCCAACTGGATTGCGTGGTTTTCAGTGATAGCAGGTGTAGCGTTTGCCCTCCAATCCATCATGAATCCGGACAAGAAAAAGGATGAGCATTCGCAGGCTGGTAAAAGCTACACAGCACTGAAACATGAATCCCGGTCCCTCTACCAGACTTTTTATAAGGAAATGGACAGGGCGTCGTTCTCGACTACTGTCAAAATCCTTCGGGAACGGTATAACATGATTGCCAAGATGACGCCCCAGACAACTGTCAAAGCGTTTGAGGAAGGCAGGAAAAGAATAAAAGCCGGAAGGCATACACCTGATTTTAAAGAGCAAGAAAGTGAGTCAGAGTGAGAACGAAATAGAGCTAAAGAGCCTTGACATTGTATTTGACAGCGCTCAAGGCAAGCTCCAATTTCAGTCTGATCAGTGGAATTCCATTGACCAGAAAAATGCCATAGTGCTCGCCGTCTACGGAATCATCCTCGCTATTTTTCTTGCTGGTGGTGTTACCAATGCCTTTGTCATGCACAAAAAAATTGTGCTAAATGCGTGGCTGTTCACGGTGATCGTTGGAATGGCATGCAACCTTATATCCCTTATGCCAAGGGATATAGATATGCCACCTAAAATTGATTCATTAATTGACAAGTATCTCAACAAAAATATCTCAGATACTAAAGCTGTTATGCTATCGAGCATGAGAGAGTCGATATCAAAGAATGATGGCATAATGAAAAAGAAATCGGCGTTGATGTCGTTTTCAATAAATATTTGTCTGCCGATAGCCTTGGGGTTCTCGGTAATAGCTGTTTTCCTAAAAATATTGAAAGGATAAAAAATGAGCACCGATCAAGACACAAATAATCAGGGCAATAATCAGCAAGGCGGTAATGGTTCTTCAGGTGGTGGGAACCTTCCTAGGCCTGATCCTGATTTAAGCGACTACCACAGACGCGATGGTGTAGACCATCCGAATTTGGAGAGACGGTAAATCAAAAACAGAGGAAGATAGGATGTTCGATAATCTATTAAACACCGATTTTCGCGTAACGTTTAACTGTCATAAGGATATAAGAACCCTCAGCTTTAACCCCATATTCTGACCTCAGATACGACACAATATATGGAGGATTAATAGAAATTTCGAGGCTTAAGGTTCAGAGTCGTTATGTTGCCAGTGGAGTTATGTTTCGAGTTTCATTCATATCATTCCAAGATATTTTTTCTGATCTATTTTGTTTTGGTATGACAGCACAATGGCGATTTTATTATGCACCTATATAATTGACGGGTAATCGTTAACAATGCTTTCGTTATTGCCCGTTTCTGAAATACTAATCTTAACAGAGATTAACAGAGCTTTCACGTAAATCACAGGAATATCGGTAATTCTCTAAGACCTGTGATATTTGCACTTTCGTTGGAGCAATCAGTGGTGCGAGAGTCATGGGAGAAAATACCTGGCTACCCGACTAACCAACTATCATTTTGATAGGTTTTTTCATTTCGGAGTTACATCCTCGACATCTTGCGATTTATGTTTATCTAACGGCAAATGTACTATTTCCATGTTGTTTGGCGAAAAATCGATTTTTTTCAGGTCAACCATTCTCACTTTGCGATTATGCTGTGTATGATAATACAATTTGAGATTCTTGCTGTCAGCAGCAGTGGTCCATATGGTTGAACTCCGCATTCCCTCCAAAAGCTTGGGATCAGAATCCGGCCCTTCGGCAGTGCCAAGCGGCAGGTTAAAACTGTCCATAATACGGAATACTTCGTATACTGTTTCATCTCCACTTGGTGTTTTTCTGGCAGTCTGGGTATAGGCCACGGCGCGGACGAAACGTGAGGGAGGCGTATAGTCGCCCGGGATGCCGAGAAAGCCGCTTCCAGCGCCAATAGGAGCAAAGTCTATGTCTTCAATTTTCTTGGCAGGCCATGCAACGGCCGAAAGGTTGATGTAATTTCGAAGGTTCGTCATATGCCAGTCAAAGCTGGGCGAATTTGTCAAAACGCGAAGCGGGTTATCAAAAATCTTCAACTGCCCCTTGAGGTACTGAACCACAATAGCTTTACCGCTCCGATCTGTTACCGCTAAATGAATAGGACCCGGCCCACCAAGCGCAGGCTCATCAACAGGCACGACTCGTATTTTTTTAAGTCCTTTGCGCACTTCATCAACAGTCGCAAACTCCGTGAGCACATAATTAGTAAAATCCATTGAACTCATGGATATTTTGGCCTTGGCCGGATCATAGGTCTGATACTCTGCAAAGCCGGGAAGATAGAGTGCTCCGACGATCAGGCCTTTTTCATTCATTCCGTCAGTAAGGTAGTCTTTTTCAAGTGCATCAAGAGCGACAACACCATATTTGGCCTTCCAGCGGTGTCCGGGTTTTCCGTCCGGCGTGTGGCCCTGAAACTCGTACCCACGGGGAACGATCGCCACGCGGGAATTAAGATCAAATGCCCCCCATTCCATTGTTCGTCCGTATACAATTGCACCATCATCTGCTTTCAAGACGATACTTGTGCATGCCGACGCTGTATCATAAAAGAAAACGGGGATAGCAAGCGCCAGTAACAGGTAGATGGTTATTGCTCGTTTTACAAAATGCATAGGTTCCTCCGTTTTGTAAATTCAGTACTTCATTTCCAGGGATCATTCGTATTGCGCTAATATGTGCGCTAATATGGTTGATAGATGAAAAACAAACCCACTTTTTTTAGATACATTGAGTTATGTTGCGAGTCGCCTTAACCCACCGAAAACGGCAAAATATTGAGCCCCACCACCATATTTCCATATCATCTTAAATCCAGTAGGTTATAGGTAATTTTACAGATTCGCAACAAAAGTGTCAACATAATAAAAATAGCCTATAGCTACCTCGATATGGCCAAAGAGCCGGATTTTTCCGTAATCAAAGCGAGTCAAGCCAAGCCAGAATGTCCTGCTTATTTTCCCAGTCGATTAACTCATCTATCCGCGGATCCTGCCTAATAGATTTTCCAGCGTACTCAATGAACCTGTTTTGGATATCGCGCTTACGGGTCAGATCCATGTGCAAATAGGCCATTGTGGATTGGATATTCTCATGGCCCAGGCGGATCTTGATCTCACTGACCGGTTTGCCCTCAAGCAGCATGCGAACCGCACAGGCGTGGCGGAAGCTGTGGGCCGGATTGATATCCTTAAGACGCTTGGGCGTGAAGGTTTGCCGCAGGTATTTTTTACAAATCTTATTGATCCCATGGCGGGTAAAGGCAGTCCCTCGCTGATTGATGAACAGATAGGGTTGGTACAAAGGCTTGGGCACCTTTCGGTATCTTTCCAGATAGGCTTTGATGAGTTGGGCCGTTTTCGGCAGCAGCTCAATCTGCCGGTATTGGTTGCCCTTTCCCAAAATGGCCAGACTATTGTAGTCAGGATCAAAATAGTCTATTTGCAGGCCGGCGATTTCACTGGCCCGGGCACCGGAGTCATAAAGCAGATTCAAGATGGTATAATCCCGGAACCCCTGGGAGCATTTCAGATTAACGGCCTCATAGACACATAGCACCTCATTGGGATACAAAAACCCGATCAACTGTTTTTGAAAGCGTTTTTGAGGAATGCTCAGGATCCTGTCGGCCAACTTTCTTTTCCCCGGATGCATCAAACGGATCATCTTGGCCAATGCTTTGATGGCCGCCAGGCGCTGATTGCGGGTCACCGTTTTATTGCGGCGCTCTTTTTCAAGGTAATCCAGAAAGTCCAGGATCATCTCATTGGATAGATGGCCGGGCTTTAAAGAGGGGATCTTGATGCCGTGGTAGCGGGCCGCAAAGGGCAGCAACAAGGCAAAGGTATCCCGGTAGGCCTTGATGGTCTGAAGACTGCTGCCCTTTATCCTTGGCAGGTATTGCTCAAAAAATTGACGGACCAGCGTGCTCAGATTCATCGCTTCTCTTTTTGTTGAACCGCAAACTCCAAAAACTGATTGCGTTTTTCCGCATCGATCATCTTCAAGTATTTGACCGTATACTTGTACTCGCAGTGGCCCATATAGGTGGCCAGCACCGGCAGGGCGTTCTGGGGGGATCTTCCCCGGGCCTGTACCCGTTTGAGCGTGTTAACTGCAAAGCTATGGCGCTTATGCCGAGCTCGGCATAAGCGTCATTATGGCGAGTTCCGGATTATGCCGAGTTGACTACGCACCTTCCATAGAACCCCTTGTTCTCATTGATTTACCATCACAAACCAGAGCTTGATTACCCGGCATAATCCTGCTGTCTTTTCCTTATTAATTTTCAACCTCAATAAGGAGGAGGCAGACATGATCGATCATTTTTTTTCAAATCCAGAGGTATTGCAGCGGCTGCATTCTGGCCCATTGGGTGATCACATAGACAGTTTTGCTCAGATTCTTATTTCGCGCGGCTATAAACCGAGTACAGCCAAGCATAAAATAAGAATCGTAGCTGACCTTAGCCATTGGCTAAACCGGCATGGATTGGACGTCAAAGATCTAAACGAAACCGTGCTTGACGACTATCTCAGGTACAAAGGGCGTAGAGGTTCGATATTCAGGATCGAGCCACCAACTTTACGGGTATTACTCGAGCATTTGTGCGAGACTGGTGTCGTTGCAAAACCTGTCAGCGTTGACGATGATAGTAGGCGTAGCCGTATTGAGAGCGACTTTGCAGAATATCTTGCTCAAGAGCGTGGCCTCAAACAGGTCTCGGTAGATCACTACGTATCATTAGCAAAGCGGTTTCTCTCTGATCAGTTTGGTACGGGACCCATCGTTATCAAACACCTGCACCCCCACGATATTGTGCGATTCATTCTTCGGAATACTGAAACCGTCAGCGCTAAACGCGCTCAAAACATCGTATGCTCATTGCGGAGCTTTCTCCGTTTCCTCTATCAGCGCGGGGAAACTGCTCACGATCTTTCCCCATCCGCCCTCCCAGTTGCCAACTGGCGTTTATCACAATTACCAAAATTCCTGGAACCGGAACAAGTTGAATGTCTATTAAAGGGTTGCAACCTAAATACGCTTATCGGTCAGCGTGATTATGCAATCTTGTTGCTGCTGGCACGGCTTGGTTTGCGGGCCTGGGAAGTGGTCCATATGACGCTGGATGACATCGATTGGGAGGCAGGTGAAATTATTCTACATGGAAAAAACCGTCGGCAGGAGAGTTTACCCCTCCCGCAAGATGTCGGCGAAGCTCTGGTCAGGTATCTGAGATACGGTAGACCTCAATGTTCATCGCGCAGGGTTTTTATCCGCATAAATGCACCGTTAAAAGGATTTTCAGGTTCATGTGCCATATGCAATGTGGTTCAGCGAGCTCTGGCCCGGGTTAATCTTAATCCAGCCGTTAAGGGATCTCATCTGTTAAGGCACTCTTTGGCCACTCGGATGCTTCGTGAAGGCGCTTCACTTTCGGAAATTGGAGAGATCTTGAGGCATCAAA
>Ga0180436_10005275_pt1 | contig 11469 bp, 10 predicted proteins | sample SS_ome_2_FD_132434 | JGI IMG/M metagenome (GOLD analysis project Ga0180436, IMG submission 132434) | Hypersaline lake sediment archaeal communities from the Salton Sea, California, USA - SS_3_S_2 metaG | ecosystem: Environmental > Aquatic > Non-marine Saline and Alkaline > Hypersaline >...
GGCAAGGCTCGAGAAGACCACATGGCTCGATCCGGGTTCGTCCGGGGCCCCCTCGACGGTGATCCGCGACTCATCCCGCACCAGCGCCACACCCGAGACGGGCCGCAGGGGGGCCACGTCCGCCGGCACGATCAGGGTTCCGGAGCCCTCGGTGAAGCTCGAGCGAACCCGGATCATGACCCCGAACTTCTTGGCAAACTCGATCGAGCGGGAGTGCATCACCCCGGCCCCGAGACTGGCAAGCTCGAGCATCTCGTCGTAGCTGATCACCGGCAGCCGGCAGGCCTCCGGCAGGATCCGGGGGTCGGTGGTGTAGATGCCGTCGACGTCGGTGTAGATCTCGCAGAGATCCGCGTTGAGCACCGCCGCGAGGGCGACCGCGGTGGTGTCGGAGCCGCCCCGTCCGAGCGTGGTGATGTTGCCGTGCTGGTCGATCCCCTGAAAGCCGGCCGCGATCACGATGCTGCCGCGGTCGAGATGGCCGCGGATCGTGTCGGTGGAAATCGTGCGGATCCTGGCCCTGGTGTGGGAGCTGTCGGTGCGGATTCCGATCTGGGCCCCGGCGAGGCTCACCGCCTCCACGCCGAGGGAGTGGACGGCCATCGCGAAGAGGGCCACGCTGGCCTGCTCACCGGTCGCCAGGAGCATGTCCATCTCGCGGGCGCTGGGCTTGGGTGTGATCTCGCGGGCAAGCGTGACCAACGCGTCGGTCTGCTTGCCCATCGCACTGACGACCACCACCACGCGATCGCCGGCGGCATGCCGGGCCACCGCCTTCGTCGCCGCGGCGAGAATCTTGGCGGGGTCGGCCACGCTCGTGCCGCCGAACTTCTGAACGACAAGTGCCATCCGCCTAGCTCCCCCCTGGCGTGGTGCCGAGGAACCGGCCCATCAGCCTCCAGCCGGGTTCGACCGACTCGCCGCCTGCCGCGGTCCGCTCGCCGTAGCTGGTGCCGCCGTCGGGCTCGATCCCCGTGCCGGCGATCACATAGGGCACGAGGCCCCGCGAGTGGGTCTTCGTGGCCAGCAGCGTGGGGTGGTCGGGACAGACGAGAATCCGGTGCTCGCTGCCGGCGAGCCGCTCGACGAGCGGTCCCACGATCAATTCGTCGATCCGCTCGATGGCCGTGATCTTTTCGGTGGTGTCCCCCTGGTGGCTCGCCTCGTCGGGTGCCTCGACATGCACGCAGACGAGATCGGCCCGCTCGAGTTCTTCCGCGGCGGCCCGGCCCTTGGCGGCATAGTCGGTATCGAGGTAGCCGGTCGCTCCCTCGACCTCCCGCCTCCGCCAGCCGGCCAGGGCTGCCAGGCCCCGCAACAGGTCGACCGCGGTGATCATCGTGGCCGAGACGCCGTAGATCTCGCTGAAAGGCCGCATCGCCGGGGCCCGCCCGGCTCCCCACAGCCAGAGATGCGTGGCCGGCCTGTGCCCCGCCTCGACCCGCCGGAGGTTGACCGGGTGTCCGGCAAACCAGCGGCCGCTGGCGGCCATGATCTCGCCGAGCAGGCGGCTGCCGGTGCCTCGCGGGAAGGCGTCGGCCACCGGCTTGTCGGTCAGGTCGTGCGGCGGGACCGTCCGCAGGTCGTCGGCGAGCGGCTCGGCCGCGGTATCTTGTAGCTGTCCCTGCAATTGTCCCCGCGTCTCCCGCTGAAACAGCAGCAGGTTGCGGTAGCTCACGCCGGGATGGAATCGCCAGTGCTCCGCCACGAGAGGGAATTCCCGGGCCAGCCCCTCGCCCGCCGCGGCGAGCAATTCGCTCGCCTCCTCGGAGCTGACGTGACCGGCGGTGAAGTCCTCCATGATCGGCGTCGGGCCATCATCGCGAATCGTGACGAGATTGCAGCGAACCGCCCAGTCGTGCGGGCCGAGCGTGATTCCCGAGGCGGCTGCCTCGAGGGGAGCCCGGCCGGTGAAGCAGGCGTGCGGGTCGTAGCCGAGCAGGCTCATGCAGGCCACCTCGCTGCCGGGTGGAAAGCCCTCGGGCACGTGGCTGACAAGCCCCGATCGACCGCGGGCGGCGAGGCCATCAATCGCAGGGGTGCTCGCCGCTTCCAGCGGCGTGCGGCCATCGAGGTCATCCCTCGGCTCGTCGGCGGCCCCGTCGGGAATCACGATGAGGTATTTCATGGGGGCGGGTCAGGCGGCGGTGTCAGATGTGGCCGGCATGGATTGACTGGTCAAGTACGCCGAGGCAGACGGTCCGGCCAAACACGTCGTCGGATTGGTCGATGGCCGCCACCGCCCTCGCCATCGTCTCCGGCGGGGCGGGATGGGTGAGGATCGCCAGCGGAATGCCGGAGGTGGCCGACTCCCGGCCGACCGGTTTTTCGGGCCGCTGGATCATCGACGCGATCGAGATGCCGTGCTCGCCGAGGATGCCGGTCAGCCCGGCGAGCACTCCGGGCCGGTCGCCGGCATGGATCCTGAGAAAGTGAGCGTCCTCGACGCCGCCGCCGAGGACAGGGCTCTCCGGCGAGAGCATTCCGGTGGTGCGGAAGGTGATCGCGGCCCGCCCCACGACGGTGTCGATGATGTCGGCGACGACCGCCGAGGCGGTCGGCATCTGCCCGGCACCGAGGCCGTGGAAGAACATCGGCCCCACCGCATCGCCCACGATGCTTACGGCATTGAAGGCGCCGCGGGTCTCGGCGAGCGGGGTGCCGATTCTCACAAGGGCCGGAGCGACCCGCATCGAGACCCGGCCGTCGCCGCGGCTGGCAAGGGCCACCAGTCGCACGCGGTAGCCGAGTTCGGCGGCATCCTCGAGCACGGCGGGGTCGAATTGCTCGATGCCGGTCCGCGGAATCTCCCTCCAGGGCACCCACATGCCGAAGGCGAGGTGGGCGAGGATCGCCAGTTTCTGCGTGGCGTCGGTACCGTCGACGTCCATCGATGGATCGGCCTCGGCAAAGCCGTTGGCCTGGGCCTGGGCGAGGGCCTCGGCATAGCCGATCCCCTCCTCTTCCATGCGGGAGAGAATGAAGTTGCTGGTGCCGTTGAGAATGCCACGGATCGAGTCGATGCGGTTGGCCGCGAGGCACTCGCTGATCGCCGCCACGATCGGGATGCCGCCGGCCACGGCCGCCTCGAAGGCGATCGATCGGCCACGCTCGCGGGCCAGGGCGAAGAGTTCGGGGCCGTGTTCGGCGAGCAAGGCCTTGTTGGCGGTGACCAGGTCTTTGCCGCTCTCCAGAAGGGCCACCGCCATGCTGCGGGCCGGCTCCAGGCCGCCCACCAGCAGCACCCCCACCGAAATTCCCGGGTCGCTGCTGATCGCCGCCAGGTCGTCGGTGACGATCCCCGCGGGCAGATCGAGGCCCCGCTCCTTCGAGGCATGGCGGACCACGGCCCGTTCGACCACGATCCGCCGGCCGACATGACGCTCAATGTGGTCCGCCGATTCCGAGAGCAGCCGTACCACCCCGGAACCGACGGTGCCGAGGCCGAGGATGCCAATCCGCGCGGGCTGGGTCATGGTGGGATGCGAAGGGGTGGCGGGTGAGAAACCTGTGATCGTAATCACCGCCGCCGGTCGATCATAGCCTGCCCGCGGCGCGACGGCGGGCGGTTGCGTTGGCCCGGGTGGCAGGGCTACGCTCCGCTGTACTTCGCCGGTTCCCACCGAGAAACGCCGGCAGCCGGCAGCCGACAGACCCAGCGAGGAGAGCGACGACGCATGGATTCCACGGCCCGCGATTTTCTCGTTCAGCTTCTGGAAACGCCGAGCCCCTCGGGCTACGAGCGGCCGGTTCAGGATCTCGTTCGCGGCTACCTCAGCGGGGTTGCTGACGACGTTTCGAGCGATTCCCACGGCAACGTGATCGGCAGCAAGAACCGCTCCGCGGGCGTCCGCGTGTTGCTGGCGGGCCACTGCGACCAGATCGGGCTGATCGTGCAGTACATCGACGAACAGGGCTTCATCTCGGTGGCTGCGATCGGGGGCTGGGATCCGATCCAACTCGTCGGATCCCATGTCGTGATCTGGACCGCGTCGGGCCCCGTGCCGGGGGTCATTTCGCGCAAGCCGATCCACCTGCTCACCGACGAGGAGCGAAAGACGGTTCCGAAACTCAAGGATCTCTGGATCGATATCGGTGCCACCGACCGGGCCGATGCCGAGAGCGTGGTGCGGATCGGTGACTCGGTGACGTTTTCGCTTCGATTCCAGCAGCTGCGGCACGACCTGGCCGCGGCGGTGGCGATGGATGACAAGGTCGGCCTGTGGGCTGTGCTCGAGGGGTTCCGGCGGGCGGCGGCCGGCCCGCTGGAGTGCGGGCTCTTTGTGGCCTCGACGGTGCAGGAGGAGATCGGCCTGCGGGGCGCACGCACCAGTGCGCATGCCGTTGATCCTCACGTGGCGATCGCGGTCGACGTGACCCATGCCACCGACTGCCCGACGATCGACAAAAAGTCCGAAGGCGACGTGGCCCTCGGTCGGGGGCCGGTCATCTCCCGCGGACCAAACATGAGCCCCCGCGTCGTCGAGCGGCTCGTCGCGGCGGCGGAAGCCTCCGCGATTCCCTTCCAGTTGCTGGCGATTGGGCGGGCCACGCCGACTGACGCCAACGTCCTGCAGACGACCCGTAGCGGCGTGGCCACCGGGCTGGTGGGCGTACCCAACCGCTACATGCATTCTGCGGTGGAAACGATTTCACTCGACGACCTCGACCGCACCGCCGATCTGCTGGCGGCTTTCGTCCGCGGCATCGACGAGGGTGCTGACTGGATTCCCTGAGCATCCGCCAGCCCGGCGGGCGGCGGCAGCGGGGCTGCCAAAACGGCACGTCGGCGGCGATGGTGGCGGAGCGGTTTTCCCGGTTGAACGGAGAAATAGCGCTCTATTGCGGCCCTGCCGAGCTGCAATTTCGGCTCGGCACGCGGGTTGCTCTCGCTGGGATATACCCGAGCTGGCTGCCAAACGGTGCGGCCCGGGCCGGGCAGGGTCTTGCGATCCTGCCGTCACAAAGAGAAAGACGTCGATCCCGCGACCACCGGGTGCGGATCACTGACCCGCGAAGGAGCTTTTCGTGGCCAAACAAATGGTGTTTGACGATGAGGCACGGCAGCCGTTGCTTGCCGGCGTTTCCAAACTCGCCCGAGCCGTGAAGAGCACGCTGGGCCCTCGTGGTCGCAACGCGGTGCTCGACAAGGGCTGGGGTTCGCCGAAGGTCACCAAAGACGGCGTGACCGTCGCGGAGGACATCGATCTCGAGGATCCCTACGAGAACCTCGGTGCCCAGCTGGTCAAAGAGGCCGCCAGCAAGACCAACGATGTCGCCGGTGACGGCACCACCACGGCCACTGTGCTTGCCGAGGCGATCTTCCGCGAGGGCCTGAAGATGATCGCGGCCGGGGGTGATCCGATGGCGCTCTCGCGTGGCATCCACAAGGCGGTTGCGGCGGTGAGTGACGCGATCCTCTCTCAGGCCACGCCGATCGACGAAAAAAACAAAAAGGAACTCCAGCAGATCGCCACGATCGCCGGCAACAACGATCCCACGATCGGCAACGTGCTCTCCGAGGCCTTCCTCAAGGTGGGCAAGGACGGCGTGATCACCGTCGAGGAAGGGAAGCAGGCGGAAACGACCGTCGATGTCGTGGAGGGCATGCAGTTCGACCGTGGATTCCTGTCGCCACACTTCGTGACCGACGCCGACTCCCAGGTCTGCGAACTCGAGAACCCCTACATCCTGATCTTCGAGGAGAAGATTTCGAGCGCCAAGAATCTCGTGCCGCTGCTCGAGGCGGTCAGCAAGGCGGCCAAGCCGCTGGTGATCATCGCGGAGGATGTGGAGGGCGAGGCCCTGGCCACCCTGGTGGTCAACAAGCTCCGCGGCATCCTGCAGGCGGTGGCGGTCAAGGCGCCCGGCTACGGTGACCGCCGCAAGGCGATCATGGGTGACCTGGCCGTGCTCACCGGCGGCCAGGCGGTGTACAAAGACCTCGGCATCCAGCTCGACTCGGTGAAGCTCACCGACCTTGGCCGGGCGAAGAAAGTGATTGTCGAGGCGGAAAACACGACAATCGTCAGCGGGGCGGGCACCAAGGCGGCGATCGACGGCCGCGCGGCCCAGATCCGCCAGGAGATTGAGTCGACCGACAGCGACTACGATCGCGAGAAGCTCCAGGAGCGGCTTGCCAAGCTCGCCGGAGGTGTGGCCCAGATCAATGTCGGGGCCGCCACCGAAACGGAAATGAAGGAGCGGAAGGCGCTCATCGACGACGCCAAAAGTGCCGTCCAGGCGGCCCTTGCCGAGGGTGTCGTGCCAGGGGGCGGCGTGGCCCTGCTTCGCAGCGAGAAGTCGATCGACAAACTCCAGCTCGAGGGTGACGAGAAACTCGGGGCGGGAATCGTCCGCAACGCCCTGCGGTATCCGCTCGAGGCCATCGCCGACAATGCCGGGGTCGACGGGCCGGTTGTGGTCAACCGGGTTCGTCAGTTGAAGGGCAAGAACGAGGGCTACGACGCCGACAAGGGTGACTACGGTGACCTCGTGGCGGCGGGAGTGATCGATCCGGCCAAGGTCGTGCGAACCGCCCTTTCAAATGCCGCGAGCGTGGCGGCACTGCTGCTGACGACCGAGTCGCTCATCACCGAGATTCCCTCGGAGGAGGAAGAGGGCGGTGGTGACGGCCATGACCACCACGGCATGGGCGGCATGGGTGGCATGCCCGGCATGGGTGGCATGGGTGGCATGGGTGGCATGGGTGGCATGGGCGGCATGCCGGGCATGATGTAAGCGTCGGCTGTCGCGCTCGTACACGATTTCGTTGTGAACCAACTTCCACGGAGAACCTGATTCATGAAGAACCTCAAGATTCGTCCCCTCGATGATCGCGTTGTCGTCACTCCGGTTGAGGCGGAGGAGCGGACTGCCGGCGGCATCGTCCTGCCCGACAGCGCCAAGGAGAAGCCGCAGCGGGGCCATGTCGAGGCCCTCGGCCCTGGCCGCCTGCTCGAGAACGGGCAGCGTGCCGAGATGATGCTCGAAGTCGGCGATGAGGTGATCTACGGCAAATACTCCGGTAGCGACATCGAGATCGACGGCAACGAGGTCAAAATTCTTCGCGAGAGCGACATTCTCGCGAAGGTCATGAACTAGCCGCACCGAGAGGACGTTCCCCCCAAACCGCCCGCCGGGCGACCACAAGCAGCCGCCATGAGGCGGCGAGAATTCAGGAGAACCACGACGTGTCCAAGCAACTGCTTTTCGAAGACTTCGCCCGCGGCAAACTGCTCAAGGGTGTCGAGAAACTCGCCGATGCCGTCGCAGTGACGATGGGTCCCACCGGTCACAATGTGATCATCGACAAGTCGTTCGGCGGGCCGACGGTCACCAAAGACGGCGTGACGGTCAGCAAAGAAGTCGATCTCGAAGACCGCTTCGAAAACATGGGTGCCAAACTCGTCAACGAGGTCGCCAGCAAGACTTCCGACCTCGCCGGTGACGGAACGACCACCGCCACCGTGCTCGCCCGCGAGGTCTTCCGCGAGGGCACCCGGCTGGTGGCCGCGGGCAGCAATCCCACCGCCGTCCGCCGCGGCATCGAGAAGGGCGTGGCCGCGGCCGTGGGGCATCTCATCGAGATCGCCAAGCCGGTCGACCGTCCCGAGGAGGTGGCTCAGGTTGGCGCGATCAGCGCCAACAACGATCGCACGATCGGCGACCTTCTTGCCGAGGCCCTGCAGAAGGTCGGCAAAGACGGTGTGATTACCGTCGAGGAGGGCAAGACCACCGAGACCACCGTTCGATTCGTCGACGGCATGCAGTTCGACAAGGGTTATGTGTCCCCCTACTTCATCAACAGGCCGGCGGAGATGGACTGCCATTTCACCGACCCGCTGATCCTGATCCACGAAAAGAAGATCTCCAGCCTCCGCGACCTCGTGCCACTCCTCGAAAAGGTCGCCCAGGCGGCCAAGCCGCTGTTGATCATCGCCGAGGATGTCGACGGCGATGCCCTGACGGCACTCGTGGTCAACAAGCTTCGTGGCGTGCTGAATGTCTGCGTGGCCAAAGCGCCGGGATTTGGCGACCGCCGCAAGGCGATGCTCGGCGACATTGCCACGCTCACCGGCGGCACGCTGCTCAGCGAGGACCTCGGGATCAAGCTGGAGAACGTCGAACTCTCCCAGCTCGGCACGGCCAAGACCGTGACGGTCGACAAGAACGAGACCACCATCGTCGAAGGCGCGGGCAAGGCGTCTGACGTGCAGGCGAGGGTGCAGCAGATTCGCAACCAGATCGAGGCGACCGAGAGCGATTACGACCGCGAGAAGCTCCAGGAGCGGCTTGCCAAGCTCACCGGTGGCGTGGCGATCGTGTCGGTCGGTGCCGGCACCGAGGCCGAGATGAAGCAGAAGAAGGCCCGCGTCGAGGATGCCCTGCATGCCACGCGGGCGGCCGTCGAAGAGGGCATCGTGCCGGGAGGCGGTGTGGCCCTCGTGCGGTGCCGCGACGCTGTGCAAAAGGCGGCCTCCCAGGCCAAGGGGGACGAGCGGACCGGTGTGAACATCGTGCTCAAGGCGCTGGAGGCCCCGATCCGCCAGATTGCCTCCAACGGCGGGATCGACGGCTCCGTGGTCGCCGACGAGGTGGCCCGCAAGGAGAAGAATGTCGGCTTCGACGCCAATACCGGCGAGTATGTCGACATGCTCAAGGCGGGCATCATCGATCCGGTGAAGGTGGTGCGAGTGGCCCTCACTAATGCCGCGAGCATCGCGGGGCTGATGCTTACCACCGAGGCCCTTGTGACGAACCTCGAGAAGGATGACCTCAAGAAGCATCGGATCGAGGGGAGTGTCCGCTGAGACGGCTCGCCGGGATCGCCGGGGAAAGGCGTGAGATGGCATGGCCCAGGAGCGTGACTACTACGAGGTGCTCGGGATCGAGCGGCGGGCATCGTCGGAGGAGATCACCAACGCCTACCGCCAACTCGCGATGCGGTACCACCCGGACCGCAATCCCGGCAACGCCGAGGCGGCCGACCGCTTCAAGGAGGCGGCCCGGGCCTTCGAGGTGCTCTCCGACCCGTCGCTGAGGGGCCGCTACGATCGCTACGGCCATGCCGGGCTGCAGGGCGGCACCCACGACTTCAACGACATCTCCGACATCTTCGACGCCTTTGGAGAACTCTTCGGAGGCGGCATTTTCGGCGAAGCGTTCGGAGGACGCCGCCGCGGAACCAGGCCCCGCAAGGGCAAGGACGTGTTCTGCGAGATTCGGCTCTCGCTCGAGGAGGCGGCCGAGGGCGCCGTCAAGCAGGTCGTCTTCACGCGGCACGAAACCTGCGGCGACTGCGAGGGATCCGGCGCCCGGCGGGGCACCTCCCCCGAGCCGTGCGACTACTGTGGCGGCCAGGGCCAGGTGATCCAGTCGGCCGGCATGTTCCGGATGCAGACCACCTGCCCGGCCTGCAGGGGTGCCGGCCGGATCGTGCGACAGAAGTGCCCGGCCTGCCGCGGGCAGGGTCTTGTCGAGGAGCGTGTCGAGCGGAAGGTGACCATTCCCGCGGGTGTCGACGAGGACGTGCGGGTGCGGCTCGCGGGTGAGGGGGAGCCGGGCTCGGCCGGTGGCCCGCCGGGCGACTGCTACTGCGTGATCGAGGTCGAGGAGCATCCTTTCCTGCACCGCCATGGCAAGGACCTGCTGTGTGAGGTGCCGATCACCTTCAGCCAGGCGGCTCTGGGAGGTACGATCGAGGTGCCGACACTCGGCGGCACCAAGCCGCTGGAGATTCCCGCCGGAACTCAGAGCGATGCCACGCTGCGGATGCGGGGTCTGGGAATGCCGGAGGTTCGCGGCCGCGGCGTGGGCGACCTCGTCGTGCAGATTCACATCGAGGTGCCGAAAACGCTTTCGCCGCGTGCCGAGGAGCTGCTTCGGGAACTCGCCGACGAGGAGCAGGCGAACGTCTCACCGAAACGGACGAGCTTTTTCGAGAGGCTCAAGGAGTATTTTCAGCCACGGGAGAATCCCGAGGAGACAGCGTAGATGACGAGCCACGACGACCACGACGCCGAAGGGATCGATGCCGGGGAGATCGAGTTTGCCGGGCAGGAAGAGGCTGCCGGGCAGGAGGTGGAGCCGGGCGGGCAGCCCGACCGGCTCGCCCGCAAACTCGAGAAGGCGGAGGAGCGGCTGCTGCGGGTGCAGGCCGAACTCGACAATTTCCGCAAGCGTTCGCGGCGTGAACTCGAGGAAGCCCTTCGCTATCGGGAGATCGACCTGCTCCGCGACCTCCTGCCGGTGCACGACAACATGCTGCGGGCCATCGAGGCGGCCGAAAACTCCACCGACACCGAGAGTCTGCTCAACGGCTTTCGGATGACGGCCCAGCAGATTGAGAAGCTGCTCGAAAGCCACGGCTGCAAGCCGATCGAAACTGAAGGGGCGGCCTTTGACCCCGCGGTTCACGACGCGGTGTTGCAGCAGGCCGTGCCGGGCGTGCCGGCCGGCCAGGTCGTGGGAGTCACCAACCGGGGATACTGCCTGCACGACCGCGTGGTGCGGCCGGCGCAGGTGATCGTGGCCAAGGAGTCTGACAGCTGATGCCCACCTACGACTATGTCTGCGATGCCTGCGGTCATGCCTTCGAACTCTTCCAGTCGATCACCGACAAGGTCAAGCGTACCTGTCCGGAATGTGGCAAGAAAAAGCTCCGTCGCCTGATCGGGCCGGGTGCCGCGATCATGTTCAAAGGCTCCGGCTTTTACACCACCGACTACCGCAGCGATTCCTACAAGAAGCAGGCGGCGGCCGACTCCGGCGGCAAGGCCGGCGGGGCGAAGGGTGGCTCCGATGGCAAGTCTGACGGCGGGTCGAAGGGGTCCGATGCCAAGCCGCAGCCGAAGCCGGCCGACTCGTGAGCCGCGCGGTCGGCATTCGCTTGCGGCCCGGTTTGCGTGCTCTGTGAGGTGATCGATGCCCTCCTGTCCTGTCTGTCATAAGCCGGTGGTGCTCGCGGCGCTGGAAACGCCCCCCTTCTGCTGCGAGCGGTGCCGGCTGGTCGATCTCGGTCGCTGGTTGGAGGAGGGCTACGGCGTGCCGGCGGTGGGTCGTGACGGTGACGATGATGATGAGGAGCCGCCGCCGGCCTTTCGCGACGACTCCCCATCGACGGATGAGACCGCCGGCGACTAGCTGCGGGTGCTTCTGCGGGCTCCTCGCGAAATCCCGGCCGCGCCGTATACTCCCCCCAAGCCCGTCCGCCGGGGACGAGGGAGACGAACCTGCCGTTGGAGACCCCTCATGAGCGAAGCATCCCCGCCCCCCGATCACGCCGCCGCGGTGATCGGCCAGCCCGTCCACGAGGTCCACTGGGCCGACGCCCTGCCCTGGTGGATTCTCTTTCGAGCCGCCGGGGCGGCCTTCTCGCCGACGGTGATCCTGTTGGCGGCCCTCGGGGGACTGGCCACCTGGGCCGGCCTTTCGATTGCCGATTCCCTCGGTCTGGCGGGTACTGCC
>Ga0180436_10005276_pt1 | contig 11468 bp, 12 predicted proteins | sample SS_ome_2_FD_132434 | JGI IMG/M metagenome (GOLD analysis project Ga0180436, IMG submission 132434) | Hypersaline lake sediment archaeal communities from the Salton Sea, California, USA - SS_3_S_2 metaG | ecosystem: Environmental > Aquatic > Non-marine Saline and Alkaline > Hypersaline >...
GTCCTCGCCGACCAGCGTCACCTGATCGCGGTTGGGATCATCTGGCTCTGCCACATCGCGATGGACCATGCCCTTGGCTACGGTTTTAAGTACGGCGACGCCTTCAAGCACACACACTTCTCGGAAGTATAGGTACCGGACAGGACCGGTGGCCTGATCTTTAGAACCGACTCGTGCTGCGCACGGAGCCGAGCAGCAGGATGAGATCGCCCGGGTCGTTTCTCCGGAGGTGACCCGGACATTGGCGTGTAAGAACCTGCCGCGTCAGAACCTGCCGCTTCGACTCGGTCGCTGTTCAAGCGGCGGTTGTCGCTATTCTTCCGGTGGACCGAGATCCTTCAGGATCTCCAGGTCGATTTGGTCCTTGCTTCGACCGGTCGCGGTTTTATTGCGAATAAGCGAATCGGTATCAAGGAACGGAACAGAGATACCGTCGATCTCGACGGTGATAGAACCGGCTTCTTCGAAGTTCAGACCGTCGATCTCAGTGAGGATATCGATTCGGTTCGGCGAAACGCCAATCTGGTACACGGTCCCGGGTGCGCGGAAATCCTCGGCGGTAATTCCCGATAGGGGGGCGCCAAATTCCACGAGGGCAGAATAGACCGCCCTCGCGTTATCAGACGTCGGACGAACGAAGATGTCCATGTCTCCCGTAGAACGAACATATCCGTGGGCGGCCATCGCGTACGCGCCTACTACGATGTACTCGACATTATGGGCGGTGAATAGTCTCAACAGATCGCTGTAGTCCGGATTGAACATCGTGTCGTCCCGTGAGAGAAAAAAGTCGAACCGACAGAGGCCAGATCTCCTCGAGCGCCCGGTGAGGATCGATCCTCTCGATTGCTCCGTCGTTTGTTTGTGCGTTGTCGCTCCTGCGAATCAGTCGCTCAACCGTTTTATCCACCATCAGTACGATATTATACCAGGCCGTACCATCTGTGTCGCCGTTCCCGGTGCCCACGCGACGGCGGATTGCATTTTTTGTGTATAAGATTTAGTATACAAAATATGGGTTGGAAACCGGATATTGCGGTCAGTACCGCCTGTTTTGACGGGTACCCGCTTCGGCGCGCTTTGGAGACGCTTTCGGCGGTTCCTGATACATCGATCGAACTTGCGTATATCGCCGGGTATGTGGAGAACTTCTCCGAGGAGCTTTTTTCCCCCGACAACGCGCAGGCGATTCGCACACTCCTGACCGATACGGGAAGTGTGTGCTCCGCCGTATCGGCGCATACCGATCTGGCCTCGGAGGGGGGGCTCGATCGCGGTATACGACGGATTCAATTTGCCGGCGCTATTGGTGCGTCTCGCGTGGTCTCCAACGCCGCCGTTGTGGAGCACCGCGACGCCTTTTATCGGAATCTGGAGACGCTGGTTCGCGAGGCTGAACGCGCCGGTGTCTGTTTGCTCCTGGAGAACCCCGGCGACGGTAAGACGAATGTCATCGACGATGGTGCCGGCGCCGCCGATTTTATCTCGCGCTTTTCAGGGAGTGCCGTCGGGATCAACTACGACTTCGGAAACGTAATCTCCCATTTTCGGGAGCGTGTTCGCCCGGAGCAGGACTGGCTCCCCCTGCGTTCGTCGGTCTCGTATTTTCATATAAAGGACGTTGACGTATTGGCGGACGATGCCGGCACGGAACGAACCTGGTTCTATCCGGAAATCGGTACGGGTATGATCGATTACGCCGGTATACTGCCGTTGATAGCTACGGATCGCGTTGTTCCGGCGATGGGGGTCGAGCTGCCCCTCCGATTGCGGCGGAGCGTTTCCAATCCCGCCGGTCGGACGCAGCACCCGCTGTCGGAAGATGAGATTCTCGCGATCGTTCAGCGGAGCGTACGCTTCGTCCGACGCCTCATCGCCGGCTGAGTCAGATCCGACCGATTACGAGCATCTGCAGTGGAACAACGATCGCCAGAAGCGCCGTCGTGACGAGCCACGCCGCGTTCGCGAGATCCACATCGAGATCGTAAATCGACGGGGGTACCAGGGCGATAAAACCTACCGGCGTCGACGAGAGGACGATGATCACCGCCAGGGGTAATCCTCCGTCAAAGCTGCCCATGCCTACCAGCCACGCCACTGTACCTACCGTCGCAGGAACAACGAGAAACTTGATTGCCGCCACGATACCCGCTGTCCCCAGGTGTGACCGAATACGACCAAAACGCATGGCCATGCCGATCGAGACGAGGAGCAGAAAACTCGCTACCGGAATAATCACCGTGTTGATCGTTCCGTAGATCGCCGGACGGGGGAGGTTCAGAATATTCAACACGAATCCAAGGGTGATACTGCCGACCGCCATCAGTATAAAGGGATCGACCAGAATAGCCCGGATACCGCGGCGGCCGTGCTCCCCCGATAGCGTGGGAGAGAAGGACTTGGCGATCGGAAACCCGAAGGCGTAGTAGCTGAACTCTTCGAACAGGCGAAAGAGGGGAACCAGCGCAAATCCCCGTTCGCCGAGAAAGATAAACACGATGAGAGCCCCGATCGATCCGATGTTGAACATGGAGGATGCCGTAAAAAAGGCTCCTGCCTGCCTCCGCGGAAGCGAAAGAATCCGCGCGCCGATCAGACCGCTTGCACCGCCGACGAGGAGCGTGAGGACGCCCAGGACCGGCATGAGGGTTATTCTCATATCCGCGAGTTCGAATATCCAGATCGCGCCCAGGGCGGCGATCGGGTTGAGACCAAGGAGTGCGATCCGCTGGAGAACCCTCCGCGGGACCGTCAGGGACACTTCTTTTCCCAGGCGGGCGCGAACCGCCCGTTGGATCGCGTATCCCGTCAAAAGCCCGATCGTGATGATTGAGAGTGAAACAAGGAGTTTACCCATTCGTCGATTATTGCCCGAAGACCGGCGCTTTCTCTACCGTCAGCTCCCGTGCTCGTTGGCGTAGTCGTAGATGCGCTGCATCTTGGGGGCGCTGCGGCCGGCGGGGTCAAAGTTTTTGGTGTTGCTGATCCAGGTGCGCGCCATGAGCCGCGCCACCTTGTCGCCGGTGACCTGGGCGCCCAGGGCGATCATGTTGGCGTTGTTGGACAGCGCCGCCCGCTCCGCCTGGTAGACGTCGGTCACCAGGGCGCAGTAGGCGCCGGGCACCTTGTTGGCGGCGATACTCGCCCCGATGCCGGTCCCGCACATGACGATGCCCCGGTCGTAGCGCCCGGCCACCACCGCCTCCGCCACGTCGATCACCACGTTGGCGTAGATCGGATCCTCCGAGCCCAGGTCGGTCACCTCGTGGCCCATCGATTGGAGCTCCTCGATCACCTCCCGCTTGAGCGCCCCCGCGTTGGGGTCGCAGCCGATCGCGATTGTCATCCCGCCAGCTCCTTCATCGTCTCGCCCATGTTCTTGAGCATCAGATAGCAGCTCGTGGCGCCGGCGTCAACGGTCCCCCGGGAGCGCTCGCCGAGACGGCTCGCGCGGCCCACCTTGGCCACCAGGTCTTTGGTGGACTTCCAGCCGGTCTCGGCGGCGGAGATCATCGCGTCGATCGTCCCGGCAAAGTCCGTACCCGCGGCGCGCGCCTCTTTGACCGCCGCCACCGCCGGGTCCAGCGTGTCCACCAGCGTCTTGTCGCCCACTTTGGCGTCACCGAGCCCACGGATGCCCTCGTAGGCGGCCTCGAGCATCGCCTCCAGCACACCCGCGTCGACCTGGGCGGCATCCCGGCTCGCCCGGGCCATCCGCTTGAAGAAGGTACCGTAGAGCGGGCCCATGCTCCCGCCGATCTCGTCCACCAGGGTGCGGCCCAGCACCTTGAGCGCCTCGCTCATCCCCATCTCTTTACCGGCGAGCTCCTTCTCCACCATGGTGAAGCCCTTGTCCATGTTGATGCCGTGGTCGCCGTCGCCGATCGCCCCGTCCACCTCGCTCAGGTACGCCCGGTTCTCGTGGATCAGCGTGATCAGCCGCTCCACCACTACCGTGCCGGTCGCCTCAGAAAAGGATTCGCTCATATCGCCGCCTGCTTGATGCCCATGGAGTAGCAGTCCAGGTCGATCAGCTCCTTGAGCTCCTCGTCGAGCTTCATGATCGTCAGGGTGACCCCCATCATCTCGAGGCTCGTGAAGTAGTTTCCCACGTAGGGCCGGTAGATCGAGATACCCTTCTCCCCGAGGATCTCCGCCACTTTGTTGAAGTAGATGTAGAGCTCCATCACCGGGGTTGCCCCGAGGCCGCTCACCAGCACCACCACCTCGTCGCCCGATCCAAAGGGCAGGTCCGGCAGGACCACGTCGCAGGTCATCTGCGCCATCTCGTCGGCGGTAGCCAGGTCCTGCACCGAGATGCCCGGCTCACCGTGGTGGCCGATGCCCACCTCCATCTTGCCCGGCTCGATCTGGAAGTTGGGCTTGCCCACCGCGGGGATCGTGCACGGCGTAAGACCGATGCCGACGCTCCGGGTGTTGTCCATCACCTTCTGCGCCGCCGCGATCACCTCGTCCAGGCTCCCGCCGAGGGCCGCTCTGGCGCCCCCCACCTTCCACATGAGTACCTCCCCGGCCACGCCGCGGCGCTTGTCCAGGGCGTCTTTGGGGGCGCTCGGGACGTCGTCATTGGCGAGAACGGTCTTCACCTCGATCCCGTCGTCCTCGGCGTCCTCCATCGCCATCTTCACGTTCATCACGTCGCCGGCGTAGTTACCGTAGAGCACCGCCACGCCCTTGCCGGCGTCGGCGGCTTTGATCGCGTCGTAGAACGCCTTTGCCGTGGGGGAGCTGAAGATCTCGCCCACCGCCACCGCGTCCACCAGGTTCTTGCCGATGTAGCCTACAAAAGCGGGCTTGTGGCCGCTGCCGCCGCCGGTGACGATCCCCACCTTGCCCTCCACCGGGGCTTTGGCGTACTTGAGCACCCGCGGGTTGGCCGTGGGAGCGATAAAGTCCGGGTGCGCCGTGACGTAGCCCTTGAGGTAATCCTCCACCACCTGGTCGGGGTTGTTGATTATTCGTTGCATCTGCAAACCTCTTCCTTTCTACTCGTCGCGGAATCCAAGGATCTGCGTTTCGATAAAACGCCAGGTCTCCATATAGTTGGTATTTTCGATCTGTTTCTGGATTTCGTCGAGTCGCACCCGGTCGAGAAGCGCGTCGATTTTTGCAGTCATACGAGCATTGATCGCAAACATCTCCGTCGTCGGCCAACGAGTCGGGTGGGTGTCGGAGGTCAGGAAGTCGTCGTAGCCATACTTCTTCAGGTAGTAAATAAACTCGATGTACTCCAGCAGGGTGTGGCTCCCGGTAAAAAAGTCCCAGTCCCAGGTGCGATCGTTGTCGTTGATGTGGACGTAGTAGGGGTGACCGGAATAGTGGAGCATCGTCAGCGTTTCCGCCGGGTGCTCGCCCGCGTATACCGAATGTCCGTAGTCGATCGTGATCCCCAGTCGATCGTTGCCGATCTCCTTGAGCAGCACCAGCGTGTCCGCCGCGCGATTGAGGTAGCAGTGGCGGCGCGTCTCCTTGGGTTTGTACTCGATAAAGAGCGGTATCTCCGGCTTGTAGGCGGCGCTCTCGCCAAAGGCGTCAACGAGTCGGGTCCAGGCCGCCCGGTAATCCTCCTGAAACACAAACTCAAAGCCGTCGCCCAGAGGGCAGCAGGTTACCCGCGGAGCGCCCACGGCGGCGGCAAAATCCTTAGCCTCTTTGATAAATCGAATCGCTTTCTCCCGGATCGCCCGGTCCGGCGAGGTGAGGCCCCCACTCACAAACTCGGGCTCGCCTTTCACGTTCACGTTGATCGCCGCGAAGGCGAGCCCCGCCTTCTTTGCGAGCTCCATGGTTCGCTCCGGCGTTTCGGTCTCGTAGGGATACACCACCTCGACTCCGGAATACCGCGGGATCGACGCGACCTGCCGAAACTTCTCCTCCAGATCGATCGCCCTGTTGTACACGTGAAACCGATCCTTTGTCTCCGACAGGAATCCGGTAATCAATGCATATGAAAACATCCTGCGTCCCTCCAGTTTACAACCGTGATGTATGAATAAGCGGCTCTACATATGCGCGCGCCGCAGCGTACTCCGTCTCGATTTCCCTCTCGGAAACACGAATCTCGATGTCGATGGACCCTTCGTATCCGAGATCCGCAAGAACGTTGAAGAATCGATGCCAGTCGATCGTCCCGCGTCCCGGGGTGAGGGAGGCGTTCACCGATCCGTCGTTATCGCAGATGTGGGTGCCGAAGACGCGGTGTGGCCCTACCGTCTCGGCCATCCTTTCCGGCGGGATTCCCTGACTCCAGAGGTGGCCCGTGTCGAGGTTGACGCCGACCCGTTCCGGCGGAAATCCCGCGAGGAACGCCGCCATCATCGGAGGCGTTGCGATCGATGAACCCGGGAGCGCCTCCAGGGCGATCCGTAGCTGCGACGGCAGCACAGGAAGGAGGCGTTGGATCATCTCGGACAGGTCCTGTTCTCGGGAGTCTGCGTGCGGTCCCACCGGGATCGTCAGGACATCACAACCGGGTAGGGCGCCAAGACGCTCGCCGATCTCCCGGATGTCCGCGATCACCGCGTCTATCGGACGGGTTGCGGCGGCGGTCTCTTCCAGCAGATAGTGGAGGACGAACTGCCGCACTTGCAGGCGCTCTGCTCTCGCGGCGGCCCCGAACGCCTCGATACCACCGTCGATCCAGCCCCGGAGGAACCGTTGCGCCGCGATTTCTCCCTGGACCGCGCCGTACCCGAGGGCGGCGACCATAGGAAACATCGATAGCGCCGCGTCGGCGTCGAAGTCAAAGTCGTATTTCGAAATAAAAAACGCCGGTGAAACCCCCGGCTTTTCCGCGCCGTTCATTTTTGTATACAAAATTTCTAACACAGTTTAGAATGGTCGTCAAGGTTTTCTTTGGTCGGTCCGGCGATTGACCGCGGGTAGGAGCTCGACTATTCTGAATACAATGTACGGAATCGAATATCAGGATCTCACCGGCCAGGTATATGAGGCGGTCCGTGACATGATTCTTTCGGGCGAACTGCAACCGGGGCAAAAGCTGATTCAGGATGACCTGGCGGAACGCCTGGGGGTTTCCCGTACGCCCCTCCTATCGGCGTTCTCGAAGCTCGAGAAAGATATGCTCCTCGAGAGCAAACCGCGTCGGGGCATGTTTGTTCGTACCTTCCGGCCGGAGGAACTGGTGCAGGTCTACGACGTGCGTCTTCGTCTCGAGCCGCTGGGAGCGGGGGAGGCGGCGGATCACGCCACCGGCGAGGAGATCGACGAGTTGCGTCGGCAGTGCAAACTCTTCGCGGAGATCGCCGAGGCGAAGGATCCGAGTGCGCGCGCCGAGGACTACCGGTTTCATATGCAGGTCATGCGGATGAGTCGCAACGATCTCCTCTACAACATCATCGCCTCGTACAACATCATCGTGATCGCCAACTTCTACGGTTTCTTAAAAGATCCGCGAGTGAGCGCGCAGGAGCATCGCGATATCCTTGCCGCGATCGCCGATGGCAGTCGCCAGCGAGCGATGAAACACATGTATCATCACATAAACAATTCGCGTCGCCATCTGCTGGCGCATCTCGAAAACGTGGGAGACCAGGGGTAGCAGGGAGGAATCGTTTGGCATCAATAGTTGAGAACGACGCGATCGCCAACCAGGTGTACGAGCAGATTCGCCTCATGATCGAGAACGGCGATCTCGAGCCGGGCGAGCGGATCAACAAAAAAGCGATCGAGGAGATTCTCGGGGTCAGCCAGACGCCGATTAACAGCGCCCTCAATCGTCTGGTGGGAGAGCAGATCATCGATATCGAACGTCGAAAGGGTCACGTGGTCCGTGTGCTCGGATGCCAGGAGTTGATCGAGATCTTCGGTCTCCGGGCGGGTGTGGAAAGCGTGGCGGCGCGAATAGCCTGCGAGCGTATCACCGACGCGGAGATCGACGAGCTCTCGGCGCTGTTCGCTCCGTTTGCCCCGCCGGTTCCGCCGGACCGCGAACACGAGTACATCCACGCTGACAACTGTTTTCATCGCAAACTCGTAGAGTTCTCGGGCAATACGATGCTGCGAACCTCTTTTGAACGGTACGGGATCATGCTCAAGTCAAACCTGCAGGGGCTTGTACGGCCAGCGGACGATACGATCCCGGAGCATCACCGGATCATCGATGCGTTTCGTCAACGGGACGCCGTGGTCGTTCAGCTCGAGGTCTCCGACCACATTCTCAAATCACGGACTCGTCTGATCGAGACCTGCCGCGAGCGCGCGTCGCGCATGCAACAGCGCACAGCCTGATGGATGTTTAAAAAACGTATTGACAAGATGGAAAGCTGTGCTATGCTATTTTGTATACAAAATCATGTATCCGAATTAGGAGGTTGTGATGAGAAAGTTTGTCGTTACTACCGCGTTGTTGGTTCTCGCGGGTGGTCTGGTATTTGCGGCGGGCGAGCAGGAATATCCCGCCCAGGATATCACCACGATCGTCGTATGGGGCGCCGGTGGCGGTACCGATACCTGTAACCGCGTCATCATGGGTGAGATGGCAAAAGAACTGGGCGTGCCCGTGAACGTCACCAACGTCACCGGCGGCGCTGCGGGAAGCGTTGGTATGGCCACCGCCTACGCCGAAGATCCGGATGGGTACACCCTGGTTGGTGCCTCCGAGTCCAACACGACCACGGCGGTTATGGTCGAAGACTACGACCACCTCGTTGATGTATGGGACTGGTTTATCGTCGGCGGTTCGCCGGACGTGGTGAGCGTCACGCCGGACCTTCCCTACGAGAATATCGTGCAACTCGTTGACGCGGCGAAGGCAAGCCCGGGCTCGATCAAAGCGGGCGCGAGTGGCGCCGGTTCGATTCACCACGTGAACCTCCTTGCGTTTGAGCAGGGGTCCGGCGCGGACTTTGAGTTTATTCCGTACGACGGTTCCGCACCGGCGCAGAATGCGGCGATGACCGGCGAGGTGCAGCTCGTTATTACGTCTGTCGCCGAACAAGCGGAATTGATCCGCGCCGGTCGACTCCGACCGCTGGCGGTGCTCGTACCCGATGCGTTTACGATCGATGGTCAGGAGATCCCTTCGGCGTTTGATACGATACCCTCCCTGGCCGAGGTTCTTCCGATCCAGCAGTCGATCGGATTCGCGATTCGCTCGGACGCACCGGAAATGGTGAAGGAAACCCTGGGCGAAGCGTTTGAAAACGCGATGCAGAGCGACGCCGTGCAGACCTTTGGGGAGGAGCGGTTCTACGTTCTCTCCGGCGCGTGGGGCGACGAAGCCAACGAGATCATGTCGGGGCTCCAGAGTGCCATGTCCTGGACCCTCTGGGACCAGGGACTCGCCGTGGACGATCCGGCCGAGCTCGGAATTCCCCGGTAAATACTCGTTTTTCAGACTACACTACCGGGTGTGGGGGTATGCCTCCACACCCGGTTTTTCAGAGGTGGACGTTTGGTATGATGGAGACACGGAAACTTCGCAGGGCAGATTTTGTGACGAGCATACTTATGATGCTCGCGGCGGCGGCGATTCTGATTATGACGTTTCAGATGCCCATGCGCGATACCTATGGTGGCGTTCGCAATGTATGGTATGTATCGCCGGCGCTCCTACCGTTGATCGTCGGGTTCGGGATTCTCATTCTGAGTGTTGTTCTGCTCGTCAACTCTATCAAAACCGGCGGAGCCGCGGATTTTATCGCGGGGCTCAAGACGATGACATTCCGGATCGACGACGCGAACCAGCGGTTTGTCGGCATTCTCCTTGCCCTCGTCACCTTCGTGTATCTCTTTATCCCGCGAGTCGATTTTTTCCTGTCGATCATGCTGTTTCTTGCGTACTTCGTGCCCGCCTACTACTACGACGAGCTGTCGGATCTGAAAAAAATGAGCGTCCTCTATGGAGCGATCGCCGCAGTGTTCCTTATTCTCTTTACAACGGGAATCGCGGATCGAATAAACGGTGGATTCGAATTTGCCACGGATGTGATCGCCCTGGTCGCGACGATCGTTCTGGTCGTTTTTTCGAGGCGGCTTGCGGGGAGCGATCACGACAGAATCCAAAAGTTCCGTCTCAGTCTGATCGTGACGATCGTGACGCCCCTGTTCCTGACGCCGGTCTTCCGATTTCTCCTGTTTGTGCGACTCCCCTACGAAGGCGGGATTGTGCAACTCCTCCAACTGATCTGGTACTCCCTGAGGTAATCGAATGGCAGCACTCCAGTCGTTAGGCATCTTCTTTTCACATATGGGCGCGCTCGTTACCGATCCGGCGACGCTCCTTGTTCTGTTCGGCGCGACGATCATGGGGATCATGTTCGGCGCGACGCCTGGCCTCACCGCGACGTTGGGCGTGGCTCTTCTGACGACCCTTACCTACAACATGAGTCACAGCATGGCGATGGTGGCGCTCCTGGCGATCTACGTTGGCGGCGTCTACGGCGGGTCTTACGCATCGATCCTGATAAACATCCCTGGAACGGCTGCTGCCGCCGCCACCGCCCTCGACGGGTACCCGATTGCCGTCCGCGGTGAGGGCGGGCGTGCCCTGGGTCTCACCACCACCGCCTCGGCGATCGGTACCGCTATCGGAATGCTCTTTGTGGTCAGTCTCAGCCCGATAATCTCGGAACTGGCGCTGCAGTTTACGAGCTTTGAGTTTTTTCTTCTGGCGTTCTTTGGAATCATTATCAGCGGAACCCTGACCAGTCCCGATCTCGTGTACAAAGGATGGATCGCCGGCTTTATCGGTCTCTTTCTTGCAACGGTGGGCCGCGACGGACTCCAGTTTTACCCGCGATTCACCTTTGGAAACAGCAATCTGGAGGGCGGTCTCGAGGTGGTGCCGGTGTTGATCGGCGCCTTCGGGATTCCTCAGATCATTCAGGTTCTCCGGGACAAGTTCCGGCCCAAAAAAGCGCAGAAGCTCGATCGGATACTTCCCGAGTTCGGTACGATCGTTCGCAACACCAGGCATATCATCCGCTCCGCCCTGATCGGCGTCGGTATCGGCGCCGTCCCCGGTATCGGCGAAGACATCGCGGGCTGGGTAAGCTACGGCGCGGCAAAAAACTCGTCGAAACACCCGGAGGAGTTCGGGAAGGGCGCCTATGAGGCGATCGTCTCCACCGAGACCGCCAACAACGCCTGCATAGGCGGCGCCATGATTCCACTCCTCAACCTGGGCGTGCCCGGGAGTCCACCCGCGGCGATGCTCCTGGGGGCGCTCATGCTCCACGGAATCGCCCCGGGACCGATGCTCCGTATCGACAGCCCCGGCTTTATCGAAGAGGTATCGGCGATCCTGCTTATCGCCTCCGTGGCGATGTGGATCTCCGGGATGCTCCTGGCAAAACAGGTGGTCAAGGTGCTCCGTATCCCGCCGGCGGTGTTTATGCCGATCATCGCCGTGCTCTGCGTGATCGGGAGCTACGCCCTCGGGACAAAGGTGTTCAACCTCTACCTGATGGTGCCGGTCGGGATCA
>Ga0180436_10005278_pt1 | contig 11468 bp, 10 predicted proteins | sample SS_ome_2_FD_132434 | JGI IMG/M metagenome (GOLD analysis project Ga0180436, IMG submission 132434) | Hypersaline lake sediment archaeal communities from the Salton Sea, California, USA - SS_3_S_2 metaG | ecosystem: Environmental > Aquatic > Non-marine Saline and Alkaline > Hypersaline >...
TCTCGAAAAATTAGATTCCGGCCTTGATAAAGGTCTTTCCAGTCAGGAAGCGGCTAACCGCCAGGAAAAGTTCGGTCCCAACCAATTGGCGGAAGGGAAGAAAACCACTTTCTGGCAGATGGTATATGCCCAACTGAATAACTTTGTGATCATCATGTTAATGGTAGCGGCCGCCATTTCGGCTATTGTAGGAGAACCAGTTGATTCCGCTGCCATAGTAGCGATCGTTGTGCTTAACACCATCATGGGTGTTGTACAGGAAAGCCGCGCCCAGGATGAGCTGGAAGCACTTAAGAAAATGGCTTCGCCGGAAGCACAGGTATTGCGTGACGGGCATCGTGTTTCTGTCCCTGCGCGCGAATTGGTGCCGGGGGATATTGTATTTCTTGAGACGGGCAATTATGTGCCTGCCGATGTGCGCCTGATCGAAGCGGTCAATTTAAAGATAGAAGAAGCGGCCCTGACGGGAGAGTCTGTTCCTGTCGAAAAGAATGCCGCATCCGTATTAGATTCGGATGCAACCCTGGGCGACCGCAAGAATACCGCATTTAGCGGAACGGTTGTCACATATGGCCGCGGAAAAGGCATTGTTGTCAGCACTGGCATGAACACCCAGATCGGGTTGATTGCGACTATGCTGCAATCTGTCGAAGACGAAGAGACCCCGCTGCAGAAACGATTAGACCAGCTTGGAAAAACATTGGGCTGGGCGACCATCGTCATCAGCGGTTTGGTTTTCCTTTCAGGGCTGATTGAGGGAGGTACTGGAAGTGAAAATATTTTGAATATGTTCATGGTGGCGGTATCATTGGCTATCGCAGCTGTTCCTGAGGGGCTGCCTGCTGTTGTGACGATCAGCCTCGCGCTGGGGATGCGCGAAATGGTGAAAAAACACGCATTGATACGGCGGCTCTCTTCGGTGGAGACGCTGGGTTCCGCAACTGTGATCTGCTCTGACAAGACGGGCACCCTGACACAAAACGCGATGACCGTCACCCGGGTTTGGGTGGACGGTAAAGCTTTAGGGGTAACCGGAAGCGGATATGCGCCGGCAGGTGATTTTGTGGATGCTGATCAGAAAGTTGACATTCATAACTTCCCAGGTATTTCTACTGCCTTGTGGGTTGGCACGCTCAATAATGACGCGCAACTTGAAAAAACGCAGGAAGATGGAAATGAATTCTATCGTATCATTGGCGATCCCACTGAAGGGTCCATTCTGGTCGCGGCAGCGAAAGCCGGCGCACAGGCGGAAGACCTTAATAACGCTTACCCGCGCGAAGGAGAAGTACCGTTCGATTCTGACCGCAAACGCATGGTGACCGTGCATGAAGTTAAAAAACCAAAAGATAATGACCTCTCTCCGTTCAATGGAAAAGAAGCAAAACAGTCATTTGTCATTGCGGTAAAAGGCGCTCCTGATGTGGTGCTGAAACTGTGCAACCGCGTTCAGAAGATGGACAACACTGTCGCAGATTTGGACGAGAAAAAACGGAAAGAAGTGCTCGCGGCGAATGACAGCATGACCAAAGACGCCCTGCGCGTACTCGGCATGGCTTACCGTGTTGTATCTGCAAAACCGGATCAGGTTGACAGCGAGACGCTGGAAAAAGATCTTATCTTCGCAGGCCTGGTTGGTATGATCGATCCTGCCCGAGAAGAAGTTAAGCCGGCTCTATTAAAGGCCATCGGTGCCGGGATACGCACAATTATGATCACTGGGGATTACCCCAATACCGCAAAAGCAATTGCGGAAAGCATAGGCCTGCTCCGACCGGGACACAAAGTTAAGACTGGGGCGGACGTGGACGCTATGAGCGATGACCAGTTGAAAGAAGAAGTGGACGAGATCGACGTGTTTGCGCGTGTTTCTCCCGAACACAAAATGCGCATCGTCAACGCGCTGCGCTCGAATGACCATGTTGTAGCGATGACCGGTGATGGCGTAAATGACGCTCCCGCGATCAAGGCATCAGACATTGGTGTGGCCATGGGCATCACTGGTACTGACGTGGCGAAAGAAACAGCGGATATGGTGTTGACCGATGACAATTATGCGAGTATCGTATCGGCTGTTGAACAAGGGCGCATTATTTATAGCAATATCCGAAAATTTGTTTATTTCCTGATCTCATGCAATATGGCTGAGATTATGATCATCTTCCTGCCGACCATGTTTGGAAGGTTCCTGTTTCCGAAAGCGGCAGCATTAGGATTGCTGTCCCCGCTTGAGCCGATCCAATTATTATGGCTGAACCTTGTGTCTGATGGCGCTCCGGCGCTGGCATTGGGCACTGAAAAAGGTGATCCTGATATCATGGACCAGAAACCGCGACCCCCGAAAGAACCGATCATCAACCGTTTTATGTTGCTTGGCGTCATAATTCAGACGATTGCGATCGCGGCAACTACTTTGTACGCATTCAATGTGGGGCTGAGCCAACCAGACCCGCGCTACGCTGAAACGTTAGCATTCACAACCTTGGTTTTCTCTGAATTGATCCGCGCATATACTGCGCGATCTGAACGCTATCCGCTACTCAAAATTGGAATTTTTTCTAACAAGTGGATGAATTGGGCGGTACTTGGTTCAGGTGCGCTGATGATGCTGGTGTTATATGTGCCATTTCTACAGAAGATTTTCAACACTGTACCACTGGGATGGACAGAGTGGCGTTTGATTGTTCCATTATTTATATTTCCATCTATTGCGGCTGAGATTGTGAAATACATAGTCACAGCAATGGACAAGAGTAAAAGAAACAAGTAATCAAATAACGAAATCGGAAAGCGAAAGCTTTCCGATTTTTTTACCACACCATAATACAATAGGGCAAAGTTGGAGGTGGATTTCTTATGGATTTCGATAATATTGATTTGAAGTGGCAGAACATGCTGGCGGGTATAAAGGCACAGGTTCCATTTGTTAAAAACAGCCCCAAAGCCATTTATGAAAATATCAAAGACGAATTGAAGTTGGATAAAGCACCGGAAAAGGTTTACCTGACTGGCTGCGGCGACTCGTGGTATTGCGGGATGGGGACGCGATATGCATTTGAGGAATGGGCACAAATCCCGACAGAAGCTGTCCAGGCGATGGATTTCTCGCGGTACCAGGTAAATTACGCGCCTGAGAATTCTGCCTTAATAGCTGTGTCCAATTCCGGCCGGCTGGCAAGAACGATTGAAAGTGTGGTGCAGGCAAAGAAAACTGGCATCCTAACGATCGGCTCAACCAGCAATATGGAGAGCGGTTTATCACAGGAGGTTGATCATGTGATTGACCTGATGTATTCGGAACGCCGTTTTGCACCCGGGACCAGCAGTTATATGGCATCCATGATCGTCGAGTTTTGCCTGGCACTCTATTTCGCCGAAGTGAAGGGAGTCTTCACCAAGTCGCAGGTTGAAATGAAATTACAGGAAATTTCCGACCTGGCAGGACCGATGGAAAAGACAATCGACGCAAATATGACGGTCATGGAGAAGTTGGTTGAGGAAGCCGATATCAAGAACCAGTGCATTTTTATCGGCGCTGGACCGAATTACGGCACGGCTTTCTTCTCGATGGCAAAGGTGATTGAAGCAACGAGAACCCCTGCTGCCGGACAGCAGATGGAAGAATGGGCACATATCCAATATTTCTTCACCAATAGCAATACACTCACTTTTGTAATTACACCGCAAGGGAACAGTGTGGACCGCGCGAGGGAACAGATGTATGCTATCAAGGCCATGAAATCAAAATGCATCGTGATCTGTAACGCGGATGATCATATAACACAAAATGAAGCTGATGTAGTGGCGCCCGTTTATGGAAACGTGGATGAAATCCTTAGCCCTATTCTATATTGTGTGCCAGCAGAAATCTTCGCTTTTGTCAGTGCCATTCACCATAATCTGGCGATGCTGGGATTTGATGATCCCAAGGTGAAAGAAGTCAATTGGCGGCAGATATTTGACAGCCATATTTTGCGATAGACGAGGAGGCCTTTGAATGGGTGCATTTATTGAACTTTTAAAAAGCGGAAAAAAACCGATCATTGGCATGGTGCATCTGGCTGCATTGCCTGGATCAGTACATTTTGAAGAGCCTTTTGAAAAGACCGCGAAGCGGGCGTGTGATGAATATAGGACTCTGGCCGATTGTGGCTTTGATGGATTGATTCTTCAAAATACCGGGGACGTCCCAGCGCTTGAGTATGGCGATGAGGCAACGGTCGCATTCATGACCAAGGCGGGGTTGATGTTGCGCACAGAAAATGACATGATGATTGGTGTAAATGTGCTGATGAACGGCAGCAAAGCTGCCCTGGCAATCGCCAAAGCGATCGATGCGGATTTTGTTCGGATAAAGATCAACAGCGGTGTCGTTTCCACGTCTACAGGTATGGTGGCGGCAAACCCTCACGAAGTGCTTTCGTTCCGTAATCGCATTGGGGCCATTAATATTGATATGATCGGCGATTTATATGATCGTACAGCGGCCCCGGTGGGAGAATTTCCGTTGGAAGTCCTGGCTGATCTGGCCATGCGCCATGCAGATATCAGGGCACTGGTGGTGTCGGGCTATGACTATCCGGAGCTGGTCAGCCGGCTTAAATTGCTGCGCGCTAAGTTGCCAGAAGCGTTACTGGTTGTTGGGGGAGGGGCCAAGGTATCCAATCTCGCAGAATTAATCACGCTATCTGACGGCATTATTGTGGGCAGCAGTATTAAAAGCGGTGGTGGATTCCTGGACCCGATCGATGCTGATAAAGCGCGTGCTTTTATCAAAGAAGCCGACCAGTTCAGGTAGACAACAAAAATATCAATATATCCGATTAGTTTACCCCTTGACATTAACGTAACGTTAAGCAGTAAGATCATGCTTACGAGGTGATTATGGCGTATACCATCAATGAAATTGCACGTTTGGCGAATGTTTCCACGCGCACGATCCGTTATTATGATGAGATCGGATTGCTCGCACCAGCATACACAGGGAAAAACGGCTACCGGTATTATGACCGGAACAGTTTGTTATTACTGCAGCAGGTTCTCTTCTTTCGTGAATTGGAAATGCCGGTGAAGGAGATAGCGAATATACTTGAAAATCCCGTGTTCAACTTAGTAGAAACACTACTTATGCACCGGCAAGCTTTGCAAAAAGAATCGCGGCGCATCCAGAAATTGATTACCACGATCGACAACACCATAAACATGATCAAAGGAGATAGGGAAATGACAGACCAAGAATTATTTGTCGGTTTTGATGAAGAAAAATATGCCAAGGAAGCGAAAGATAGGTGGGGAGATACAGATGCGTATAAGCAATCCATACAACGCTGGTCTTCATATTCGGAAACACAAAAGGAAAAAATAAAAAATGAAGGCGGAGAGATAACCACCCGTATGGTAGGCGTGCATGCTGAGTGCAAACCCGGGGATGAAGTAATTCAGAAAGCAGTTGGAGATTACCTGGCGTACCTCAATAAGTATTTTTACACCTGCAACGCTGAGTTTTTACGCAGATTATCTATGATGTGGGTGGAAGATCCGCGCTTTGCAGTTAATTATGAACGCATTCGTGAAGGTGGCGCACAATTTGTTCATGAAGCCGTTGAGATATTTTGCCAGAACCAGGCATAAAAAACAGGCGCAAAATGGAGAGCGCCTGTTTTTTGTATTCTTTTTTCGGGAAAAATTTTAAGCGGCTTTTACTGTGATCTTTTTCGCTTTAGCAGGTTCAGCCTTAGGCATTTGCAGCCGTAATTCGCCGTTTTTCACCGTTGCTTTGATCTTGGACTGATCGATCTCATCAGATAATTTGAAGCTGCGGCGATAATCTCCGCTCTCATATTCGGAATAGATTCGCTTGAATCCTTCGGGTGCCATTTCATCGACATAAGCGTTGATCGTGAGGACGCCCTTTTCAAGGGTGATATCAAGCGCCTCCTCGTCCGCCCCGGGGACATCCGCCAGCAGAACAATTTCATCCTTGGTTTCATAGATATCCGTGCGGGGAATATAGCAGCGGCGGTCGCGTGTGCGTTCCATTTCTTCATTCTCAACGACTTCTTGCTTCGGAATTTCGAGTGATTTTTCTTCTTTCTTGGTCATGGTAACTTCACCTCCAATTATCTTTATGCGCTCTTTACAGCAATCTTCTTGGGTTTGTCTGCTTCGGCCCGCTGAAGGTGGATAGCCAACACGCCATTCTTGAAGCTTGCCTTTACGCTATTGATATCGATCATAAAAGGCAGCTGAATGGTGCGTTTGAACTCGCCATACCCTCGTTCGTTGCGGTGATAGCGGGTCTCATCACCAGATTCATCCATCTTGCGGCTGCCAGAGATTGTCAGTGTGTCAGCGGTTGCGTCAATATTGATATCTTCTGCGTTGAACCCTGGCATTTCTGCGCTGATGAACTGGCCTTCTTCATTTGCCCAGATATTGATGGCCGGAAAACCAGGTGAATTTAATATCCCCGGTCGATCGGTAGCTGCAAAGAGGCGGTTCATCTCGCGTTGCACCTGATCCATTTCACGCCATATACTGGGTCGTCTTGTGGTTCTATACATAGCATTTACCTCCAAATTTATTTAATTGATCGTGATTATATTTTCTCGCGCATATATTAAACGTGCGTAAATATAACGTTTAAAAAATATTAGAAATGGATATTTTTGGAAGATGATTTAGGTGGTTAGGAAATGATCGAAGCGATCCAGCACGGAGGGCATATCCCGGCGGCCAAAGCCGATACGAACATAGTCATCATCGTATCCAATAACAGACGCAGGTAGAAGCATAATTCCGCATTCTTTCAGCAAGTGTTCACAGAAACCAGCTGCTGGCTGGGCTCCGAGATATTCCGGAAAAGTGACTGTGCCTGACTTAGGCGCAACCCAGCGAAAAAGACTAGCGTGTCTTTCAAAGAACTCGTTTAGCACATATAAATTATGTGTGTAGATCTTAAGGTTACGATCGAGGATGTGTTCCTTTGATTGCAATGCGATCAAAGCCAGGATCTCGCTTGGTGCTGATGCGCAAATAGTGGTGTAGTCTTTCATTACCAGCGCTGATTCCAGGAAGTCCAGATCCTGTGAAAGTAGCCAACCAACCCGCAAGCCTGGGAGCGAAAAGGATTTTGACATACCGCATAGGGATACTGATTTCTCGTACAAAGTTGCCATGGCTGGAAGCCGATCTGTCGGATCTATTTCTGCGTAGCGGTACATTTCGTCAGAAAAGATTGCGATGTTGTTGTCTCTAGCGATCTGGACCAAATCGGCTTGCTCACCCGCTTTGATGAGGGCTCCAGTGGGATTGTGGGGAAAATTAACCACAATCAGTTTGGTCCGAGGTGTGATCAATCCGAGCAAGTCTTCGATGTGGAATGCCATATCTGAATGCATGTGCGGTTCCCACCAGGATACCTCACATCCGATTGATACTGCTACCTGGTACAGCGATTGGTAACCAGGGTGCGTCACAATGACATGGTCCCCGGTTTCTAATAATGCATGCATAGCGATGAAGATGCCCTCTTCCGGCACAACTTCTAGCACATGATCCTTAGATAAGCTTGGATATAACGAAGCGATCATTTCTAGAAGAAGCGGATGACCGTGCGACTCTGTATAACCCAGCGATAGATCGTTCCAGATATTGCGCATATGTGAGTCTGCCAGATTGAGCAATTCTGAAAGGACGAAGGGTTCAGCGTCGGAGCAACTGAGCAAATATGGTGCAGAGAATTCATGTTTCGCGAAATATCTTTCGAGCGCAAATGGTTCTATTTTCATAATAGAAGTGTTTATTTAATAAATTCCTGATTTGTGTTTTGGGCAGAAACAAGGGGTTTAAACGTCAGGCGATGAATCGCGCAAGGCCCGTAGTGATCAATTGCTGCGCGATGCTGTGTGGTGCCATAGCCTTTGTGTTGGGCAAACCCGTACTGAGGGAATTGTTTATCCATATCAACCATAAATGCATCCCGAGCGGTCTTAGCGATGACTGAAGCGGCAGCGATACTTAGGGAGCGACAATCCCCTTTGGACAGAGATAGCTGCGGGCAAGCGCAGTTATGGATTTGGATGTAGTCTAATAGAAGGTATGATGGGTCATATGTGAGACTTTCAATTGCCCGTTCCATCGCCAGACAGGTAGCAGGGACAATCCCTCTCGCGTCAATTTCTTCGTGGGTGGCAAAGTTGACTGTCCAGGCCACAGAAACAGATTTGATACAGTCAAGATATTTATTTCGTTGGCGCGCTGTCATACGTTTGGAATCACGCACTCCATCCAACAACCGCAGGACCCGTTCATCCCGTGGAAGAACCACCGCGGCAGCGAAAACCGGGCCAGCCCACGCGCCGCGACCAGCTTCATCAAGGCCGGCGACGATATGAAAACCCTCTTCCCATAGTTGAAATTCATACTCTAAAGTAGGCTTTTCAGGGAGAGAGTAAATTTCACGCTTTCGTACCATATTTCCCCATCAGATCATTGAAGCGAACCTTGATCAGGTCCAGGCCCATACGGATTGAATCCCGAAATATCTTTACTGTACTGTGCGGGTGGTGATACCAATGGATGGGAATCTCAACAATTTTGTACCCGAATTTTCGCGCAATAAATAATGCTTCCACATCAAACGTCCACCCAAATATCGTTAAGCGGGGAAATATTTCTTGAGCGGCATCTTCGCGGAATAATTTGAATCCGCACTGTGTGTCATTCAAGCCGGGAAGTACAAGCAACTTTACTAACCAATTGAAGACGCGACCGGTTACATGGCGGTACTCTTGCTCACCATAGCGCACTGCGCCGTGCGCTTCACGAGAACCGATGGCAATTGGCGCACTGAGCTCGGCTGGTGGCATGAACTTTGCTACTTCCTCGATTGGCATCGATAAGTCGGCATCACAAATAAAGCGGTAATCTCCTTTTGCATGAAACATTCCCTGGCGAACGGCCCAACCCTTTCCGCGCTGATCTTCATGCAGAACCGTCAGGCAGCATATCTCTGCTTGCATTTCGTTGACAATCTGATAGGTACCGTCTGTGCTGCCGTTTTCAACAACAATGATTTCAGATAGAAATTCTTGTTTGGATAAATAAGCGCCAATCTTCCGCAGGGTCTCGGGAATACGCGCGGCTTCGTTAAAAGCCGGAATGATTATTGACAGAAAAGGTTTATTCATTGCCTTGATTGCCCGTTCATATCATTGATTTTATCAAGATTATGAACTATGCAATAGGTTTTTTTGACAATACTCTACATATGCATCAAGATTGCGGTTCTTAAGTAACACCTGGAATTTTAAATCTTGAACCGCATCACAAATTCTACCTAAGTCGGATATTCGATCTGTATATTCAATTTGAAAAACCGCTTTTCCATTATCACTAAAAATCGAATATTGATCACATTCATCAAAGAAAAAGCAATCTTCCGTAACTATAAAATCAAAATGAGCTACCAGGTCGTTGGCCTGATCGCCGTTATTTTTCATTCCAATGGATAATCCGCGTTGGTGCGCTTGTTCACTTAACCATTTATTATAGGCAAGCTGATCTTGATATGTGATGTTAAAACCCGTTGGATGTAAATAGCCGTTAATATTATCGGGGTCAACCGCATCGCATCCTTTTTCAACAGCCAGATCGAGGCGCGCCGACATGACAGACGCAAAAGTATTAAAATTCTTCACGTCCAGCCACCTTTCTCCTGGCCACCCGACATACGGATCGCCGATCGCTTCCTGTGGAAAATCAGTTGCATCTGGACGAAAATCTTCCCAGGCACCTGCGTTGAGATAACAAATCACTTTTTTCCCTCGCTGATGCAAAAATCGGATGGCGGATGGAGATGTCTCAAAAAGATCTAACTCAAAAATATCTGATTCCAGGTGAAGGTTCGGGGGATAATCTGAAAGCTGAATTTGGAATATACTATTTGCCGTTGGTATCCAAAAAGATGGACTGGCTGATGCAGACGGAGGAACAATGGTTTGGGTTTGTGTAGGCTCGGTTGGGAAAATATCTCCCTTTATAGAGTTGCACCCAGCAACGAGAAGATAGATAAATAGCAGAATAGTGATTAATTGTGATTTGAACAAAATATTCCCGTAAAAAAGAATGGTCGGGGTGGGCGGACTTGAACCGCCGACCTCTGCGTCCCAAACGCAGCGCGCTTCCATCTGCGCTACACCCCGGCGCATAGAGTATAATCGTATCTTAGCCCAACCGTCAAGGAAGGGCGCTTTTTACAAAACGAGTCAGGAACTTCAGCGTGCGACGTAAACAACAGCTATTTATATTTTCCCTTCTGTTCTTGTTCACAGGGTGCGCAATTTCATCAGCCGACCCAACGCCGACGGTATTTACGCCGGTAATCAACCCAGCAGCTACTCTTCTAACCCCGACAGAAAGCATCACTGTTGAGCCGACTTCCAAGCAAAATGATGTGAAATGTGATGATTCCGGTACTATTCAGCGTTACCAGATTGATTCCACATTTCTGGATGGTCCACTTTATTTCAGTGTGTATTTTCCGCCATGTTATCAGGAAGAACCAGCCCCGGCTTATCCAGTGCTCTATGCTCTGCACGGGCAAAATTTTAATGATATGATGTGGGTCGATCTGGGAGCCGCTGAAATTACCGACCGCCTCATTCTTGAAGAAGAATCGCTGCCTTTTCTAATCGTGATGCCTTATGAGGAATTCTTTTTTCGTGGGGCTGATGTAAACAATTTCCCCTCTGCACTGCAACAGGAAATTATCCCTTTCGTAGAGCAATCATTTAATGTGTGTATTGAAAAAGAGTGCCGTGCGATTGGGGGTATATCCCGCGGGGCATCTTGGGCTATGCGCATTGGGTTGGAACTGTGGGACTTCTTCGGTGCGATTGGTGCTCACAGCCTACCAACTTTCAGTGGAGATATCACGAACCTGCCACTTTGGTTAGATGAAGTGCCATTTGGGGAGGAACCAAGAATTTTTTTGGACACTGGCCGATTTGACCCGGAAGTGAAAAGCGCCTATCGATTCGAGAATATCCTCAGCCAAAAAGGAATCCCTCACGCATGGCATCTTAATGAAGGCAGGCACAATGAGGCGTATTGGCGCGAGCATATGGAAGCTTATTTGCGCTGGTACAGTGAAGGGTGGAAATGAAAATGAAAGAGCGACTCTTATTCATTGCTGCCTTTGTTCTTTCTTTTCTGGTCATGGGATTTAGTTCCAATCATCCTGTAGAAACGGATAATCCCAGAAGTGAAATTTCTGATATCTCAAATATTAATAAATATCTTTTTTCCGAACCTGTTGCAAGCGAATGTGATGAGGAAAACGTTCGATTTGAATTCTTTGAAATGCCATCCGAAATAATGAACTATCCAATGGAAGGGCGGGTTTACCTCCCCCCATGTTATGGAAACGACCCTGATAGACAATATCCGGTACTCTATTTTCTACA
>Ga0180436_10005279_pt1 | contig 11467 bp, 11 predicted proteins | sample SS_ome_2_FD_132434 | JGI IMG/M metagenome (GOLD analysis project Ga0180436, IMG submission 132434) | Hypersaline lake sediment archaeal communities from the Salton Sea, California, USA - SS_3_S_2 metaG | ecosystem: Environmental > Aquatic > Non-marine Saline and Alkaline > Hypersaline >...
GCCACATTGGCGAAGTTGACCGCCGAGGCCCTGACCTTGACCAATACGCCATCGTCCCTCAGCGTGGGCTTCTCGACCTCCATCAGTCTGAGGCCATCAAGGGATCCGTACGTCTGGAATGTCACTGCCTTCATTGCCTTCCTCCGAAGTGAGTATTGTGACCTGCTCGGCGCCTGCACCCGCTAGATCCAACTTCCCAGCGGTCCGGTCGCGTGGCGCACCGAGGACATCTCGTGCCTATCGCCCCGGCCAGCATCACCCGTCGATAGCTGCCCAATCAGTGCCTCGCGGATCCCCACTAGGGGACCACGTGCATGGCCGGATGAGATCAGCGAACTACGGTCAGGCTGTGACGGTCTTCCGCCGACCCGTGCGCGGTCCCGTAGAGCTGTCCTCAACTCTGCGGCCGCCAGTATGTGATCCCTCAGCATCTCCATCCCGCTTCCCCTCTCCTCCCCGCCGGGGGCCGGCCCTGCTCCAGACTGTGACCCTGACGGTCTCCCGACTGCTACACTCATAGCATACGGCAAGGTAGGGGTTACCGTCGTCCCACGAAGGTAGTAGCCCAGGGGTTAGACCGGGCGTCCAGAACGCGAGCACGGGCCGTCAGTTGACGGCCCGTGCTCGCGCAAGGCTTGGGTAGAGGCCAGTGCCGGCTAGTCGTCCTGCAACACCCCCAGCGCCCGGCCCCTGGCAACGGCCTGGGTCCGGCTGTGCGCGCCCAGCTTCCCGTAGATGTTACGCGTGTGGACCTTCACGGTGTTGAGAGACAGGAACAGCTTGGTGGCGATCTCGGGGTTGGTGTGACCCTGGGCGATGAGACCGAGCACCTCGAGCTCGCGAGCACTGAGAGGCTCGACGAGCGCCTCGTTCGCCGACGTGGCCGGCGCGGACGCCGCACCCTCCGTCTCCTCGACTGGGAAAGCCGTGAGCAGCTTGCGGGCGTAGTCTGCCGCGACGCCGCGTGACGCGGCCTCGTGAAGCAGGTGACCCATTGACGGTCCCTCGTCGACGAAGATGTGCACGAACCCAGATGGCTCGCCTAACCCAAGAGCCTGCTCGAGCACCTGCAAAGCACCCTCCGTCCGACCGGCTGCCTCGTAGGCCAGCGCCTGGAGAAGCAGCGTCTCCAACAAGCGGGCCGTGTGCCCGCCCTCCTCGGCGGTGTCGCTGAGGCGACGGAGCAGCCCCATCGCCGCATCCAGGTCTCCCTGCGCGATCAAGATGCGGGCGAGCACGATGTACTCGGGCTCGCAATAGGCTAGACTCCGCTGGCCCGGCCCCAGACCTCGCTCCGTCGCCCAGCCCGCGGCTGATGTCACGTCGCCCCGGCCCAGCCAGACGCGCGCCTTCCACGCGGCAACCGGCGAAGTGATGTACACGGGTAGATCCCTGTGCTGCGCCAGGGCTTCCACGCGCGCGATCGCCGTCTCTATGCCATCCAGCTCGCCCTTGCTCAGAAGGAGGCGCGCCAATCGCAGCCGCCCCCACCCCATGACCATCACATCCGCCCCGCGGTCGATCAGATCAAGCCCTGCGTCGATCAGCTCCGTCGCAGCGTCCAGCTCTCCTCGCTCGACGAGCGTCTCGCCCCAGATCACCTTGAGAGAGCCCGCCGCCACGGTTTGCGAGAGACCGGTCTCTTGTGCGATGTCCAGGTACTGCCGACAGATGGCGATGGCTCGGTCAAGCTGGCCCTGCTGCCTGAGTGTCTCCGCCAGCTTGAGGGCAGCGACGGTGCCGATGTTGCCCCCGGCCCTGTTGGTCGCCAGCGTCTGCTGCTGGACAGCTGCAGCCTCGGTCACCCTGCCCGCGATGCGGTAGGCGTCGCCCAGGGCGATCTCCGCGGTGGTGCGCCAGACGCTGTCCTCTGCAGGAAGGTCATCCAGCGCCGCCCGAGCTGTGCGGATGGTGCCCTCGACATCGCCGCGGTACGAGACAACATAAGCCCTGAGCGAGGCCGCCCGGCCTCGTATCTGTCTCCCCAGAGCATCGCCGGCTTCCACGGAGCCCTCCACGGCAAGGTCGAGGTATCGCTCTGCCTCATCGAGCCGACCGCTGGTGTAGTGGTGCCATCCCAGGATCACACACAGCCTCGGTCGCACAGCGATCTGATCCTCCGAGAGCTGTTCGAGCCAGCGTCGCAGGCGCGCCTGCTCACCACGCTGCCAGAGGACGGCCTCGTGATCGGCCACCAGATCCGCGGCGCGGCTTGCGTCACCACCACGCAGCGCATACTCCACGCCACTATCAGCCTCGCCGTTCTCCTCGCACCACACGCTTGCCCGCCGGTACAGTTCGGCAGTCGGGCCCTGCTGCTGCAACCGTTGCCGCAGCAGATCGGCGAACAGGTGATGATACCGGTACCACCGCCGCTCACCGTCCAGGGGAACGACAAACAGGTTGGCCCGATCCAGCATCTCCAGGGTGTCTTGCCCATCCGCCTGCCCCGTCACCGCGTCACACAGCGGCCCGCTGAGCCGGTCCAGGATGGCGGTCTTGAGCAGAAAGTCCTGCACGCCGGGGGGCTGTTGGTCCAGGACCTCCTCGACCAGATAGTCCAGCACGAATCGGTGACTGCCGGTGAATGACGCGATGAAGCTGCCGGCGTCGGTCACGCCGCGCATCGAGATCGCAGCGAGCTGAAGGCCGGCGATCCATCCCTCGGTACGCTGCTCGAGCGCAGCCACATCGTCCTCGGACAAGGCTAGCCCCATACCCCTGTTCAGGAAATCCGCGGCCTCCTCCGGCGTGAAGCGCAGGTCGCGCGCTCGCAGCTCGGTCAGCTGGCCACGGGCGCGCAGGCGTGACAGCGGCAACGGCGGGTCGACCCGGGTCGCGATGACCAGGTGCACTTGGGGAGGCAGGTGCTGCAGAAGATACGCCAGCGCATCGTGGACGGGCTGGGCCTCGATCAGGTGGTAGTCATCCAGCACCAATGCCAGCGGATCGGGTGATGTGGAGAGCTCATTGATCAGACCGGCCAGCAGGACCTCGGCCGGGGGAGGTTGAGGGGATCGTAGCTCGGTCAGGACAACTTCGGCAAGGGCCTCCCGCACCGTGCGCAGGGCGGCGATCAGGTAGGTCAGGAACCGTGCCGGATCGTTATCGCTCTCATCCAAATGCAGCCAGGCGACGGCCCTCCCGCAGGTGGCGACACAGTCGCTGACCAGCGTGGTCTTGCCAAAGCCGGCCGGCGCGGCCACCAAGGTGAGCTTGCCGTGTAGGCCGGCGTGCAGGCGCTCGATCAGCCGCCCGCGCGTGATCAGCTCGGGTCGCTGCGACGGGATGTAGAGCTTGGTCTGAAGGAGAGGCGTCTGTTCGGCAGTGGTTTGGGGCTGCGTGGCCAATGGTGTCTCCAGGAGCGCTGCTGGTATGCAATTCCCAGCATTGTAGCCCAGGACCCGCTGTCGCACGAATCGGCTCCTCTGTCCACCAAGCTTGACGCGACGTCCCGGAGCCACGCTGGAGCCAGGGTTGGCAGGCCAACCTTGGCTCCAGGAGGCGGGTTGCGATATCAGCTCGGCACGTCGACGCGCACGCCGGTCACATCCTGGATCACCGCCAGCAGGTCGCGGATCACCGGCGGATGGTGCCACGCGCCCCGTCCCTCGGCGCCCTCTACAAGCGCTGCTACGCAACGTCGCACTCGGTAGTAGTCGAGATTGGCGCGATCCAGTGGCCTGTAGGTCTTGTAGGCAGCCAAGTACAGCTCGGCCATCAGGTCCCAGTCGACCGAAGCGAACGCGTCCATGGACCCGGTCAGGTGCTTGGCCGCGATCGTGAGGATAACTAGGGTGTTGCCGACATCATACGTCGGATCGGCCAGCGAGAACCCGGGCCAGTCGAGCACGCCGGTGATCCGGCCGTCGGCATAGAGCAGGTTGAAAGGATGGAAGTCACCGTGACAGATCGAGAGAGAGGCCGGCTCGGTGGGACGGTGCTCCAGGAGCCAGTCGACGGCAGGTCTGACCCAAGGGAAGGCGACGGCCTGGCTGGCCAGCCAGTCATAGCGGCTCTCCATCCAACACCTGCCCATATCGACACCTGCTCGTTCCAGGGCGCCAATCACGGGACCGGGAGCGATCTCGTGAAGCTGGGCGTGCATGGTCCCTAGAAGCTCCGGCACGAGATCGCGCGGCGCCGCCGCCAGCGGACGACCAGGGAGGCAGTCCATCACGTAGAACGCACCACCCAGGACAGACATTTCTGTGCACAGCAGTCGAGCCCGCGCCACCGGGAAGCCCGCAGCGGCAAGCACGTTCTGTATACTGCTCTCCCAGACAGCGTTGTGGGGGCCGTAGAAGGCCGGGTACAAGCGCAACACTTGCGGGCCGGTCAGGTCGCCAAGGTCGCCGCAGGCGTCGGTCAGCTGGAATCGAAAGCTCGATGTCTCGAACCCACCCTCCAGTGGCGCCAGTGGTGACGCAAGGCTAACCTCACGACCGACTCTGGATCCTATGTAGGCCAGGAGCCCCTCCGAAACGACCTGTGCGTCCACTGCGGCACTCACATGCCACCTGCCAGGGTGACCGCGATGCCATCGAAGGGTGTCAGATCTCCATAGCACACGAAGGTGACCGCTCGACCATTGACCTCTGTGATCATCGATACCGACGGCCCCATCGCGTTGGCCTCGGTGCGTGTCCCCACATCTCCCGATTCCAGCACCACCTGCTCCTGGGACACGACGATCACGTCTGGATCGGTGTCGTAGCGCTCGACCAGTGTCGCTGCTCGTGTCTTGGGCGGGTGGATCCACAGGTCGCACTTGGTGTCGCCAGGCCTGAATGGCTCGCCACCCACGTAAGTCCCTTCCGGATAGGACTGCACGATGGTGACCGGGCTCGTCCGCTCTCGTGGCGTCACCGTCCACGTCTCGGGCAACAGCAGGGAGATGCCGGTCTCGGGATCGGCGTACCGGTACCACCCGTCAGGAATCCGCGGTGCGGCCGTCGCCGTCGGTGTGGGTGGGACCTCGGTTGGCGTAGGACTGACGGTTGCCGCAGGCGTTGCCGTCCGCGGTGCCACCGGGTCGGAGGCCGTCTGCCCCTCAGGCACGAAGGTCAGCCGCTCGGTGCCGACCTCGTCCGCCAGAGCAAGCCCCTCGGGTCTCAACTCAAATGCTGCGACCGCGCGCAGCACCCCAAGATAGGCCTGCTCCTGCTCCAGCACCCCCTCCGGCTCCATGCAGCCCATCTCCGTCGCATAGACGTCGCCAAACTGGAGGCCATCGGCCTTGACTCTGTAGCTCCCCCCATATGTGTTACAGCCGGCGGACCCCGCGACTGTTGACTCCGCGAACCTCAGGGTGATCGTCGTCCCATCGATGGGGGCAGTCCCCTCAAGCAGCACAAGCTCCCACGCAGTGCCCTCCGGCGACGCCCGACCTTCTCCACGCCCAGGGAACAGCGCGCAGGACGCCACCATCACACAGACAACTGCGGCACACGCAGCCAATCGTACTATACGCATCACTCGCCTCCCGCCTGCTACGAGCAGTTGTTCTGGACCAAGCACATCGCCGTCTCCGCGATCTCGGCCACCGTCGCCGAATCCACTGCCTGCTCGGCGTGCTCGACGACCAAGCTGAGCTTGCCGCTGCACGTGACGACGCCCAACACCATGTTGACCATCACCAGGGGGAAAGCCCCGCCCGGCTGCATAATCAGTCGGTCTAGCTCCAACGGACCGTAGGTCCGCGGAAACGGCATACGCGTCAGGTTGGTCATCGCCGTGCCCATCGCCTTGCGGTCGAGTGACTCCGATCGGCTCCGCTTCAGGATCCTGCTCACCAGGTCATCGCGCCGTGCATAGCCCGCCAGCTTGCTGTGTCTCGAGTCGGCGGGCGCGACCAGCTGACCCAGCCGCTTGAAGTTCAGTGCGTCCATAATCCCCGGATCCAGGTGCAGCCACGACGCGAAGTCGCCCAGCAGCCGCTCGTCCGTGAAGAGCGGCTTGACTTGCCTGTGGAAGCGCCGCGCGTTCTCCCAGAAGCCCAGCTTCGCCCGGTACCTGTAGTCCGTGGTCACCACGCCGGCGTAGAAGCCCATCCCCTCACCTGCAGGCTTCGGTAGACGGTCCCTGAGACTGGCTGCGATGCCGATGTTGCCGACCCTGGGCAGCTCGCCCTGGACCAGCGTCTGCCCGGCCAGGAACGCCGCGGACAACGCCGAGTTCACCGTCACGCCATTGGCTCGGCATATCTGCACCAGGTCGGTGGTAGCCTCCTCGCACAGCTTGATAGGCAGGATCCTGTGGTCATAGGCGTCCCAGTAGGCCTGATTGGCCGCCAAGTAGTCGGCCTCGTCAAACTCAACAGGGTCCGCCTGCCACTGCCGGTTCATCCGGTTGATGAAGAACCGTGCGATCCCGTTTGTCGAGATGGACGCCGGTAGGTTCTCGAGATCGATCGGCGCCGACGCCGGCAACGACGCCACGGGACGCTCCGGATCGCCGAGATGCTGCAGCAGATCTCTGGCCAGGTAGGCCAGCGAGAGCCCATCGCAGATGATGTGATGGCAGAGGATGATGAGCTCCGACTCCTCGGGAGACTGAACCAGGATCAAGCGTATCGCCGGGCGTGAGCTGAACTCGAACGGCCGGCGGCTCGCCTCGAGGTGTGCCGCCACCCAGTCCCGGCCAGAGTCCCGCGGCACGACTGACACAGGGATACCAGCCACGCCCTCCGACGTGAAGATCGGCACGCCCTCCGGATCCTCTTCCATGCGCACCCGGAGTAGCGGATGTCGCTGTTGGACCTTGGCCACGGCGTCGACCAACATGCCTTCGGTCACGCGCCCTTTGATCTGTGCAACCATGGTCACCGTGGAGAATGGCGACCACCGGAAAAGCCGTTCCGGCGCAGTCACTTGCCTTCGATAGTCCATCTGTTCCTGTGTGGTGTTCATCGAGTCTTCACCTCTCGTACCAGCCTGCGGACCCGCCGTCAGTGGCGGCAGCGCGCAGGTTGACTTCACTGCCCACAGGATACCCTCCCATAGGGGGGGCTGTCATACCCCCGACGGGGTATTGTCGGGGGTATGCGTGGGGAGCGGAGGCGAGCAGAAAGAGGCGACTACCGTGCGAACGGCTGCCGGATGATCGTTCTCATCCTCTCGGGCGCGACCCTGCGCGGATCGCTGAGGTAGATCTCGTGGTGGATGCCGGCGAGCGACCAGCCGTTCTCCTCGATATGCTGGTGCAGTGTAGCGACCGTCGGACCTTCAGCGGCGTACGGCCCCCGGTGCATGATCTGCACCGCCTCGCCCTCGTCGTAGACCTCGAAGCATACCTCGTCCAAACGTGCCGGGTTCTTCTTCTTGCGTGCGGTGGCCACGGCGCTGACGAAGATCGCGTCCGTCACTAACTCGGGTTGCAGGATCATCAGTGTCCACGTGAACGTCTCCTTGTCATCGGATGTGAGTGTGAACGCGACATCCGGATCCCGCCCCAGCGTCCAGAGTCCCTCCAGCGGCATCACCGTGAAGACGTCGCCCGCCGCCTTGCACGCGAAGCGGATGGCGTACGCGACGGCGTAGAGCGCCTGCACAGCTTTGACGTACTGGTCCGACGTGTTCGGATCGCCCTCACCGTCGATCATCAGGTAGGGCAACGGCCCCGCCGTCACGACACTGACCGTCTTCTCCGACGGCGCGTACAGATGCTTCATCGTCCTTTTCATGTCCAGGCTAGCCATCGTCCCTCCCCGGTCACTTCCTGTATGCCACATAGATGTCCGCTTCGACCATCACCCCGTCCCGATAGTAATGGTGAACGAAGTACAGATTCCCCGCCGCATCCACTGACGGCTCGCCGGCCGGAGGCGCGACCGCCATCTCCGGCGCTGGCGACGCGACCGTCAGGGCGTGCCCAAGCATCGCGCGAAGGCCTCGACCTCGCCGGGCTCCCGGTCCGGCAGCGGCACGAGCACGACGGAGTCGACGTCCAGAGCGGCGTAGCGGTCGATGGCTGCTCGCCAACCATCCGGCGCGCCGGCGATGGTCAGTTGGTTAATCCAGGCGTCTGGGATCGACCGTTCTAGGGCGGTACGATCCTCGATGGCCTCCAGCTCGCGAACCATCGGCAGGATGCCCATCGGCGCGAACTTGGCATCCATGCGGCGGGAGGCGATGGCATCCGCAACCACCGGACGCATCTCCTCCCGAGCGGATGCCGCCGTTCCCGTGCACGCGTACGCGAACACCGTGAGGCGATGGGCGTCCTCTCGGTGGCCCTGGCGCCGTCCCTGTGCGATCCGGTCCTTGGCCCACGCCACATACGCAGGCGACGCGCATTCGCTCAGGATCGTACCGTCGGCCACACGCCCGGAGAGCGTCAGCGACTTGGGACCGATGACGCCCAGCGATAGGGGCGGCACGTGAGCCGGCGGATGCACGAGCCGAGTCCCTTCCAGCCTGACGTGCTGGCCCTGCCACGTGACCTTCTCGCCGGCCAACAGCCCACGAACGGTGAGTGTCACCTCCTCGAGAGCCCTGAGTTGAGACTTGGGGAAAGCACCGATCTGGCGCATCCAGCCAGCGACACCGTGGCCGAATCCGGGCAGCAGACGGCCCGGATAGAGTCCGGCAAGCGTGGCGATCTCCATAGCGGCGAAGACGGGGTTGCGAACGACGGCCGGCATGATGCCCAGGCCAACGCGCATCGAGGTGGTGCACGCAAGCGCGGTGGCCGCCGAGGCGATACCGCTGGTGTAGAAGCAGTCTTCCACGACCCACAGCTCGTCAAAGCCGAGAGCCTCGGCGCGTCGTGCGAAGTTCGGGAGGGCATCCGGCGCATGCTCGCGCCTGAACATGATGCCAACCTGGCAATCACTCCGGATGAACATCCTGACCCTCCCTACAGCGTGTTGTCAGCCACCGACGGGTGCCGGAACGGCAGCTTCATTCAACCTGACTGTCCCTTCGCCACCGGGCCAGCAGTACCTCCACCTTCCGCCAGTCCGTGGTGTCGTACACAGCCTCCACCGGATAGCCGATGTATCCGCCGCCTGGCGCCAGGATGGCGATCGCCTCGTCCACCGCGTGCTCTATCTCCGCGTCGCTCCAGTGGTCCAGCATCACGGCGGCGTTGAGCCCGCCCATCAGGCAGACGTGCCGGCCCAGCGTCGCCTTGACCTCGGCAAGATCGATGTTGTCCTGCACCGGATCGACACCGGTCAGGCAATCGATGCCCATCTCGATGAGGTCCGGGATGTAGGGGCGCCATCCCTTCGTCATGATGTAGCGGAACTTGGCACCCGCCTGGTGTACAGTCTCGATCTCTTCCATCAATCGCGGCTTGAGGAACCGCCGGTAGGTGCGTGGCGTCCAGAAGTCCGTGGTCTCGTACCACGCCCCGTGGACGATCACATCGACGCCGTCCTCCAGAAGGTACGCCAGGCGCATCATCTCCCACGCGTGCAGCACGTCCAGGACAGCTTCGACGAAGGCCGGCTCGTCCATCTGCGCGTAGAGCATCCTCTCCATCCCGCAAAGCCACATAGCCATGTCGCCCAGCGCGACCCACCCGCCGTCGAGCACGACACCGAGCCGGTTCGCGTGCCCCCGCAAGTCGGCCGCGTACCCGCGCCACGCATCCACCTGCGCGGCGGAGGGGCGTCCCAATAGATGCTGCAGCTTCGACAGGTCATCGACCGTCTTCACCAACGGCTCCGTCAGCCGCGGGATGTTGTGGTCATCGAAGAGGTTGAGGTCGTGTCCATAGGGCCAGTCACCGGTGAGGGCAACCGTCATCTGGAGCGTGCCGTCAGGGGTCTCGTACGCGCGCGTGAGTCTGGGGTGTGACTCTCCGGGTGCAGGCGGGAGCAGCCCGGTGGTGCTTGTGACGTCGTCGAGCGCCTCCGGCAGGTATGCTTGCGCATAGCTCAGGGGCGGATCCAGCATGATCGTGTCGTCAAGCCCCAGCGCCAGCGTCGCCTCGGCACGCGCGACCTCATCGCGCCAGTCAAGGGGTATCTGGTCTTCCTCCGCCTCCATGGTCCAGAAGCGCAGGAGCAACGGCACCCTGTCGACAGGCTCAAAGGCCATGGCGCACAGCAGACGCTCCCGCGACGTCATCGCCATTGACGGAAGGCCCCGGACCTAGAGCTTCTTCCGCATGTAGTGCCGCTTGTGCCCCGGCGGGAATTCATCCAGCTCCCCGAAGACCTCGTAGCCGTGGTCGCGGTAGAAGTCGGGCGCCTGGAAGCTGAAAGTGTCGAGATAGGCGCCGCACGCGCCACGCTTGCGCCCCTCGTTCTCTGCCAGCTCGAGCAGGCGGTGCCCATATCCGCGGCCGCGCAGGTCCTCCCGCACCCACAGCAGGTCAATGCAAAGCCACCCGTAGTGGGTCACGCCGATGATGCCAGCCCCGATGGTGTCATCGAGCACCCTCAGCACGAAACAGACGCTCTCAGAGCTGTCATCTCCGGCATGCTGCTCGTTGTACGCGCTGATCCCGCCACCGATGGCGCCCCACTCATCGCCACCGGGATGCTCTACCTGATCGATATGATACTTCTCGTCCATGGACACCGCCCCCTCCCATACCCACCATAACCAAACACCAACCGTGCACGGACGCGGCGAGGGCACCGATGTCACCACGAGCCGCACCGCGTCAGACCCCATCCACCCCAACTATACGGGTCCAACGCCGTCACGCAAGCGCCCCAATGGGACCAGAGAGCTACGAAATCGGCCCTGCGCGACCAGATTCCCTATTGCGGTCGCCATGAAACTCCTCTATAATGGTCGCAGGGGCAGTCCAAACCGTTTACTCACCAACACTCACTGTAGATCGGGCTCCCCCAACCGCTTACTCACCCGTGACGCGCGCCCAATCAACTGCGACCGGCGCCCACGTCACACACGCTCGGCAAGTTCAGTCTCCCTCCGGCGCGTGGTCGCGCCTGTGAGGGACCTGTGTGTTCTTCCATCATCATGCTCGCAACCGCTTCTCCGGGAGGATGCCGTGAAAACTCGATGGCTCAACGTTCTCGTCCTGCTGTCACTCTGCCTAGGTCTCGTTCCCCCGCTCACCATCCAGGCCGCGCCCCCTATGAACGCGCCATCGGCGCCTGCCGCGCAGGACAAGCCCCCCTTTGAGGTGGAGTCCGACCTGGCGACACAGCTCGCCGCGGATGAGGGCACTGGGTACATGATCGACTTCAGGGATGAAGCTGACCTTTCTCCCTCCGGCGGGATGACCTGGGATGCGCGCGGCGAGTTCGTCGTGAACGCACTGCAGAAGGTGGCGGAGCGCTCCCAGGCCGACGTCCGGGCGTACCTTGACCGTCAGGGCGTCGAGTACACGGCCTTCTGGATCGACAACGTCATCGTCGTGGAATCCTCCAGCCAGAACACGGTGAATGGCCTGATGGCCTTCAGCGAGATCGAGGCACTGCGGGCCCGTCGCACGATGGGCCTCATTGAGCCCGAGAAGCAGGAAAGCGCCAACGCGCCGA
>Ga0180436_10005280_pt1 | contig 11461 bp, 7 predicted proteins | sample SS_ome_2_FD_132434 | JGI IMG/M metagenome (GOLD analysis project Ga0180436, IMG submission 132434) | Hypersaline lake sediment archaeal communities from the Salton Sea, California, USA - SS_3_S_2 metaG | ecosystem: Environmental > Aquatic > Non-marine Saline and Alkaline > Hypersaline > Sediment...
CGCCTCGCCCGCGACGCCGGGGTGGAAACGGCCGTCTTCGCCGAGGAGGAAACCGCGCTCGGGCTGTACCGCCGCGACGGAACTGACTTTTTGAAACTCCTCGACGATACGATCTTCGCGCTCGTCATCTCGGACGGCGACGATTTCCTCGCCGCCCGGGACCTTCTCGGGATCAAGACACTGTTCTACGGGAGCAAGGACGACACCGTCTACTTCGCGTCCGAACTCAAGGCCCTCGCCGGAATCACCGACGACCTCCACGAATTCCCGGCCGGCCACTACATGGACCGCAGCCTCCGGCCAAGGCCGTTCGCCGAACTGCCCGCCCAGCCCCCCCAGCCGCAGGAACAGGACGTCGGCCGGATGGTCGCCAGAGTCCGCGAACTCATCCGCCACAGCGTGCGCACCCGGGTCGATTTCCGCGTGCCCACCGCCTCCCTGCTCAGCGGCGGCATGGACAGCAGCGTCATCTCTTACGAGGCCAACCTCTGGCTCCGGGAACACACCGGCCGCAATGAAACCCTGCGCACCTACGCCATCGGCATGGGCGACGGCACCGACATCCATAACGCCCGGCTGATGGCCCGGTTCCTCGGAACCGGCCACAAGGAACTCATCGTCGAGCTGGAAGAAGTTCTGGAGGCGATTCCGGAGGTGATCTACTACCTCGAGTCCTTCGATCCTTCCCTCGTCCGCAGCTCGGTATCCAATTTCCTCATCTCCCGTTACGCGGCCCGGGACGGGTACGAGCTGCTCCTTTCCGGCGAGGGGGGCGACGAGGTCTTCTGCGGATACTTGTACCTGAAGGACTATCCCCCGGAAAAGCTCTTCGAGGAACAGATGCGCTGCCTCGGCTTCCTGCACAGCAACGCGTCCCTGCGGTTGGATCGGATGAACCAGAGCCACTCCGTCAAAGTGGTGGCCCCGCTCATCTCCGGCGAACTCCTCAACTACGCCATGACCATCCCCCCCGAGTGCAAACAGCGCCCCGAGGGCGATACCAAGGTCGAGAAGTGGATCTTCCGCAAGGCCTACGAGGACGACCTCCCGGAGACCATCACCAACCGCCTCAAGCAGGAGTTCTCCCAAGGCAGCGGCGCCGCCGGCCTCCTCCCCACCCACTTCGAAAAGGTCATAAGCGACCAGGAACTCAAGGAAGCCCAAGCCAGCTATCCCGTGGTCCGCAGCAAGGAAGAACTCCACTACTTCCGCCTCTTCACCGAACATTTCGGCGACGGCGACGCCGCAAAGACCGTCGGCCAGTGGGTGTCCTTGTAGACGCACCACGCACTTGAAAATCCGAGATTCCTTGTTGGCCATCGGATCTTTACTCGTTCCACGTAGCGGGCCCCCGGATGACCTGTCCCCCGGAAACAGTGAAACACGAGTGAACCGGCTTGTCAGGCCCGTCGAAGTGGTCACATTGGGCCGCGCAATGGAAGAACGAGCGCTGAACGCCGTCGTAACGCAGCGTACCGACATCGCGCCGGGGTTGATGATCATCCGGGTGATTCCGGATGGCTGGGAGCTGCCGGAATTCAAGGCCGGCCAGTTCACCCTGCTTGGGCTGCCCTGCGGCGCGCCACGCTGCGAGGGATCGGACGACGAGCCGCCGCCGGAAGACCCGGACAAGATGATCGTGCGGGCGTATTCGATCAGCTCGGCGTCGATCCAGCGGGAGTTCCTCGAGTTCTACCTGATCCTGGTGCGGAGTGGAGCACTGACGCCGCGGCTGTTTTCCCTGCAGGTGGGCGACCGGCTGCACCTCTCACCGAAGATCACCGGGATGTTCACGCTGGATGTGATTCCGCCGGACAAGAACATCGTGATGCTCGGGACCGGCACCGGTCTGGCGCCCTACATGAGCATGATCCGCACCAGGCTCAAGCAGGACGCGAGCCGCAACTTCCTCGTCCTGCATGGTGCGCGCCACTCGACCGATCTCGGCTATCGTGACGTGCTTGAGACGATCATGGATTTCTGCGAGGTCTTCACCTATGTCCCGGTGGTCAGCGATTCGCATCACGAGGCGGTCCCGTGGAACGGCCGAACCGGGTTCCTCAATGAGTGTTGGAACGATCCGGAACTGTGGGAGCAGGCCGGCTTCGTTCCCGATCCGGCGACCACGCACATCCTCCTCTGCGGCAATCCAAGAATGATCGAGGGCATGCTTGAGGTGCTGCAGAAGCAGGGATTCAGGAAGCACACCCGCAAGGAACCCGGGCAGATCCACCTCGAGGCGTACTGGTAAGCGGGCCGTTTGGCAGGAAGCCGGTCTTCGTGCCGCCTCCCTTCGCGCCGGGTTGAACGGCCTGTCCCCGTGAAACAGTCCGCATTGGGAATCGCGCTTTCGCCAGACGGTTGGCAGGCGCCTGAAACGCCCTTCCCCGGCCCGGGATCAGTGGGGGTCCGGCGGAGAGAGGGGGTGCAGGGATCTGCGCCATGCCCCGATCTTCTTCTTCATCCGCTCGACAATTTCGGGCTGCTCCGCCGCGAGGTCGTTCTTTTCCCCGGGATCATTGGTGAGGTTGTAGAGCCGTGCCGGGGCGGTGTCCCACTCGTGCAGCACCCGATACCCCGTCGTGTCCTTGCCATGAAATCGGAGCAGCAGCTTCCAGTCGCCCTCGATGCACCACAGATACTGGAGCGTGTCGTCGGGATTGCCGATCGTCATGTTGTGGGTGGAGTGGCAGACGCCGAAGACCGCCTTGCGCTCCCTGCGGGCCTGCTCATCCAGCAGGTTGATTCCCGGCAGGCCGTCCGGCGCCTCGATCCCGGCCGCCGCGGCGATGGTCGGAAACAGGTCGACCGCGTGCGCGAACTCGCTGCGGCGCGCCGGGCGCACCTTGCCCGGCCACGAAACCATGATCGGCGTGCGGATGCCGTTCTCATACGGCGAACACTTCGAGCGCTGGGCATAGCCCGTCCACAGCTTCTGGTTGGGATCGGCCGCGTTGGTGCTCGGCGCGGCCCAACCATTGTCGGCGATGTAGAGGACGAGGGTGTTTCTCGCAAGCTTCTTCCGGTCGAGGTATCCGAGCAGCTCGCCGCAGGTCTCATCGAACCATTCGCACATTGCGTAGTATTTCGCGACGTCCATCGCGCCGCCCTCCTTCCGGTACTTGTCCAGCAACCGCTTTGGCGGGTTGTGCGGCGTGTGCGGGAGAAATGGCGCATACCAGAGAAGAAACGGCTTCTTCTCCGCGACCGCCATGTCGATGAAATCGGTGACCGGCTTCATCCCCCCGCGCCCGATCTTCAGGCCCGCGTCACCATGACGGCCGCCACGTTTCGGATCGCCGTGGGTCATTCCGTGCGTGAAGCCGCCGTCCTTCCACGAACCTTCCCACCACTTGCCCGACTGGTGGGCGAGGTAGCCGTTGGCCACCAGCGCCTTGATGAAGGTCGGATGCCTGTGAAACTCCCTCCGCAACGGCACATCGAGCCTCGCCCGGTTCCTGTGGCCGTCGACGTCGTTGCCGGTCACCCCGTGCTGCAACGGATAGAGGCCGGTCGCCATCGATGCCAATGACGGCCGACAGAGCGGCGCCGCCACGTAGCCGCGCCCGAACACCATGCTGCGCTCCGCAAGTTTGTCGAGATGCGGCGTCCTGATGTCCGGATGCCCCATGAAACCGTAGTCGCTCCACGCATGGTCGTCGCTGATGATGAGGACGATGTTGGGCTTCCCGGCGGCAAGCAACGAGCCGCCAAGGACGACAAGTATAAGAAACACTCTCATGTCACTTCTGCACGATCGACGGTACCGTTCGTAGTCCCGGCGGCCGCCGGAGAAAAGAGAAGAATCCCGGACCCGCCAAACCCTCGCTCTCGCCGCTGAACGTGGGTGTCTCCGATTTTGGCGCCCCTTCGCGCCTTCGTGTGAGCCCCCTCCTTCATTCACTTCAGTCTCCCTCCTCGCCGCTGCTGGCAGGTTTGGTGGCGAAGTTCTCGATGAACTCGCGCAGAACCTGCATTTCGGCCGGGTCGTAGGGTTTGCCATTCGGGTGAAGCGAGGCGCGGGGCCAGGCGCGGGGGACGAGATCGCCGAAGTGGGAGTCCGGGGCGAGGAAGAGCTGGCGGCGGCCGGCCACCAGACCGGAATGGAAGGCGCCGATGCCCTCGCGGGCAAAGAGCGGCAGGAGCGTCTCGAACCGGTTGCCGGCGGGGCGGTCGAGCCAGTCGGCGCACAGGATCGGGCGCCCGTGGCGGCGGAGATCGGCAATCCGCGCTTCAACCGCGGCGGGAGGGGCATGGGAGGCGAACGAGAGCACGTCGCAGAAGCCGGCAAGGTGGGTCTCGAGCTCGGGGCCGAGTCCGCCGGCGGCACCGGAGGCGGTGGCGGTGAGCGGCTGGGACGGGCCGGTCTCGCGCGCCCAGTGGAAGGCGGCGGTGGCCAGCGCGAAGCTGCGGCGTTGCTGGCCGGAGCAGCCAGGTTGGTTGTAGAGGTCCCACGCGAGGATGCGCGGGTCGTCGCCGAAGCGGGCGAGCAGGCTTTTCACGTAGCGCGCGAGGTCGGGCAGGGCGAGGCGGTCGTTGACACGCCGGTGGCCGGGACTGGGGACCCAGCCGCCGTCGGGCACCCCGGAGGGTGGATCAGCCTGCCGGCCGAGGCGGGGATCGGTTCCCGCCATGGAGCGATCGTCGAAGAGGACCGGCATGACGCGCATCTCGTGGCGGGCGGCAAGGTCGAGGAACCTATCGAGGCGCCGGCTGAATCCGTCGGGGTCCTGCTCCCAGACGACATATTGAAGGAAGACGCGCAGGGCGTTGTATCCTGCGGCTGCGGCCCAGCCGAGTTCCTCGTCGATGGTTTCGGGGTCGAACGATTCCTCCTGCCACATCGCGGTGGAGTTCACGGCGCGGCGCGGCAGATAGATGCAACCGGCCAGCGGGCCGGTTGCGGCGTGCCACTCCCGGGCCTTGGCGGCCGGCCAGCGGCGCGCGCGGAGCAGGCCGGTGGCGGATCGCGCCGGGTCGGCGTCCGGGGAATCGGCAGTGAAACGGCCCTCGATCTGCAGGCCGGAGAAGTTGTTGCCGTCCGGAGTCGTGAACACAAGGTCGCCATGCGCGTCCGACCTTGCCGGGACGACCACGTAGTTGTTTCCCATGGTCCAGCTGTCTTGGGGGGGGCCGCCGGAGGAAAAGGTGGTGGTGGCGCCGCTTTGGAGGAAGGCGCCCTCGAAGGTCCAGCGGCCGGACCGCCCGTTACGATGCCCTCCACCGAGCAGGTAAAGCGTGTAGTCTGTGCGCGGGAGCAGGCGATGGAGGGTCCAGGTCGGGGCGGTGTGGATGCTGTCGTGGCGGAGCTCCGGCGCGAAGTGGGGATATTCCGTTTGATACCAGCCCATTCCTGCGGGGTTGTCCCATGTGACGGGGGTGGGGGTTCCGTCCGAGCCGGCGAGGGCGAGGCCGGTGTGGGCGCGTTTTCCGTCGATGCCGTTCCAGACGGTTCCGGGGTCGGCGGACACGGCCGTTCCCGAGTAGGTCGGCGAGCCCCCCCAGTTGAGGTCGATGTTGATGCCGGGTTCGGGCCGCGTCACGATCCAGAGCGCGAAGCGGGTCGTGGCGGCAGCGTCGCCGGCCGAAATCCGCCAGCAGTTGAACCCGGCGTCCAAGCGGCCGGGGACGCCGGAGAGAGCGCCATCCGGGGCGACCGAAAGCCACTCCGGACCGGAAACCATGGCAAAGGTCCGCGGGCCGGCATCGGGGCCGGAAGCCTCAAGGGCCAGCGAGCGGGCGGTGTAGGGCCGGCCGACGGCGGCATCCGGCCATTGCAGCGGGTTGCCTGCGAACGATGACGCACCGGCGGGACGTGCGCCGGACCCGCCTCGGTCCGAGGCGGGGGCGGAGGCCGTGCTGATGGCGGGAGCCGGCTCCGCCGGCCCGCCGGACGGGCTGCCGGGATCGGGGTTGGCGGCGGCGGGGACGGCGTTCGCGAGCGTCGCGGCGATCATGATGGCCACCGTCCGCCCGAAGGCGTCGCGCTGATGCTTGTTCCGGGAAATCACTCCGGGGGGTCGAGTTGGTTGAACCGGTAGAGGTTGCGGACTTGCCGGCCACTCAGAGCGAACGGAAAGACATGCAGTTCGTCGAGGGCAACGGGAACCCGGTGGCCGGCCTGCTCGTCGTCGCCGCGCAGGTCGGAAAACAGGCTGAGCGGAACCGAGGCGGGGTCGGTGGTGGTGGTCTCGACGGGGTGAACACCAGCCTCTCCCCCGGATGCTTCGTCCCCGGCGTGGACCGTCATGGTCCGGAGTTCGCCGTTCAGATAGCAAAAGACCTGCGGTCCGTCATCGGACACCGGGCCTCCCTGATAGACGACCGCGAAATGGTGCCAGCGCCCGTCGTCAACCGGGGTGCGTTGTTCGAGGAGCAAGCTCTTGCCGAACGAGACCCCCGCCACCGCTCCCCGGTTTGGAATCGTGCGGACGTACGCGAAAAAGGCGCGGGTATCGGGCCGCCGCGAACGCAACCCCCAGCCGGCCACCGGGTGGCCATACTGGTAGCCGGATTCAAGCTTGATCCAGCAGGCGAGGGTGCGGGGGGCGTCGCCGCTGATGCCGGGCCAGTCGGTGCGGACCAGGCCGCCGTTGCCGAGCGAGGCGAGGGCCCGGCCGAACCGGCCGGGGATGCTGGCGAAGGCGGGCTTGTGATCCGGCGAGAGCACGGTGGTGACAGTGGTTTCGGCGGCCGGGTCGCCGCCCGTCGCCTCCAACCGGCCGGGATCCTTCTGGTCGAAGGTCCAATGCAGGCTCGGCTGGGCCTGCGGAAGACTCCTGCTGAATCGCTCCGGGTCGGGGTCAATCGCGGAGAGCTTGCCGCTCCAATGGACGGCACGGGCCTCGTCGGCGGTCAGGATGGTGGCGGTGTGTGCCCCCCCGACGCGGGTGGTCACACGAACCGACCCCTCGAAGACGTGGACCTCGCCCGGCTCGCCGGGAGCGGAAAAGACGCCAAACTCGGTGCCGAGATCGACAACCGTGACTTCCGGGGTCCGGACGGTGAAACCAGCCGCCTCGCCGGACGCCAAAAACCACGCCGTGCCCTGATCGAGACGCAGGTCGTCCTCGTCCTGAAGGGTGAAGTCGGCCGGGGCCGTGATGACCGAGCGCGCGCCGCTGCCGAAGGTGAGTTCGACCGCCCCGTTGGCCAGCTCGAGACGCGAGCCGGGCGCCAGCAAACCGTCCTGCCAGCGAGCCCCGGAGGCCAGATGCGTGACGGTGACGGCGCTCCCGGGAGTGGCCTCAAAGCTCAGCATCGGGGGGGCATCGGGCACGAGGACGCGCCACATGACGACCGCGCTGATCATGAGAATCGCCGCCGCGGAATACAGCGCGACCCGCAGGGCCCGCTTCTGCCGGGCCTCCGCCACGCGGTCCATCGGCACCGCCCGCAGCGTCCCTACCCCCTCGGCGCGCAACTGCAAGGCGTTGTAAAGCAGCACGTAGTCGCGGTAGATCGCGCGGGCCTCCGGGTTGCCCCGCAACTCGGCCTCCAGCCCGGCAAGGCCATCGCGGTCGAGGGCGCCCTCGAAGAGCTCCTGCAGGGACTGAGCAACGGCAGTAACTTCGGCGGCCTGCAGATCGACGGCACCTTCCCCGACCCGGACGCGACCACCGTCGAACTGAGCATCACCGGCACCCCGACGATCTCGGAGACCTCCGGCACGACCAGCATCACCGCCACCTTGTCGGCAACAATCACCGAGGATGTCACGGTGGAGCTGGCCTTCTCGGGAACCGCCAGCACCGCCGACTACACCACCACCGCCACCGGTTTCGTGATCGCGGCCGGCGACCTCACCGCCACCGCCACCATCACCGCAGTGCCGAACTCGGTCTGGGAGGGGGACAAGACCATCGTGGTGGACGTCGCCACCGCCACCCCGGCTGGTGAGAAGGACGGCTTCCAGCAGGTGACCGTCACCATCATCGAGGATGATCCGTTCCCGTACGGTGTGGTCAACATCGACTACGAGAATACGACGGGGACGCCGCTCTACTCGGGATCGGGGCCGAATCCGGAGCTCCCCGGGACCACGTGGAATCAGATCAACGGCGGTCAAATCCACACCGACGTGCTCCTCGTGGATTCCTACGGGGCCACCACCACCGTCAAGTGGTCCAACGCCGGAGCAGGAGGCGGCTGGTACAATACCGGGCAAGGCGGTATTCTGCCGGCCACCGACCTGAGGTGCGATCAGATCTTCTCCCCCAACGGGGACCTGACCATTTCCGGGTTGCTGCCCTCGAACAATTACACTTTGTACGTGATCGGCGGGGGGCTGCAGTTCGGAGGCAGCGCCAGTTGGACCGTAGACGCCGCCTACACGCAGAGCGGCAACAATGAAACCAAGACCTGTTCCGGTTGGGACAACGACGGAAATTGGGATCTCGGCCAGAACTACCAGGTCTTTGACGTCAAGTCGGACGCCACCGGCAAGGTGGTGTTCACGAGCGGCAGCGGCAAGAACTTCGGAGGGGCCCAGATCGTGGGCACCTTGCCCGCGGCGCAAAACGCATACCTCCTGTGGGCCGGAGGCAAGGGGCTGACCCCGCCCGACAGCGACGTCTCCAACGACTACGACCGCGGCGGCCTGCCGAACGGCGTCGAGTGGGTGGTGGGAGGCGACCCGACCGACGGCAGCGACGACGCCGGCCTCGCGCCGGCCAGCACCGACGACGGTGACAACCTCGTGTTCGTCTACCGCCTCACCGAGGAGGCCAGGACCGATCCCGACACCTCCATTGCGTGCATTTACGGCTCCGACCTCGTCGATGACTGGACGGAAGCCCAGCACGGCGTGGACGGGGTGACCATCGTCACCGACATCGACGCAATCGACTTCGACCTCCACGAGGTCACGGTGACCATTCCGAAGGCCCTCGCGGTCGACGGACGGATGTTCGCCACGCTCGAGGTCGTCATCACCGAGTAGGAAACGACCTTCCGGCGCCCGGCCCCGCGCCGGGCGCCCCATCCCTTTCTCGCAGGCAATCCCCCGCGTGGCGTCCCTTTTCTTGGTTTTCGGGGCGCCACGCGGGTTTGCGTGCGCGGGCTGACGATCGAGACGAAGACCGGCGGGCGCTCCGAAGGGACGAAAGGGACCAAAGGGACGAAAAGAATATGGGGGACGGAGGTTACGAGCTTTCGTCCCTTCCGTCCCTTCTTTCACCCCTCGCCCTGCGGGCGAGCCGGGCGCGGGTCATCGCCTCGCTGAGGCCGCCGTTTTCGAGGAACGCCTTCTCGATCGACCGGATCTGCCGGTCGAGCAGGTAGTTGGTCAGCTTCACCAATCCGGCGATGGCATTCACGCAGACCGCGGCGTCCGGGTGTTCGATCGCCCTGCGGAATGTTTCGTAGCCGGCGTTCGGCTGCCGGTTCAGTTCGCGCATTCGTCGCGTGCAGGGGTGGGCGTGTCCCCACTCGGCAATCCCCCGTCCGCGCATGAAATCGCGGTAGTCCTCGAGCAACTCCTCGAGGCTGGCGCGCGCGACGGAGGTCAGGTTCAGTTCGAGCTTCTTCGAGGCGCCCGAGACCTTGCTGCCCTCGACGATGTTCTGTTTCCCCGAGCGCGCCGCCTGCACCATCTGGTCCCAGGTTCGGTCACCTCTGGCAAGGAAGCGCCGGCAGAAGTAGCGGGTTGCATCGAACACGATCAGGGCCTTCTGGTAGGAGGCCAGGCCCTCGTAGCCGCCATGCGGCGGGATGAAGCCGTCGGGAGAAGTGGAGTGCCGTGACATGGCCGATATGTTCGCATGAATAGCACAGCTGGCAAGGGGTTTTTTCGTCCCTTCCGTCCCTTCCGTCCCTTTCGTCCCTGCAAGAACGACCCAGCGACTTACGTTTCCATAATCACATCATACCATGAAAAGTACCCGAACCACCCGACGCACCTTCCTGAAGGGCACCGGCGCCGCGACGGCGGCGATTGCCGCTCCCACCATCATCCCCTCCAGCGTCCTTGGGCGCACCGGGGTTCCGCCCAGCGAGCGCATCGTGATGGGCGGCATCGGCCTGGGCAACCAGGGGCGGAACGACTTTGGCGCCTTTCTGGGCAACAAGGAGGTGCAATACGTGGCGGTCTGCGACGTGCGCAAGAACGTCCGCGACCACCACAAGGGTCAGGTTGACGGGCGCTACAAGAGCAAGGACTGCGCGGCCTACAACGACTTCCGGGAGATGCTGGCGCGCGACGACATCGACGCGGTGCACATCGCCACCCCCGACCACTGGCACGCCATCATGATCATCGAGGCGTGCCGGCACGGCAAGGACGTCTTCTGCCAGAAGCCGGAGTCGCTGACGCTGGCCGAGGGGCCGATGATGGTCGCGGCGGCGCGTCGTCACGGGCGGGTGGTTTCGGGCGGCAGCCAGCGGGTCGCCCAAGACTACCGTGGGATCGTCAACAAGTGCTGGGGGGGCGAGCTGGGCCCCATCAAGTCGATCAACGTGCAGATCCAGAACATCTCGCAGCTTTGCAACCTGCCGCCCCAGCCGGTTCCGGCGGGATTTGACTGGGAGATGTGGCTCGGCCCGGCGCCGTGGGCGCCCTACAACGGGAACCGTTGCAGCGGGTCGTACAACACGGCCGCAAACGCCTGGCGGGCCTATCTGGATTACTCGGGCGGGTTCATGACCGACTGGGGGGCGCACCACTTCGGCGGCGCGACCTTCGCCATCGACGTGCGCGAGCTGCAGCCGCAGGAGGTCGTCTACCATGAACAAAAGGGCTCGGTGGGGCACGTCGAGCTGGTCTATCCCAACGGCATGAAGGTCACCATCAACGCGCCGGGCAAGGGCAACATGGAAGTCGTGGGCACGCCGGGCGAGAAGCGCGAGCCGAAGGAGGTTCCCGGCTACAAGGCCAAGGGCGGGATCACCCATGACTTCCTGCACTGCGTGCGGACCCGCGAGAAGCCGTTCCGCGACATCGAGATCGCGGTCAACACGATGGCGGTGTGCCACCTCGGGACGGCGGCCTGCCGGCTGAAGCGCTCGCTGAAGTGGGACGCGGCCAAGTGCCGGTTCATCGGCGACGAGGAGGCCAACCGCCATGTCGACCGGGCCCGGCGCGAACCGTGGCAGCTGTGATCCCGGCAGCGGATCCGAAACCTGAATCATCAATCAACCAGAACGAACCATTGACATGAACGACCAAGCATTTGATGCCCTGAAGACCTACGAGTGGGGGGTGGACCCGAAGACCCTCGAACCGATTACCGCGGCGGTGGTGGCGAGCCACGGCGACGCCTCGGCTCGCATGCAGTTGGAGAAGCGGCTGACCGAGGCGCTCGGCAGCGACGTGCCCCGCGCCGCCAAGGACTACGTGTGCCGCCAGCTCCGCAGCATCGGCACCGCGGCCGCGGTGCCGGCGCTCGCCAAGCTGCTGGCCGACGAGGAACTCTCCCACATGGGGCGCTACGCGCTCGAACGGATCCCGGCGCCGGAGGCCGGC
>Ga0180436_10005281_pt1 | contig 11461 bp, 9 predicted proteins | sample SS_ome_2_FD_132434 | JGI IMG/M metagenome (GOLD analysis project Ga0180436, IMG submission 132434) | Hypersaline lake sediment archaeal communities from the Salton Sea, California, USA - SS_3_S_2 metaG | ecosystem: Environmental > Aquatic > Non-marine Saline and Alkaline > Hypersaline > Sediment...
AAGCTCTGCTCCCTTTTCGATCTCCGCATTGCCCACAGCGGCCAATGCCATGCGGATAACAGACTTGGCACGTTCGTCACGATTCCGAAGTGCCCCTTTGAGATCAGTGCGCAACTGATGCTTGAGTCTCACTTTCAGCCACCTGTTGCCAGCCTGCGCTACATGTGCCCTCGCAAGTCCTTGTAGGACTGACGACGACTCTTGCGCAACTTCGCCGCCTTCTTCCGCTTCCGAATGATACTCGGCTTCTCGAAGAAACGCCGGCGACGCACCTCTGACATCACACGGTTCGTTTGAACCTTCTTGTTGAATCGTCTCAACAAAGAATCAAAGGATTCGCCATCATCGACCACTACCCTGGTCACGTACACCCCCCCTCTCTTTTTGAAGGTTGGACCACAAGGCATCCAAACCGATTATAATCGTGCCCAGATCACTTGTCAAGCTCGCAAGCAGTCGCCAGCTCACCCAAGAGATGACCGTTCCTCAGACCAACCAGCCGCACATCACTAAGATTGTTGTGAAGCTCGTCGTTCGTCCGAACATCCACACGCAGATAGTTGCTGGTGAGACCAGAACACCATCCCTCTCTACGTTTCCGCTCCCAAAGGACAGTAGCCTGCTTGCCCACGAACCGACTGGTGAATTCGAACGCCTTCTGGGCAGCCAGTTTCCGCATCGCGTCAGCTCGCGCGTTTATGGCAGTCGCAGGAATCTGACCCGAAAGGCGAACGGCCGCAGTACCTGACCGTGGCGAATAGGGGAACACGTGAACACGTGCGAAGTTCATCGCCGCAACAAAATCATAGCTCATGCGGAAGGCTGTATCATCCTCGCCCGGAAATCCAACGATGACATCTGTTGTGACGGCAATATCTGCCGCCGATTCGCGAGCGGCATCGACAAGCCGTGAAAACTCTTCCACCGTGATCCGGCGTCCCATACGCTGAAGCGTCGAATTACAGCCAGCCTGCAAAGGAAAATGCACCGAACGACATAATCGCGCATTCTCCCACAGGTTGAAGAAGCCGGCATCGACGTCCCACGGTTCAATTGAAGACAGACGCAATCTCGGCAAGTCCGTATCCTTAAGAATCGCCAGGACCAGGGACTTCAGACCATTCCCCAAAGCGTGATCTCGACCATATGATCCCAGATTCACGCCACAGAGCACCACCTCCTGGAATCCGCCGTCCACCAGCGAAGCAACTTCCGCGACAACCTCTGACATCGGACGGCTGATCGATGAACCACGCAGACGACGCACGATGCAATAGGTACAGGAATTGTTACATCCATCCTGGACCTTAACGAATGCCCGTGTTCTGAAGATGGGAGGTTGGCGAGCTGCCTTCCTGGAAAAGGACGTCACGTCTCGATCAGCCTGAAGTACGGTCTCAGTCACGCGGCTTTTTTCGACATTGGGCAACACCCACTCGACTGAAGGGAGATCACTGCACGTCTCCGGAACAAGGGTGGCGTAACACCCGGTGACGGCAATCCGAGTCCTCGGATTGGCGCGCGCCAGCGCCAGAATGCGATCCCGTGACTTCCGCTCGGCAGTGGAAGTCACGGCGCAGGTGTTAACAACACAGACATCGGCCTCGGCAGCGCTGCTTACTACCGAAACACCGCGAGCCACAAACTCACGGGCAAATGTCTCAGCTTCACTCTGATTTACACGACATCCAAGAGTCTCTAGATGTACTCGCATGCAAGAACCCATGTCACGGAGCTATCAGGCGACGACAAAAAGCCAGGTCAAGAAGGCAGAGACCTGCACGGGATTGTCTGACATCACGGCGAACTCACTGTCAGGTTGTCGAAGTGTACTTCCACACCTGATTCGAAAAACGAACCGACATAAAGCCCAATTCCACCCTTCGCATAACTCTCGTCGTCAATCTCAGCCATCAGCACATCATTCACAAAAAATTCGAGGTGCGCCCCGTCACACACGACCACGATCTGGTTCTTGGCCTGACCACTGTGGATCGCATCCGATGGAGCCCAGTCGCCACTTAATGGGGTCCAGATATCTCCATCATACTTGCTGATCATGTAGTAGCCGTCACCGCTGATGGAAAACCGGTAAAAACTGCCGGAATCCTTCATGCGCACCAGTACACCGTACTCGTTGTCATCCGGGCCTGCAACCTGCGTTGCGTCGACCGTCAGCCGAAAATCAGAAAACTCCTGTGCGAGTGACACCCAGGCCAGACGATTCGGCACTACGACGAAAATACGCATCTTGCCATCGTGATATCCAACTTCCGCAGATGCGTCCGATTCAGTCTTCCAACCGGAGCCCGGATCCGAGAAATCATCAGTCCACGATGCGGGCTGCTCAGGAGCGCAACTTGATAGAAGCACCAATCCAATACCCAGAATCCACAACACCCATGATTTCCAGGCCACCAACGTCCTCCTCATTCCTGCCAGATAACACGCTGTAGCTAAGGGGCTTTTGCGCGAAAATCATCAAAGCTCACGCGGACACCACCGACAGATCCACTTCCAGCCCCCACACCTACGTAACCTTTTCTGTGATTGTCATCTGTGACCGAAACAATCCATTGATCGTCCAGAAACAAACTTAATTCGGTGCCCTGACAGATCGCTGACACACGTACAACCCCGTCCCCGCCACCGTTCTCAGGCAGAAGCAGCATTCCATCTGCGTTGCTGATACACTCCAACGCCCCACCGTCAACTCGCCGAAATATCCCGTAGTATCCATCGGAACTCACTGCCAGATAGTAAAAATCACCAGGGCCCGTGTAACGACAAATTACGCCAAAATGGTTGTCACTCGACCCAGACTCCAGACCAGCCTGAACCGCGATCTCAGCATCTTCGAACTCCCACGAGGGATAAGCCCACGCAAACCAATCCGTGTCGATCAATTGGATATAGTACTTCCCATCATCGTAGCCGCGTTCAAACTCGTCACGGATGTCCTCACCCCAACCATTCTCTTGGCCAATGAATTCATCGTCAAGAGATGAGATCCCACCTGAACAACCACCGAGCATGAAGATGACGGTCAGTAAAATAGCCGGCGCCACATTGATACGCTGCATCAATCTTCCTCTCAGAAGCACAGGATGGCAACACTGGTCCGATTATAGCACGGCGGTATGGTTTCAGAAAGTAGCTTTCCTGTGTATTGTGAGTGTGCTATAATCGAGACGTTTCTCGTGAGACACTGCTGGTCACCAACCCGGTGACAGTTTATCGATCCAGACAGGTCTTCGGTCATACCAATAGCGCTAAAGGAGCAACCGCAATGACGACGAAGAAGCAGAGTTCTGCAGACGGCCGCCGTAAGGTCGAGGCATTGAGAAATCAGGGAATCGAGGCATACGCAAATTGGGATATCGACCAGGCGGTTTCAGCTTTCGAGAATGCGCTGCGCGTCGCACCTGATGATGCCGATACCGTGCTCAATTTGGCGAAAGCCCTGGCCCGGGGTGGCGACTTCGACCGGGCGCTGCAGGCGCTGGCTGAGTTTATGCGTCTGGAACCAGGTTCACCATTGGAGGAACGATTTGAACAATTGTTCGCCAGCGGCATGGATTCCGTCGAGCAAGTGCTCACCGACACGATGACCCACGCAGGCATCTCCATTGAAGAGATCGGTGCAGCCATTCAGATGTGGTTGGCATACCGGATAACTCTTGGTCGAGATCCACTGGTAATCCGCCAACCGGACGCCTGGGCAGCAGCCCTGGACTATACTGTGCGCAAAGTCAACCTGCATCCCACAACTCGGTCCAGTGTGGCAACACTGTACGACGTCAGCGAAAAATCGCTGAGTGACAGACACGGTCATCTTGTCAGCGTTCTTGACATCATGCCGTGCGACTATCGTTACTTCACAGGAGACCACAACCCATTGGACAAACTAGTGGAGGCAGCCGAGCTCCTGGAACGCTTGGAGGCCCGCTTCCAAGAACCGTAGACGCTTGTAAAAGGCGCTACTCGCCAGCGATTGGAAGAGTGAAAGAGAAAGTGCTACCTTTCCCTACCTCGCTCGTCACCCATATGTCGCCGCCCTGCAGTTCGATGAGACTCTTTGTGATGAACAGTCCTAATCCGGTGCCAGACACACTGCGCACGGCTTGATCGTCGGATCGAAAGTACTTGGTGAACAGTCGCGCCAGGTCATCAGGAGAGATCCCCACCCCGTTGTCAATAACTGAACACACCAGATAGTGACCAGGTGAACCCATCTCCGGGCTGCTCAGCCAGCGTTGCACACGCACAGTGATGCGACCATCCTCGCGGGAGTATTTGTTGGCATTGCTTACCAGATTGATCAGGATCTGAGTCAAACGACTCCGATCTGCCATAACACAGGGGAGACCCGGCGCTATATCAAGCACTAGAGACTGATCCTTCGCTGTAATCTGCCCCTGAACAATACTGAGAACCTCATCCAAGACTTCCGCTATCCTGATACTGGTCAGCTTCAGATGCACACGCCCACTTTCTATGATCGAAATATCCGTTAGATCGTTGAGCAACATCGTGACCCGTTGCGCGCTGAACAGGATCGTCTCCAGGAAATCACGCTGCGCCTCTCGCAACTCTCCTGCCGCCTCTGCAAGGAGGAGTTCGGTGTAGCCATCAATCGCCGTCACAGGCTGCTTCAGCTCATGCAGAACGAAGGAGACAAACTGTGATTTGGCTTCATTGGCTCGGTGCACTTTTTCGAAGAGACGCGAGTTGGCCACCGCCACAGTCGCGTGATCAATCAGGCGATAGACAAACTCAATCACCTCCTGATCGAATGTGCCAGAGCTTGCTGCCTGCAGATCAAGAACTACGACGACCTGATTCTCAAACTGGATAGGCACCCACAACTGCGATACCATGCCAGGCGCCAGATTCGTATCGCTCAACTCATTTGCAGAATACTCGATTACTTCGGGATAGTGGGTCTCCAGAGCCCTTCCGATAATCCGGTGGTCCACCGTCCAGGGTTGTCCGCTCCCATAGTGTTCCAGGAACTCCTCAGGGCAATTATGAGCAGCCACGATTTTTAGCACATCGCCGCCGCTATCACCCTCGACCGCAGTGACGAGCACACCCAGGTCCGCTCCAGTTATGCGCAATGCCCACTCGAGTGTCAGGCTGATCACTCGTTCATAGTCCAAAGTTGCGTTTAGCTCCCGATCGAAACGCTGGATCATCGACAGCTCTTCGACACGCTCGCTCAAGGCAAGATCTGTCCGGGTAAAAAGTCGCGCATTATCTACGGCCAGAGCCGCACTCGTGGCAAATGCCATCAAGAAACGTTGGTCGGCAAGGTCAAACGGCCGCCCATCGCTCCGATTTATGAGTTCCAGCACACCGATGACCCGTCCCAAACTGACGAGAGGCACCACAATGACAGAACGGGCGACAAAATCTTCGCCATCCCGGACACGATTACTTCGACGCCCTTGATCGACTCTCTTGATAATCACAGGATCGCCCGTCTCTGCTACCTTGCCCACGATTCCAACGCCGGGCAACAACCGGGTGCCCACCAGCTCCTCGGCGCCTGGCCCGGCAACAGCCTCAAACGTAAGTTCGCCTGACCTCTCATCAACCAATAGCAGAGAGCCTGCTTCGACCTGCATGACTTGTATCGCTTTCTCCATAATCAAGTCCAATACAGTGCGAAAGTCGAGGCTCGACATTGCTGCTTCACCGAAGTCATTGAGGATCATCAACTGACGATTGCGATCCTCCATTTGCTTGTACAGCCGTGCCTTATCCAGGATCGCAGCCGCCTGGTCCGCTATGGCCGAAAAAATCCGCAGGTCATCCTCAGAATAGGACAGAGACGGGGCGAAGCTGGAGACATTCATGACTCCTATGAACTGATCTGTAGCATTCAAGGGCACACCCATCCAGGCGCGCGCTCCACGCCCACTGGGCCTGATTCCACGACGCAGACACTCCGAGACGTAGTCGTCGGTTATAATGGCGCGCCCATCACGAACGACATGCCCACTCAACACGGAATCGATGGGCCATTCCTCTGTACTGCGCAATCGAAGATCATCCTCGACACAAAACGCCAGGGATAGCGTCTCCTGTTCTGCGTTGTACAGCGCAATGTAGAAGTTACTTGTGGCGAGCACTCGGCTGGTCTGCGCGTAGATTAACTCCATCAGGTCATCGACTTCCATAGAGAAGTTGACGGCCTTACCCACCCATTCCAACACTTCCAGCTCGGTGGCCCGATGTTCCAGGACACTCAACAGGTTGTGATAATGCTGCGTGAAGGCCTTATAGGCATTGGTTTCTTGAGGAAAACAGTAGTTCGCTGCTCGTCGCTGAAGGTTTTCCCAGAGAGGACTGAGCATTATCGCCAGAACAATCGGGGTGAAGAACAAGAGAAAGTAGTCTCTGAACGAGCCGGCGATACCAAGGGCACGAACAGCCGAGGAGAGAAGCACCGCAGATATTGCGGACATGGTGACGCTGAAGAGCACGTGAAAGACACTGCGACGCAACACCGGCATTGCTCCGAGAGAACAGTCTGGCCAACGAAGCTATTCTATACCGGATTCGCGCCACGAGCAAACCGGCCCAACACGTCACATTGCGGTGCTGCGGATCATTGCTACATAACTTGAGCGCCATCTGCGCAGCGCGGCAATCCTAGCACTCGCTGTAGCCACACGCATGGCAACGTTGGCAACCTTCCTCGTTCACAAGCGCAGCTTGTCCACATTCGGGACATAGGTCACCCTTGGGGAAAAGCGGCAGCTGCCCTGCCCCAGTGTAATCAGTTGGTGGATCAACTACACCCAGGTGTTCAGCCAGAACCTGAGCAACACCATCCGGCAGACTCCGAACCCTGTCGCGGCCAAAGCCCATAGGCCGCCCACCACCGATTCCCTTCAACTGTCGGACAACCTGATGCAAGCGTTTGGTGGATGATAGAGGTGAAGGAATGCGCAGAATCAACGAGATCAGGCGACCAATTGCTTCCGCCACCGCCGCCGTATCCGACCCTGCTTTGCCCACATTCATGAACACTTCGAAAGGTTCACCACCCCCATTGGAGTTAATCGTGATGTAAGCTCCACCGAGTGGCGTATCAATGCGATAAGTCTTGCCGATCAATGTATGCGGGCGAGGTCTTACCACTGCCGGCACCATCGGCACTTGGGACTGTCTCTGTTGGCGAGTCGACTCCGTCTCCAAGACAACTATCTCTCGGGAGCCCGTCACGTAAACAGTCAGCCCCTTACATCCCAGCTCCCAGGCTAATCTGAAAGCACTTGCAATATCGTTTTGGCTGGCGGTTGGCGGGAAATTGATCGTCTTCGATATCGAACTATCCACAAAAGCTTGTAGAGCAGCTTGCATCCGCACGTGTTCTTCGGCTGCGATATCTCCAGATACGACGAAGGTATCGACGATAGTATCAGGTATCCCGTCAATGTCCCGGCAATTGCCCGTGACGGCTACCTGCTCAACAATGGCTTCGATCGTCTCATCATCCAGCCCAGAGGTTTCCAGCGCCTGTAGGAAGAGTGGACTGACATAGCGCAGTTCTCGGTCCTGGCCGTCATCGTTCATGTGCCTGATATAGGCCAGGGCAAATACTGGCTCACAACCATAGGCTTCACAACCTGAAACAGTGGCGATTGTACCCGTCGGCGCCACCGTCGTCTGGGCAGCGTTGCGGATACCAGACTGCCGTATACTCCGATCCAGGGCCTTCCAATTCAATTCGGGCCTGCCCCACTTCGCCAATCGCTCGTACGGCATCAAAGGTTCTGGTGGACGCCAGCGAAAATCTGCTGGATCATACACACTGCCCTCTATCGCGGGAAAAGGACCTCTCTCATGGGCCAGCTCCACACTTGCACACATCGCATGGTAGCGGATGAACTCCATTACCTGCCCGGCAAGCTCCTGTGATTCCTCACTCCCATACCGCACCCGAAGCAAATAACACAGATCGCCCAGCCCCATTATCCCCAGGCCAACTCGGCGAGCATTATATGCCGCCTCTCGCAATTTAGGGACCCCTGGAACATAGGCGTTCACTTCTACCACATTATCCAAGAACCGCATCGCGGTGTAGACAGTCGACTGCAACCCTGCCCAATCCACCGTTGGATACCCATTGTCCCCAAGGTTGACATGGCGTGCCAGATTGACTGATCCCAGGCAGCAATTTTCGTAGGGCAGTAGATACTGCTCACCGCACGGATTCGTGGCCTCATATTCACCCAGGTGAGGACATGGGTTATCCCGATTAGCTGTATCGAGGAACAGTATACCAGGCTCCCCATTGCGATAGGCGCCAGCAACAATCGTGTCAAACAAATCACAGCTTGATACGGTGTTCCAGACCTCACCATCTTGCGGATTCACCAGGTCAAACAAACTGTCGTCATCGACAGCTTTCATAAATGCATCAGTGACGCCTACAGATATATTGAAATTGGTGATGGCATGTTCAGCAGATTTGCAGCCGATGAACTGCTCAATATCCGGATGGTCCACTCGAAGAACAGCCATATTGGCGCCCCGCCTCGCCCCACCCTGGCTGACGATCTCGGACGCAGTGTCGAAAACTCGCATGAAACCAACGGGGCCGGTAGCCTTGCCACCACTGCTGCGAACCAGGGCGCCCTCCGGACGCAAGCGCGAGAACGAGAAACCTGTACCGCCCCCCGTCTGTTGGATCAACGCCGCATCCCGGAGCGTCTGGAATATTCCGCCTTGCTCGCGCCCCATGTCATCGATAACCGGAAGCACAAAACACGCCGCAAGCTGACCCAATGGAGTCCCTGCACCAGTGAAGGTTGGTGAGTTCGGTAAAAAGCGCATACTGGTAATCAGGCTGTGGAACGCCGACTCTACCGCTGTGACATCACCACCCCAGATATCTTCCGCTGCTGCAATGAAACCGGAAACACGCCTGAACATCTCATCAACCGTTTCACAGGGCTCACCATCGGGCCCTTTGCGCAAATACCTTCGTCTGAGAACAACAAGTGAGTTCTCACTCAGCTCGATCTCTGCCGCCTGCGGATCAACTTCAGACAGTTCCACTTCTGGCCAGTTCCGGGTCGACATTGACACCTCCATCGGATCAGTAACCTTGGCACATCCTCATTACTGCCGTTCGGCTAAGAGTCGATCGATCTCGCTGCGAACAGCAGTCAGATCATCAAGTCCCAAATACACAATAGCATAGCGAATATAGGAGACTGGATCGAGATCCTTGAGCTCCTCTATCATTCGGTCACCGATCACGCGACTCGACACTTCCGCCTTTCCAATTTGTCGGATGAATGCCTCGATACGATCGGCAAGCCTCTCCAGATCATCAGCAGAGACTGGCCGGCGGGCACAGGCGATGCGCAACCCGGAGATCAACTTGTCACGGTCAAACTCCTGACGATGTCCATCACGTTTGACCACCAGGGGCGTCGTCAGAATGGAGCGTTCCAACGTGCTGAAACGATGCGTACACTCTTTACACTGGCGTCGACGTCTGATACCACGTGCGACACGAGTCGTGTCAATCACCCTCGTGTCGGAGCTGCCACAGAGCGGACAGTTCACTACGATCTTCTCCTGGAGATACAGATGCGATATAGACGCCAAATATGGGGGATATGTCAAACACTAACACCACATGTGGGGGTTTGAGGTAAGTATTATACCATGGCCCCACAACGCAGACAAGCTCTTTCGAGTGTTTCTACCTTAAAACCGCTGCCGTCCAGCCGATTTTAAGATTCGTGCCTATAGGATTGGATATGGGGAGCACGCATATCGAGGATGGGTCAAGCGGCTATATGCCAAAAACGTGCACGCTTGCCAGGAAGATAGGACAGGCCCCGTCGTTCCTGGTCAAGCGTGACCACGTCAGGCTTTGGGTGAGATGCTCAAATTAGCAGTCGGATTCGAATGTCGCGGCCTCTGACGTACCATGTGTTCAGTTCTGGCAGCCAGCAGTCGCGCGCTGACACTCATTGATCACTGCAGCACTCGATGCCACAGAACCAGTGTGGACCCCGCCGGTCTACACACAACCACTAGACTCTACGGCGCAAGAAAGCAGGTACCTCCAGGTCATCCTTGTCAAACGACGGCAGTTGGAACTCGACCGAATCGCCAAAGTCCGCCCGCGCGGTTCTTGGACGCTGTTCGGCGCCCTCGAAGCCTGTCGCTATAACGATGATGCGGACATCATCGCCCATCTTATCATCAATAACAGCGCCAAAGATAAGATTGACGTCAGGGTGTGCCGTCTGCTTAATGATGGATGCAGCTTCGTTCACTTCGTAGAGGCTCAGATCCGGGCCTCCCGTGATATTGAACAAGATGCCACGCGCACCATCGATCGTGATATCAAGGAGCCTGCTGGCGATTGCCTGTTGTACAGCATCGATAGTCCGGGTCTCTCCATTAGCCTGTCCCATCGCCATCAACGCAGCCCCACCCTCTGACATAATCGCCTTGACGTCTGCGAAGTCAAGATTGATCAGGCCCGGGACAATTATGAGCTCTGAGATACCCTGAACACCCTGTCTGAGTACGTCATCCGCCAGAGAGAAGGCGTCCCGCAGGGACACGCGCTTGTCCGTGATCTCCAACAGCCTATCGTTGGGAATCACGATAAGCGTGTCAACCTGTGCCTTCAACTGCTCAATCCCTGCCAATGCAGTATCGGTCCGAACAGCACCCTCCCAGCTGAACGGTCTGGTGACCACGCCAATCGTCAGCGCCTCCATCTCTTTGGCGACCCGTGCGATGACAGGGGCAGCTCCTGTGCCAGTCCCGCCTCCCATGCCCGCCGTAATGAATATCATATCGGAACCCTGCAGCACCTCATACAGCTCATCGGCCGATTCCTCTGCTGCTTTGCGGCCAACCTCAGGATTCCCTCCGGCGCCTAGCCCGCGCGTGAGCTTGTCGCCAATGCGCACGCGTGTGGGTGAGTCGGAGAGCATGAGCGCCTGAGCATCCGTGTTGATTGCAACGAACTCAACACCGGTCAGCCCATCGGCGATCATACGATTGACAGCGTTACTCCCGCCGCCGCCCACACCCACAACTCGGATCTGTGCAAAGCTTTCCGTCTGTGGTGATTTTTGCATCTCACATCTCCCTTGTAATCAATCTCGCCTGTAACAGTCCAAATGTACCGATATTCAATCAACCCGGTAGAAAAGCTCGCAGCCACTTCAGGAGGCGTTGACCACTATTGTTGTCAATTCTACGCAATCTAGGCCGCGTGTCAACTCTCCGCCCCCATCTGAGCAACCCAAGACCTACCGCTTGTGTTGGATTGGCTACTTTGTCCGATAGCCCGCCAATACCAGAGGGCTTGCCCACCCGCACGGGCAGACCCAACAGCTCCTCACCAAGCGCCTCGATACCGGGAGTTCGTGCAGTACCCCCGCACAACACTATGCCGGTGGGAAGC
>Ga0180436_10005283_pt1 | contig 11459 bp, 7 predicted proteins | sample SS_ome_2_FD_132434 | JGI IMG/M metagenome (GOLD analysis project Ga0180436, IMG submission 132434) | Hypersaline lake sediment archaeal communities from the Salton Sea, California, USA - SS_3_S_2 metaG | ecosystem: Environmental > Aquatic > Non-marine Saline and Alkaline > Hypersaline > Sediment...
CGCAGATCGGCGGGTACGCGGTCGCCGGCCTCGACCAGCACGATGTCGCCGGGCACCAGATCACAAGCGTCCACGCTGATCCGTCGCCCATCACGAAGCACCGCCGATTGTGGCGCCAACATCCCCCGGATGGCAGCCATGGCCTGCTCGGCACGGCCTTCCTGAATGTAGCCGATCACAGCGTTAACAATGACAACAGCGAGAATCACGCAGGTATCCACCCAGTGACCCAGGGTGGCGGTGACAACAGCGGAGGCAATCAACACATAGATCAGTATGTTGTGGAAATGTGAAAGAAACCGCAGCAGTGGACTGCGCCTGGGTGCTTCCGGCAACCGGTTCGGCCCGTGCCGGCGCAGGCGATGGGCGGCCTCGTCGTTGTCCAGCCCTTCTGCTCCGACACCAAGAGCATCGAGCGCATCGTGGACAGGCATTGCATGATAAGTAACTGGAGCAAGTTGATCGTTCATTCTGTTCGGTTCTGGATCTTGTAAAGAAGCGTGTTCCAAGAATTATCAGAATTCCTGGAAGACATTCACGGTTATAAAAAACAGGTCGCCACCATTCTGATGGCCTACGCTCGAAGCTCCAAAGCCACCGGCGTTACGAACCCCTTTGGCTTGATGGCCAGTACCGAGCAATCAATCTGCTCAAGGATGGTTTCAGCGGTATTGCCCATGAAAAATCCGCGAATTCCGGTTCGCGCCACGGTACCCATGACAAGGCAATCAACACCCAGGCTATCAGCAAGGGCAGGCACTTCTTTGCGCGGGGAACCTTTTACCAGATGCGTGCGTGGTTTGAGATAGTCCAACGCCTCGCGCGCATCATGATTGTTGTTTTTGGTGTTCTCTATCATCGTATCCAGAAGGTTCTGTTGGTGGCGTCGCTCTTTATCAATGCGAGCTGCCTGCTGCTCTCGTGGTATGTCCGACGAGAACGCCAGGCCATCGACCATTTCAGTCATTGATGTCCACGCATGAACGATGTGCAGGTCCGCAGATTCTGATAGTGCTAAGGAAGCCGCCATTTCCAGAATCTGTACATTCAGCATGCGGCGGGTATTCATTTCTTGTGGTGCATAAAATTCATCAACATCAACTGCAGCAAGTATGCGTTTGAATGATCCTGCTGCGTGCGGTTTGATAAACCATACAGGGCAAGGGCACTTGCGCAAAAGATGCATGTCGTCTCCGGCGAGAAACCGGTCCAGCCAGCCGGGAGATTCAGGACACTTGATCACCAGATCATGTTCGTGGCGCAGCACTTCTCGAATAACTTCAAGAAACGACGTACCAAACAGAATTTTATGATCGATGGGAAGACGCTCGTCGTAGGGGGCAAGCAAAGGCGCCATCTGCTGCTCATGTTTACTCTTTATGGCGGCCTTTAGCTGTTCTGGGTCCAGCCCACCATCAAGTACATGTGCGCCGATGGGCACTTCCGGCAGCACCTCAATCACCGTTAAATCGGCCTGGTTACTCTCTGCAAGTTCAACCGCCCGCTCTAATGCGGGCTTGCTGACTTCACCATGTTCAAGGACACATAAGATGTTTTTAAATCGCTGCATCTACTTAACTCTCTGGGTCGACACGGGCTCCAGAATCCGCCTCTATGTCGCGTAGTGGGTGGGGAAATTCTTCTTCTACGAGCCGGTCAGCGGCTTCGCGTCCGGCATCTTCGAAAGGCGCAAGAACCAAATTGGCTCCCGCGTGCTGAAGACTGACCAGATCTTCAGGGTGATGGACCGCAACCGCTGTGCAACCACTGAACCCAAGACTCTGCAGTGTGTGGAGTAGCGACAGATTAACGTGGCGTTCGCGGGCGGTGCTCACAACCCATGACACGTTGGTCAGTGGCAGAGTTGCCACAAACTCCGGATCTTCGGCGTCTCCAAACATCACCGGATAACCCATGCTGTCACCGCTGCGAACCAGATCGGGGTTCAGATCAACAGTCAATACGCGCCAGCCTTTGTCGCGTAAAGCCCGGGTCATTGCGCTGCCGTATCTTCCCAGGCCAAAGAGAATGAGTGTGGGGACAGCATCCTGCGGCAGTTCATTTTCTGATGTGGGTTGATGTGCATTGCCGCGTTCAAAGATTCTCAACCACGGTTCCAGGCGATCGTAGAGCGGGTGTGAGTAGATAATCATGTACGTGGATGCGCTGATAGTAATCAGACCCACCATGGTTATCAGTCCCATCGTCTCGGCATTGATGTGTCCCAGGCTTAATCCAAGCGCGCCCAGGATCAACGAGAACTCGCTGATCTGCGCGACGGTGAGGCCGGCGAGAAAAGAAGTCCGACTGCGATAACCGAGGAGCCCCATAATGACCATGACAATGAGGGGATTTCCAATCAGAACAAACAGTGAGAACACCAGTGATTGTGTCAGTTGTGCGCCGAGCAACCCGATGTCCAGGTGCGCACCGAGATCAATGAAGAAAAACAGCAGCAAAAAGTCGCGCACACTGGTCAGCCGTGCACCAAGTGCATCTCGATAAGGTGTGGAAGCTAAAGACACACCGGCAACAAAAGCCCCTACTTCTTTACTGAAGCCGAGCATCACACCCAAAGCAGCAAGCGCCAAGCCCCAGGCGATAGCAAAAAGTACCATTAACTCCTGGGAGCGAGACAGCGTTTTCAAAAGGCGCGGCAAGACGTAACGCATCGCCAGCCCGACAAACAGCAGAAACCCGGTACCTTTCACAATCGCACTGAGGGTAGCTTGTCCAAGGGAGGTGTTTTCACTTTCACCCAGCGCGTTGAGGCCAATCATCATCAGCACAACCACAAGGTCCTGAACGATGAGGAAGCCAAGCGCGATGCGTCCGTGCAGCGTATCGACTTCGCGTTTGTCAGAGAGCAGCTTGACAATAATGATGGTGCTGGAGAACGTCAGGGCAATCGCTACATACAGAGCGGTGACGGGCGGCATGCCGAATGCGTAGCCAATCAGGTAGCCGATAATGCTGGTGAATGCCACCTGGCCAAGTCCGGTTGCCAGCGCAACGGGCCCCATAGTGCGGATGATATGCAGATCGAGTTTCAGGCCAACAACAAACAAAAGTAGGGTAATGCCAAATTTTGCCAGCAGATCGATCTGATCATCTGCACTGACCCAACCGAGCATCGACGGGCCGACGAGAATACCCACAGCAATAAACGACACGATCAGAGGTTGACGCAAACGAACGCCGATTGCTCCCACAACCGCAGCGATCAGCAGCAGTACGGCCATCTCTGTGAATATGTCGGGAAAAGGGGCCATTACTCTGCGTCTCGTAAGTTTCTCGCAAGCTGAGCAGCGCAGGAAATGCTGCAGGACACTGCGATTTATAGCTTCGAACGTTGTACGCGGGCGCCTGATAGATGGATTGCAACGCGCTTGGGAAAAGTTACATCAAACACCTGGGTGTCTAAAAGCAGGAAAAGGAACGATAGACACTCAGTTTTTTACGGATCAGGTCACCAGGGTGACGGGTCCTTCCGCGTAGCGCATAATTTTGTCACTGACGCCGCCCATGGCCAATCGTCTGATGGCTGACTGACCTCGGCGCCCCATAACAACCAGCGTTTTAGGGTGTTTGTCCAGATAATTCAGAATCTCCTCTGCCGGATCACCAACCAGGACCAACAGCTCAGCTGTGACGCGAATATCATGATCGGCAATTGCGGCCTCAGCCTGTTCAAGCAGCGGTCCTGCAGTTTGTTGTTGGTGGTGTTGAATTTCCTCTTGGCTCATCTTGGACATGGCCATGACTGATTCAGGCGTCAGCGCCACAACGTGGGTAAAAGTTAAGGTGCATTCAAGTGCGCAGGCTAGACGCGCACCAAACAGGGCTGCCCGCTCGGCGCTTTCGGAGCCATCTACCGGAACCAGGACTTCTTCAAACTCCTTCACCTTTCTCTCCTGCTTTTACAGCAGTAACTGCCGTCAGCTGATCGGCGCAGCGTTTATAGGTAGAATCAGCACTTCCGTGTCAATTTCGTCTATCAGCTTGCGCGCGGTTTTACCAATAGTGTCTGGAGACTCAGCGCGCGCAACACGGGCGATCACTACCACATCACTGCCTCGGTCTCTGGCGATCTCGGAGATGACTTCTTCCGGCGCGCCCGATGCGGCAGACACCTGATTGCGCGGCAACCCGCAACGGTCAGCGAAACGCTGGCGATCCGGACGATCGGTAAACTCGTAACAACTGACGGCATGTAGCTCCGCACCCATATCCTCTGCCCAGGCCCGGGCGACGGCCAGCACATTGTCATTGGCCTTTTCGTAGTCCTCATTGTCCGGGTTGTGCTTGACCGCGGCGAGAATTTTCTTGATCTGATAGGGTCGTCCGGTTTTCACCAGCAGTATCGGGCAGTTGCACTCGCGGATGAGCGTCCAATCCGACGTTTCGCGAAGCATGCGCACAAACCGCGAGTGAGGCGTCATGTTCTTGATGACCAGTGAGCTTTCCTGCCGCTCGGCGGCTCTGACGATGGCTTTACGCCAGTCATCATTCCACTCTACTTCCGTTTGCACGTCCAATCCGTCTGCGCGGGATTGTGCAACCAGGCGCTCCAACCAACCGGCAACCCGTGCCTGGGTTGCTTTTTTGGCCTCGTCCACGCCTTCGCCTTGCACCAAGGCAACGGATTCGCTGTTGATACAGCAGTACACATGTAAGCTTGCATCTATCGCGCGATGAATACCCAGCTCCCGCGCAATCTGTTCGCCCCATTCCAGCGCAGCCTGTTCCATGCAGGTGGGGTCCAGGACAACAAATACTTTGGTTTTTGCCATAACTCACAACTCACTGTTTGTTTGTTCACAGAATAATGAGTTGTGCGGCTAATCATATAATGAGTTCCCCTTATATGCGGTGGCCTAACTATCTCCGCACGAACCTGATATGTTCATAGCGCCTCGGCTAAGATTCTTTCACCGCGCGCCAAGTCGCGTAAGATTGAGGCTGAAACAAGTAGCGGTGTCGCCAGTGCAAGCGTAACAGCACGCTGCATATAAAGATTCAGATCAACAAACCCAGGGTAGTACCCAGCCTGGGCACAGGTGCGCGGAGCGCCTTTCACACGAACTGACGCACTTTGAACGAGCCCCTTGTACAGGGGTTAATATTTCGGCTTGTCACGACCACAAAAACCATCAGGCATCCTGACTACAGCTCGCAATCTCAGAAGCAAGGATGTAGTACCGCAGGTAGTCCTCATCCTCGCCAAAACCCTTTTTACGTACCTCGCGCAGACGGTTTTTGGGCTTTTTGTCTTCTTCTAACTCGGCTACTTCATCTTCTTTCTTACCTGCTTTCTCGACGAGGTCCATCAGTCGCTTCGCAGTGTCCCAGGTGTCTCCCGACACTTCCTTTTCCACGACGCTGACATAAAGAGCCGGGCCGTAACCCAGAGACTTGTTATCTTCATCAATCGGGGCCTGCCGAATGGATAGTGTAAGGTAGTCATTCACAAGCAGTTCGGGATCGAGGAGCGTGTCATCGCAGACGAAGGGGCTGCCTGTGGCGGCTTTGTTTTCCGCCACTTCGGTGAGTGCACCCAGCGTTGCCATGGCGCGCTCGGCCTGGGCATCGCGCTCGCCGCCAACCATCGAGCCGAAGATCACGGCTATAACGCTGAAGGCGATAAAGCTGTACACGACCCACTCAGAGACAGCGCGCCCGAACATGCGGGCTACTGGTGGGACCTCGTTGTCTGCCTCGGGACTATTATTTTCGGTCGTCATTTCAGTTCTTGATTTCCTACTGTCTGTTTCGGGTAAGCGCTAGTTCGGGTACGAGTGGCACTTGCGGCGCTCGGGTGTCCGTTAAGTCAGCAAATCACGTGCCATGTGAACTGCCTGGTTAACACAGGTCTGGAAACAGCAGTTTCTGTACACTGGGTGGGTCTTCAGTATTGCCGGTGAACTCGTGGCAAACTTAACATGCACTAGAATGCATCATTTCGAGCCGCCCATGCATCATCTCAGTGCTGCATTGACTTCCCTGTTCGACCTTTCCCCTGGGAAATGCACCATCTATTCGCTTCCAAACGGAGGTTTACGTTTGGTCTGTTTTTTGCAGACATAAAAACATGAATAAAGAATGGCCAGACTCGAAGTAAGAAATGGAGCGTCTTTCATGAGCGAGAATGCACTGGACCCTGTTGAGCTGTCGCAGAGCACAGAACCCGGACCGACAACCAGAACCTGGAAAGATATCTTCTGGACGGTGTTGCAGCCAGCTGTTGCGATGGGTGCACCGCTCCTTGTCGCCGTCACGCTCCTCAGTGGTGTTTGGGCAGAGGAAGACCGAATGCTCTTCGCCCTGGTGATGATCTTCCTTCCGATCCCATTGTTTGTTTGGGCCGAGCGGCGCTGGGGCCGAGGCGATTGGAAGCTCAAACCATCCGAACTGGCCGAGGATGGCTTTTGGGTTGCGATGGGCGCGTTCCTCTGGGCGCCGCTGATAACCGACATGTATCGCACGCCGCTTTCCGAGGGTTTCCGCGCCATCCGTGATCGAACCTTCCTGGAGATCAGTATCGAGCCGACAACCGTGCTCGGTCTGTTTGGCGCAGTCATCTTTATACGCATTTGTACGGCTTTTCCCTATTACTGGCTACACCGTGTGCAGCACGAGGTCCTGTTCTGGTGGCGTATGCATGCAACCCATCACCACATTACGAAAATGAGTTTCCTGCGAGGCGATCGAACGCATCCGTTCGAATACCTGGCGCTTACTCTGGGTCGGGTGATGGTCCTGGCGTTCATCGGCGCGAGCGACGAGGTACTTGCAGTTTCTGCAGCGTTTGGCATGTGGACGGGTAAGTTCAATCACTCGAACCTGCCGCTGAAGACTCTGCCAGTCTACGATTGGATTTTCGCCACCGCCCCTCAGCATCACGTTCACCATTCGCTGAATCGCCGGCAGAGCGACTCGAATTACGGCTGTTACATTATCCTCTGGGACCGGGTCTTTGGTACCTACTGTGGTGATACTACAAGCGATGTCAAACAGACCGGTGCCGGTAAGGCTGTACCGCTATCGATTAAGGAACAGCTGATGCTGGCCTTCTACCCAAACAAGCGCCTGGTTGATCTCTGACGGGCGCGTTCCATCTGAACCATTAAACGTGGTGAGTCGAACTGTATGAGTAATCCCTGGTTCCTGGTCCCCTTTCTGATTGGGACGGCTGCCTTCTTTGCAACGCTGTATGTGACGATGTTTGTGCCGCACATGTCGGACACACCCTGGGGCGAGGAAGAGCCCGAAGAGGTGCACCCACTCAGGCGATGGGACACCCTCATTACCTGGCTTATGTGGGGAGGCTGGGGTGTCGCCATGTGCATGCATTTCCTGGACGAAAACGAATTGCTCGATAAGATCGAGCGGCTGGTAAGCTGATCAGGACATTCTGATGCAGCCGGAGAATTCAAGCCTCATAAAAACGTCGTCAACTGGTTATTGTCAGGGTTTTCGATTGGCAGCGACGCCCGCGAACGAGGCCTCAACGTGCTTGCGCGACCTACGGACAAACTCGAGCTGGAAAAAAGTTACCTTTTGAGTCTTAGTAGAACTTCTAACCGCCTACTGAATCATTCTGATGATCTTCAGTACACTTGATGAGCATTGATCGATCGGGCAGCTGGCTGGATCCAACGGATCTCCTCCGCCATTCACTTCGTCGAAATCGGAATAGCCGTCCCCATCTGAGTCGGTACTGACTGGACTGCTGCGTAAAATGGGGGTTGGATTTGCGATGAACACCGCAAGATCAGTATCCGCATCAGGTGTAACAAGTCCGCGCTCGAACCCGTCCAGCAAACCGTCCCCATCCGTGTCGGCCAGACAGGGATCAGATTCACCCGGGTCAACTGTGCCATTTCGATTCGAATCTTCAAGACCATCCGGCAGGCCATCATCATCCGTGTCAGCATCACCGACTGCTGTGCAGGTTGCATTTTCCAGGTCGTTTTCAAGCCCATCACCATCTGTATCCAGGCCCCTGTCTATGATCGAAAGCGATTGACCTGGAAAACTCATTTGTGCGCCACTGAGCGTTTGTGTACTTACCAGAGCATCGGCGTTGATTGCGGGTAACTCAGAGACGGTGCCCAGCAGGCCAATGCGCAGTGGAAAGCCGGCTGCCCCTTCGAACAAATCAGCCACCAGCCCGTTGAACTGTGCCTGCATGTAATTCGCTACCGAGGCTACTTTGACGTTGTAATACGCTTCGCTGGTGAATTCGTTGTTCACAAACGAATAATCGACGGCAACGTCTACGCCGCCGTCAGGTAGAGTCACTGACAGACTGGTGGTTCTGTCCGTCCAGGCCGGTACCAGAACCGTGTAAGGTTGACCGGCTTGGACGGTAATCCATTGACTGGTTTCAGCGTCAAAAACCTCAGTGTCCTGACTGAAGCGCAGCTGAGCTTCCACGTTCGGCCTGAAGGTATAACTGGCATTCCATCCAGTCCAGGTCACAACATCCAGATCAATGGCGTCCAACGCCAACGTGAGGACCCTGGTAATGCCGGCTTCTGCACCCAGACAGGCGGCTGTACCAAGGCAGACCAGGCCATCGATGTCCAGTTCGGCACGGAATACATCTGAATCGTGGGTTGTACGATCGTTTACAAAGGCGTCCAGAAAACCTTCAGGCGAACCGTCTAAGGCCTGCAGATTGACCAGTGGGCGCAGTTTGTTTGGCAGGGTGTTTATCAGATGCCCTTCATCGTTAAGGTAATGTCGGGCAGGTTCGGCCAGCGTTTGTGGTATTTGTGAATCCAGCCCCCCATAAAAACCACGATCGGTAATTGAAGAACCTGGTGGCGTAACCGGAGTATTCAGCTCAGGTATCTGCAGAATCAAAGTTGCGAGATTTGTGCCCCCGGTCAACAGCGCACCGACATCACCCACACACAGCAACTGATTAATGTTTTTCCAGGGACAGACACCAAAGGGAAAATCAACGCCAACGGCGGGCAACTCAAACGGAGAGTCCCACATACCTGTACCCAGAAGGTCGAGGTCATCATTGGATATCGACACTTCAGCCCGAACGATTTCCGGTAAATCCGGCACACCGTTGAACAACCGCGCATCCAGACTTTCGCCGATCCGCCAATCCAGAGCGGCGATCTCATAACTTCTACTGACCGACTCATCGATGATGCTCAGGGTCGTCTGCAATTGGTCGCCGGTTTCCGGATCAATCGACCAGATTTGCGCGTCCGTGTTAACGCCGATTTCAAAGTCCATCGAGAGACTGGTCAGGAACGACGGCCATCTGGTGGACATGCAGGACCCCCGCAATCCCGCCCCTTCGATCGTGCAATCAGAGCCGGTTCCGCGGAAATCATCACCCCTGTATTCCCTGGGGCGGTGACTCAGTTCGAGGGTGAATACCTGTCCTGCGGGCAAAGAGGTGCGGTTTGCTGAGACCACCGCGGCAGTAGCGTAGTAGAGGTCTATGTCACCGGGTGCAGCACTTGAAAGCCCTGGGGTAATGGTTAAGCCCCCGGTAACGTTTAACGACTGGCTCACTTCGACCCCAATCTGGTAATCGCGCGCGGGCAGCGGGGTATCACTTGTTGGCCGAGGGCCAAAGCCACTGCCGATATTTATCGAGGTAGGACTGACATAGGGGCCTCCAGCAAGGCTGTTGATTTCGGTGACAGTGAAGCTTTGCACCGAGTTGACCAGAGGCGTGCAGCCATTGTTTATATCGTCCAATGGCGCGATCACCCCGGTCACCACGTTGGCGCAGCAGCCAATGCTGCGGCTGGCAAAACTCACATTGCCACCTGCAATACACTCGGCTCGAGTGGGGGATACGGAGAAGTCTCTGCAAGCGACAATCTCGTCATTGAGAGGAATATTCGTTGTGCTTGCATCACACTGCGCAACACCTTCATCCCAGACGTCCTGCGCGGTAATGGTCGGTCCTGACCTGGAAATTGTTCGTACCTGACGTTGACTTATCGTGCCGCCGTTTTGCTCTGTAACCAATCCGGATAAGTCGACGAAGGTCGGTTCTGGCAGGCTATCGAACAGCGGCTGGTCGGTGGCGGCAAACAAAAGCTCAGTTCTGGACTGGCTTGGTGCCGCGATCGGGTCCGCGTCTGCTGCACCGGTGGCAAAAACGTAAATCTCTTCACCATCGAGGAAGCCGTCACCATCACTGTCGGGGTTGTTGGCATCAAGACCGTTCTGGTGTTCTTCCAGATTAGACAGTCCGTCATTATCAGCATCCCTGGTTGCATCGCTTGCCAGGCGGGGGTTCAAATTACTCAACACTTCAAAGGCATCCGACATCCCATCGTTATCCGTATCAGCCAGCAAGGGGTTCGAGTTGTATGTGTTGATTTCGTCCCCGTCCGACACGCCATCCCCATCGGTATCACTGGATAGCGGGTTGGTTTGTGCTGCTTGTTCTGCAAGAGATGTCAGTCCATCGCCGTCGTCGTCATTCTGTGCGCCGCCAGCAACCCGAGGATCAAGGTCAAAGGTCAGTTCAAACCCGTCGCCTAAACCATCGCCGTCAGTATCGAATAACAGCGGGTTTGTACTGTTTGCAACCTCGACGCCATCCAGCACCCCATCCAGGTCAGTGTCAGCGATAAGCGGATTTGTGCCCTGAGCTAATTCTTCACCATCAGTCAGGGCGTCGAGGTCTGTATCAGCAAGCGTCGGATCGGTATTGTGCGTGTTGAATTCAACACTGTCGTCCAAGCCGTCGCCGTCAGAATCGAGCAAGGTTGGATCCGTGAGCGTTGTGAGTACTTCGAAGCCATCTTCCAGGCCATCACCGTCACTATCAGCAAGCAGAGGGTTGCTGCCCACAGCCTGCTCCTGCAGGTGCGTAAGATTGTCATTGTCTGCGTCGATATCAGCATCAGCGATGTTTGGGTCCAATCCGGACTCGACTTCCCAGCCGTCAAGCAGCGAATCATTGTCTGAGTCCGGGTTCAGTGGATCAGTCAATGCCGCCTGCTCATCCGCGTCCGCCAGACCATCATCGTCACTGTCAACATGATAGGGGTTTGTGCCAAGCGCTATCTCTGCGGAATTGGTCAAGCCGTCGTTATCAGTATCGGGAAAGAGTTCCAGCGTCACTTCCTGCCAATGACTTTGACCCACGTCAGCGGAAGATGCAGAACCCCAGCGAACGAGGGCAGTTGAGGTAGTGGCGAGTGTGCGGCCGGAGAGATTTTCGGCGATTACGCTGCCATTGACCACAATATCCGCACTCACAGTGGTGGGATCATAAACCACACGAACATCGTGATAATCACCATAGCTGCCAATATCGATTGTGGCTGAACTGCCTGATGGTCTGATCTGCATGATGCCATCAGCGGTTACACCGAATCGAACGCCGAATTCCCGTTGACCGGTCTGATACGGAAAACGGGCGAACATGCTCTTAGCGTAGTCGGCAGGGTCAGATACCCCGA
>Ga0180436_10005285_pt1 | contig 11458 bp, 11 predicted proteins | sample SS_ome_2_FD_132434 | JGI IMG/M metagenome (GOLD analysis project Ga0180436, IMG submission 132434) | Hypersaline lake sediment archaeal communities from the Salton Sea, California, USA - SS_3_S_2 metaG | ecosystem: Environmental > Aquatic > Non-marine Saline and Alkaline > Hypersaline >...
GCCGACCTGGCCCTGGTGTCCGAGATCGAGCGCGACGCCGGCGACACGCTGCCTGCCGTATCCACCCCCTCCGATCCGGTCGACCGGCTGCGCAGCCTGATCGAGGAGCGGCAGGCCGAAACGGTCGAGATCCTGCGCGGCTGGATGGAAGACGAGGAAACCGCGTGATGTCGTCCGCTTTTCTCGAAGACTTCGACACCGCACCAACGCCCCGGCCGATGCCTGACGCGTCGGCGCCGGCCCCGGTTTCGGCCGGTGCCGCCGAGCTCGAAAAGGCCCGCCTGGAGGGGTACGAATCGGGCTACCAGGCGGGATGGGATGACGCCAACCGCGCCGAGACGGAAGACCAAAGCCGGATCGGCGCCGAGTTTGCGCGCAACCTGCAGGATCTCGGTTTCACGTTCCAGGAGGCCCGAGCGCATGTGATGCACGCGCTCGAACCGCTGCTCTCGGGCATGGTCGAACGGGTGCTTCCGCGGCTGGTGTCCGACACGATCGGGCAAACCATCGTCGAAGAGCTGATGCCACTGGCCGCCGATGCCGCCGACGCCCCGATCGAAGTCGTGGTAAGCCCCGCGAGCCGCCCGGCGCTCGAGGGGTTTCTCGCCCGGGCGGTGTCGGTCCCGTTTGCCCTCGTCGAGGAACCGACGCTGACGGAGGGCCAGGTCTTCCTGCGCTCCGGCAAGCTGGAGCGGCATATCGATTTCACCTCCGCCGTCGACCGGATCGGCGCCGCGATCAGCGGCCTGTACGAACTGAACGAAAGGGCATTCCAGAATGGCTGACACCACCCGACCCGCCGCCGACGCCGCGGTGGCCGACAACCCGTTCACGCAGGTCCCGGTGGAAATCACCGTGTCTGTCGGCACCGCCCGCCCGGTGATCCGGGATCTGCTGCACCTCAAGCCCGACGCCATCCTGCCGCTCGACCGCCGGGTCAGCGACCCGGTCGAACTGTTCATCGGCGAGACCCTCATCGCGCGGGGCGAGCTTGAAGAGAACCCGGCCGATCCCGGCGGCAATCTCATGGTCCGCCTGACGGAAGTCGCCGATCTGAAGAACGGGCTCTGATCCATGCCGGACTCACATCGGACCGCCCGTCTCATGACGCTTGCGTTAACCACGATCCTCGTCGTGATTGCCACCCCGCTCGCGGCCCAGGAGATTTCCATCTCCCTCGGCGAGGAGGGCGGCAGCCTGGCCACCCGCTCGATCCAGCTGATCGTGCTGATCACGCTGCTGAGCCTCGTACCGGGGCTGGCCGTGATGATCACCGCTTTCCCCTTCATCGTGACGGTGCTGTCGATCCTGCGCCAGGCCATCGGCCTGCAGCAGTCGCCACCCAACATGCTGATCGTCTCGCTGGCCCTGTTTCTCACCTATTTCGTGATGGAGCCGGTGTTCACCGAAGCCTGGACGCGGGGGGCGCAGCCCTTCGCCGACGGCACGATGGGGCTCGAAGAAGCCTTTGCCGCGGCCCTCGAGCCGTTCCGTATCTTCATGTCGGGGCGGATCGATGGTGAAACCTACGAGGCGCTGGCCGTGCTGCGAGACCCGGTGGCGCCGGCGGGCGCCGGGCCTGAGTCGCCGCTGTCGCTGCTTGTCCCGTCGTTCCTGCTGAGCGAGATCTCGCGGGCCTTCCAGATCGGCTTCCTGATTTTCCTGCCGTTCCTGATCATCGACCTCGTGGTTGCGGCGATCCTGATGTCGATGGGGATGATGATGGTCCCGCCGGCGATCGTCTCCCTGCCGTTCAAATTGGCCTTCTTCGTGGTCGCCGACGGCTGGAGCCTCGTCTCGGGTGCCCTGGTGCGGGGCTATTTCTAGGTCGCCCCCCGGGGACCGGCCACGTCACATAGCGATCATCGCCAGCGATATCCCGATGCGCGCCCGCCTCGATGCCCGTGCACCTTCGTCTCGGACTGAGCGCAGTTCCTGCAGTCGCCGCGGCGAGGTTCAGTCGTCCGGCCGGCGTGAACCGAATCCAGCCCCCGCAGAACGACCGGAGGCGCTGTTCACCGCACCACGAATTCCGCGTGCAGGGCCCCGGCAGCCTTGATGCTCTTGAGGATGTCGATCATGTCGCGCGGCGCCACGCCGAGGGCATTCAGCCCGGAGATCACCTCCGACAGCGACGTCCCGCCGCGCACTTCGGCCAAGCCGATGCCCGGTTCCTCCTCAAGCGCGGCACTGCTGCGCGGCACGACGATGGCTTCTCCATCGGAAAACGGGTTCGGCTGCACTACCAGGGGTTGCTCCTCGATTCGGATCGTCAGGTTGCCCTGGCTCACCGCCACCCGGCTGATCCGCACATCCTCGCCCATCACGATCGTGCCCGAGCGCTGGTCGACCACCACCCGCGCCTTGCGCTCCGGTTGCACCGGGATGTTCTCAACATCGCCCAGCGCATGAGCCGGACTGATGGCGCCGGTCGCGGCGATATCCAGCACCACGGTGCCGGCATCGATCATGCGCGCCGCAACACGCCCGAAGGTGTGGTTGATCGCGGTTTCGATCCGTTCAGCCGTGGTGAAGTCCGGATCGCGCAGCGCCAGGCGGATCGACGTCAGCCCGGTGAAATCGAACTCGATCTCGCGCTCGACCCGGGCTCCCGCGGGGATCACGCCCGCGGTCGGCACGCCCTGTACAACTCTGGCGCCGTCGCCTTCAGCCGCTGCACCGCCGGCGATCACGGTGCCTTGAGCCACCGCGTAGATCTCACCGTCCGCCGCGTTCATCGGCGTCATCACCAGCGTCCCGCCAAGCAGGCTCGTCGCGTCGCCGATCGCCGACACCGTGACATCGATCGTCGACCCGGACCGGGAAAACGGCGGCAGCGTGGCGGTGACGAAAACCGCTGCCACGTTCTTCGGCCGGAACTGCTCGCCGGTGATGTTCACGCCGAGCCGCTCGAGGATATTCGACATGATATCCTCGGTGAACGGCGCATTGCGGATGCCGTCCCCGGTGCCATTGAGCCCGACGACGAGCCCGTAACCCACGAGATCGTTGCCGCGGACACCATCGAACTCGACGAGGTCCTTGATCCGGATCGCGTTGGCCAGTGCCGGCCAGGCCATCAACGCGACCAGGCAAGCGGCCAAAAAATGAAAAAGCAGTCGGGTCATCGCATGTAATCCGTGAAGCGCAGGCCCGCGATGCGGGCGGTGACGGTGTAGAGCGTTTCGATCTGGCTGTAGACGGCTTCGAGCTCGGTCGCCGTCTCGTAGGGATCGACGGCGACCAGCTCGCCGAGCGCGAGATCGTAGGCGGCGGCTTCGGCAGCGTTGCGCGTCTTGGCGGTCTCGACACGGGCCTCCGCCGCACCGATCCGCGCACGCAGATCCGTCACCGCGCCATCCGTGGCGATGAGCCGGTCTGCCGCTTCGGAAAACAACGCCGCCTGCGCGTCCGCGTCGCCGGCAAGAACATCTTCGGCGACAAGGCTGGCAAGCGCGAGGGCCTTGAGCGTTTCGCGGACCACGGAATCGTCGGCCCGGACGTCCAGGCCGATGGTTTCGCCCTCGGCAATCGCCATCGCGCCGAACGCCGCATCCGAGCCGAGGTAGCCCGAGCTTTCGAACCCGCCGCCGGGTGTGTCGAACCAGGCATCGACGGCGGCCACGACGTCAGTGGCCGTCGTGGCGCCCGCGGTCGCCGACTTCAGCGACGCCAGCATCATGGCGCCGCTGGCCATCGCCGGACCGTCGGTCGCGGCGCCGGCAAACAGCGTCCGATCGGCCACCCGGGTGTTGAGCCGCGCGGCCACGGCCTCGAATTTCTGCCGCGCATCTGTGGCCGAGGCCGCAATCATTGCCCGGTCGCGGGAATTGCCGGCCGTCAGCAGGCCCGGCGTTGCGGCCCGGCTGATCGATTGCACCTCGCCGAGGGCCAGCTGCGCGGCTTCGAAAAGCTGCGCCGTTTCGCTCGCGGTGGTCCGGTAGGCAGCGAGTGCGGTCAGGCTGCGCTCAATCGCCGCCGCAGGCCCGAAATCGCCCGACACCGCGGCGCCGAGATCGGCCCTGCGCCCGGTGGCAAGCTCCTGGCCCAGCCGGGTGAGATCGGCCTTCAAGTCGCTCGAGAAGCGGCGGATCTGGAAGGTGCTGGCGCGGTCACCGATTGCGAGCAGGGACATGGCTCAGAGCTCCATGAGGGTGTTGAGCATTTGGCCCACGGTCGTGATCACCCGGGCATTGGCCGCGTAGGATTGCTCGATCAGCATCAGTTTCTGCATCTCGTGGTCGGTATCGACGCCGGACTGCGCCTCCATGAAGGTCAGGCTGTCGAGATGCGCGGTGGCATGCGCCTGGCGCGCCTCGGAGTCGGTCCGCGCGGCGCTCACGATCGACAGGAAGTCCGCCGCGAGCCCGCTCGCCGAGCGGGCGACACCGAGGAACGTGCCCGACGCGGGCACCCGCGGGGCGTCGAGCGCGGTCCTCAGGGCGTTCAGCAGCGAAGTGTCGCCGGCGTCGCCGGGGCTCGTCGCGCCGAGCCCGTCGCGCAACCGCCACAGATCGCCACCCGCGTCCGGGCGCACCCGGGTGTTGACGGCAAGCCGTTCCGACAGGCCGATCTCGTTCGCGGCGCTGAACGCGAGGCCCGCGTCAGTGAACAACCCAGGTTCGCCGGCGGCCCGGGTCGTATCGACACCAGGATCCTGGAACCGTTCGACAAGGTCGCGCGCAACCGCGTCGAGGCGGGTCTGCGCCGTTGTCGCCAACTCGTCGCGCAGCTCGAACAGCGCGGCGAGCGACCCGCCGCCGATCGGGCTGCGGGCCCCGTCGGTGCGCGCCGGGTAGCCGTTGATCTCGAGCCCGGAAAGCGCGCCGGAGCTTTGCGTCATCTCGGGCACGATCACACCGACCCGGGTGAAGCTCAGCTCCGCCGCGCGCCCGTCGAGCAGGATCGCGCCGCCCGGCGTGTAGAGCGCGATCATTCCGTGCCCGCGGTCGATCTGTTGCAGCGGCACGATCGACGAGAGCCTGTCGATTGTCTGCTGACGCTGATCCATCAAGGCGGACGGATCCTGTCCGCGGGCCGCGGATTCCTTGATCTGCCGGTTCAAGTTCTGAACCTGCACGAGCCCGTCGTTGAGGTGTCGTACCTCGGCGTCGATCCGGGCATCGGCCTCCATGCGCAAAGCCTGCACCTTGCCCGACGCGTCGTTCAGATGCCGCACGAGGCCCTCGGCGGCGCGTATCGCCGCGTCCAGCCGGGCGGCGTTGTCGGGCCGGGAACTGGCCTCGATCAGCGCGGCATCGAATTGCGCGATCCGGCCGGACAGCGAGCCCGGGTTGTCCGGCGTGCCGAGGATCGTTTCCATTCTGGCGTGAAACCCGGCGATCGTGTCGCCATAGCCGGCGGTCGCGTCGGCAAGCCGGCGATCTTGCACCAGAACCATGTCGACGTCGCGGCGCACCCCGGTCACCCGCACCCCCGCCGGGGTACCGTTGCCGACGTAACGCGCCTGCAAATCCAACTCGCGCCGGCCATAGCCCTCGGTCATCGCGTTGGCGACGTTCGACGACACCAGTTCCGCCGCCCGCGAAGCCACCGTGAGCCCCGACAGCGCGTTCGACAATGAACCCGAGATGGTCATGGTCTAGCTCCTTGCTCCACCCCGGATCAGCGTTTGATGTTCGTCGTCTCCTGCAGCATCTCGTCGACGGTCTGGATCACCTTGGCATTCGACGAATAGGCGCGCTGGGTCTGGATCAGGTTGGTCAGCTCGCCCGCGACATCCGTGGTCGAGCCTTCCCGGGTGAAGCCGATCACCTCGCCGGTCGGGCCATCCCCGGCATCCCACAGGAAGAACGAGCCCGATTGCGGCGAGACCTGGTAGGTCTGGTTGGAATGCGAGATCAACCCGTTCGGGTTGGGCACGTCGACCAGCGGCACCTGGTAGATCGTCCGGGTGAACCCGGTGTCGTAGGTCGCGGTGATGTAGCCGTTCACGTCGATTTCGACCGAGGTCAGGTTGCCGACCGGCGAGCCATCCTTGGTGATCGAAACCGGCGCGAAGCTGTCGGAAAGCTGGGTGAGCCCGTTCGGGTCGCCGATCTTGCCGATAGTCATTTCCATCGGCCCGCCGCCGACCGTTAGATCAAGCGTGCCGTCGCTGGAATCGTAAGCCCCGCCCGAGATCGCGGTGACCGAGGCGAGCGTGCCGCCGTTGGTCCGGCTGTCGTCGAACACCAGCGTGTATTCACCGATCACCGCGTCGGATGAAGCGGTGTCGCGCACTTCCATCGTCCATGTGTTGGTCGGCGGATCGCCGTCCGCTGCCGGGATCGCCGGCGTGAAGGTCACGTTCAGCGCCTCGGAGGTGCCGAGGTTGCCGAAATACTCGATCGAGAGCGGCAGGGGATCGCCGGTGGCGCCAAACTCGGTGTCGGTCGCAGGCAGGTTCACGCCGAGGTTCATCCGCGTGGTCGGATCGCCCGACTGCTGGTTGACCTGCACCTTCACCGGCTCCAGTGCCGTCACGGTATCGCGCGGGTAGGTGCCGACGTTGCCGTCGGCATCGGCGGGCCAGCCGAGCAGCACGAGGCCCGTCTCGGTCTTGAGGTTGCCCTCCTCGTCGGTGCGGAACGACCCCGTCGTGGCCACCAGCATCGGCTGGTCTTCGCCAGCAAAGTCGAGATCGGCCTCGTTCATCACCGGCAACATTCCACGGCCAGAAATCGCGATGTCCATCGGGTTCGACGTGGAAATCAGCGGCCCGTTCTCGTCGATCAGCCGTTGCGTCGTCGCCCGCACGCCACCGGCAGAATACTGCCCCGCGCCCGACATGCCGCCGATCACCAGCGACTGGAAATCGGCCGTCGAGCGCTTGTAGCCATAGGTGGAGGAGTTGGAAATGTTGTCCGAGATCGTCGCCAGCCGGGTGGCGTTGGCGTTCAGACCAGCGACGCCGGCACTCAGCGAAGAGGAAATCGTCATGGTGCGCCTTTCTGCAGCAGCCTGTTTGCGCACCATCCCTACGGCCCGGGGCTTAACACCGGGCTAACAGATAAAATTGTCGACATGCATCAGCGTATTCCGCGCAACAGGATCAGTTCGATCCGGTTGTTTTCCGCCGCCATCGGGTCACGCGCTCTTGGCCTGCGGTCGGCATGCCCGGTCACCCGGCGCAACCGATTGGCGTCTACCCCGGCCTCTTCCAGCATGCGTCGCACCCGGTCCGCGCGATCCGCCGACAGCGCCCAGGCCGTTTTCTCGGCAACTACGACCGGTTGCGCGGCAACATGTCCCTCCACCGCGATCCCGTTGCGCACCAGGTCGAACACACCGGCAAACATCGTCACCAGCTCGCGCATGGCAGGTGTCGGGTCGGTGCCTTCGGGCTCGAACAGGGGTGCGCCCTCGAGATCGACAATCTCGATTACCAGCCCCTCGTCGGTCAGCTCGGTGACAACGTGGCGCCGGGCGAGATCGCTGGCCATGCTCTCGCCGGAATTGCCCGACAGGATCTCCTCGAGTTCCTCCAGCACCTTCTCTTCGCCGCCACCGCCTGCGCCACCACGGGGCGCGTCGGTCTCCTCGTCCTGCGACGGGTTCGGCACGCCGCCATGGCCGGTGTGGGCCAGGGTCTCGTCGGTGAACACGCTGTCGCCGCCAAACGCGCCGTCACCGCCGCCCGAGGCGCGGGTCACCGGGATCGTCGGGCTGAAATAGTCCGCGATCCCCTTGCGTTGCTTTTCCGTGGTCGCGTTCAGGAGCCACATCAACATGAAGAAGGCCATCATCGCAGTCACGAAATCGGCGTAGGCGACTTTCCAGGCGCCGCCGTGGTGGGGCGCGTCGCTGACCTTTTTGACCTTCTTATAGATGACGGGCGCGTTTGATTTCGCGCTCATCACACCACCTCACTTTTCACCCGGGATCAGGACTACAGGAGGCAAGTTAAAGGTGCGTTTAGATTCGGCGCAGCATCCCGATTTCCCAAGATCTGGTTAACGCGACCGGCGCGCACGCAGATGTGCTATACTTCCCCGGTCTTCCCCGAAGACGCGCGAAAACTCCCGCAAGGGGCAAGGAAAGGGAGGGTTTTATGAAAGGTATAGCGTTTTGGTTTATTGCCGTGGCTGCGCTCTGTGTCACGGTCGGCATGGCCTGGGGTATCCAGATGTCGGCATCGGGCAATCACACCCTGTCGGGCGCCCACGCCCACCTCAACCTGGTGGGCTGGGTCACGCTGGGTCTGTTCGGCCTGTATTACCACGCGGTGCCCAGCGCCGCCCAGACAAGCCTCGCCACGGTGCATTTCATCCTCGCCGTGTCCGGCGTCGTCCTGATGGTGCCCGGCATTGTCATGGCCGTCACGGAACGCGGCGACATGCTGGCCGTCGTCGGCTCGATGCTCACCCTGGCCTCGATGCTCCTGTTCCTGTTCATCGTGGCGACCAACCGGACCGCCTGACAGGGCCTCGCAACGCGCGGGCTAGAGGAGATTGTCGAGCCCGCGCACCAACCCGGTGATTTCCATCGCCTTGCGCGCGGCGAGGAGCGTGCCGTCGGCATAGATGCTCGCGTCCTTGCCCGCGTCATGGGTGATGGTGAGCCGCGAGTTGCCGTGCGCAAAGGTGCTGGTGACCGTCGCCGAATAGCTCGGCAGGCGCAGGCTGTGGACCTGCACGCCGTTCACCGTACCGCCGCGCAGGCCGGGTTCGCCCGTCACGCGGGCCGGGTCCACCTCGTAGGCGGGCTGCTTCACTTCGCCCATGCGCTCGGCCAGTTCCCGTGCCGTGCCGGTGGGCGCGTCGGTCTTGCCGGGCTTGGCGTAGTCGATCACCTCGAACCAGTCGAGGTATTCCGCCGCCATCAGCGAAAACCGCGTCATCAACGCCGCCGTCAGGGCGAAGTTGCCTGAGGCCACCACGCCGATACCCGCCTTTCGGGCCGCGTCGTCGATCTCGGCATAGTCCGCCGCAGTGAGCCCGGAGGTGCCGACGACCACGCGCTTGCCAACGGCGACGGCTGCCAGGGTATGCCCGAGGATCACGTCCGGGGCGGTGTAATCGATCAGCACGTCGAACGCGGGCCCCGCCAGCGCGTCGTCGAGATTCGCGAAACAGGGCGCGCCGTGGACCTCCGTGCCGGCCGCCCGGCGCGACACGCAGGACACCAGTTCCATGTCCGCCGCCTTTGCCACCGCCTCGGCAATCGCGCTCCCGGTCCAGCCCGTGGCCCCCGCCATGCAAACCCGCAACATCCCCGTCTCCTCCCTTGACTTCGTTTCAGTCGCAACGATACTTCCGCCTGCGACAGGATGTAGCACCAACCGAAGGGGGAACGCCATGACCCGCGAGATGACGCGTGCCGAAGCGCCGATGGGAACGCAGCCCGGCTACATGCCCGGCTTCGGCAACGATTTTGAAACCGAGGCCCTGCCCGGTGCCCTGCCGCAGGGCCAGAACAGCCCGCAGAAATGCAATTACGGCCTCTATGCCGAGCAGCTCTCCGGCACCGCCTTCACCGCTCCGCGCGGCCAGAACGAGCGCAGCTGGTGCTACCGCATCCGCCCCTCGGTGAAACACACCGGCCGCTTCACCAGGATCGACATGCCCTACTGGAAGTCGGCCCCGCACGTGGACCCCGACGTGATCTCGCTCGGGCAATACCGCTGGGACCCGGTGCCGCATTCCGACGCCCCGCTCACCTTCGTGACCGGCATGCGCACTATGACCACGGCCGGCGACGTGAACACGCAGGTCGGCATGGCCGCGCATGTTTACCTCGCCAACACGACGATGGAGGACGATTACTTTTACTCCGCCGACAGCGAGCTGCTCGTCGTGCCGCAGGAGGGCCTGCTGCGCTTCCATACCGAGCTCGGCACGATCGACCTCGCGCCGAAGGAGATCGCCATCCTGCCGCGCGGCATGGTCTACCGCGTCGAAGTGGTCGAGGGCCCGGCCCGCGGCTTCGTCTGCGAGAACTACGGCCAGAAATTCGACCTGCCCTCGCGCGGGCCCATCGGCGCCAACTGCCTTGCCAACCCGCGCGACTTCCTCACCCCCGTCGCCGCTTTTGAGGACCGCGAGGTACCCTCGACCGTCACCATCAAATGGTGCGGCCAGTTCCACCGCACCGAGATCGGCCACAGCCCGCTCGACGTGGTGGCGTGGCACGGCAACTACGCCCCGGTGAAATACGATCTCACCACTTACTCGCCGGTCGGTGCGATCCTGTTCGACCACCCCGACCCGTCGATCTTCACCGTGCTCACCGCCCCCTCCGGCCAGGAAGGCACGGCCAACATCGACTTCGTGCTGTTCCGCGAACGCTGGATGGTGGCCGAAAACACCTTCCGCCCGCCGTGGTATCACAAGAACATCATGTCGGAGCTGATGGGCAACATCTATGGTCAGTATGATGCCAAGCCGCAGGGCTTCGTCCCCGGCGGGGTCAGCTTGCACAACATGATGCTGCCGCACGGCCCCGACGGCCCGGCCTTCGAGGGCGCGTCAAATGTCGAGCTTGCGCCCCACAAGCTCGACAATACCATGTCCTTCATGTTCGAAACCCGCTTCCCGCAGCACCTCACCGCTTTCGCCGCGAACGAGGCGCCCCTGCAAGACGACTACATCGATTGCTGGGACGGGCTCGAGAAGAAGTTCGACGGCACTCCCGGCGAAAAGTGACGCATCGCCAATGGCTTGCACCTTTTCCAGTTTTCTAGTTTTCTGGAAAATCAGTTTCCGACACACTCGGGGCGTCCCCGCCCCAAATAGCAGGAGCACCCATGCCCCTCATGAAATCCTGGCTCGAGAGCGCCAACTCGGCCGAGACGCCCTTCCCGCTCAACAACCTGCCCTACGGCGTCTTTTCCGTCGATGACGGCGATCTGCGCTGCGGCGTGGCGATCGGCGACCGGATCATCGACGCGACCGGGCTGGAGGAGGCCGGGCTGCTGCGCGCCGATCCCCATGCCGACGTGCTCGACGCGCCGTGCTGGAACGATTTCATGGAACTCGGCCCCGCGGCCTGGTCCGCCTATCGCGCCGCACTCACCGAGATGCTCGCCGAAGGCGCCGACGAGGCCGCGCAGGAGGCGCTCACCACCTATTCCGTGCCGATGGCCGAGGCCACGCTGCACATGCCGTTCCGGGTGTCGGAATACACCGATTTCTACGCCGGCAAGCACCATGCGACGAATGTCGGCACCATGTTCCGCGGCCCCGAGAACGCCCTGCCGCCGAACTGGCTGTCGATCCCGATCGGCTACAACGGCCGCGCCTCGTCAGTGGTGGTGTCGGGCACTCCGGTGCGCCGCCCATGGGGCCAGCTCAAAGCCCCCGACGCCGAGTTGCCGAGCTTCGGCCCGTGCAAACGTTTCGACCTCGAGCTCGAAATGGGCGCCATTGTCGGCCAGCCCTCCTCCGGTCCCGTGACCGTTGAAGAGGCCGAGGCGATGATCTTCGGCTACGTCCTGCTCAACGACTGGTCGGCGCGC
>Ga0180436_10005290_pt1 | contig 11456 bp, 16 predicted proteins | sample SS_ome_2_FD_132434 | JGI IMG/M metagenome (GOLD analysis project Ga0180436, IMG submission 132434) | Hypersaline lake sediment archaeal communities from the Salton Sea, California, USA - SS_3_S_2 metaG | ecosystem: Environmental > Aquatic > Non-marine Saline and Alkaline > Hypersaline >...
CCGGAAGATACGCTCAAGAAGGTCGCAGCTTTTCCGGCCGGGTTCGCCGAGCGTTATGGCGGAGAGAAGGCCATCACCACGGACGCAAGTCACTGAACTGACGCTGCTCTGGACGCCTAACTGATCGTCTTCGCTCAGTCTCGGCCGTTCTCAACTCGCCAGTGAGTTTCACAGGGTTATTAGGAGCATTGCCGACTGTGGGGCGGTTATTTCTTTGGGGATTAGCATCACTGCCGCAGTGTAACACTTGCCCCACCGGCCATGATTTGTCTTACTGCCTTAGGGACGGTTTTGCGGACTTGCTCGGCCTGCTTGTAGCGGGCCATGGCCATGATGGGATATGCGTAGAGAGAAGTTTCCTGAGCGTGCCAGCGCCTCGGTGGAGATAGCTATCCCCTGTTTTCTTTCCCCGACAGGGGTTCCTTGTGTATCATCGTAAACGTACAGAGGGTTCAAACCTATCGTAAGGAGAACACCATGCACTGTGGTTGTGCTGTCTTGCTCCTACTGGCTAGCGTCACGTGGAGTGAAGCGGGTGGGAAGTCCGTGACTTACACCGTCGATGACACCGACTACGAAGGCTACTATGTTAGTCCCGGCAAGGACGCCCCGTTAGTGCTGCTGATCCACGACTGGGACGGTCTGACGGAATACGAGTGCAAGCGGGCCGATTTGCTCGCCGGGTAAGGCTACGCGACTTTTGCCGCCGACATGTTCGGGAAAGGCGTTCGCCCCAAGGAGATCAGCGACCGCCGCCGATGCACTACGGTCCTTTACGAAGACCGCCCCAAGATGCGTCGTCTTGTCCAGGCAGCCCTCGAGGCGGCAGGCAGGCAGGGGGCCAACACGAAACAAGCCGTGGTCATGGGGTACTGCTTCGGCGGCACCGTAACGCTGGAAGCCGCACGCTCCGGTGCCCCTTTCGCGGGATTCGCCACCTTTCACGGCGGCCTGAGCACGCCACCGGGCCAGGATTATTCGAGGACGAAGGGTAAGGTCCTGATTCTTCACGGCGCGGCGGATTCCCACATCACTATGGACGATTTCGCGGTCCTAGGCAAAGAACTCGAGGCGCACAAGATCGAACACGAAATGATAGCCTACGGGGGTGCTCCCCACGGATTTACCGTGTTCGGTTCGGATAGCTACCGTGAAGATGCTGACCACAAATCCTGGTCCCGATTTCTGGAGTTTCTGGCTACAACAATCCGATAACGTGAGGACCGTTCAACCGGTTGTTAAGGAGCATTCAGTACGGTGGTGCAACCATACAAGCAAGTTGTATTTCCCTTACGACGTCGTAATATTGAGCCGCACGCACGCCGTGCTGTTCGTCACCTGGACATCCTCTGACCAGTCGAACTTCGCCACTTCCACGCGCCCGTCATCACGAACGTACGAACCGGGCACCATGAACTTGTTCATCAGACGGAACGTCTTCATGAAACTCGGATCACGCCGCGATGGCGCGTCCTTGCGCGCAAAGATCAGCACGGTCGAATCCAGCAGGAAGCTGATGCTCTCATCATTGCCCTCCGGCGCCGTGTCGCAGATCATGTAGGATGTCTTCACCTGCGGTGTGCCGATGAACATCTGCCCCGCCGACTCCTCCGTCGGCACGGCCAACCCCAGCTTACCGGAGCTCCTGCCGGAACTGTTGCCGACTACGAACCGCCCGCGCACCTTGTCCTGGTTCTTGAAGATGCTCCACGCAGTTGCCCCGAACAGAACACCCACACCCATCAGGCTTCCATACTTCGCCGCCTTGATTACACTCAGAATCGCGTCATCCACATCCGCGACCGGATCGGCAGTGGCACTCCACACCTTCGCCGTCCCTGCTCCTACCGCGGTCAACGCGGCATTGATCACGCTTGCCTCGTGCGAAAGCGCCGCCACCTCGGCCACCGCCGTCACCCCCTCTCGAAGCATATCTTCGAGACCCTCGGCCTCCAACTGTTCAAGGTTGTCCACCGGATAATCCAGGGCGTGCGGTTCACAGTTGTACGTCGCGTCCGTCGCCTCGAAACGAAGCTCCGACGCCCGACCGCCAAGCGTGCGCAGCGTGTTCGGAATCCGGAAGCGGTTCTTCTCCGTGTACCGCTTGAACCGCCCCACGCTCGTCGCTACCTCCACCGTCGGCGCTAGAAAATCCGCCACCGGCATGATAGCGTCCTGTGCGGCTCCCTGCGCATACTCCCGCAACGTCGGCGACGCACTGATATCACTTAATCTGCTCATCTCTCTCCCTCCAATTTCCCTTTAACGGAATCGCAACGACGGAGTTCGCGAAGCGATACAAGCCGGGCTGCACTCTGGCCCACTGACCTACGGTTCCAGCTGGACCCAGTCGTTCGTTGTCACACCCTTGGCCACCCAGACAGCGTTTGTCCCCGTTCCGGCGCCTCCGAAGAGGCACTGCCCCGTGAACGCCGGCGTATACCCCGTCGCCACTGTCACAGTATTCGTGTCCGTCTGTACCGCAAGGCCGTTGGTCGTCACAACCGTGCGCACCACCTCGCGCCACGTGGTATCCGGATCCGCCGCACACGCCTGTCTCACAGTCAGAACACTGCACACCACCAGTGCCGCGCACGGCGCCACCGCCTTTAACCAAAACTTCTTCATTGTCACCCTCCGTTCAAGGCCTCAAGAACTAGCCAAAAACCCCTACGCCGCCACCGTGATATTCCCGATCAATGCCGGCCGGCACAGGATTAGCTGCCCGTCCACGCCCGCCTCCTCAGCGATCGCCAGCCCGCGATACGTCCCCGCAGCCGACGGAAGAACGCGAACCTTTCCCTTGTCCGCTGCCGTTGCCACATCAGCGAGCACCAGTACTTCCCCGGGATTGCATGTCCCATCCAGTTTCACTCGTACGTTGCGCCCCGCTTCAATCGGACGAAGCGAAACCCTTTCAGTGTCCGCGGCCCCCTCGATCACAACATAAAGCGCGTAATCATCGTTCGCTGCCGGCAGCAAAACCTCCGGCACCCCGGAATCATGCGTCAACTTGACGAGGTACCCCTCCTTCCCGGTCAGGGCCTCCCCCGCCAACACACGAACATCACCAACCCTGGTATTCGTCTGGCTCATCTCAATCTCCTGTTTCATGCGGCGAAGCCGCTCCTGCCCACTGCCAATTGCCTACTGCCAACTGGCTCACTCCCCACCGGCCTCCTTCTCGGCCCGCCGGAACGCCGTCGAAAACGGAATCCCTTCCGTCTTGCGCAGTTCATGCGCCCGGTTGCGGATTCTTACCGCCTTACCCTCGGCCACGCTGCCGCTGTCGGTATCGCCCGGCCTCACCGGCCGTGCCGTCGACCGGTTGTGCAGAGGTCGCCGGCGATTCCCTTCGCCGTCAGCAACCTTCGCCTGCGCAAGCTCTCTCAGCGCGGTCTCCGCCTTTTCCCTGTTTGCCAGCAACTGCTCCCGCCAGAATTCTCGGGTCTCGTCGCTTATCACAGCGTCGAACTCCGCCATCTGCCGGTTCACAAGCGCGTCCTCCAGAGCGATCACCTCATCCAGCAGGACTTTGTTCTTTTCCCGCTCGAATCGCAGCCCGTTCATCAGCAGGTCTCGTTCGTTCGACACCACCTTGGCACCGCCCTGCTCGACTGCGGCATCTCCGCCTTTTACCTTACCGTTCATTCGCAATCCCCCATTTAATTCCTGCCGGCTGCCCGCTGCCAACAGGCCTTCACTCATAGCTTGGAAATCAACGATTTTCCCGCACCTCACGCAGCGCCCTCTCCTGCGCCACAATCGCCCGCACGCTCAAGGCTCTCAGACTACCCCCTACGTAACCGCGTCCGGCAGGTGCCTCAGCATGCGCCGCCCCGCCCGCTGCAACAATAACATCGCCCGCCTTTCGGGCCTCCCGCTTGGCACGGCGCACCTCCCTCGACGCTGCCGCCGCCGTGCACCCGTCATTTCGCAATACTGCCCGCCAATTACCCGCTGAATTACCCGCAATCGCGCCGTGCCGCCTCAGCAACTCCCGGTCCTCTTCCGGCAGCTCGTCAACTTCATCGTCACGCGCCTCCGGTTCTTCTACCCGCTCATGTCCCGCCTCCACGGAATCACCGACCACCTTCCGCCTTTCCATTGCCGATCCCTCGGCCGATGACATCTCCATCAAACGCTGCTCGATCCACTTGAATACGGGATCCGAATCCGATTCCCCGGCATACCCCTTTACAGAACGCTCAAGTAGAAACTCTTCCTCCGCCTGCCCCAAAGGCACTCCGTTTCGCAACTTCTCTCGAATCTGGCCGGTCAGAGTCTCAACTGCTTCCGCGGACATCCCCGCAAGACCTTCCTTTTCAAACCAGGCCGCATAATCATCCGCCGGGGGGTCCTCTTTTCCGTACCCCCAGCTGCTGTTCTGGCGACCGTGCCCGCGCCCTGCACTGTCACCATTTTCTGCCGCCTTTGCCGCAGCAACCTTGCGCGCGGCCGCTTTTGCCCGGCGTACCGCCAGCGACGCAGCGCGTGCCTCATCGCTCCACCCCACGTTTGCAAGCACGTCCTCTGTTCCCTCATTATTTTGCGTTCTTGCCGGCGGCCCGCTGTTCTCCATCGGCCTCCTCAGTGGTGCATCTCCAAGTGTTCCGCTCACGGCCTCACTCGTCCTGACAAGCCTGCAATGGCAATTCCCCTGGCAGTAGAGATTGCCGCCGCCCGGAGACAGCCCGGCCGCATCCCACTCCGCCTTCAAATGCACCTGGCCCGCCAATCCCTCGCAACTCGGACAATGCCGGTCATCAGGACTGGCCCCCAGCTCCCAGCGAAACCTTTCTTCCGCATCCGCATTTGCAATCAGCACCTGTCGATCCCGTAAATCCTGTCTAAAATTCTCGCCCTCCGAAACCGACGCGCGCTGCCTGTTACTCAGCGGCCGCATCCCCTTCAGATTCGGATCATTCGTAACAGCCGCGTTCAGCAGACGTACCGGCCGCAGTCGCCCGTTCCCCAGGTCCTGGCAATCCCGCACGCGCCCAACCATGGACATCGACCTTCTGGGCTACACGGACAACGACCTGGCCAACCTCGAAGCGATTGGCCGAGCCCTATGCAGCACCCCGGAACCCGAGCCTGACGGCCTCACCTTCGACGCCGACACCGTGAAGGCGATACGCATCAAAGAGGACGCCGACTACGAAGGCGTCCGTGTTACCTTCACAGCCCGACTGGACAACGTCCGCATTCCCATGCAGATCGACGTCGGATTCAACGACATCGTTACGCCCGCACCCGAGCCGGTGGCCTATCCTTCGCTCCTCGGTATGCACGAGCCCCAGCTCCGCGGTTACAACCGCGATACGCTCATCGCCGAGAAGCTCGAGGCCATGATCAAACTCGGTGAGATCAACAGCCGCATGAAGGACTTCTTCGACATCTGGGCGCTGTCGAGATCATTCCCGTTCGAGCTGCAAAGCCTCGCGGCCGCCATCGACGCCACCTGCCGTCGGCGCGGCTGTCGCCGGCCTCCCGGCCATCCTGAACCCCGACTCCCCGGCCGCAGCCGACAAGCAGACGCAGTGGTCGGCATTCCTGCGGAAGAGCCGAATCGAACAGACACCGACCGACTTCGCGGAGATCGCCTCCGCCACTGCCATCTTCTTCGCCGCACCTGTCGCCGTCGTCACCGGCACAAAGCCCCCAGCCGTCACAACGTGGGCGCCGCCGGGCCCCTGGCGCTGAACCGTTCCTTATATCCCGTCCCATGCGCATGCCCGCCGTAGCTTCAGCGAAGGAGGGGCCCATATGTCCCACTTCCCGCCACAAGCGCCAGGCGCACCCCCTCAGAGAGCCTCCCCCGAACGCGCCAGCGTTCGCCGCGGCGTAGCCGAAACGAAGCCGTCTCCGGCGAGCAGCCTCCAGCCAAAGACCAGCCCTCTTTATAGGGCATGCCCTTGCCCCAAATGGATCGCCGCCGCTACCCGCAAGCAGCGCCGCGTAAGCCGGGGCGCCCGGCGCCCCCTACTCACCTGTGCACATCCTCCCCCAGGTAGACAACATCCTGGCGAACTGGCGCGCCCTCCGGCCGCCGCCGTAGCCCGCCGGGCATTCGTAGCCACCCGCACACGTCCCAACGCGAAGGGTCGGCGCCCAGTGCACACGCATAACCGAAGAACCGCACGCGCTCCGCCTCCGGCACACCCCGCAACGCAAACCACCCATGCAAGCTCTTCCCGGCCGAATCCACCACCATCACCAACGGCAGCAGACTCCCCAGCGCCGTAACTGCCCACTGCCAACTGGACTGCCCACTGCCAACTGTCCACTGGAGCCGAAGCGCAGCGAAGGCTACAGTGCCTGCCAACTGAAACAGGGGAGGCGATCGCATGAAGGTGACCAACCACCGGGATCTGGTCGCGTACCAGAAGGGCTTCGCGCTGCAGCAGGCCGTATTCGAGACATCCAAGGCGTACCCAAAGGAGGAGATGTACTCGCTGACCGACCAGGGCCGCCGCTCATCCCGTTCGATCGGCGCGAATATCGCCGAGGCCTGGCGTAAACGCAGGTACGAAGCCCATTTCGTCTCAAAGCTCACAGACGCCGACGGTGAGAACGCCGAAACCCAGCACTGGCTCGACACGGCCCTGGCCTGCGGCTACATCGACCAGGGGAAACACGCCGAGTTGATCGCCATGTCCGAGGAAGTCGGCAAGCTCATCGGCTCCATGATCCAGGACGCACCCCGCTGGTGCGCTTCAGTGCGCGGCTGACGCCGCGCGTGCAGTCTGCAGTGTGCAGTTTGCAGTACAGTCTGCCAACTGCCACGACTGCCAACTGCCAACTGGACTGCCCGCTGACCACTGCCAACTGCCTCCAGTGCCAACTGCCAACTGGACAGCAGACTGGCCTTGCGCGGCCGAGGTGCAACTGGTATATTCTTACCAGTAAGACATAGAAAGGAGCAGAGCATGAGCACGGTCGCCACAACTCGGATGTCATCCAAGGGGCAGGTCGTCATCCCCGAAGAGGTCAGAAACCGACTCGGGATCGCGACGGGGACGCAGTTCATCGTCGTGGGGGAGAACGATGTCGTCATCCTCAAGACGATCGCACCACCCTCCATGGACGACTTCGACGGCATCATCAAGCAGGCGCGGCGTCAGGCGCGAGCAGCGGGGATGAAGCCCTCCGACGTAACAAAGGCCGTCGCCAAGGTACAGGGCCGGCGTTGAAAGTCATTGTCGACACCAGCGTCTTCGTGTCGGGCGTCTTCTTCTCCGGGGCGCCCTACGCCATTCTCGAAGCATGGCGCCGCAAGCGCCTCACTTTGGTGGTCTCGCCCGAAATCGTCGACGAATACCGGCGCGTCGCGCACGAGTTGGCCGAGCAGTTTCCCGGCGTCGATCCGGCTCCGCCGCTGGAACTGCTGACCGTTCATGCCCAGGTCGTGGAGGCCCCAGCACTGCCAGAGCAGGTTTGCACCGATCCCGATGACGACAAGTTCCTCGCTTGCGCCGTCGCCAGCCGAACGAAGATCATTACAAGCGGCGACAAAGCACTGCTGAAGACATCCGGCTAACGGTGGGGCTGTGGTCACCAAGGGATCCAGCCAGTCGGCCTGCTTCGATGCCCACGCCACCCACCGCGCAGCATCCGACCCCTCGCTGGTGTCAACGCCCTTTCCTTTCCAGTCCTCAATGCGCGCCTGGATGTAGTCACGCAACGTCCGGCTCTTGGCCCACGACTCCGCATTGGCAAGCAGCCGCTCGACCAACTCGGCCTCCCAGCGCTCCAGGTCACGCTTGCGCCGAACCTCCGACCAGCCAAGCACGCGGCCATCCTGAGGAATCTAATATCGGCATCAGGGAAAACCTGATGCCATAATCAGGTTTTTCCTGACTATTCAAGGAGCGCAAAGTGATGTAATAATTTCTCTGATGATCGGGCAGGTGGATCTTTAAACCTCAAAGGAGCCGCTTAATGAAATGGATACGACTTGTCGCAGTAACCACTCTTCTACCCCTTCCTCTCGCTTTTGCAGATATATCAGACGGTCTGGTAGCTCATTATCGGTTCGACGGTAACGCCCTGGACGCGAGTGGATATGGTAATCACGGGGTCGTCACCGGGGCCGTGCTGGCTGTTGACCGCAAGGGAGCTGCTGATAGCTGCTACCAGTTTGACGGACTGGACGATTTTATCGAAGTGGACGATTCGCCCTCTCTGGACCTGGGCGGCCCGACAGGGTTCAGTTTCTCGGTATGGATCAAACCGGACACGTTGCTCGAATGTCCCGAAACCGATCGTGGCGCCGTAATCCTGGCGAAGTATCTAACCCATCCTTCGTATCAATTGGACGTCCTTCACTAGCGTCCCATTGGCGTTGAAGGGAACTTTATAGCGGCTGGCCGACTGGCTACAATCTTCTTGGAAACCAAACCAAAGGAGGTTGTACGATGCCAGTCAAGCCAGCCGGGAGTAAGCGTGCCATATTTCGCCAAGTTTGTGAACTCATTCCGGCGCACCTGGTGCCAAAGCTTGCGCGCAAGCATGGGATCAAGTCGCGGGGTATCACGCCGTGGAGTCACACCGTGAGCATGCTTTTTGCGCAATTTACGCACGCGATCGGTCTGAACGACGTGGTCGATGCGTTGCGAGCGAATCGGGCATCGATGGCCAGTATTCGAGGTGCGCAACCGCCGAGCCGTAACGGGTTGTCGCATGCGAACAAGACGCGCAACCCGAAGATGGCTGAAGAACTGTTCTGGGCGGTGCTGGCTTACTTCGAGACGCTCCAGCCGGGGTTCGGTGGCGTAAAGTTCCGTCGTTTGCCGCGTCGCTTTAAGCGGACGGTGCATGTGCTCGACTCCACGACGATCAAGCTGTTCGCCAACTGCATGGACTGGGCGAAACACCGGCGGCGCAAGGCGGCTGCCAAGCTGCACCTGCGGCTGAACCTGGACAACTTCCTTCCGGCGTTCGCAGTAGTGGACTCGGCCAAAGGGCACGACAGTACCAAGGCGTATGAACTGTGCGCCGGTCTGAAAGCGGGCGAAATCGCGGTATTTGACATGGCTTACATCGACTACGCGTATCTGTTTGACCTGACCGAACGCGGCGTCTTCTGGGTGAGCCGCGTGAAGGAGAACATGAAATTGCACTGCGTGAAGCGGCTGTTGAAGAAACCGTCGGGCAACATCCTGCGTGACGACATCGTGCTGATCGAAAACCCTGGCAAGCGGAAAGACTACCCCAAGCGCATGCGGCGGATTGTCGCAATCGTTGAGGTGGATGGTGAAGAGCGGCAGATGACCTTTTTCACCAACAATTTCCAGTGGGCGGCTTCGAGTATCTGTGATTTGTACAAAGCGCGCTGGAACATCGAAACCTTCTTCAAGCAGATCAAGCAGACGCTGCACCTGGGCGACTTCCTCGGTCACAGCCGCAAGGCAATCGAGTGGCAGATATGGACGGCGCTGCTGATGTATGTGCTGCTGCGCTTCCTGCACACCTGCAGTGACTGGGGACACAGCTTTACGCGGCTGTTTACCTGCTTGCGAGCCGTACTGTGGCAGCGGCGCCATCTGCTCGACTACCTTCGATCTTATGGGACAGCAGGCGGCACCTTCCGAATGCAATGGGCCCCGCAACAGGCATTGCTGCCCGGTTTCCGATGAAAAACTCTGCGCACTATGGGACAGCATATGGCGAAATCTCAAATAGGGAGATAAGAACTGGCGAAAATCTCGAATAACACTCAACGATCGACAATAAGAAGGTCCTTATAAGACAAGGACTTACGAAAGAGATGTATCAATAAATGCACCCCTATGGGACGCTACTGTCTCCTTTTCTTCTCATCATTATCTTGAACTCAACAAGTTATTCTATAGTTTTCTACTTTTTCACGCCAAATAACAGTCCTGCACATGAATCAGCACCGAATTGGCCGGTTTTCGGGCAAACACAGCGAATCACTTCACCGCTTTCTCGACGGCGTTGTGCACTGCATTCATGATGGCGCAGCTACTGACCGTGGCCCCCGTAACCGCATCGACCTTCGTGGACTGTTGTTTGATGATCAAGTTAGGAACCGTCTCTGCTGCACGCCCCTTCCAGGTCCGATGCTTGACGAGCTTGATGTCCGCGATCCTCCGGTCTTTGACGGTGACATCAACTACGACCTTCACAGGCCCATTCTTGGCACTCCCGCGGTAGACACCATCAACGAGTCGATCCGCCGGCACGGGACATCCCTCTATCTTTGCGGTCGTGCAACTTGAGCAGAGCCACATCACCACTACGAGAAAAGCGTTCGTGATTATGTATCGTTTCATTGCTCTCCCTCCGTCCCGTTGTTCGACGTACTCCTATTTCAATGTGTCACTTACTGCTGCACTCATGGAGGCAGAAAAAGCAACAATGAGCATCCGTTTGAGTGCAAGCAGGTTGTCGGTACCCCACGGACACTTACGGGGAGTAACCGTAAGGCAAATACTGGACGAAGGCAACTACGGAAGGGCAACCGACCGTGGGGAAAAACCGTGGCTACAGTAACCATGCCGGATGTCTTTCCCGTATCTATCATGTCGTCAACGCCTCCGGTAACCGCCCGGTGCGGACCCGCAAGCCGTGGTGGTGTGGGAACTGGGGCTGGCCTTTGCGGTCAGTCACCGGCCACCCGATTCGGCTACTCTCTCATGCGGGGTGAGTACTCTGATGAGCCCTTCTGCTGAAGGTGAACGGCCCAGATGTTGCGATACAAAACGATGTCCCCGTGGTCTTGTAGACGTAGATGGCCGGGCAACTGTACATTCGTGTCCGAAGGAGCACCTGTCACTCCCGGCAATTCCACGTTGTTCTGTATCACAATGCCGTTATGAAAAACGGTCAAGCGCGCATTCTCTTTTACGACCTTTCCTTCGCAGCGAGGTGCGCGGAATATCGCGTCGTACGTTTGCCACTCAAGAGCTGGTTTGCAGGCGTTGGTCAATGGTGCGTATTGGTCGTATATCGCACCGCAGTCTCCTAAACCCGGAATGTCCCACCCCGAACTGTCGAGCACTTGTATCTCGTATCGTCCTTGAAGGAAGACGCCGCTGTTTGCCTTGGCCTGCCCGCTCGCCTCAGGCATGTCGGCCAGATTGAATTCCAAGTGCAGATAGTGATCGCAGAACAGCTCCTTGGTGCAAATATCTCCTGTACCCGGGATAACCTGCATGGCTCCTTCCGAAACTAGCCATTCCGATTTGCTGCCGTCCACTTTTGTCCAATTCTCAAGAGAGCGGCCGTCAAACAGAACAACTGCTCCTGCCGCTGCGGATACGTTCGATGTGTCAATAATCATCGCAAGTCCCTTTCTTTCTGGTCGAATCGGGATAGGGAGAGCCCTCGCGGGCTCTCTCCTCCCACAACACCTGGCATACGGATCACGTACCAAGGCGTTTCCGTTACAAGTTCACATGGAGCAAGGGTAATCCCAAGTCGGCGAA
>Ga0180436_10005291_pt1 | contig 11452 bp, 7 predicted proteins | sample SS_ome_2_FD_132434 | JGI IMG/M metagenome (GOLD analysis project Ga0180436, IMG submission 132434) | Hypersaline lake sediment archaeal communities from the Salton Sea, California, USA - SS_3_S_2 metaG | ecosystem: Environmental > Aquatic > Non-marine Saline and Alkaline > Hypersaline > Sediment...
CCGAGTATCCGGGCCGCATAGGGACGATTGGCCCGGCGGGCCGACGGCCATGGACCGATACGGATCACTGGGCCGGGCGGGAGTCTGAGAAAGCTGGAGCACAGTGATACTGGGCCGGCAGCCCACTCGGTATTCACGGGAAAGCAAACAGACCGGTGATCATCCGTGTCCGAATCTCACCATTTTTGCAAGCTTCTACTGATACCGACGCAGAATCCGCTCGCACTGGCCGTAATAGCCACTGCCGAACAGGTTCAGGTGGTTCAGCAGGTGGTAAAGCTGGTAGGCCGGAAGGCGTTCTTCGTGACCTTCGACCAGGGGAAATTCTTCGTCGTAGGCCCGGTAAAACGCCGCGTCGAAGCCGCCGAACAGCCTCGTCATGGCGAGGTCTGCCTCGCGGTGGCCATAGTAGACGGCCGGATCGATCAGGCAGGGCTCGCCTGTCTCATCGATCATGAAATTGCCGCTCCACAAATCGCCGTGCAGCACGCAGGGCGGTTCGATCGCGGCGTCGAGCAACTCGTAAAGCCTTGCCTCGCATCGATCCAGCAGCCGGCGCAATTCCGCTCCGTGCCCCCGCTTTTCAGCCAGCCGGGCCTGGTAATGCAGGCGCCGTTCGATAAAAAACCCGGGCCAGTCGCTACCGTCATTCACACCAGCGCCGAATACACCGCCGAGCGGCCGGTTGACCTGCGGCGTCGCGCCGATGTAGTTGTCGTGAGGGAATCCGCACTGCGGGCCTGCATGCCGATGCAGGCGTGCGAAACGGCGCCCGAACAATTGAAAAAATCCGGGTTTCGGCGAACCCTGGGCGACGAATTCCAGCACCAGGCCGTTGGCGTCGACGGCCAGCACACCGGGAACACGCAGCGCACCCGCTTCGGCGAGCGCCTCCAGGCCCTCCGCCTCGCGTTCGAACATGTCCGGAACGCCGGCGACCGTCTTGACGAATACGCTGGAGCCGTCCTCAAACGTGGCGATTCGGGCATCGGCGATGCAGCCGCCGCCGACACGCCGGACCGCGACCGGCGGGCCTTTACCCAGGGCGTCGAGGACCCGCGGATAATCCGCGCTCATTTTTCCTCGGACATTCGGTTCAGCAGGTTGCCGCAGGCGTCCTCGAGAATGTTCAGCACATGCTCAAACCCGTCCGGCCCGCCGTAATAGGGGTCCGGCACCTCGGTTTCGTCGTGCTGCGTGCAGTACGCGCACATGCGGACCAGCCGGGCGCCCTGCCCCGTATCCATTTCGAAAAGTTCCTCGTAGTTCGCATCGTCCATCGCCACGATCAGGTCAAAGCGGGCAAAATCACCCGGCTCGACACGCCGCGCCAGGCTTTCGAGCTGGTAACCGCGCGCACCGGCGGCGGCGCGCATGCGGCTGTCCGCGCGGCTGCCGGCGTGGTAGCCGATGGTGCCGGCCGAATCGATTTCGAACTCGCTGATGCGGTTGGCCTGCTCCACGAGCTTGCGAAACACGCCCTCGGCGGCGGGCGAACGGCAGATATTGCCCATGCAGACGAAAAGAATCTTTTGTCGGTCGGTCATCGCTTGCAGCCTTCAATCAGGGTTCGGCCCGTACAGCCCGACGCCAAGCTCGCCGGCGATCATGCGGATGGCGCGCATCGCGCGAACGCTGTTGCCCGCCTCGTTGAGACGCGGCGAGAACGCGGCAATGGCGAATTTGCCCGGCACCACGGAAACGATGCCACCACCGACGCCCGTCTTTGATGGCAGGCCGGCGCTGTACATCCACTCGCCGGACTCGTCGTAAAACCCTGCGGCCGCCATGATGGCGAGCAACTCGGGGACGTGCTCCGCCGGCAGCATGCGCCTGCCCGTCAGCGGATTGACGCCCTCGTTGGCGAGGGTCGCGCCCATGATGGCGAGGTCCCGGGTATTGATGCCGATCGAGCACTGGCGGGTGTAGACGCGCAGCGCTTCTTCGGGGTCGCTGTACAGCCGCTCGTAGCTGTACAGCAGGTTGGCGATGCCCCGGTTGCCGAAGGCCGTCTCGATCTCCGACCGGTACACCTCTTCCAGCACGGGCAGTTCGGCGCCTGCGAAACCCTCGATGTTGTCATGCACCAAGTTCCAGCGTTCCTCTTCCGATTCGGCATCGACGAGGCTGACCGCCGCGATCGCGCCGGCATTGACCATGGGGTTCACGGAGCGCTGCTCGTGGATCTCCAGCGCCAGCTTGGAATTGAACGGCAGGCCGGTGGGTTCCACGCCGATTTTTTCGCGAATGGCCTGCGGGCCCTGCCGCGCCATGATCAGCGCCGCGGTGAACGGCTTGGAAACCGACTGGATGGAAAAACGGTAGTCCTGTTCGCCCGCCGTGAAAATTTTGCCGTCGCGGGTCGCGATCACGATTCCGAACATCTCGCTGGGCACGGTGGCCAGGATCGGAATGTAGTCGGCGTTATTGCCTTCGCTGACGTCCTTGAACGCTTCGTAAGCCCGGTCCACGACCCGCTGGTAATCCGCATCCGCGGGTTCAGCGGCGAACGCCGCGGGATACAAAAACACGCTGCAGGCCAGGAGCAGAAAACCTGACCGTCTCAGAACCTTCATGAACCTTCTCCTTCATTTGTCAGGGAGTCTGTCTCGGCAGGTTTCGCCGGAGGACCAAAAAGCCCCAGCCCAAGTACGTTGGAAATCCGCCGAATGGCGGCCTGGGCGCGGACACTGTTGCCCCGTTCATCCAGGCGGGGCGAAAACGCGGCAATCGAGAGCGTCCCGGGAGCGACGGCGAATATTCCTCCGCCTACGCCGGACTTGGCTGGAAGACCGACATTCCAGGCCCATTCGCCGGAAGCGTCGTACATGCCGGCCAGGGTCATCACGGCCAGGGTTGCGGACACCTGTTCAGCCGTCAGCAGGCGTTCCCCCGTCTGCGGCTGTACGCCGCCGTTGGCGAGCACGGCGGCCATCATCGCCAACTGTTCCAGGGTAACGTCGACCGAACTCTGCCTGTTATATACGTCGCGCACTTTTTCCGGTTCCCCGTAGAGGCGCCCGTAACTGTTGAGCAGCGCGGCGATCGCCCGGTTGCGCTCACCGGTGCCGCTGACGGAGCGATAGACCGTTTGGTTCAGCTGCAGGGGGGCGTTGGCGAGCTTCCGGTACCAGGTCAGCAGGCCGTTCCAGCGCGCTTCCGGCCCCTCGCCCTCGAGCAGGCTGACCGCGGCCATCGCGCCCGCGTTCACCATCGGGTTGACCGAACGCTGGGGGTTCGACTCGATGGCTTCCACGGAGTTGAACGGCTCACCGGTGGGCTCGACACCGATCTTTTCGCGAACGGTCTCGCGCCCGCGCTGTTTCATCACGAGGGCCATGGTGAAGGGCTTGGCCGCGGACATGATGACGAACGGAACGTCCGCATCACCGGCGCTCAGCGTCGTTCCGTCCGGCAGCACAACCGCGATCCCGAACCGTTCCGGATCGACCTCGGTCAGGGCCGGAATGTAAGCGGGGAGTTCACCGCCTTGCAGAACGGCTAGGTCACGGTGCGTTTCTTCGAGCAGCACCTGGAGCTGATCCGGGGATGGCAGCCCGTCCGCCCGGACAGCGCCTGAACAGGCAAAGGCAATGGCGAGAAACCACGGAGCAATCCGACTCGTAAAATGTTTCATGCGGTTATGCTAGCATCGAACGTCACCCACCGGGAGAGCGCCCCATGACCCGAGCATTGCCACTTTTCGCCGCTATTTTGCTGATCTCGTTTTCCGTCTCCGCCGACGCCCAGGACTCCGCCACCGCGGAACGGATTCAGCTGCTCGAACAGCAACTGGATCAGCAGCGCGCCATGATCCGGCAGCAGCAGGATGCGCTGGAAGCCATGCAATCCGAGTTGAACGCGCTGAAGGCCGAAAAGGACACGGCGCCGGTGCTCGCCGAAACGACCGGGTCGGAAGCGCCCGAACCCGTCGAAACCGCCGATCCCGATGACACAAAGTTGACCATGGAGATATCGGGCTTCGTGAACCTCGACATGATCTACGATTTCGATCGTGTCGCACCTGTCTACGAATCGACCCTGGTACCGACAACCATCCCGACCGAACCGGACCAGTACGGCACCGACGGCAACTTCATCGCCAGCATCAAGCAGTCCAGGCTGTCTTTCGTCAGCGAGGCGGAAACCCCGCTCGGTGACGCGCGCGGCTGGATCGAGTTCGACCTCTTCGGCACCGGGAGCAACGCGGGCGATACCGCGTTCAACCTGCGCCACGCATGGTTCGAGTTGGGGCACTGGGGCGCCGGCCAGACCTGGAGCACGTTCATGGACATCTCCACCTGGCCCAACGTGTACGACTGGTGGGGCCCGTCCGGCATGGCGCTCAACCGCAACGCGATGCTGCGCTACACCGTGCCGCTGGATGAACGCGGATCGCACTTCGCCTTCGCGCTGGAGAAACAGAACGGCAGCTTCAACACCGGCATCTTCGAACAGATCGCGCCGGGACTGGCCGATTCGCTGCAACCCAAGTCCAAAGCGCCCGACTTCATCGCCCGCTGGCGGACCGAGAACGACTGGGGCCACTTCCAGGCGGCCGGCGTGGCGCGCCTGCTGACCGTCGAGGCGGCGGACAACGAGGACATCCGGGGCGAGGAAGACGAGTTCGGCTACGGCGTCAACCTGACCGGCATCGTCAACGTCTTCGGCCGCGACCAGGTCAAGTACGGGCTGACCTGGGGCAAGGGCATCGCGAGCTTCATCAACGACGGCGGCGGATCCAACCTGGCGCCGGAACTGTCCGGCTCGAGCGTCAAAGCGGCGGCGATGGAGTCCTGGGGCTACATGCTCTACTACGACCACTACTGGACCGACGAATGGAGTTCCTCGATCGGCCTCTCGCAAAACTTCAACGACCTGACCAACCTGCAGCTGACGAACCAGCCCGAGACCGTCACGTACATGAGCACCAACCTCTTCTACACACCTTCGCCCCAGTTCGTAACCGGCATCGAGGCGCTTTACGGTGAACTGGAAACGGCGGACGGCTCCAGCGGTTCGGACTTCCGCATCCAGTTTACGACCCGATACAACTTCTCCCACACATTCGGCACGAGGTAGAACCATGTCATCGTTCAGAAACTTGTTTGTCCTGCTCGCCTCGGCCCTGTTCTTCGTCGTTCCGGGCAACGGCCGGGCGGGCTCCGACTTCAGCGTGGTCGAGGCCAGCATCCCGGAAATCCAGGCAGCGCTTGAAGACGGCCGAGTCACCTCGCGTGACCTCGTCGACCAATACCTGCAGCGCATCGCGCTCTACGAACTGGATCTGCGCGCCACCATGGCGGTCAACCCCAACGCCCAGGCGATCGCCGACCGGATGGACCGGGAGCGCGCGGAGGGCGACCTCAGGGGGCCCCTGCACGGCATTCCGATCGCGCTGAAAGACAACATCCATACCACGAGCATGCCCACCACCGGGGGCGCGGTCGCCTTCGAGGGCTTCGTGCCGCCCTACAAGGCGACGATCGTTGAAAACCTGGAAAATGCCGGCGCGATCATCTTCGCCAAGACCACGCTGACCGAACTGGCCAACTGGGTGGCCACCGGCATGCCGAACAACTACAACGCGCTGCGCGGCTACGCGATGAACCCCTACGAACCCCGCCGCGATCCGCGTGAAGGCTTCAACGACGGCCGGCCCGTCATGTCGACCGGCGGTTCGAGTTCCGGCGTGGGCACGGCGGTCAGCTTCTGGGCCGGCAGCGTCGGCACGCAAACCTCCGGTTCGCTGCTGATCCCCTCGAACGACAACCAGCTGGTCGGCATCGACCCGACGATCGGCCGCCTGAGCCGCCACGGCATCATCCCGATCACCATGGACCAGGATTCCGCCGGACCGATGGCGCGCACCGTCGCCGGCGCGGCCGTCCTGCTCGGCGCAATGGAAAACCCCGGCAACACGGACCCCAACGACCCGGCCGTGGGTAGCTGCGAGGCGGTTCCGAACAACGACTACACGGCGTTTCTCGACGCGGACGGACTCAAAGGCGCGCGGATCGGCATTCCGCGAGCGTACTACTACGACCCCGTGACCCCGCCCGGCGAGCAGACTGCGCGCGGCGGCTTGTCCCCCGAGGCGCGTGCGCTGATGGACGAGGCCATCGCCCTGTTGCAAGCCAAAGGCGCGGTAATCGTCGATCCCGCCGTGATTCCGAGCCACGTGGCCGCCGATCCGGATGGCAGCCAACTGCTGTTCGGCAATTGCTACGACACTCAGGCGCGCGGCAATGACGAGGACTGTTCCATCGTCATGAAATACGGCATGAAACGTGACTTCAACGCCTGGCTCGAATCGCTCGGCGACGCGGCGCCCCTGCCCTCGCTGACCGCGCTGCGCGAGTTCAACCGGGCGCATCACCAAAGAAATGCTATTAAGTATGGCCAGCAGGAACTTGATTTCTCTGATGAAATGGATGTCGTACGTGACCTCGCCCGCTACCAGGCGGACCGCCAGAAAGATCTTCGCCTGACCCGCACCGAGGGCATCGATGCGGCGCTGCAGCGCGACAATCTCGACGCGCTGCTGATTCCATCCTGGGCCGGGGAGCAACTGGCGGACAAGGCCGGCTACCCGCAGATCATCGTGCCGTTCGGCACCGTGCCGCTGTCCCTGGACCCGCCGCTGCCGGCGGGCTTCGATCCCGCCCCGATGGCGTTCGGTGTCTCCTTCATGGGCACGGCCTGCAGCGAACCGCTATTGATCCGCCTCGCCTACGCATTTGAACAGGCGACGAAACGACGGGTGCCGCCGAAGCAGTTTCCCTGAACAACCGGGGTCAGAGTAAAGGGGGCCGCAAAAACAGGGGTCAGAGTAAAGCGAGCGTTACTCTGACCCCTAGAGGAACTGCTCGTCGAGAATGCGCTGCTCCAGCGAGTGGTCGGGGTCGAACATCAGCTTCAGCGTGATGTCTTTTTCCTCGAACACGTCGACGCTGACCACGTTGCGGATTTCCTGCGCATCGGCGGTGGCGGCCACCGGCCGTTTGTAGCAGTCGAGCACCTCGAAGCGCACTTTTGCGCTGGAGGGCAGCACCGCGCCGCGCCAGCGGCGCGGGCGGAACGGTGATATCGGCGTCATCGCGATCGCATCGGTGCCCAGGGGCAGGATCGGCCCCTGCACCGACAGGTTATAGGCCGAGCTGCCGGCCGCGGTGGCAACCAGCACACCGTCACAGACCAGCGTATCCACCTTGACGGAGCCGTTGACGAGCACACGGATGTGCGCGGCCTGGTTGACCTGCCGCAGCAGCGCGACCTCGTTTATCGCCAGCGCGGTGGCTTCACCCCCGCCTTCGTTGACCGCGTTCATGCGCAGGGGGTTGAGCGATACGATATTGGCGTCGTTCAGGCGCCGGTAAAGATCGTCTTCGCCATAGCGGTTCATCAGGAAACCCACGTCACCCAGTTTCATGCCGTACACCGGCAGGCCGGACGGCAGGTGACGGTGCAGCGTCCGCAACATGAAGCCGTCACCGCCCAGCGCGACGATCACTTCCGCATCCTTCAGTTCATGAGCGCCGTAACGCCGGCCCAATGTTTCCGCTACTTCTTCCGCGCCATCCTGCTGCGTGGCGACGAAGTGAATTTTCGGTTCTTCAGTCATCAGCCGTATCATCCGCAAGTTTACCCAGGGACCGGACCGCGACGGACAAAGTCGCGTAATCCATTTCCGCCTGTTCTTTCATTTTCTCCAGCATGGTACCAGCCTGGTCGACACGGGCGCTGTGCGCCTGCAGCCAGTTCGCAACGGGGTCTCTGCGACGGCCGAAGCCCGAGAGGATCTGCTCCACCAGCCGGTTGCGGTGCGAGAGCAACTCTTCGCGCAGGTTGGCGCGCGACATCGCGTGCCATTTTCCGGCCACTTCCAGCGCTTCGATCTGCTGCCTCAGCCAGTCTACCTGCAACACACCGCCAAGAGCATAGAACACGTCGGCGACCCTCTCGACGTCCATTTTGCGCCGCGCGGCGGTCTCCACCACGTCCAGTGCAGGAAACAGGTGCGGCAGCAGCGCGATGCGCCGCCCCAGCCTGCGCCCGAATCCGTTTGCGGCAAAGGGCTCGGCACGGAGGTTCAAGGCTTCTTTCTCATCGGCGCGCAGGCGTCTTCCAATGATTTTTTCCATTGTCATGATTCCCGGCGCGAGGCGTTTCACCATCGCGTCGATCTCGAGCCGTTCCTGCGGCAGGCCAAGCAGCCAACGGGTCGCCTGGCGCAACAGGTACCACATCTCCAGCATGGCCGACATCTGCAGCCCGGCATCGACGCGGTTGTCGAGCCTTTCGATTTGCGCCCAGAAATCGCGCGCGGCAAAAACCTCGCGGGCGATGGTGTACGCGCGGGCGACGTCGCAAGGCTTGCAGCCCGTGTCTTCCTGCATGCGCAGGGCAAAAGTCGCCCCCATGCGGTTGACCAGGCTGTTCGTCACCTGCGTCGCGACGATTTCGCGTTTCAGGCGGTGCCGGCCCACGTAAGGTGCGTAAGCCTCCCGAATCTGCGCCGGGAAGTAATTGACCGCTTCGGCGGACAGCCACTCGTCCTCAGGCACGTTTGATTCCAGCAACTGCCGGTACAGCGTGATCTTGGAGTAAGACAGCAGCACGGCCAACTCGGGCCGCGTCAGGCCGGCGCCCTGCTTGCGCCGTGCCGCCAGGTCTTCTTCCGACGGCAGGAATTCGAGCTCCCGGTCCAGGGAGCCTTCGTCTTCCAGCACGGCGATGAAATGCCCCATCGCACCGATCAAGCCGGGGGAGAGCTTCGCCATCAGCGAAATGGCCTGGGTCTGCAGGTAGGTGTTGCGCAGAACCTGCTGCGCGACTTCCTCGCTCATCTCCTCGAGCAGCGCGTTTCGGCGCTCCATGCTCAGCCGGCGTTTCGTCATCGCCTGGTTGAGCAGGATCTTGATGTTCACCTCGTGGTCCGAGGTATCCACGCCGGCCGAGTTGTCGATGAAGTCGGTGTTGACGCGCCCGCCCTGCATCGCGAACTCGATCCGTCCCAGCTGCGTCATGCCGAGGTTGCCGCCTTCGCCGACCACTTTGCAGTTGAGTTCGCTGCCGTTTACGCGCAGCGCGTTGTTGGCCAGGTCGCCGACGTCGGCATGGCTTTCCGTCGAGGCTTTCACGTAAGTGCCGATGCCGCCGTTCCAGAGCAGGTCGAATTCGGCCTTGAGCAGGCTGCGGATCAGTTCGTTGGGTGACAGCTCTTCTTCGGATATGCCCAGCCACTCACCGACTTCGGGGCTGATCGGAACGGCTTTTTCGGTGCGCAGGAAAACACCGCCGCCACTGGAGATGAGCTCCTTGCGGTAGTCCATCCAGGTCGAGCCCGGCCTGCGGAACAGGCGGCGGCGCTCGGCGTAGGACGCTTTTTCATCGGGATGCGGGTCGAGAAATATGTGCATGTGGTTGAACGCGGCTTTCAGGCGGATATGCCGCGAGAGCAGCATGCCGTTGCCGAACACGTCTCCCGACATGTCGCCGATACCGACCACCGTGAACGGTTCTTTCTGGATGTCCACGCCCATCTCGCGAAAATGATGCTTGACCGCCTCCCAGGCGCCGCGGGCGGTGATGCCCATGGCCTTGTGGTCGTAACCGACCGAACCGCCGGAGGCGAAGGCGTCACCCAGCCAGTGGCCGTGCTCCGCCGCGACCCCGTTGGCCGTGTCGGAAAACGTCGCCGTGCCCTTGTCCGCCGCCACGACCAGGTAGGGATCGTCGACGTCGTGGCGCTTGACGTCGGCCGGCGGGACCACCCTGTCACCGTCCAGGTTGTCGGTAATATCGAGCAGGCCGTGGATAAAACGGGTGTAGCAGCGCACACCCTCCCGAAACACGGCTTCGCGACCGCCTTCCCTTGGCGGATTCTTGACGACGAAACCGCCCTTGGCGCCGACCGGCACGATCATCGTGTTCTTGACGCTCTGCGCCTTCATCAGGCCCAGCACCTCGGTACGGAAGTCCTCGCGCCGGTCCGACCAGCGCAGACCGCCGCGGGCGATCATGCCGCCGCGCAGGTGCACGCCCTCGAAATCGGGCGAGTAAACCCAGATTTCCCGAAACGGCCGCGGCCGGGGCAGCTCGGGCAGAGCGCCCGAATCGATTTTGAAACTGATCCAGGACTTGGTTTCGCCATGCGGCCCGGCCTGAAAGAAATTGGTCCGCAGCGTCGCCTCGATGGCTTCAAAAAATGCAAAGAGAATGCGGTCCTCGTCCAGGCTCATGACGAACTGCAGTCCGCGCTCAAATGCTCGCCGGGCCGCTTCGGCCTGCTTGGCAGGCGCGCCGGAGCGGGCCTCGATCAGCTCGTCCAGGTAGGCAGCGAGGCCGGGGTCACAACGGCAGTCTTCAGCGAAAATCGGCCGCAGGACGCTGTCCAGCTGGCCTTGAGCCTCGCGCCGTTGTTGCCGGCTCTCGTTTTCGCGTTGCGGGTCGAAACGCGCCTCGAACAGTTCGACCAGAATACGGGCCATACCCGGGTGGTTGCATACCGAATCAGCCATGTAACGCTGCGAAAACGGAATATTGGTCTGGCGCAGGTACTTGCCGTAGGCGCGAAGCATCGCCACTTGCCGCCAGTGCATGTGGGACGCGATGACCAGCCGGTTGAAGCCGTCATTCTCGGCTGCGCCCTCCAGCAAATGTCGAAACGCGTCCTCGAACAGTGCACGGACCGCATCGAGGTCGACCTCACTTCCGCTGACCGGACGCATGTCGAGATCCTGGATCCACAGGGATCGCTCGCCGGACAGGCTCAGTTCGTAGGGCCGCTCGTTCACCATGTTGAAGCCGAGGTTTCGAAGCACCGGCATTACCTCGGTCAACGGAATCGGGTCATGCATGCGGAACAGCTTGAACCGGATCAGGTTGTCTCTCGGCTGGCGCGGCCGGTAAAGACTCAACCGCATGGCTTCGCCGGCCTCGACCGCTGCGGCGTTCTCCACGTCAAAGGCCGCTACCCAGGGCGACACGTCCTCCCGGTACGCAGCCGGAAAGGCCCGGCCGAACGTCGTCATGCGAGCCAGGCCGTCCTCTCTTCCGAGCTTTTCGACGAGAATTTCTTCGAGTTCGTCGTTCCAGGGCCGAACGGTCTTCGCGATCCGTTTTTCGAGGCCGGCAATATCCAGCCCGGAGCCGGTGCCCGGCTTTGCACGCACAATGAGATGGACACGGGCGAGCCGTGACTCCGCCACGCGCAGGAAGTAGTCCATGCTCTCACCCTCGAGCGCATCGAGCAGGATGTCCTGGACGCGCTCGCGGCTCTCGGTATTTAGCCATTCCCTCGGCAGGTAGATCAGGCAGCTGTAATAGCGGCCGTAGCGCTCCCTGCGCACGAAAAGGCGCACGCGCTTGCGATCCCGTATCGCCAGTACACCGCTGGTCAATGAACGCAATTGCCGGCTGGACGCCTGGAACAGTTCGTCCCGCGGCA
>Ga0180436_10005294_pt1 | contig 11447 bp, 6 predicted proteins | sample SS_ome_2_FD_132434 | JGI IMG/M metagenome (GOLD analysis project Ga0180436, IMG submission 132434) | Hypersaline lake sediment archaeal communities from the Salton Sea, California, USA - SS_3_S_2 metaG | ecosystem: Environmental > Aquatic > Non-marine Saline and Alkaline > Hypersaline > Sediment...
AACGTCGACGAATTCAAAGGAGACAGATTATGAGAACGATGAATGTGGCCTTGCTGGCGATCTCCCTATCAGGGGCCTTGTTGTTGTCCTGCGCACGACAAGCCCCTACACCACCCGCCACCCCTGCGCAACCTGCGGTACTTAGCGACGGCGCCGATGCCAAGCAGGACCGTGTTGACAATGTGCACCAGGTGCGATTCATCGAAATCTTCCTTGTCGGCCGCGAGGCAAGCACGGGGAACATAGTCGCCGCCGTCTACAACAGCATGAACACGGCAAAGGGCATCCCGGCGTCGAAAGACACTTCCCCGCAAGCGCTGCTCGAGGGCCTCGATTTCGACCACATTAAGAAGCAATACGGCCTCCTCGGTGCGTCCTTGAACGGCCCGAAACTCTCCCTTCCCGATTGGGTGGAAATCGATGTCGGTGTCGAAAGGGATTTTAACGGTCTTGCAGCCGCTTGGGTCGCCCAACTGAACATGGGCGACAAGGCCAGCGTCAGTGACATGCCGGCCTACACGCCCGTGACTATCGCCCGGGACAGTGGGTTGGGTTGGAACAAGGGCAGGACCGTGATTCTCCTTGACGATGATGAAGGCAACACATGGATCATGAAAGGGTTCGAGTTGGGCCTCAAACCGCAACGTACTTACGATGAATTTGTGGCTGCCTTGCCAGGCGTTTACCACAAGCTCCCGGAGGGCTGGAAGGTGCGGGTCAAGACGCTGGAAGAGGACCTGATCGAGAGGCCGGAAGGCGGAGTCGCCACCATCATGCCGGACGAGTTCTTCAATGTCTATGACAAGACCGGACCAGGCATGACCAACTACAAACCCTAGTCATCCGACATTGGGTCGACGCTCATCTCCTCCGTAATCGCTCTATCTGCGGATGTGCGGTCGACGGAGGACAACTTTCGCTTCATGTCGAAGCTGCCACTCCCCCCCTCAAAGGAGAAAAAATGAGAAACAAGCTGACCCCTACATTTACGAGTATATTAATGATTTTCACATTGGCATTCTCGTCATCAATTGCCAAATCGACAGTAACTCCTGAAGAAGCCAGAATGATTGCCAAAGAGGCTTATATCTATGCCAACCCGATTGTAGACAATTATCGTATTATGTATACCTCTTTTCTTGATGTGAAAAATGCGGATTATAAAGGTCCATGGAATCAAGTCATTAATGTTCCAAGAGTCTATACGTATGAAGACAGGACTGTACAGACACCAAATTCAGACACACCTTACAGTTGGCTGGGGCTTGATCTACGTAATGAGCCGATGGTCATTACAGTACCTCCTATAGAAAAAGACCGTTATTTCAGTATTCAGCTTATAGATATGTATACGCATATTTTTTCATATATCGGTAGCCGTACTACAGGTAACGAAGGCGGGACATATATGATCGCGGGACCTGATTGGAAAGGAGAAGTACCTGAAGGGATCACGAAAATCATCCGTACTGAAACCCAGTTAGCGGTTGGTATCTATAGAACACAGTTATTTAACCCTGAGGATTTAGCGAATGTTAAAAAGATCATGGAAGGTTATAAAGCAGAGCCACTTTCAAGTTATTTGGGCCAGTTAGCTCCAAAAATATCATCCAATATTGAATTTATTAAACCTCTTACAGTAGAGGAGATCAAGGATTCATTGAAAGTCTTTAGTCAGCTTAATTTTGCGCTGCAGTTTTGCCCGACCCATCCTTCAGAAAAAGAGTTGATGGAACGGTTTGCGAAACTTGATATTGGTGCAGGAAAAACCTTTGATATCAACCGTTTTTCTCCTGAAATACAAAAAGCTATAGGAGAGGGTATCAAAGATGCGTGGGGTGCATTTATGGATGTTAAGAAGTCTGCTGAAGAAGGAAAAATTACTTCAGCAGATATTTTTGGCCCAAGAGAATTTTTGAAAAATAATTATACGTATCGTATGGCTGCTGCAGTGCTGGGTATTTGGGGGAACTCCGCAGAGGAGGCTATCTATCCCTCTTACTACTCAGATGCTGAGGGTAAACCTCTGGACGGCTCCAATAAGTATACGATCCATTTTGATGCAGATAAACTCCCTCCTGTAAATTCGTTCTGGTCGCTTACGATGTACAAATTACCCGAAAGTTTGCTGGGGGAAAACCCTCTCAACCGCTACCTTGTCAATTCGACGATGATGGATCAGTTTAAACGTGATCCTGATGGTGGACTTACCATTTATGTTCAAAATGAATCACCGGGCAGCGATAAAGAAGCTAATTGGCTTCCTGCACCAAAAGGACCTTTCAGCGTAGTAGTACGTCTTTACTGGCCGAAAAAAGAAGCTTTGGACGGAAGTTGGAAACAACCAAAGATGCAAAGAGTGCAATAAAATAATGGCAAGGATAGAGATATGAATGCAACTAAAATGAAATTAGGTCTATTGGCAGTACTTTTAGGGAGCCAGTGTCTTGTAGCAGATGAAGCAGAAGATGTTGCGAAAAAGTTGGCAAACCCGGTTGCTGCGATGATTAGTGTACCTTTGCAGCTTAACTATATGGATAATATGGGTTTAGATGACAAAGGCAGTCAATGGAGATTGAATGTTCAACCCGTCATTCCTATAGAGTTTAATGATGAATGGAATATTATCACACGGACCATTATGCCTCTTATCTCTCAAAAAAACTTGCCTACAGGTACGGGTACACAAAGTGGAATCGGTGATATCTCTGCAACAGCCTGGTTCTCACCCAGAGAAAAGACTTTAAATGGATGGATATGGGGGATAGGTCCTGTTTTTCTCATACCTACCGGTTCAGATGTAAGTGCTGAAAAATGGGGTGCAGGCCCTACTGCTATTGCATTGAAACAAGAAGGACAATGGACCTATGGAGGATTGGCCAATCATGTCTGGTCTACAGGGGGTAGCGGAGCAAATGACATCAGTTCAACATTCATGCAGCCCTTTATGTCATACGTTACCCATGACGCTGTGACGATGAGTCTAATGACGGAAACGACCTATGACTGGGAAAATGAACAGTGGTCAGTGCCTATCTACGGTATGGTTACTAAGGTAGGAAAAATAGGTAACCAGATGATCAGCTATGGAGCTGGTGTAAGTTACTGGGTGGAGAGTCCGGACGGCGGTCCAGAGGGATGGGGTGCCCGTTTTGTTCTTACTTTCGTATTTGCCAAATAAAAAAAGGAGTTAGATTATGAAAAATATAAGTTTGAAAAGCGTATTTGTAGTAGTTTCAATAGGACTGTTGTCTACTACTTTTGTATCCGCAAAAGATACAAATGCAATCCCTTATCCACTTGAAGAGTGGAAAGGAGTTCAGGGAAAGACCCTTAAAGATTCGAAACCTTATTTTGTGGGGCCAAAAAAGGCATCGAAAGATGCACCGAACGTTTTGGTCATCATGCTTGATGATGCCGGCTATTCCAATGCTGGCTCGTATGGAGGTGCGATCAAGACACCATCATTTGACCGTATTGGCCAGGAAGGTATCCGGTATACGCATATGACAGTTGCAGCTGTATGTTCACCGACACGTGGTTCGCTTCTTACAGGACATAATATACATACTATAGGTACAGGAATTATTTCAGAATTTTCTACAGGATATCCTGGATACGATTCCCAGGTGGATTACAGTACACCATCCATTGCCAAAATTCTCACGGACAATGGCTATGCGACTGCAGCCTTTGGTAAATGGCATAATACACCGATGGAAGAAGCCTCACCGGTAGGTCCATTTGAGGCTTGGCCGACGGGGATGTGGGGGTTTGAATACTTTTATGGCTTCCTAGGTGGAGAGACCAATCAGTTCCATCCGTTGTTGTATGAGAACACCACAGCTATTGAGACGCCTAAAACAAATGCGGACGGTTCTACATATCATATTTCACACGACATGGCAGACAAAGCTATCAAATGGCTGGATAACTGGAAAGGTCTTCGTGATGCACCATTTTTTATGTACTATACGCCAGGTGCTATTCATGCACCGCTGCAAGTGCCTGTTGAGTGGAGAGACAAGTACAAAGGTAAGTTCAACCAGGGTTGGGATGCATACCGAAAAGAGGTACTCGCACGTCAAAAGAAACTGGGGCTGGTCCCTGAGAATACAGAGTTGGTAAAACGTCCAGAGAGCATTCCTGCATGGGAGTCATTCAGTGAGGAAGGACGTGCTTATCTTTCTCGTCAGATGGAGATCAATGCTGCGTTTATGGAGCATGTTGATTTTCATATCGGTAGAGTTATTGATCATTTGGAAAAAATGGGTGAGCTGGACAACACTTTGGTCATTTACTTGACTGCAGATAACGGTGCTACAGCCGAGGGTACGCCGACAGGTACAATTTCAGAACTTTTGATGCAAAATGGCTTTCCTCCGCTTACCATGGATAAACAACTTGAACTGCTTGAAAAACATGGCGGTATAGAGGAGTGGGGTGGTCCTCATTTGATGAATCACTATTCTGTTGCATGGGCCTGGGCTTCATCAACACCATTCCAGTGGACCAAGCAAGTGGCTTCACACTTTGGGGGTACCGTTTCTGCAACCGCTGTACGTTTCCCAAAAATGATCAAGGCAAAAGGAGAGTGGCGTAGACAGTTCCAGAATGTGACTGATATCTTTCCAACGATACTTGAAGTAACGGGAGTCAGTCAACCTGACTATGTGAATGGGCAAAAAGTGATCGAACGTCCGGGGAAATCGCTGGTTTATGCATGGGATAAACCACAAGCCAAGACCAATCACCCGACACAGTACTTTGAGATGATGGGCTGGCTTGGTATTTATCATGATGGCTGGAGTCTGGCAGGAGTGCCTTATAGAATTCCTTGGTCAGTAGATCCTAGCGCTTTAGCAAACTTTGATCCTCTTAACACCAAATGGGAACTCTATCATATTGATGATGACCCGGCTCAATCAGTGAACGTGGCTGACAAATACCCTGAAAAGGTCAAGGAACTGGAAACACTCTTCTGGAAAGAGGCTGAGAAATATGATGTCCTTCCTGTAGGAGGATCACTGGGAAGAATACTCCAACCTGAATCAAATCCTCAGGCTTCAGCAAAAAAACATTGGGAACTCACTACCAATGTCTATCGTGTTCCTGAACTCGCCGGACCAAATATGAAATCCAACAACTATGAAGTCAATGCCTATATCACTGCAGATGAAACAACGGAAGGTGTGATCTATGCACTGGGAGAGCATATGGGGGGTCAAGTGCTCTTTATCAAAGATGGAAAATTACGTTACACCTATGCTACTTTAGGCTTGTATATGGCTGATTTTGAAGGTGTGAAAATTCCTCACGGGGAGCTCAAGATCACCATGAAGCATACGATGAAAGAGGCTAAATTAAATGGCCCGTCAACGGTTGAATTCTATATCAATGATATGAAAGTCGGAGAGATGGATATCAAAGCGACTGTCAGTATGGCATACACTGCGCATGAAACCTTCGATGTAGGTAGAGATGAAGGATTGGCTGTCAACCGTGAGTATGAAGGCAAAGGTAAGTTTATATTTACTCCTGGTCAGCTGCATAAAGTTGTGGTCGATATAGAGTAAATAAGAATTATTGGATGGTAAATGCACAGAACCAAAGATTGTTCGAGTAAAATATAACTAAATAAAGGATAATAAAGGTCGAAAATAATCATGAAAATAAACAAGATAGTTTTAACTGCACTTTTCATCCTCTCGCCTCTGGCTGCTGATACCAATGAGACAGCAGTCAGTAAATATAGTGAACAGGACTGGGGGATAGGGGCTGTATATAGGTCAGGAACCATTCCCTATATTACCGAAGACAGTGTTGTTGGCAATTTTGTCCCAATGCTCTTTTTTGAAAATGAATATATCTTTATGCATGGACTTGAGTCAGGTATAAAATTCTATGAGTCTGACGAATGGCGGTTGAGTGCCATCACAAGAATGCATTTTGTTGACATACCCGAGCAGTATCAGAATATCGTACAGGCTGATACAAATGATGTTGGTTTTCAACTGCGCTATAAGATGAAGAATGATCAGTTTATCGATTTTGAAGCGATGAATGACCTTCACGGAAGACTCTATGCTGACATCAGATACAGTACAAATTTTGAAAATGGCTCTTTCGAGTATAAACCCTATGCCCAGCTGCAGTGGAATACGTCTAAGTATAACACCTACTATTATGGGTTGAATCAAGAAGATATCTCTTCAGGCTTTGATACCCTGGTAGGGGTTGATGCCAGATACCATGTCTGGTCAAATCTCTATTTGTTAGCCAAAGCACAAGCCACGTTCTTGGGGGAAGATGCACGTAAGAGTATCTATATTGAAGATGATATAGAGGGTGAACTCTATCTGGGTTTTGGATTCTTTAATGATAAGAATAAACCAAAAAAAGAAGAATTGAGTATATCTCCTTATGTGCGTATAGCACATGGGTGGGCTACACCATCCAATATAAACGATATCATCTCCGGTAAGACTGAAAAAGACCCTTATAATAATCAATTAACATCATTGTTCTATGGATATCCTCTTACAGATGAGCTATTTAGTCTCCCTTTAGATTTTTATCTGACACCGGGTTTTGTATATCATCATAGTTCTGAGGTACAAAATGCTACACAGGAGTATGTACTTGCGATCAAAGCATATTATACATTTCCTCTGCCGTGGGAGGTACGTTTTGGATTTGCTGAAGGTATCTCGTATATCGATGAAGTGACCTACATTGAACAGACAGAGATGGATGAGAAGGGTTACAGGGCTAGTAATTTACTGAATTATCTTGATTTCTCTTTGGACCTACACTTGGGTGATATCTTTGGAGAGAAGTTAGATGACCTTTGGGTTGGATACAGTATCCATCACCGGTCAGCTATTTTTGAGTCCTCATCAAGATTTGGACGGATTAAAGGGGGAAGTAACTATAACAGTGTCTATTTGCAGTGGCACTATTAACAGTATAATATTTAGAAGATAAATTTAAAAGGGTGGAGAGGATGTCATGCTGAGGAAGCAAAATAAATTCATAGATTATCTGCATATTTCACTTTTTTTGTTCCTGTTCTCCGGATGTACTATCTCTCCATCTTTAAAAAATGAGTCTTTAGATTACCTTGCCCGCAGTGAAATAAAGGTTGATGGAAATGTAAGAGCATCAGCAGTCGTATTGAGCCCCAAAGAGTCAGAGAAAACCTTTGGATATCCCTTGGCAAATAAAAACGTTCAACCTATCTGGATGGAGATCGAAAACAAAGATGATAGAGAGTTGTATCTGATGCTATTAAGTCTTGACTCGGACTACTTTTCTCCATCTGAAGTTGCATGGAAATTCCGTTCATTTGAAGACGGAGAGCAAAATGACAAAAGAAACGAGGTCAAGACAAAGAGTTTAGATGAAATGATTGAAATGTTCATGCAAAGACATATAGCGGTTGTTGTTCCGCCTCGTACTACGGTATCAGGGTATGTCTATACAAACCTTGATCCAGATACGAAAGTCTTCACCATAGATCTTTTCGGAGAAAAAGAGAGTAGGTCATTTGACTTTGTTCAGGTTGTGCCAGGTTTTCAAGCAGATTATATGCATGTAGATTTTGATAAGCTCTATAAGCCAAATGAGGTGCATGACCTCGATTTAAAAGGATTAAGGGACTATTTAGAATCACTTCCATGCTGTGTATTTGGCGGTGATAAAATAACTGATGGAGATCCGCTCAATCTTGTCATGGTGGGTGAAGGGTCAGATGTGCTTACAACACTGGTACATCAGGGGTGGAACCTTACAGAGACGATAAGCAGTGATACCATGTGGCGTACAGTTGCCTCATCTCTGTTTGGTTCAAAATACAGCACCTCACCAGTCTCACCACTCTATCTTTTTGATCGTCCGCAGGACATTGCACTTCAGAAAGCCCGTGAAACAGTGGATGAGCGTAATCATTTACGACTTTGGCGTGCGCCAGTGACATTCAAAGGAAAGAAAGTTTTTGTGGGACAGATCAGTCGAGATATCGGGGTGAAATTATCCAGTAAGACCTTTGTAACACACAAGATAGACCCAGTAATAGATGAAGCACGTCTGTATATTTCTTTAGACATGATCGATTCTCAGTATATTAAAGCGCTTGGCTATGTAAAAGGTGTTGGTTACTCTGATCGTAAAAAACCTCAATTTAACTATACGGAGGACCCTTACTATACAGATGGATACAGGGTAGTACTTTTTGTCAGTGAAGAGAAAACTCCAATTGAAGATATTCAATATTTAAAATGGGAAAAAGTCTTTGATAAGAAGTAATCCCACAATTATAGTAAAATAAGTTTCTAGTTGGTCTATATGGTATGTTTTGCACAACATGTTTTTTTGGATAAAATAAACTATATTGCAATCAAGCTTCACAGGGGTATGGTTCTTCAAAGTATTCACTAATACAGGCACAGGATAATTATTTTGAGAAAACATCGTATTATATATCTGTTTTTTGCATTTATGGTGTTTTCTGTTATTACAATAATTCTTTTGCTTAACTCAACTAAAATGCTTCAGTGGGCTGCAGATAAATATGGGCCTGAGTATCATTTTGGTTATAAAGAAATTTCAGGTACGCTTTTAAGTGGTATTCAAGTTAAAGGCCTCACCTTTAAGGGAGACAAACTACTTGATGGTCTGAAAGCGCATTGGAATCCGGTTTCAATCTTCTATAATAGGCTAACCTTTACGTCTATTGAAGCCAATGGACTTGATGTTGAAAATACGAAAACAGCACTAGAAACCTTTCGCCCACTAAAATCGCAAAATAACAATACATGTATAATACCTATTTCCGTAGCTGTAGAAGAGCTGAAGTTAAGTGTTAAACCTTTTACCCAAAGTGGCGTAGGGTTCACAACCATTTCTCTGGATGGAGAGGATATGGTTTACAGTGATGAAGCTATAGAGATAGTTGATTTATTTCTTTCTGTAGATACAAATGTCACCAAGATAGAGCTAAGCGGGGGGATACAAGACAAACATATCAGTGTAAAAGATTTAAGTGTATTGGATATCGATACGACAGCATTAAGCGGTGTGATGAAAAAAATGGTGGAGATGCGTCTGCAAGAGAAAGTTGTTGAAACAGTGGAACCTGGGATACAGCAGTACAGGGCTGGAAAAGAGAACTATATACCTAAAAGTGTTTCAGTAGATTCTATTGTCTTTACTCTTAAGTCAGCAGATCATGCTGAGATCAGATTGAATAAGGGTGAGATGAAAGTGGACGATCTCAACGCTGATATTTATAAAATGCTAGAGTACCAGCCCAATACAGTGCAAATTGGTGATCTCTCTGTACTACTCGATACAAACCTTTCCAGACTTGCATTGGACAGCAAGTTAAAAGGTGAGACGATCTCAGTGAACGCATTCTCTCTGCATGATGTTGATGTAATGGCGTTGAATAAAATATTCACATCCATTCAAAAAGATCTAACTGAAGATCCCAAGACTTTAGATATCAACCATACCATTGCCACGATGTTTCCAAAATATCTTCACGTAAGAGATATGGAGGCATCCATGAAAAGTCTAAACCATGATCCTATTTTTGTAAAAAAAGCTGATTTGAATGCAACAGACTTGATGTTGGATATAGGTAAATTGAGTCTCCAAAGCGGGGTGTTCAACGTAAGTCTGATAAGTAACTTCATTTCTCTAAGACAAGAGGGAAACATAGAGAATAACCATGTAAAGAGCAAAGGAAATGTTACTTTGCATAAAGGGCTTTTTGAGTCTTATAAATTGCCAATCAAAGAGAGCACGCTAGATCTTAATATTACCGATTTAAAAAAGAATAAGAATGAATTGATTGTGGCGTTTAACGCTTGTGGTGAGGAAGTATTTCAAGAGCAAAAAAATCAATTTTCAATTGAAGTGCTTTCATTGAAAAACCGAGTCGTTTACAAAATTGATGAAGGAGTGTTAAGCGTTGAGAATGAGGGCAATCTTTCAATGCCTCATGTCAAGGATACCTTAGTTGAAAACAGTGTGATCTTGCAGGATGGTGTACGAAATTACAGTGGTAAGGTCATTCCAGGTGAGTTTGAAAATATCGATACGAATTTTACTAAAGCGTTGGAAGGTTTGGAAATTACGTATCAAGGGGATGATGACAGCATTGATATTCGAATAAATGCTGATGGTTTCAATGGTAGATTGACCTCGGATGATCTAAAAAAAGCAGACTTGAGAATTACAACCAAAGAGGAGTACCCTCTTAAAAACATGTTTTTATTGCCTCATGCGCTCCGGCCTTCCAAAGCAATGGTGGATATACATGTTCCTTTGGACTTCACGCAGATCATACCTCTACATGCGGATGCCAGGATCACTTCAGATCTGGTTGATATGGATATAGATTTGGTATATGACAGTGAATATAACATCACCACAACCACCGTTATACCTGAAGATTCACTCCTGAGAGAGTTTAGGGATGAGTTGAACTTTGATATGATCAGCCCGATCTATACTGATCTTGTCTTGCAGGGAGAGATGTTACATGGAAATGTTCGATCCAAAGGAATGGAGTCCAAAGTCAAACTTAATTTGGACAATAAAGACCTCGAGGGTTACACGGTTTTAGGAGGTGCGAAGTTTGGTTATTTAGGAAACATGGATGCAAATATATCTGTGAATTATCATACATCTTCTGTACATGGTTTTCTAAAACAGATGAGTTCAATCTATGCATTTGAACCTCCTCCATTGGACGGAGATGCCAAGATCTCAATGGAGTTTTCCAGCTTAAAAGATATAAAGCTAAATCTCAATTCCAATGCTTTGGTTTATAAAGCAGACAGTACAGAGCAACATGTATTTAACAATACAATGATCTCATTGGGATTAGTAGACTCCGCTTTGTTATTAAATCAATACTACACTACTTTTGGAGAACAGAAATTATTTTCTGATAAACCATCTGTGATCACTTTTGAGGATGGTTCTATATCGGTTGATCCTCTTTGGCTCAATAATGAGTTGAAAATCACTGGAAATTATAATTTTAAACGCCAAGAGGGTGAAGGTTCGTTTATTGCAGACGCTTTCAAAGTGTCGCATGAAAAATCTGATCTTACAAATCGTATCGATATTCAAACAAAGACCAGTGAGTTTAAAACCGATATTTCTGGGACTATTACACTGTTGGATGGAACTATTCAAAAAGAGATAGAAACGAAGAAGTTTTCACCTGACAGCAATATTGTGGATGTTAAAGAGGTAGAGAAAAGAAAGAGCATGCTCTATATGACGAACCTCAGTAGTTCCATTAAGCTCAATACGGCAAAAGAAATCAGCTTTAAAACAGACAAGGCAGATTTGAAAACCGATGTAGACCTGGTCATACAAAAAGAGTATAGTGAACCCATAGCGGTTTTAGGAAGCATAAAAATATTGGA
>Ga0180436_10005295_pt1 | contig 11444 bp, 9 predicted proteins | sample SS_ome_2_FD_132434 | JGI IMG/M metagenome (GOLD analysis project Ga0180436, IMG submission 132434) | Hypersaline lake sediment archaeal communities from the Salton Sea, California, USA - SS_3_S_2 metaG | ecosystem: Environmental > Aquatic > Non-marine Saline and Alkaline > Hypersaline > Sediment...
AGATTTAATGGGTAGACGGGATATATGTTTCGTTGAAAATAAGTTAATCACGGAACGGTAAAAGTCAACACTTGTAAATTTCCCCTCTAAGCCCGTTCCCGATATATGTACTGCCCCCGTTCCCCGGCCTTTCTTACCCGTTTTGCGTCAAACCGAAAGTGTGTAAACCAAGGTTACCGGAGACTTCTAATACTAGGTGCTCGATCAAGGATATCCCATCAAACTCCCCATTTTTACCCATCCGGCGTCAAACCGAAACTGTGTAAAATATCCGGAGGGGGTGCCCAGCGAGTCACCAATCAAGCGGCGCATCTCTGGCCGTATTACCCATTTGACGTCAAACGCAAAGTGTGTAATTTCCCCACGAGCCTTGCCGGGCTGTGAGTGTACTCCTACCTCCGGCCTCCATTTCTACCGTTTTACCTCGTTAGATGCGATTCGGGAAACATTAGAGTTGACGGAACAAGGGCAAAAAGGGCATTCTCTGAGTGAGTTGGTCAACCATTAGGAGCGGGAAGAGCTATGAAACTTATTGTAATAGGTGGGGTTGCCGGCGGGGCCACAGCGGCTGCGCGGGCCAGAAGGCTTTCTGAGGACCTGGAGATCGTTTTGTTTGAACGTGGGTATTATGTCTCCTTTGCCAATTGCGGGCTACCGTACTACATCGGTGGAGAAATCGAAAAACGCGATGATCTGCTCGTTACCTCCCCGGAACGGCTCAGAAAGAGATATCGCATCGATGTCAGAACCTTACAGGAAGTGATCGATATCGATCGGGACCGGAAACTGGTAAGGGTAAAAGATCATGCCACGAATCAGGAGTTTACGGAGGATTACGATAAACTCATTCTATCTCCCGGTGCGCATCCGACAAAGCCACCGCTTCCAGGGGTGGACTCAGAAAATATTTTTACCCTGAGAGATCTGCCGGATACGGACAGCATAAAAAGGCTTCTGGATAGAGAAAAGGCGAAATCGGCCGTGATCGTCGGTGGTGGATCCATCGGTATGGAGGCGGTGGAAAACTTCAGTCGTCAAGGGCTGATGGTGAGTATTATCGAAAAGACCGCACAGGTGATGCCGCCTCTCGATTGGGAGATGGCCACGTTGATTCATCGACATCTCCGGGACCAAGGGATTCAGCTTTATTTGAATGAATGTGTGGAATCTTTTGTGAGAGAACATGACCAGATCGTGGTGAATACCAGCGGCGGCCGACACCTTACGACGGACTTGGTCTTACTTTCCATGGGTGTACGTCCTGAAAAAGAGCTTGCTCAAAAGGCCGGTCTGGCCATTGGGGAGCAGGGTGGAATCTTGGTGGATAACATGCTCCGGACTTCGGATCCGGACATTTACGCTATCGGGGATGCCATAGAGGTGACGGATCTCGTTAGCGGTGGCAACCGGCTTTTGGCGTTGGCGGGTCCGGCAAACAAACAAGGCCGAGTGGCAGCGGATAATGTCATGGGTCGAGAAAGCGCTTTTGAGGGGGTTCTGGGTACAAATATAACTCGGGTTTTCAGTCTGGTGGGCGCATCTACGGGGCAAAAGGAAAATTGGTGCAAACAAATGAATCTTCCCTACCGAGTATCATATACTCACTCTTACCACCACGCTCGCTATTATCCGGGAGCTAAGCCCATCGCCATAAAATTGATCTTTCATCCCGATGGCGGCAAGATCTTGGGTGGCCAGATCGTTGGAGAAGAGGGGGTGGACAAACGGATCGACGTTTTATCCACAGCTATTCTTGCGGATATGACCGTATATGACTTGGAAAAATTGGAATTGGCGTACGCACCTCAGTTTGGATCGGCAAAAGACCCCATAAATATGGCCGGTTTCGTGGCGGGCAATATACTTAAAGGGGATGTGGCGGTCGTACATTGGCATGAGCTCGATACCTTGGATAAAGGCAAATACGTTCTGCTCGATGTACGTACGTTGAACGAAATTAAAGAAGCAGGGGCCATCAGTAGCGGGGTCCACATCCATGTGGACGAACTTCGGGATCGATTGGAGGAACTGGATAGAGATAAGACATATATCGCCTATTGTACGGTGAGCATGCGAGGCTACATTGCCTATCGCATCCTTGTTCAACACGGATTCAAGGCCAAGATCCTGAGTGGCGGTATGGAGACATGGTCGCCTATAAGTGAGGAATTGCGCCGCTGAACTGAAACGGCTTGAGCACATCAGAGGAATTGCGCCGCTGAACTGAAACGGCTTGAGAACATCAGAGGGATTCAGGGATTGAGGAATTCAGGGATTCAGGAATTGAGGGATTGAGGGATTCAGGGATCGAGGGCTTGAGGCACTGATAAAATCTCTAGAAGACAAGCCCTTGACTCCTTGACTCCTACTAGGCCCTCTTTTTAAAACCCCTGTGCCCGGTCAATTTCTGGGCATACCTGGGGCAAGGTCGCCGATAGAATCATCCATTAAGTCCTTCCAATTTGACGGCAAGTCTATCTTCTTGGTTACCAGCCGTTTAGGGCAACATCCGACTTGGAGCCACATCATGTGGCCGGACTGTTTACCGCCGGCCACGACGATTTTTATTCCCTGAGGGTCAACACTGATAGGCATGGGATCTTGCAGGATGTCCTTCGGCGGCATCCACCATATCTCAAAGCGCGGGCCCAGTTCGGATGCCGGGACCTTTGAATGATCCCACAGATATTGTTTGACTTCTTTTTTGGCCCAACCACTTTGGGAAAGGCCTTGTGCCGTATTTCGTCCCATGAGCAATATACCTGCAACCCCCTTAGGCTGATAGGTGGCAAACCAGTAGTTTCCAATCGGAATCCCCATACATCCTGCGGCGCGGTTGAGTGATGCCTTGACGGCCTCCTTGGTGCCCGTTTCTCCGCCGGGGATATTCGTCGTGCTGGAAACCGCATAGACCGTCACCGTGTTGGTGCCGGGGTCAAAGCCCTGCTCCACGCTTAGCGTTTTCCAGTTTTTGGGTATTCCCGCTTCGTCTTCGGCGAAGACAAGCCCCGTGTAACGGGCGGGTCCCCCGAAGATAGACATGCTGGTTTTCTCCGGGATGGATCCGCCCAGATCCATTAATACGAACCGAATCGCTCTTCCAAGCGAGGCGCCGGCGGGTTGCAAGGGATCCGGTCCCAGACATCCGTATCCTGAATTGAGCCGGATCTCTTCGGCGATCGGGCCGTTGACGATGACCACCGGATAGACAGAGTTGGTTGTCGTGTTCATTCGTTCATGTTTTAGTCCGGGATCTAAAATCGCCCTTACGGCGGCGATCAAGACCGGCATATATTCGGGACGACCACCGGCCATGGCCAAGGTGACCGCCAGGGCTTTCGGGGTGGCGATTCCACCTCGGGGTAAAACTTCGCCGATCTCCCGGTCTTCGGGAAGATCCGTGCCGGTCAGAATCCATTTGACCCGTTCTTCCGTGGGGGGGAGCAGGGGAAGTCCGTCTCCCCAAAGATGTTGGAGGAAAAAGTTATTCATGTTGTTTAAGGCGTCCTGATAGTTGCGCCCGTTAATTGTGAACATCCCCGAGGGAGAAACCCCCTTGGTTTTTGTTTCGGGTTCCCACTGGATCAGTCCGGCCGTCAGTCTGTTCATTTTGTCTTTTATGGGGCTTAAATCACTGCCGGGCAGAAACATTTCTGCAGGGTACTTGACCTGAGCCGCCTCTTTGGGAAATCCCCGACTGGAAAAGGCATTTTCTATCACTCCCGTAAATCCGGTTCGAGTGACCGTCACCGTGGGAATCCCGAGCTGCTCTATCAATGCGGCGGCACGGCCGCATTCCACCGAACAAGAGCCTCAACCGGCATTGCCTACAATTGCCGCATCACACTGGTTACTGCGGACGGCTTCCAGTAATTTATCTTTTTCCACCCCGTAGATATTGGGCATGACGTCATAGGGGACCACCGTCCACGAAGGGTGTTTTTCCTTTAGTAATTTCCGAATCAGGGGGAAGGTCCGATGGGCTTCCCACATGTGGTCGGACAATTCACAAATACGCGCTGCTCTTTCGGCTGAGAGCCTTTGGGCATGTAGGTTTCTTACTCGAGTGGCTCCAGAGGGATCATAAACCGATAATGTGGTGTCCGAGCCTGAATCCGACTTCGGTTCGGTGTAGCCCGGCCGCGGAAACAGAAAGAGGAGAGAAGAGAATAGAGTGATGCAAACGATGGCAGGTTTTATGATCATCTTTTGACTCCTTTCCGGACTTTGAATTTTGCGGTTGTCCAGAATACTAAGTTCGCCGGATGTTACTTCAAGGCATTCTTTCTAAGATCGGGCATCATCTTTTCAACCTGGTCAACCATCTTGTTACCCTGTTCCAGCATGTCCTTTAAGACCGGATGAGAAGACGGAATCTTTTGCCATTCCCAGTAGACGCCTTCCAGGTCATCTTCTCCGGCCTCCTTCACGTACAGGTGGCTGTCTTGTACAATTTCCAGCTTACGACCGTCCTCCGTACTTACCCGCAATTCAGCCATGCAAGAACTCCTTTCTAAACCGGTTGTGAAACGCCCTTCAGGGCTTCTCCGGCCATCTCTTTTTGGATATTTAATGCCAGGTCACCCAGAGAAACGATGCCGGTAACATTCTGTTGTTCGTCTTTAACGACCACTCTGCGAACCTGCTCTTTTTCCATTAAGTCCACGACGGTCCCCACGTCATCGCCTTCCTTACAACTAACCACACCTTCCGTAAATGCATCGGCAACCTTGTGTGTTTCCGCATCCAAGCCTTGCGCAATGGTGCGAATAACAATGTCGCGGTCAGTCAGCATGCCTACCACGTCTTCGCCCACGACCACGGGTAAAGCACCGACCCCGAGTTCTTCCATCTTCAGGGCGGCCTGTTTGATAGAGTCATCAGAACGGACAAATGCCACTTTCGGTGTCTTAATCTCTTTTACTTTCATACGAAAACCTCCTTTCTCGTTTTTTGGCCATCCTAAAACGAATGGGACTGCAACCAAATAGGGTAAAACCACTATTTGGGCCTCGCGGAGAATGTATCCGGTTTCTTCATTCTCCGGCTTGCTTGAAATAAACCGGCTTGCCTTAAACAAAGGGGTTACGCTTATCCCTTGCCGGAGGCTTTTTCGGAGATGAGTGACGTACAAGATCCTGACTCATGCGAAAAGCCTCACGTCCACCCGATGACCGCCGTACGGTCATCTACATCCAAATACATGATCGCCCCCATTTTAACCGATCGTTCCCGGTGTTAAAGGTAGAGCCGATATCAGTGTAAAGGAGGTACAGACATGCCGACGACAAAACTCGATGCATCCCAATGGGTGACAAGCAGCTCATTAGATTCAAGTCGGTACTGAAGTTGCCCCCAAGGGCATAGGATCCCGAAGAATACTTATCAAGTCGGAATGTCCATTACATCTGCTGGTAGATCTGCTGGTAGATCCGGTGGGAGGAGCTTATGATGCCGTTGCCAATGGCAGAGACGATTATGGCTGAGTTTGCGGGGTCCACGGGGCTTTCAAAACCCGAGAGACCTCCCAGGCGATATTTGTGGACGGACGCATTCGCCGTATGCAACTTCTTGGGGCTTTATCGCCAAACCGACGATGACCACTGGCGACGGTTGGCACTTGACCTGGTTGATCAGGTGCATCACATCCTGGGGCGTCACCGTAAGGACGATCCAAGAAGAGGGTGGCTCAGCGGGCTTGGCGAGGAAGCCGGTGAACGACATCCGACGATGGGTGGCTTGCGGATCGGCAAATCCTTGAAGGAGCGGGACCCTTCCGAGCCTCAAGATGATCGCTTGGAGTGGGAACGGGACGGCCAGTATTATCATTATCTGACCAAATGGATGTATGCACTCGAACGGACAAGTCGAGTGACCGGAGATCCGAAATTCAACTCGTGGGCCGTAGAACTGGCGAAAACCGCTCATGCCGCATTTGTGTATACTTCGTGGGCCGGCGCAAAAAGAATGTACTGGAAGATGAGTATCGATTTGTCCGAGCCGTTGGTGCTGTCCATGGGGCACCATGACCCTTTGGACGGTTTGATTACCTATCGAGCGCTTCAAAAGACCGCATCGGATCTTTCGACCGCACCTGAGCCGGGTCTCGATCCGGAGATTGCTGAACTGGCGGCATTGTGCAAAGGAATAAACTGGGCTACCGAGGATCCCTTGGGTATTGGTGGACTCTTGACGGATGCATACCGAGTGGCCCAGTTAATGACCGAAGCAGGCATGGCGGGCAATAGATTCGTGTCGGATTTGTTGGGGGCATCACTGGTCGGTCTGGAGGCCTATACGAAGGCCCGACTGGACAAGCTTCCCGCCGAATACCGTCTGGCCTTCCGGGAACTGGGGATGTCCATCGGATTACATGTTATCCGGCGGATACGCGCGCTAATCGAGAAAAGAGATGATATATTTCCTGACTATGAGAAAATTGCTGCAACCATCGATGCATTTGAGCCATTCATGCATCTGCGCGAAGCCATTGAAACCTTCTGGATGGAACCGCAAAACCGGAAATCGCAAACTTGGATCGAACACAAAGATATAAACAGCGTTATGCTCGCCACCAGCTTGGCCCCGGACACCTATTTGAAAGTATAGGAGGAGCCTGTCGGAGAACTTTCAAAAACGCTCACCCAGAGCGAAAATGGGAGTTCTCCGACAGGCTCCGAGGCGAAAAGTCCTCTGTTTAGGCTCTGCCGTAAGTGACTGTCATTTTTCTTAGATAGTCTGCATTTTCCGCTGTCAGGTGTTCCGGAAGCAGACGCCATTCCCAATTACCCGTACCGCCGGCCGGCCGGTTCATCCGTGCTTCTTCCCCCAGGCCCAGGATGTCCTGCATGGGAAGAATGGCCAGATCGGCAACTGACATCATCGCCAAACGCGTGAGTTCTTCGTGAACCTCGCTTGTCGATATCTCCCTGCCCACATAAGCAGACAGGCGGGCTTTCGTGTCGGCGTCCGCCTCCGTTTCAAACCATCCCCGGGCTGTGTTGTTGTCGTGAGTGCCCGTATAGATGACGGCGTTTCTCGCTACATTGTGAGGCACATAGGGGTTGGTGGCGGGGTCGTCGCCGAAGGCGAAAAGAAGCACCTTCATTCCCGGCAGATCAAAGTGGTGAATGATTTCTCGGACATCGGGGGTAATGGTGCCCAGATCCTCGGCAATAATGGGTAAAAAGGGAAATCGTTTCAATAATCGTGAAAAGAAATCCATTACCGGAACGCGTTGCCAGGTGCCGCTTTTTGCCGTGGTCTTGCCGGCCGGTACCTCCCAGTAGGCCACCAGACCTCTGAAATGATCCAGGCGAACGATGTCCGTTAGGCCCAGATTATGTTCCATCCGTTGTAGCCACCAATCATATTCCTGGTCTTGGAGTACGTCCCATCGATAGATCGGGTTACCCCACAGCTGACCCGTTTCACTGAAGTAGTCCGGTGGTACGCCGGAGACCACGTAGGGGGTACCGTCTTCATCGAGCTTGAAGATATCTTGGTGGGCCCACACATCGGCACTGTCATAGTGTACATAGATGGGAATGTCACCGATCAGCTGGACGCCGTTACGCAGGCAGTGGGCTTTGAGGGCGGCCCACTGCTTGAAGAAAAGGAACTGCAGAAACTTCTGCTTTTCCAGATATTCAGGCAGCTCTTTTTGAATACGCTGGAGTGCCCCCGGGTCTCGCTTCCGAAAATCCCTCGGCCACTTATCCCACGCTTTTCCCTGGAAGTGGTATTTCAGAGTCATAAAGAGGGCATAATCCTCCAGCCAGTGTTGTTGGGACTGACAGAACGTATTGAAATCGGGACGATGGTCCGACATTTTCCCAAAATTAGCATAAGCCTTCGAAAGCAAAGCATGCTTATAATCGAAGACTGCGCCGTAGTCGACGTACTTACGCGGAAGGGGCGTGTCACTCATATCACCTTTGTTCAGCAACCCGTCCGTAACCAAACGTTCGGGACTGATGAGAAGCGGATTGCCTGCAAAGGCGGAGCTGCACTGATAGGGAGAATTGGAAAGCCCCGATGATGGGTTGAGGGGCAAAATCTGCCAGAAACTCTGCCGGGCGGTGGATAAAAAGTCGACGAACCGAAAGGCCTCGGGGCCCAGGTCGCCAATCCCATGAGGCGACGGCAAAGAAGTAATGTGAAGCAGTATCCCGCTCGCCCGTCTTTTCATGACCTACCCACGTTCCCGGCGTTCCGTCATTCGCCGATAGAAGAAAATCACTGCCGACGGTTACTCGATGTGAGGCAACAAGGTCCACTTGATGAACCAGGTATTTGTTTCCGGATCATGATCCAGACAGGCAATTCCCCCATTTTGAAATTTCATTACCGGCGGTCTGTCCGCATCGGCGGTGATTAAATAGGAGGTCAGCTTTTCCATAAACGGCAAGTGTCCCACTAGCATCCAATTGTCATTGGCGCGTAGCTGCAGGTTTGTCACGTCATCCAAGGCGCCCAGTCCTTCCATTTGCTGAACACCCCCACTCGGTTCAAGAGATGCAGCAAACATTTCCGCGGTCTCCCGAGCCCGTTTTTTACCGCTGTGATAAATCGCAGAGACCTGAATACCTTTCTGCGTAGCTACCGAAGCCACACTCCCGACATCGGCTTTCCCCTCTTCGGAGAGTCCTTTTTCCGGATCCACGTCTTTCGGCAGGTTTTTCCCATGCTGTACAAGATAAAGTGCCATGTCCTTTCCTCCTTTCTTGAAAAGCATGTAAAGGTTACCTGATGAAACAGGGCCTTTGAATGGGTGAAATCCTGTATCTTTTTGTGGGGGTTGTATACCCTGCCTGAACCTTATTGAGGTCCCTTACCCCGGTCGTCTCCGTCCTTGGCATATGCCTCGCCGACGTGAATGAGGACACGGCGAATGACTATCGGCCCAAGCAGTTCAAAAAAGACCGTAGAGCCGATGACCACGGTGATTATCGTTTCTTTCAGGTCTGGAAAGTGTTGCCCCGCGATGAGTGCCATCCCCAATGCCACGCCGGCTTGGGGCATTAAAGCCATCCCCATCCAATGACCTATTGTTTTGTCTGCTTGACAAAATCGTCCGGAAACCCGTGCTCCGAGTATAAGACCGGTGATGCGACCGATAATATAAGTCGTTCCCAAAAGTCCCGCCTTTATTAGGGCATCCACATGCAGAGACGCGCCGGCGAGCACGAAAAAAAGAATCATGAACGGCCACTCGATCCCTTCTATGGCATTGAAGCAACGCCGGTGATGGCGGGCGATATTGGCCACCGTAGCGCCGAGAATCATAGCCGCCAGGATGTATGACACGTCGAGCCAGACCGCAAGCCCCCCGCTGAGAAACACCATTCCCAAGGCTTCCGCCTGGGTGGGTTCGCCCTCCTCGATGCGGCCGGTGAGGTAGGCCAGGGGAATGCCGATCAATAGACCGATTAGCACGGCACCTCCGACTTCCCATATCCCCTTTAATATGGCTTGTCCGGCACCGCCGCTTTGACCGCTGATTACTTCCGCCAAGGATAGAAGGATGCTGAACATGAGGAGACCCCAGGCATCGTCGATGGCGACAATGCCCAGAAGGGTTTCAGAAAACTCACCCTGTGCGCCTGTTTCACGCACCACGTCCACGGTAGCGGCGGGAGCACTCGCCGGGGCGATGCCGGCAAGCAGAATGGCTATTTCGATGGGTGTGCCCACCGCCAAGAGAATTCCCGTAACCACTAACGAGGCACAAAGTGTTTCCCCGACAGACATCCATAAGACCGTCGAGCCCCGTTCACGAAATGAGGACAGCGTCATCTTCTCACCCAACAGGAATCCCACTGTGACCAGGGCCAGCCGGGTGAGGACGGGGAACCAATTTTCACGAAAGTCCGGCAATACATCCAGAACCGCCGGACCGGCTAAAAAGCCGACCAATAGCAATAGCGTCACCCGAGGCAGGAATGTTCGGCGACTCAGTAGATCGGCAACCAGCCCCGTAACGAAAAGTCCCCCGAGTGTAAGGAGTATGACAACCGAGTCTTCCATTTCAGATAACGTGTTTGTCTGACAAAGGGTCGTGTCGAGATGTTAACTGCCGTTTGAGAGGATTGCCTCTACCGGTCGGGGAATGTTAGACACCCGGAAACAGATCGTAAATAAGGGGAATCCTGTAGAAGGTGAGTGCATACTGGGTCGAATTCTGTCAAATACAGGAATTTGCTTATTTACGTATTTCCACATCGGCGCCATTATTTGGTTTCAAAACTTATGGGTGTTGTTGTCTTGTATTTCGCTGAGCCACAGCGGCGAGAATGATGGTTTATTACATGCGAAAGGAGGATTTTATGTGGACAGACAAATCTAGACAATGTGTCCGAAGTAAGGGCATGGGAGCTATACTGGCGCTATGTCTGACAGCGACGCTGGGGTTGGGAAACATAGCCGGTGCGGCCACACCGGCGCTTACCGATGTCTCGGTTACCGACGCGGTGGAGGATGAACTGGTTCTGGATACCGCTGTACGGTCCAGCCGCATCGACGTGGAAACCAATGATGGGATTGTCACGCTCGATGGGGTGGTGGATAACATACTCGAAAAGGACCGGGCCACTAAGATTGCGAAAGGCGTAAAGGGCGTCCGAGCGGTGGTTAACCAGATCGAAGTAGTACCGCCGGTCCTTTTATCGGACAATGAATTGAGCAAGGATATTAAGGATGCCCTGTTGACCGATCCGGCGACGGAGTCTTACGAAATTGACGTCTCGGTGAAGGACAATGCGGTTACCCTGACCGGAAAGGTCGATTCATGGCAAGAAAAGCAGTTGGCCGAGAAGGTCGTAAAGGGCGTGAGTGGGGTGACGGCCGTGGAGAACCGGATCCGCATCGATTATGAAACCACGAGAGCGGACTTGGAAATCAAAGAAGAAATTGAACAAGCCCTCAGATGGGACACGCTGGTCGATCACTTCCTCATCGAGGTTAAAGTGGAGGATGGATCGGTGTCGCTCAGCGGGACCGTGGGCAGCGTGTCGGAAAAAACAGAGGCGGTCTTCGATGCGTGGGTTACCGGCGTTTCCTCGGTGGATGCCTCCGACTTGGAAGTTAAAACATGGGCCCGGGATGCCGATTTGAGGCAGGACAAATATGTCGTCAAATCGGAAGAAGCCCTTGAAGAAGCAATTCAGGACGCCCTCCTGTATGATCCGCGGGTTTCATTTTTTAACATTACGGTTGAGGTCACGGACAGTGAAGCTACCTTGCGGGGTCGGGTCAACAACTTGAAAGCCAAACACGCGGCGGAACAGGCGGCCAAAAACACTGTGGGCGTGGGGTTTGTGGACAACCGGATAAAGGTCCGGCCGGCCTTGCACTTGAGCGATAGCGAGATCAAGGATGATGTAGAAGATTCTCTAAGTCGAAATCCATATGTCGAGAAGTACGAAATCGATTCAATGGTTACA